>LFFM01000333.1_pt1 | contig 32131 bp, 29 predicted proteins | sample 643131 | NCBI WGS metagenome assembly LFFM01 (sample SAMN03777445, study PRJNA286221) | soda lake metagenome | biome: soda lake; feature: Kulunda steppe; material: water; isolation source: sample Tc-Br brine of Tanatar trona crystallizer | place: Russia: Kulunda steppe | collected 2011-07
TACGAATTTGCGTCGTTCCATGGTTTATCTCACCTGTGTTCTCGCACCCCCGCAACCCGGGACGTCCCGGGCCGGGAGCGCTTGGAACATCCATGGGGTGGATGGCATATCGTTATGAACTCCTCTCGGCGATCACGAGGAGGACGAGAGATCCGACGATCGATCCTCGATCCGTCATCGAGCACGGTCCAAGCCACCATCGAGACGTGATATCCCGTTTCAAGCGCGTCTCGCGGTACTACAAACGACCGATTGTGTTACGGTAACACACCAACAACGAGGGTCTGAAACGGCCGGTTTGGACATCGAGCCGGGCCAGAAAACCGGTAATCAGTGCCGGTACGTATCAGACATCCGGATATAACATCTTAATTATCCAACCCATTTATGATGGATTCGCTAACACGTGCGGAACGAACGGGTCGGTCCAGGCCGGGACGCGCCGGCCGACCGACGGGGGTCACCACGCTATGCTCGCTACCACGACGACAGCCGGAGGAGAACCGACCGGAGGGGACGACGAACGCGCCGATCTCTCCGAGGACGACGTGTTCGAGGTCCTCTCGAACCGCCGCCGCCGCTACACGATCCACGCGCTCAAACGCGCCGAGGAGACGGAGGAAGAGCCGCTCGACGTGGCCGACATCTCCGAGTACGTCACCGCGTGGGAGCTCGACATCGATCCGACGGAGGTGGAGTACGACGACCGACGAAACGTCCACAGCACGCTTCGACGCACACACCTGCCGAAACTCGAGGAAACGAACGTCATCACCGTCGACGACGAGACGGACGTCGTCCGCCCGACCCCGGCGCTCCGGGACCTCGACATCTACATCGAGGTGCTCCGAGGTCGTGAGATCCCGTGGAACCAGTACTATCTGGGGCTCGCGGGACTCGCCGGGGTTTCCCTGCTCGCCGTCGAGACCGGCGTCATCGGATTCGGAGCCATGGAACCGCTCGGGATCGCCGTGTTCACCGTTACCGCCTTCACCGTGAGCGCGCTCGTTCACTACTACTACGGCGAACGAAGACGCCTCGGCAACGAGGCGAAACCGCCCGAGCTCCGGAGACGGAGCTGAAAAGCCGGAGTCCCGTCGACAGCCATGAGCACCCGAACCCGGCGGCCGACCGTCGAACTGCGCAGGTTACGCACCCTCAGCGTCCTGCTCGCGTTCACCGCCGCGGTCGGGCTGGTGTTCGGTACGGCCGGGTTCACGATGATGAGCGCCGACCGCGGGATCGACGCCAGCGTCGTCGCCGACGACGAGGCGTCCCTCGGCTACGACACGCTGACCGACGAGGTCGACGACGGGGAGTCAACAGCGGTCGTCGCGTATCACAACCAGTTCGAACACGACCTCGACGAGTTCCACGTCGACGTCTCGATCGTCGATCCGGATACCGAGACGACGCTCGTCGACGCCGAGACGCCCGACGAGCTCCCGAGCGCGACGGACGGGACGGTCGACGTTACCCTCGCGTGTCCCGTCGAGGAGGAGGTCCACCTCCAGTTCGAAGCGACCGGAAGCGGCGGGGGCGTCAGCGTCTCGCTCGACCGCGTCCACACGGTGACGTGTCTCCCCGACGACCCAGATGACCCCGACGACCCAACCGTGACCGGCGTTCAGTACAACGACGCCGCGAACGCCGACGTCCACACCGATGGTTCCGACGGTAACGTCTCGGCTATCGTGTGGATCGTCGACAGCCCGCCGGTCGACACGCCGGACGCGATCGAGCCCGTCGTGTTCGACGACGCCGAACCGCTCGACACCGCGAAGAAGGTCCGACCCGAGGTCGTCCAGAGCCGCGCCCCGAGTGAGCTCCCGAACGACTGGAAGATCGTCGCCATCGAGTTCCCCGACCAGGACGTCGCGTACGTCCATCCACAATGGGACGCGGGCGAGTACGACGCTCCGAAGACCGGCGACGGCGTCGAGACGACGGAGCTCCCGCTCGACGCCGAACAACTGGTGAACACGTCCGTCGTCGATGAGAGCGAGGACGGCTGAACTGCGAGAGAGGAGAGCGCTACACCTCGATCCGTTCGCCGAGTTCGGGCGCGCTCGCCGCGTACCCGTCCGCTCGCAGGTCCTCGGCGAACGCTACACAGCGGTCCCCGTGATTCACGAGCACCCGCCCGTCGCGATACGCGTCCAAGAACGACTCCAGTCCCTCGCGGTCGGCGTGTGCGGAGAAGTCGAACGACTCCACGCGGGCGCTTACCGGCCTGACTTGGCCACGTATCGCCAGCCGCCCGTGCTCCTGGAGCTCCCGGCCGGGCGTTCCCTCGACCTGATACCCGGTCAGGGTGACCGCGTTCGTCGGGTCACCACGGATCTCGGGGAGGTACGCGTGTACGGGCCCTCCCGTCAACATCCCCGAGGTGGTGAGTATCAGCGCGTTGTCGGCGGCGATCCGCTCGCGCTGGCCGTCCCGGCCGGTCACGAACCGGGCCGCACCCGCCGCGTCCCGGAGCGCCTCCGGGTCGCGCAGGAACTCGGGGTGTCGCCGTACCAGCCGTGTCACCTCGCGACCCATCCCGTCGACGTACGGAGTCAGGTCGTTCGCTCCGGAGACGAGCATCAGCTCCTGTGTCCGACCGATCGCGAACACGGGCGCGACGACGGTTCCGCCCTCCCAGATCGTCGTCCGCACGCGCTCGGTCCATCGCCGCTCGACCGCCGCCCGCTCTTCGTGTGTCACGTCGGCATACGTCGACTCACAGATCACGACGTCGGCGTCGGGCCGCGCGGTCGTCTCCGCCACTAGCCGCTGGTCGTCGGTGTGGAAGTCGCCGGTGTACAACAGCCGCGTGTCGCCGTCGTCGACGAGGACGTGTGCGGAGCCCGGGACGTGTCCAGCATCGAACAGCGTCACCTCGTAGCCGCCGGCATCGATCCCGCCGAGCACCGGGAACGGCTCCCGGTAGCGGTGTCGCCGCTCGACCTCGCCGAGGCGCGCGACGTGTTCGTCGGTGAACGGACACAGCGGGCTGTTCCCGTGGAGTTTGAGCGTGTCGCGCGCCAGCACCCGTGCGAGGTCCGCGGTGGGCGGCGTCCAGTGGATCGTCGGTCGACGCGACCCCTTCAACAGCGCCGGTATCGCCCCGACGTGATCGAGGTGGCCGTGTGAGACGACGACCGCGTCGGGTTCCGGATCCCGGACCGGATACTGCGGCGGGTCCGCCGTCAACAGGCCGTAATCGAGCAGCAACGAGTCGTCGACGAGCACCGCGCTCCGACCTACCTCGCGGGCACCGCCGAGGAACTCGACGTCCATTACCCGGCCGTAACCGCCCGGCGGGTTAGTGTTCGTCGGTCGTCGTGGAGTAGTCTCCGTCGGTCGTCGCGGAGTAGTGTTCGTCGGTCGTCGCGGAGTAGTGTTCGTCGGTCGTCGGTGATTAGTCGTTCTTCCCGTCGTATCCGGTGCCTGGACGGTCGTCACCGCCGCCATCGACGACCGGGAGCGGCCCGACGATCCACACCCATGCGGCGAGCATGAGCGCGCCCGGAAGCTCCGGCAGCGCGAGACCGGTTACGGGCCACCACCCCGCGACGAACGTCGCCCAGACGGCGACGTGGATCGGGACGAACGCGAGCGCGATCCGACCCCCGAACGTCCCCCGCCGGACGACGCCGTCGATCCCGAAGACGACCGTGATCAGCACGTAGAAGCCGATCGCGGCGGGACCGTGAAGCGGCCGCGTGAGATCGAACAGCCCGACGCCCGCCATGGCGACCATCGCGAGCGCGAAGACGACCGCCCGTACGCGACCCGCCCGCTCGCCATCCGTCACCCGCCCGTCGGCGTCGAGTCTCCGCCCCGATCCGGCGTCGGCCGCTCGCCACAACCCGGCCGCGTATCCGATCCCAACGAGGCCGCCGAGGACCAGTCCGCCGTTGAAGACGGGCGCGCTCCGGTCCCGAACGCCCAGATCCGAGAGCGCGTCGCCCGTCCACGAGAACGCGGGATCGAGAACCGTCGCGAGCAGGATCCCCCCGAGCGCGAGGAGGGTAGCCCCCGCCCCCAGCACGCGTGCGTCGACCGGAACGCCGTCGACGGCTCGAAGACCGGTGCGCATGGGGCCATGCTCCGTAGAGAGACGACATAAAACGGCCGCTCCATCGACCTCCCACCCACCTCGCCCGGACCGGTGGTCCACGGCGTCGAGGTACGACTCCGCCCGGCCGCAGCCGGATTTATGCCGCAGCCGCCGGATCGATGCGTATCGTGTCCCTCAAGCGATCCAGATCTCCCGACGAACTCCACCGAGCGGTCGCGGACTACGAGCTCGTCATCGTCCCCGATTCACCGCTCGCCGACGCGATCAACCGCCGGATCGACCGACCGCGGTTCGGTCCGTTCGCGATAACGCCTCGACGGCTCGCGACGCGTCGCCGGGAGACGGAGGAGGACCGAACCGCGTTCCTGAACGTGATCCGGGAGACGGAGCTCGACTGGAAACGGGTCTCCCAGTCGGTCGGTGACGTTCTCCAGTGTTGGGAGTACCGGGGACGCCCGGATGCCGTTCTCGAGTACGACGGATTCGATACCGCCGGGACACGAACCGTAGTCGAGACGATACGGTCGGTCGACACCGCCTCCCGTCTCCTCACCGACTTCCGGATCGACGAGGAGACGTCCGGCCCCGTTGCGGTCGTCGGCGAGTCCCAGCTGACGGCACTGGAGCGGTCGATCCTGCCCGACGAGTACGACGCGATCGACCGGTTCGCGGCGGAGTCGTTCGCGCTACCGCCGTTCCGGATCTTCGACTCGCCCGGGGCGATCGTCGATGCGCTCCTCGATACGATCACCGCCTCAAACGCGGACGACGTCGCGGTCGTGCTCGATGAGGGGAGCGAGTACTCGCCGCTGGTCGAGTCCGCGCTCGAAACCGCTGGCATCTCCTTCTACGGCGGTCCCGGATTCATGGACGATCCGCATCACCGATCGTTCGTTCAGCTCCTCCGCTGTGTCACCGCCGGCTCGAACACACGGGTTCGTGCCGTAAGACCGCTGCTGTCCGCTCTCGGTACGGATCTCCCGGTCGAGCACGACGAGAAACGACTCGTCGAGATCGCCGGAACGACGCTCGACTGGCTCGAGCCGTTTCTCGACGGCGCGGAGCGGCCGACCGTTGCCGAGACGCTCGCGACGTACGAGACACGTGCCGGGACCGATCTGGAGACACTCGAACTGGAGCTCTCGGAACTCGGCGTGTTAGCGGATCCGGTCACCCCCGAGTTGGTCGACCGACTGGCGTACTACTTCGACACGTACGAGATCCCCATCGACCGGGAGAACGAGGGGGTACTCCTGGCGGACGCGGGATCCGCGTCGTTCGTCGACCGACCGCTCGTCTTCCATCTCGGCCTCGACGAGGACTGGATGCACGAGTCCCCGAATCGGCCGTGGGTCGACCGCGACGCGGAGTTCGAACGGAACCTCGACGCGTTCGTCTCCCTGCTACAGAGCGGCACGGAACGGCAGTACTTGGTCCGGGACACCGCGGGCGGATCCCCGGTGACGCCGTGTCCGTACTTCTCGGAGCTGCTCGACGAGGAGTTCGATCGGTTCAGCGATCTGAACTCGGTTCGATACACGCGACCGTCCCGGACGCCGGACGACGGGTTCACGGCCGACACGGGCGACACGTCGATCGATACCGAACCGACCGAGAGCATCAGCCAATCGGGGTTGAACGCGTACGCGAACTCGCCGCGGGACTACTTCTTCGACCGGATCGTCGACTCCCCGGACACCCATTACTTCGCGGAGGGGATGCTGTTCCACGACTTCGCCGAGTTCGTCGTTGCGCATCCGGAAGCGATCGATTCGAGCGCGCTCGAGGAAGCCGTCGACGTGATGATGGCTGAGACCCGCTCGTTCCATCGGCCGGTCGATCTCCCGACGAGACGAACGCGCTACCGTGTCGGTCTGGAGACGATCGTCGAGTTCCTCGAGGAGTACGCGCCGACCGACACCTCGTTCGTGACCCCGACGAGCGGGTGGGGGGAGAACGCCTTCGCGGAGCACTTCGACGTGGAGGTGGCGTCGCCGGTGGCCGAACGCTGGTTCGACGACCCGGAGCTCGGACTCAAGGGAAAGATCGACTTACTGGGATCGCCGACCAGCCTGATCGATCACAAGAGTGGCAATCGAAAACGGGCCGCGCAAGTGATAGGTGACTCGTCGCTCGTGGACCCGAGCGACACGCCCGACTTCCAGGCGCTCGCGTATCTCACGTACTGGCGACGACAGCGTCCGGAGGAACGGTTGCGGTTCACGTTCTTCCACTTCCTCGAGACCCTCGATGACGCCGTCGCCGGCGACGCCTGCCTCGATGACTGTCTGACGACGATCACCTATCGGCCGACGACGTTCGTCGAGCACGTCGAGTCCCGTGACGTGTTCGAGTCGCTCCAGGAGGACGCGGCAAACGACTGTACCAAGACGTTCTCGAAGGCGAGCTACGAGACGTATCGGGAGGTGTTCGACGCGCGTTCGCCGCCGCGGACGCGGGATGCCGACGAACTGGCCGCCTCCCCGTTCGGCGAGCTGCTCACCGAGCGGATGGTGGCGACGGTCGGCGACTACAAGTACGTCAAGAACGGCTGTATGCAGGCGTTCAGACACCTGTGTGGCTATCGAAGGGATGGCTATTTCGGCGAGGACCTCGACGAGTTCGAACGGTTCGTCGACGAGCGGATCGCGGAGATCGATCGGTATCGCTCCGGCGACGAACGCTTCCCGATCGAGGGACGGGCCGGCGAGCCGAACTACCGATACGTGAACCATCGAGATCTGTTGGTGAGGGAGGAACGGACGACGGCGGGATCGGACAGCCACTCGATGTCGCTGGCGGGAAATCGGTTGATGTCGCCAGCAGAGAACGGCTCTGAGGGCCAGCGATGACGTCGCCAAACCCCGAGCAACGGCGACTGATCGACGGGACCGACGGGATCTACCTCGTCGACGCCGGTCCCGGAACCGGCAAGACGTTCACGGTCACGCGACGGTACGCGAACATCGTGTCACAGGACGACGTCGACCCTGACGACGTCCTGTTGATCACGTTCACGCGGAACGCGGCCACCGAAATGAAAGAGCGGATCGTGGCCAACGGCGCGTACGATCTGCGGGCGCTGAACGACGCACCGATCCAGACGTTCCACAGCCTCTGTCACGACGTTCTCGACGAACACGGGTTCGACGCGCCGTCGTACCTCGGTATCGACGATTCGATCACGGGATCGACGCGTGTTCTCGAGGACGAAGCCATCGAACGCGAGGAGTTCACCTCGTTCATCGATCGCTTCTCGGACGAACACGAAGAACACGCCGACGTGTTGCGGTGCCTGTCCGATCCCATGGAGCTGCTCGATCTGATCACGGATCTCGCCTCCAAGGGGGTGTTCCCGACGGCGAGCGGCTGGTACGGGGACTCGAAGACAGCTCTCGAAGGGGACTACGCGGCGTTCAAACGTGCGTTCGACTCGGTAAACGAGCCTCGAAACGGCGGCAGTAGGCAGTCGCAGCTCCGCTCACGTCTCGGTCGATACGGAAGCAACAAACGGTACCTGCCGAGCGCCCCCGAAAAACACGACGTTCGTGGCGATCCGGGGTCGAAAGCGGTTCCGGAATCGGTCGCCGAGCGGGCGTTCGATGAGGATCGTGAGGACCTCTTCGCGTTCGTTCACGACGTCTATTTCGAGTACCTCGAGTTCGCGCTCGGCCGGAACTACCTGAACTTCTCGTTCCTCCAGCTGTTCGCGTTCGTTCTGTGTCGTGAGGACGACGAGCTGCGTGAGTCCATCGCGTTCGAGTACGTGATGATCGACGAGTTCCAGGATTCCAGTGAGATCCAGTTCAAGCTCGCCCTGTTGCTCTCGAGAACGTCGAACCTCTGTGTGGTGGGTGACTGGAAACAGAGCATCTACTCGTTCCAGTACGCGGCGGTCGAGAACATCACCGACTTCGAGGCGCGGCTGAAACGGTTCACGTCGGAGCTCAACGACGGGGTCGAGCGCGTGTCGGTCCCGCCGTCGCCGATCGCTCGGATCGAGCTCGAGCAGAACTATCGCTCGACCCAGTCGATCCTCGACTTCTCCGAGCACGCGCTGGTCGCCCCCGGAAGCAGCACGGAGTCGGTCGACCACGCCTCGATTCGCGAGCGGATCGTGTCGCTGTTTTCGAACACGGCCCACGACCGCTCGCGGATCGAGGCGTTCTCGCATCCCGACGAGCACGAGGCCGTCCTCTCGCGGATCGGGTCGATCGTCGGCAACGACGAGTACGCGGTCGCCGACGACGGTGAGCTCCGCGCGCCGACGTACGACGATATCGTGGTGCTCACGCGAACACGGGAGTACGGCCGCGAGCTGCTCTCCAGTGCGAACGACTACGATTTCCCGCTGGCGTACGAGGGTGGCATCGAGCTGTTCAGAACGGACGGCGCGAAGCTTGTTCTCGCGTGGCTTCGGATCCTGGAGGACGGATCGGACGCCGACCGCGGGTGGGCCGTCGTCCTCGAGCGTGCCGGCTACGCCCTCGACGAGATCCGACACGTGCTCGAACACGAGGCGTATCCGAACGGCATGCGATCGTTCCGATCGGCACTCGCCGAACTCGAGACGCACGGAGCGGTGATGCGCCGGGTGTTCGATCGCTACGGCTACCGTGAGTCGACGGCCGACGCACTCCTCACCACGATCAACTCGATCCACACGTCGACGACGGTGACGCGGGGAGACCTGATCCGCCTGATCACGCAGGGAATCGAGAACGGGTACACCCAGGAGGTGGAGACGCCCACCGGCGCGAACTCGGTGACCGTACGGACGATCCACTCGGTCAAGGGGTTGGAACACCCGATCGTGATCCTTGCGAACATGAACGACGGGGCGTTTCCGCCGTCGGGCGGTCACGCAAACACCATCACCTACTCCGAGACGACCGGACTTCGGCGACGGAAGCAATACGCGGAGGCACACGGCATGCCGCACGTCTACGACGACTGGCGAACGGACGTCCTCCGACGGTGTCGACCGACCGAACACGACGAGGAGCGTCGACTACTGTACGTCGCCATGACGCGGGCGAAAGACCACTTGTTGTTCGGTGCCGGCGAGGAGCCGAGCTCCTTCCTCGAAGCGCTTCCGGTCGAGATCGAACCCGTGGAGGCGTCCGTCCAGGCGGTCGAACCAACGCGGACGTCTGAGACGTCGTTCGAAGCGACCGTGCCGGCTACCGAGGGCCCCGACGGCTACTCGCCACACGCCCTGATGGACGACACAGTCTACGAGGACGTGACGACGGGCCGGGGGATTGCGTTCGGCACGCAGGTCCACGAGTTCGCCGAGGAGTACGCGCGCGGCGAGGACGTCACCCCCGACAACGACGACGAACGACACGTCGCCGAGCTCCTCGACGCTTTCTCCGGCGAGGTTCACGTCGAGGAACCGGCGTATCTCCCGTTGGAGATGGCGGACGGCAGGGTGACGGTCTCCGGGATCGTCGATCTCGTCCACGTGACCGCGGAGGCCGTCGAGATCGTCGATCTGAAGACCGACCGCTCCCGACACGCCGAATCCGAGTACGAGACCCAGCTCAGCGTGTACTATCACGTGTTAGCCGGGGCGTTTCCCGACCGGCAGGTGACCGCCAGCATCCTCTACACCGCGGACGACGAGCTCATCACCATCGACCCGCTCTCGCGGACCGAGCTCTGCGAGATCATCGAGTCGACCCCACAGACCCGCTGATCGGCCCGTCTCACGACCCACGAAGACCTGGGACGGCCGGTTCCGGTGCGATCGGATTCGCCGAACACGTACGGGTCCAACCGGCCGATCGCCGAAGAGTGGTTCCCGATGGAGCACGGGAGTGGGTATCGCCATACGGGTGATCGGTTGTGTATGACTGAACGAGTGGTGTTGCTGGCGACGATTTATAGGTGGTTGAGTACGGTTCGGCGGTGACCACGTCCAAAACCCCAGCCGCGAGGACGCCGCACGCTCGCTGTCGTTCGAAAATCGAAGACTTTCGTGATGTCGCCAGAATCCACTGGATTCTGGCTGCTAGCCAGAAATCTCCGATTTTGGCGATGACGAGACGCCACAGGCGTCTCGAACCGTGCTCCTCAGTTACTCACTTCGTTCGTTCCTTGCGGTGTTTACCTCGCCTGCGGCGTCCTCGCGACTACCTCTTTGAGTCCCACTCCCCACCCATACCGCACCCGCACCTCACCGCACCCATACCGCACCCGCACCTCACCCCACCCGCACCTCACGCCTCCCCAGCCTCGCCGCCGGCGACGCCACCACATCGTCTAGTGATAACGGAGCGTCGCGGCCGCTCACAGTCTTGTTAAATACGCTCTCGTCGCCATCGGTCTGAGGGACGTGCTCCCGGCATCTCGCAAAAAGCACTCTCCAGTGACCGACTATCGGTCCGGTTCGCGGCTGCAGAAGCGCATCCACCGGCCTCACAGCGCCTCACCGGCCGGTGAGCGCCTCGCTTGCGGGCGCGAACTCGATCGATCTTCCTCGCCCTGCCTCGCTCGCGCGTTGATACAGCAGGTACGCGGCAGCGGTCGTCTCGATACCCGTCCCTCCGGAATCGAACACGGTCACCTCGTCCTCGCTCGTTCGGCCCCGGTGGTCGCCGGCGACGACCTCGCCGAGGTCGGCGGCGATCCCGCCCTCGGCATCGACCAGTCCGGCCTCGACCGCCGCGAGGAACGATCCGGCGTCCTGTGTGGCCCGTGCACGGAGGTCGGGAACGTAGGTCGCTCGCGCGACCAGCGCCGGCGGCAGCTCGTTCTTCTCCGGGTGATACTGGCCCATCGCGGTGACGTGGGTGCCGGGCTCGACGTCCGCGTCGTCGATCACCGGGTCGCTCGCAGTGGTGGCCGTGATAACGACGTCAGCACCCGAGACCGCCGCACTCGCGCTCTCGACGGCCGACACGTCGGCGTCGATCCGGTCGTCGAACTCGGCGGCGAACGCCTCGCGGTTCTCGGCGGTCGGCGAGAAAACCCGAACCGTCTCGAGCGGACGAACCGTGGCGGTCGTCGCCAGCTGGCCGCGGGCCTGCGCGCCGCTTCCGATCACGGCGACGTCGCTCGCGTCCTCGCGGGCGAGCGCGTCGACGGCGACGGCCCCCGTCGCGCCCGTCTTGTACGGGTTCATCGACGCACCGTCGAGCAGCGCGAGCGGCGCGCCCGACTCCGCGTCGAACAGGGGGGTCATGAACCAGGCGTCTTCCGCGCCGAACCCGGCCGAGTAGGTGTATCCGCCCATCGCGCCGGTCTCGGGGAGCACCGCCACGTAGCTCGTGAGCATCCCCGCGGGGGCGTGGTTCGTGAGTTTCGTCCGTGGTTCGGCCGGTGCACCCTGGCCGACCTGCCGATAGGCGTCACGGACCGCGGTGACGTAGTCGGCAGGCTCCGCGAGGTCGTCGATCTCATCGCTCGTGAGGAACAACGCGTCGGTCATACCCGACTCGAGGGACGGGACCGACTAAACGGTACAGGACTCGGGTTCGAACCGCTCGAACGCTCAGTCTGAGCCGCCGGACGCCGTCGGACTGCTGGAGTGTCCGGTGCCGCTCGACGGCATGGGCCCGCCGCGGTCGCCGCCGCCGGGGCCGGAACCGGCGGCAGTCGAGCCGGCAGCAGTCGAGTCGGCTCCCGCGATCGGATCCCGAACGAACATCGCGTGGGCCATCAGGGCCAGCGCGACGCCCGCGCCCACGGGAAGCGACATCGTCAACGACAGCCCGACCAGGTTCAAGAACGCGGTGACTCCGAACAGGGCGACCGGGATGAGCCCGAGGACGTAGTCGTAGTACCTAGTCATAATTCATGGTGATCTATACCACGAATTCACTTAATAGTTTTTCATGAGTACCTCGTTACGACTTTGTTGTCTTTCCAGTGGTTTCTCATAACTTATGTAGTGATACTCCACCGGAGAGACGTGTCCGTAACCGATGGAGGACGGTTGCGCACCGGCGAAACCACGCAGTGGTACGACGATCCGGGGCGGCCGATCGGTGACGCCGTGCGAACGAATCGAGGACGAGCCGGCGTCTTTCGCCTACCGGATCCGGAAGTACAGTGCACGCCAGCCGCCCAGTGCGACGGCACCGAGGACGAGCGTTATCAGCATGAACGTCGGGGCCGCGTTACCGCGAAACACGAACTCGCGGAGGACGAACCCGATGACGGCCGCGGGGATCCACGACCGGATCACGAGCGGTACCGACGACTTGGCGGTCTCCACCGCCCCCGCGGAGTACGCGCCGATGAGCGGGGCGATCAGCACCCATCCGATCAGGAACGGGGCCCACACGCCGAGGAGGTACACGGGGTCGTCGAGCAGGAACTCGACGGTGGTGTGGTTGAGCGTCCCGACGGTCAACAGCGCAACCAACACGAGGACGTCGCCGACCGCGAGCGGAGCCGCCCCGCGGTCCAGACGTCCCGTAATAAACGACTTGGCGTCCATACGACTCCGTCGGGCCCGCCCCTACTTTGTACGCACGGATCCGGGCCGGGCGGGTGATCGTCGGCCACTCGGCGCGTCGCTCACTCGTACAGCGGGTGTTCAGCACAGAGCTCGACGACGCGCTCGCCGACCTCGTAGATCACGTCCTCGCTGTCGACGTTGTCGACGACGCGGTACATGAGGTCGCCAACCTCCGCCATCGTGGTCTCGTCGAACCCGCGAGTCGTGAGTCCCGCGGTTCCAGCGCGGATCCCCGACGGATCGAACGGCGATCGGGTCTCGCCGGGGACGGTGTTCCCGTTGAGGACGATGTTCGCCGCCGCGAGCGCGTCCTCCGCGTCGCCGCCCGAGAGGTCGGGATGTGAGTCGCGCAGGTCGACGAGGACGAGGTGGTTGTCGGTGCCGCCGGAGACGAGGGACAGTCCGTGATCCTGGAGCGTCTCCGCGAGGACCTCGGCGTTGTCCACCACCGCCTCGGCGTACTCCGCGAACTCGGGCTCCAGTGCCTCCTTGAACCCGACCGCCTTGCCGGCGACGTTGTGCATCAACGGGCCACCCTGGCCGCCGGGGAACACCGCCTTGTCGATGTCGTCCGCGAACTCCTCGTCACACATCACGATCCCGCCGCGACCGGCTCGGATCGTCTTGTGCGTGGAGCCGGTGACGAAGTCGGCGACGCCGACCGGCGAGGGGTGGACGCCGGCGGCGACGAGGCCCGTGATGTGGGCGATGTCGGCGAGGTGGTAGGCGTCGACCGCGTCGGCGGCCGCCTGGATCGCCTCCCAGTCGACCGTCCGCGGGTACGCGGAGTAGCCGGAGACGATGACGTCCGGTTCGAACTCCTCGGCCGTTTCGCGAAGACCCTCGTAGTCGATGTAGCCGGAGTCGGCGTCGACCTCGTACTGCTCGACCTCGTATATCTGTCCGGTGAAGTTCGCCGGATGGCCGTGTGAGAGGTGCCCCCCGTGGTTCAGTTCCAGCGAGAGGATCTTGTCGCCGGGATCGAGGATCGAGTAGTACACCGCCTGGTTCGCCTGTGTCCCCGAATGCGGCTGGACGTTGACGTGTTCGGCACCCCACAGCTCTTTCGCGCGCTCGATGGCGAGCGTCTCGACCTCGTCGGCGTGCTCACAGCCGGCGTAGTAGCGTCCGCCGGGGTACCCCTCGGCATACTTGTTCGTGAGAACGCTCCCCTGTGCCTCGAGAACCGCCTCGCTGACGTGGTTCTCGCTGGCGATCATCGCGAGCGTCTCCTCCTGTCTGGTGCGTTCTCCTGCCAACGCGTCCGCGACCGCCGGGTCGACCGTCCGGAGGTTCTCGTTGTCCATGTTCGTGGTCGGGCGGGAAGATACATTAAGCCTGTCCGTCCGCGGCCGTGTCGCCGGCACGCACCAATACCGCTAATCCGTCATTTTCTCCGGGTAGAACCCCTATAACCCAGTTGTTCGCTCTCTAATCCCGTTAATATTAAATACGAAACCGGACTTTATACTGAGAGATATATGGTATCGAATTTACTCGAGGCAGACGTAGAGAACGTCCTCGACGAGGCGTTCGCGGGGACGGACGACGAGCTGCTCGTGATCGACCCGTCCGCGGAGACCATCGTCTCCCTCGTAGAGGCCGGGATCCGCCGAGCGGATCTCCCACGGATGTCGATGCTCGCGGACGAGCGGGTCCTGAAGGACGTCATGGGCGATTTCCTCGTTGCCTCGAAGGCGGCCGACCTCGTTGCCGAGGGTTCGCTGTCGCTCAGGATCCTCCCCGACGGCGTCGACAACGCCCTGTTCGTGTCGGCATCCCGCGCGGTGGCCGTCGTGAGCGCCGCGAACCGCGTCGCCGCCCTGTCCACGACGGACGGGGAGTTCGTCTCGGAGGTGTACAACACCCACCGAGAGGCGTTCGAGGACGCGACGGAACACACCCTCCGGACGCCGCCGATCAGTCGCGTCCGTGAAACGATGGCGACGGAGATCGGTGAGGCGGCACGCGACGACTTCGACGCGGTACTCGAAGCGCTGGAGACGGCCGGTGGCGGCGCCACCGAGCTCGACGAAGTAACCGTTTCGCTGCTCGTTGCCGCGCGTAATGACGTCCTGTTGTACGACATCTCGAAGTGGGGCGAGGACGTCGGGATCGCATCGAAGGCAACGTTCTCTCGGACCAAGACCCGTCTCGAGGACCTCGGGATCATCGATACCGAGAAAGTCCCCATCGACGTCGGGCGGCCCCGGCTCCGACTCAAACTCGGTGACGAACGGCTGATCGGCCTCGACGCAGCCGACTTCGCCGACGTCGCCGTCGATCTGATCGCCTGATCCCGACGGATCCGGTTCACCGTCCCCGACGCCCGTTGCCTCGTCATCCCTCCAGTTCTCCCGGTTCATCTCGTCAGCTCTCCAGTTCACCCGGCCCGCCTCGGGATCGGACTTTCTCGTGGTTCGACGACCCGTGGACGTCCCCGCGGGCTTTTTTTCCCTCCTCCCCGTCGGCCGCCGTATGGACATCGGACTGGTCGGCGATGGCCCCGCGATGGACGGCATCGAGGGCGCACTCGGCGACGTAGACGTGAACGTAATGCCGGTGGAGCCGGCGCTGTTGGACGGGTTCGACCTCGCAGTCGTCGTCGGGACGACCGGATCCGAGGCGTTCGACGTCGCGAACGATCGGCTGGATCGGTGGGTTGCAGTCGAGGTCGGCGGGCTCGGCGGCGTGCCGATCGAGGCGGTCGACGCCGCGGTGACCGTTCTCGACGACGCGTGTTACGACTGTCTACGGACCCGGGTCGCCGCCGGAAGTACCGAGCCGGCGGACGAGCCGAGAGGAACCCGCTCGGCGGTCCGATACGCGGGTGCCGTTGCGGGCCGACGGACGATCCGATCCCTCGCCGGGGACCCCGTGGCGGACACGGTTTTCGAGGTTCCGGGACCGGAGCGGCAGTTGGTTCCGGTTCCGGGCTGTGGCTGCGGCCCGGACCCTGGCGACGCGCTCCCGAAAACGAACGAGGATCGTTCGCTGGACGACGCGATCGATCGGGCGGAACGGGGCGTTGACCCTAGGGTGGGCATCCTCTCGGAGGTCGGCGAACGAGAGTCGTTTCCGATCCCGTACTACGTTTCGCGGGTCGCGGACACGACGGGGTTCTCGGACGTGCGGGGAGCGGAGTTCGCCGGCGGTGCCGCCGACGACTGGGACGCCGCGTTCATGAAGGCGCTCGGCGAGGGGCTCGAACGCTACGCGGCGGGCGTCTACCGGACGGCGTCGTTCACGACGGGGGTCGCAAGCGACGTCCCGAACCCCATACCGCCGGACGCGTTCGTGCGCCCCGAGAGTGCCGCCGCGTACGACCCGGACGACACGCTTCCGTGGACCACCGGGGAGCGACTGGAATCGAACGCCGCCGATAGTGGCAAGGACCTGGTGAGTCTGCCGGCGGAGTTCGTTCAGTTCCCGCCGCCGGAGAAGCGATATCGACCCGCGATCACGACCGGGCTCGGTCTCGGAAACTCCGGTCCTGAGGCCGCGCTATCGGGGGTATACGAGGTCATCGAGCGCGATGCGACGATGACGACCTGGTACTCGACGACGGAGCCGCTGGGGTTGGACATCGACGATCCGACGTTCGACCGGCTCACGAAGCGCGCGCGAGCGGAATCGCTGACCGTCACTCCGCTTCTCGTTACCACCGATATCGACGTTCCGGTCGTCGCCGTCGGCGTCCATCGCGACGGGGAGTGGCCCCGGTTCGCTGCCGGGTCGGGCGCGGACCTCGACCCCGTCACCGCCGCTCGAAGCGCGCTCGCCGAGGCGTTACAGAACTGGACGGAGCTCCGATCGATGGGAGAGGCGGCGGCGGCCGACGAGAGCGCCGCGATCGGCCGACACGCCGCGTTCCCGGACGTCACTCGTGAGTTCTTCGATCCGGACACAACGGTGCCGACGGAGGGACTCGGCGAGCCCGAGCTCTCGGGGAACGCGGCGCTCGAAGCCGCCGTCGACCGCATTCGGGCCGTCGGACTCGATCCCGTCGTGTCGCGGACGACGACTCGGGACGTGGCCGCGCTCGGCTTCGAGGCCGTCCGGGTGCTCGTTCCCGAGGCCCAGCCGCTTTTCACCGGCGACCCGTTCTTCGGTGACCGCGCCCGCGACGTCCCGCGATCGATGGGGTTCGAACCGGCACTCGACCGGGAGTATCACCCGTTCCCGTAGGCAGCCGACATCACCCGTTCCCGTAGGCAGCCGACGTCACCCGTTCCCGCAGGAAGTCGACGTCACCCGTTCCCGCAGGAAGTCGACGTCACTCGTTCCCGCAGGAAGTCGACGTCACTCGTTCCCGCAGGAAGTCGACGTCACTCGTTCTCGATCCCTCGCGCTCACCCGTGTCCTCCGCGACCCTGCTCCCCCGTTATTAAGTAGGCGCGCGTCGGCAGCCACGACATGGAGATCGTCCCGGACGAGTCGACGGAGTCGACGGAGGCGGTGCCCGGCGTCCACCTCACGCAGGGCGCGGCGGGCGACGAGGCCAGCATCCAGCGCTTCTACATCGAACCCGGCGCGGAGGTGCCCGAACACGAACACCCGCACGAACAGGTCGGAACCGTCACGAGCGGCACGCTCACGTTCGTCGTCGACGGGGAGGAACGAGCCGTCCACGCCGGCGACACGTTCGCGATTCCCGGCGGCGAGCCCCACGCCGCGATCAACGACCGTGACGTCCCGGTCGAGGGGTTCGACGTGTTCTCGCCGCCGCGGCCGAACCCGGACTGGGAGGACTGAGGGGAGGGAGAAGGCGGTTTTCGCCCCCGTCTCGGTTCCTTTTATACGTCCGAAACCAAGCACTGACGAGCATGGCACGCGCGAGCGCCGGAGCCCGTCTTCACTTCGGGTTCTGTAACCTGAGTCTCTCACATGAGCGACTGTACGGGGCGCTCGGAGTTGCGCTCGCGGAACCGCGGGTCACGGTCGCGGCGACTCCCGCCGAGACGATCGCGGTCACGATCGAGGACGACGCGGTCGACGAGAACGACGGGACCCACGAGGAGGTCGCGATCCGGGCTGAGGTCCGCGGCTACGCGACTGCCGCGGTCGAAGTTCTCGGGGTCACGGGTGCATCGGTGACGGTGGAGTCGTCGCTTCCACGACACGCCGGGTTGGGCAGTGGCACGCAGCTGGCGGCCACCACTCTCGCGGCGATCGCGCGGGCACACGGCCGAGAACCGAGGGTTCGCGAACGGATCCCGGCGCTCGGGCGTGGCGGCCGCTCCGGGGTCGGCGTCGCGGCCTACGAGTCCGGTGGGTTCGTCCTCGATGCGGGCCACCCGACGGCGCGGTTCACGACCGACCGACCGGCCGACGGCGACTGGACGGTCCCACCCGTCTCCGCGCGCCATCCCGTCCCCGACCACTGGCGGTTCCTGCTCGTCCGACCGGATGCCGACCCCGGTCGAAACGGGGCCGAGGAGGACGCCTCGATGCGCGCCGCGGTCGAGCGGGCCGATCCCGGGGTCGCCGACCGGATCGCCGGCATCGTCACGCGGCGGGTGCTTCCGGCGATCGCATCGGGACGTGCGGAAGCGTTCGGCGAGGCGGTGGCGGCGGTCGGACGACTCAACGGGGCGTGGTACGCCGACGAGCAAGGCGGGGTGTACCGACCGCCCGTCGGCGACGTCGTGGCGTCGCTGGCGTCGTCCCCGGCGGTGTTCGGCGCGGGCCAGTCCTCGTGGGGGCCGACGGTGTACGGTGTCACGGACGTCGAACGAGCGGATTCGGCGATCGCAGCGGGCGAGCGCGCGCTCGAGGACGGCGACGTCAGTGGTACCGTCTCCGTCGTTCGCGGTATCAACGAGGGTGCGCGTGTGGTCGAGCGGTCGGAGAGCGGTGACCACGGCGCCGATGAGGGACAACACTAAGCGGGACGGCAACCCGTACCGAGACATGTCGAGTGTACCGTTCGGCGTTGCCCGACTGGATTCGATCCTGGACGGCGGTGCGCCGCCGGGAAGCGTGGTGTTGCTCGCCGGCGAATCGGGAGCCGGAGCGCGCGAGTTTCTCTACACGAGCGCGGCGATGAACGCGCTCGCACGGACGGACGAGTCGCTGTTCGATCTGTACTACGGGGACCTCTCCGGTGACGCGTCCGTTCCGACCGAGGTCCACTATCTGGATTTCACCGCGGACGAGACGGAGCTCACTCGTGAAATGGGGTACACCATGACCGGCGAGGTCGTCGATGCCGCTGCCAGGGGAATCGAGTTCCGGGACCTCTCACCGGAGTTCTTCCAGCCCAGTCCCATCCCGCGCGAGTGGTATGAGGGCGAAACCACGTCGATAACCGATCTGGGCGACCGTGGACGCCGTGACGACGTGCTCACCGCCTTCGGGGACTACCTGACCGAGAACGCGAGGGGAAACCTCGTCTGTATCGACTCCGTAACCGACCTCGTAAGCGTCGTCTCGGACGAGATGGAGTGGAGCGACATCGTGATGGTGATGAAGGGATTAAAGAAGGCGGCTGCCCGCTGGCAAGGACTCATTCTGGTGTTGGTCAACGTGAACTCGCTGACCGAACAGGAGTTCGGAACGTTGATGGACGCCGCGGGTGGGACGCTCCAGTTCGCGTGGGAGAGCGGGGGGTCGAAGCGCGCACGGACCATGTTCGTCCGTGAGTTCCGTGGCGTGCTCTCGAGACTCGAGGCCGAGAACATCGTTCGGTTCGAAACGGAGGTTCATGACGGAGGGTTCGACATCAGTGACGTGCGGAAGATCCGCTGATTCCGGGAACCGAGCCGGACGCACCGCTCCTCGCCGACGTGTTCTTCCCATTAGCGAGGGTCGGGTATCGATACGGAGAACCACGCGACAGATTACTTAAGGCTGCCTCCCGAACGGCACATGAATGCAGGAGGATCGTCATGAGTGAACCCGACCCGTCGGACGCCGTCGAGGAGACCAGTACTCCCGACGGCTACGGTGATACCGCCGACGAGTTCGACGCCTCGGGGGATGTCGCGGCGCTCGAGTCGCGCGTGGCCGAGCTCGCAGGTCGGGTCGACGAGGACGTCGAGGACCTGCGTGAGCGACTCGTCCGGATCTATCGCGACGTCGAAACGAAGGCGGACGCGGATCACACACACCCCGAGACGGCGGGTCGGATCGACGATCTCGCCGACGACCTCGCCACCATCGACGAGACTACCACCCAGCTGGACGAGACGCTCGATACCGTCACGGAGCAAGTGAACGAGGTCGCGGCCGAGACCGATTCGACCGCGGAGTCGATCGTGTCCGCCACGGACCGGCTTGACGACGTGGAATCGCGGGTCGAGGAGCTGGCCGACGCGAACGACGACGCCATGGACAAGCTCTCCCGAGTCGCCAGCGCGGTCGTCCGTACCCAACGGCGGGTACGAGTGATGGCACACGAGCGGTCCGAACGCGAACGCCTCGACGATATCCTCACCGAGGCCAACCGCCACGGGATCCGAAAAGCGAGGTGTGACGGGTGCGGAAACGGGGTCCGGCTGTCGCTACTGTCGAAGCCCGAGTGTCCGTACTGTGAGAGCCGGGTCGACGGGTTCGAACCCGGACGACGGTTCATCGGGACCTCGCGGCTTCTCGTCGACGACACACCCGCGCTCGAGGGAAGCGTTGCGGCGACCGCCGACGGCAACGGGTCGCCCGGAGAACCCACGGGCGATGAACCCATGGACCGATCGACGGCGGACGAACGGGAGGACGACAGGAGTGACGACCCCGCCGGACCAGCGGTCAGCGCTCGTGACGCCGGGGCCGGCGATCCGGGCGGATCCGACGCTGAGGACACGCGATGACCGATCGGGAGACGGAGGATCCGGACGCCGAAAGTCCGGGAGGCGAGGATCCGGACGACCCCGCCGATCCGTTCACACGGCCGGACGGGAACGACGACGTCGAGGAGGAACGGTTCGAACGGATGGAGCCCGAAGCGGAGGTCGACCCCTTCGACGGCCTCGATGCCGACGGTCCGGACGAGGACCGCGGGAACGACCTCGACGACGATCCTGCCGATCACGATGGTGGTACCGACGATCCTGACGGCGATACCGGCATCGAGGACCGAGGAACGGAAACCGGCGGCTCTCCGGGTGCTACGGTGAGATCCGAACGCGTTGACGACGAGGTGGATCCGTTCGCCGAGCTCGACGTTTCAGCCGACCCGGACGCGCCACCGGGATCGGTCGAGGACCCCTTCGAGCGGGTGGAGATGGCGGACGTCGACATGGACGAGGTGTGGGAGACGCTGGACGATGACACGGACCTCCCGCCGGCGGCCAGTCCGGAGGCGCCGGGACCGGACACGCGGAGCGACGACGTCGTCGACAAACGAGTCTACTGTCACCGCTGCCCGCACTTCGCCGAGCCGCCGGAGACTGCTTGTACGCTTGACGATACCGACATCGTCGAAGTCATCGGGTTCGACGAGTTCCGTCTCCGAGGCTGTCCGATGGTGAACGAGGACGGACCCGGATTCGACCGGACCCGATGACGGCGTCGGTCGCGGGACCTAAACCCGTCCGGCACGGAGCGGAGGCGTATGCAGTTCTGTGACGAGTGCGGCTCGATGATGGTCTCCACCGGCGGAGAAATGGCGTGTCAGAACGACGACTGCGGAGCGACCACGAACCGCGACGAGGCGCTGGCGGAGCGGTTCGAATCGACCGTCGAACAGCGCGGTGACGAGCTGATCGAGACCGAGGAGGGTGCGAACTTCGAGGGGAAACCCACCGCCACCGACGTCGTCTGTGACGAGTGCGGCCACGACGAGGCCTGGTACACGATCAAACAAACCGGCGCGGCCGACGAGCCGCCGACACGATTCTTCAAATGCAAGGACTGCGGGCGTCGCTGGCGCGGGTACAACTGACCGCGCACCAGCGGTCGCTCACGCCGTCAGCCACGGTTGCATCGTCCCGGCGATCGATTCGGCGACGTCTCCCGCACGACCGATGAAGAAGTGATCGGTCTCGAACGCGACCGTCCCGATCCCCAACGCCTCCGCCCGCTCGACGACCGGTTTCCAGTCCGCGGTGGTGTCCCGGGTCGCATAGAGGACACATGCGGGGGTGGGGCCGATCGATGGATCGCCGCGGGCCGCCAGCTCCTCGAGGGCGACGACCGCGTCCGTATCCCGGTTGAGACGGGCGGTCGGCGCGAGCGCACAGACGCCGTCGACCGCCGAATTGGACGCCGCCGTGACGAGCGCGACGGTGCCCCCGAACGAGAAGCCGAACAGTCCGACCCGGTCGTAGCGTTCGAGCGCCCAGCCGATCGCGTCGTCGGCATCGGTGCACTCGCCGTACCCCTCGTCCCACGGGCCGTAGTCGAATCGAAGACAGTCGATCCCCTGACCAGTGAGCGCATCGCTGACGGCGACCAGTCGCTCGTCGCCACGGTGCCCGCGATGCTGTGGGTGCGGTGGACAGGCGACGACGACGGCGTCCGCGATCGACGCCTCCGTATCGCTCCGGACCTCAGCGACATCCAGCGTCGCCCGGACGTCGCGACCGCCAGGCACGAGGACGGTGTCGCTCACGAATCGGTGAGACGTGTCGGCGCGTGTCGATCTCGGATCACGGCACCTGCATCACGTCGTCGACACCGTCGAGCGAGCCGATGTCGGCGGCGAGTGCGTCCTGGTCGATCCCCGCCTCGTAGTAGACCACGATGTCGAAGGTCCCGTCACGGAGCAGCTGCTGGCACTCCCAGACGAACGACTCGTCCTCGAGCGTGAGTCCCTGGAACTGGTTCGAGGAGAAGTCGGTGTCGTCGTTCCCGGCCTCGATATACGTCTCTCCCTTGCCGGCGCGGTCGGCGATGACGTCGTTGAGCTCGACGGTCAGCTCGTGGAGCTCGAGGTCCTCTCGACCGCTCAACGTCGTGTGGACGACACAACCGACGAGCTCGATGTCGCCGGGTTCCAGGAGCGCTTTCGTTCGCTCGTAGAGGTCAGTGTCGATGGCCTCACTCATACCGCCGGCTTCGGTCCCGGTAAGTAAACGGGTGGCGATCCGTCGAGCGCACCCTGCAGGACGATCATGAGTCCGGTCCCGGGCGGCTTGCCGGCGACACGACTTAACCGCAGTCGCCCGAACGGGACATCGAGACGACCCATGACCGACGACGCCGATATCACCGACGACGATGCCGACCGACCCGAGGACGAGGAGGGGTTCGGGGAGCAACTGGAGTCACGAACTACCGCATATCTCGACCGGTTGGTCGACTGTATCGAGCTGCTCCCGACTGCCTTCGACCGCTATGCGGCCGGCGCAGCGTACGACGAGACCGTCGACCGGATCGGTGCGATCGAAAGCGAGTGTGACGATCTGAACCGGGAGATCACCGGGTCGATCACGGACACTGGCCCCGAGGACATCGGACTGCTCAACACGCGGATCAATTTCAACGCGGCCTCTCTCATCGAGCTGTACAACGAGCTGGACGTGATCGCGAACCACACGGAACGTATCACCAGAGAGCTCTCGATGACTCGTCCGGGGCGTGACACGGAACCCTTCGACGGACTCACGGAGATGGCCGTCGAGACCGTAGAGATGGCAGCGACGCTACGGAGCGTGGTCGAGAAGTTCGTTCACGGCCTGACGACGCCGACCACCACCGTGACGCTGTCCGAGGGCATCGAGTCCGTCCGTGCCGGTGAGAGTCGATGTGATGCGATCCGCGACGAGGTGATCGCGACCGCCTTCGAGGACGGGCGGACCGCGGAGGCGCTGTTGTACCGGGAGTTCGCGATCCTGCTCGACGAGCTCGCAAACACGATGGAGGACATCACCGACCGGATCGTCGTCATCGCAAGCGACGAACCGGGGATCGTTACCGAGGTGGGGTCGGCGTGAAGCCGCGGTCCCGCTTCGAGGAGCGGGACGATGTGTCCACTCGAATCAGTCGTCGACGGGATGTCAACGGCCGAAGAGACGCCCGTCCGGTGTCACCCTTTTAATGGTGCGACGGCGGCAGAGAGCATTCGCGACGTGTTCGACCAGAGTCCACTGACCAAGAGGAAGCCGACGAAGATGACGGTAAATCCCGCCATCGACAGCATCGAGAGCGTCTCGCCGAGCAGTGCCCATCCACCCACCGCGGAAACGACCGGGACGAAATAGAACAGCAGGTTCGCCCGCGTCGGATCGGTCTCGTCGATCAGCGCGAAGTACGCCAGATACGCGATCGCGCCGGAGAACACGCCGACGTACAACAGCGCGGCGACCGCGGTGGGCACCATCGTTACCCCCGCCATCGACTCGCCGGCTGCGTAACTCATGGCGTGTGAGAGCACGGCTGCTATCGGAACGCCCCAGACGGTACGGGCCGTGCTGGAGAGCGTCGCGTCCGCACGGCGGATCAACACGACGCCGACCGCGCCGACGGCGGCAGCAGCGAACAGCAACGGCACCCCCGGACCGTTTCCGAGCAGCGACGACGGCTCGGGATTCGCAACCAGCACGACCCCGAGGAGCCCCAGGATCATCCCGGCGATCCCGCGGTGGGAGAGCCGTTCCGTGCTGAGAAGCAGTCCGGCGAACACCGGCGTCAAGATCGGATTGAGGCTGAACACGACGGCGGCCACGCCGCTCGTTACGTACTGCTGGCCGAGGAACAACAGCGCGTTCGTGAGACCGATGACGAGCGCCCCCGTTGCGAGGATCCCCGCGACGTCTCCGAACGTCCGCGGCCGCAGATCCGTCCATGAGAGGCGGGTCACGGCGAACGCCACTAACACGATCGCGCCGATGTCGAATCGGAGTGCAACGAACAACAGCGGCGGCAGATGTTCGAGACCGATCTTCGCCGCGACGAAGGTCCCGCCGAAGAGAACGGCCGAGACGGCGAACAGGAGGCCGGTCCGTCGGGTGAACACGTTACGAGGTCACCCCAGGTGTGAGTTCGAACGAACCGGTCGATAGCGGAACGATCATCACGATATACGAGAGGGGGTACAGACGGATAACGCGATCCAGAAATCGTTCCACGACGGGAAACCCCCCGGCTCCGTGACAGTGTTTCACCTCGTGAAAGAAACTCGCGGAACGAAGCCGGTTTATTCCGTTGGACGTTGTAAGACGTATGAAGCGCCCGCTCGAGGAGATCGAGTTTCTCGCTCGCTCGACGAACCGTGTCGAGGTGTTACGGCTGTTAGCGACGGAGTCGCAGACCCGAGGAGAGCTCGCAACCGCGACGGGAGCCTCACAGGCGACGCTCGGGCGGATACTCGAGGACTTCATCGAGCGGTCCTGGATCACGAGATCGGAGCACACGTACAGCGCGACGGCCACCGGAAGGCTGGTCGCCGAGGGGATCGACGATCTCGTGTCGGTGCTCGAGACCGAGGCGAAGCTGCGCGACGTGATCGCGTATCTTCCGACGGCGGAGCTGGGATTCGATCTGAACCATCTCGCGGACGCGACGGTTACCACTCCAACCAGGACCCGTCCGACCGCACCGCTGCAACGAGTGCTCGAGGGCATGGAGGCCGCACGTACCCTTCGTGCGTTCTCACACACCCTCAACGAACAGAGTCTCACGACCGCCCACGACCGCGTCACTGCCGGTAAACAGGAGTTCGAGGCGGTGTTATCAGTAGGGGCAATCGACGCGCTCGCAGCGGATGACCGTCTCTGGACGCAGCTTCGAGCACTGGCGGACCACGACGGAGCCGCGATCAGGGTCCGTCGTGAGGAGATCCCGGTCGCGGTTACGGTCGCCGACGGCACGGTCTACCTCCTCGTTCGTGACGACGGCGGCATCCTCAGAGCCACCATTCATACCGACCACCCGGCGGTGTGCGAGTGGGCCTCGGCGGCGTTCTCGGACCAGTGGGCGGCTGCCGATCCGTTCGACCCGAGGGCCTACGACCACTGAGGACCCCGGCGGGCCCGGGAGTGGCGGTCGCGGAGCCGCGCGTGGCGACGGGGGCATCCGACGACGTGGCGTCTCCGAGGGTGAGGCGGGGCCGAACTGGTAAACCGCTCCGTGACGTATCCCGACCGATGGAGGTCGCGCTCATTACGATCGGGGACGAGCTGCTCTCGGGCGACACGGTCGACACGAACGCGAACTGGCTCGCGGCCGAGCTCGCGGAGCGCGGCGTGACGGTGAAGCGGATCCTATCGCTGCCGGACGACCGGGAGACGATCGCCGACCGGGTCACAGCCTACGCTGACGCGTTCGACGCGGTCGTCGTCACCGGCGGGATCGGCGGGACGCCGGACGACGTGACCATGGAAGCGGTCGGAGACGCGTTCGATCGCGACATGGCGGTCTCGGTGCTCGCCCGATCGGCCGTCGAGGAACGGCTCGCGACGATCGAGGCGCGGGTCCCGGACCGTGATCTCCGGATCGACGTCGACGCCGAGGCCGCGCTGCCGGAGGGCAGTCGTCCGATACCGAACGAAACGGGGCTTGCCCCCGGCTGTGTGCTCGAGTCCGTCTACGTCCTCCCGGGGATCCCCGAGGAGCTGCGCGCGATGTTCGAGTCCGTCGCAAATGAGTTCACCGGTGAGCGCCGCTCACGATTCCTGTACACGGTCGAGCCCGAAGCGAACATCGTCCCGGCACTGGAAGCGACCATCGACGCGTTCGACGTGACTGTCGGCTGTTATCCCGACCGTGAGGCAGGTCACAACCGGTTGAAGGTGACCGGTACCGACCCGGAAGCGATCGATCACGCGGTCGATCGGCTGTTGTCGACGACCGACGCAAGCGAAACGCCCGTCTCGCGGCGCTGATCGACCGCCGACCGCTTCAGCTCCGAAGCGCCTCGACGGGCCGCTCGTTGGCCGCCTTCCACGCGGGATACGCGCCGCTCACGATCCCGACACCGACACCGAACCCGAGCGCCAACAGGAGGTAGTAGCCGTTCGTCGGGTGGAACACGAGCGCGGCGTCGACCGCCGGGGTCGAGACGACGAGCGTGGCAACGATCAGAACCGTCAACGCCGTCCCGATCGCCGCGCCAGCCACGCCAATGAGCCCGGCCTCCGCGAGCAACACCCGGAGTACGTCCCGCCGAGCGACTCCGACCGCGCGCATCACGCCGATCTCTTGGCGCCGTTCGACGGTGCTCATGAGCATCACGTTCAGGATCGAGACGCCGGCAACGACGAGCGATATCCCGCCAAGCCCGAGCAGGAACGTGCCAAGGAGATCAAAGAACTCGTCGATCTCTTCGACGATCGCGGCGAGTTCGAACACGTCGACGCGCTCCTCACGAGCGTTCACGTCCTCACGGATCGCCGCTGCCGCCTCGCGGGCCTCGCCGCCAGTCTCCGAGACGACGAGCACCTGATCGTAGCCGTCGGCGGTGAACGCTGACTCGGGGAGGAACACCGCGTCGTCAGGCGCGACCGGGCTGAACGTCTGTGATTCCGCCAACACCGCAACCACCCGAGCCTGTGCGCCCGCGACCTCGACTCTGTCCCCGACCTCGATGTCGAGGTCGGCAGCGAGTCCGGCGCCGACGATCGCTCCCTGGGCATGTCGTTCAGGGATCCGTCCCTCGGCCGCCTCGAACGCGAGTCCTGGCTGCTCGACGCCGTAGACGGTGGCGAACCCCTGGTCTGTTGGCCCGGCGACCACCGCGCCGTCGGTGTACAACGGCACGACAGCAGGGTCACCGACCGCTCGGCGGATCTCGGCCACGTCCGCGTCGGAGATCGATTCCACGCCCGCGTCCGCGTTCGGCGAGAGTACGACTTGGGTTCCGATGTCGCCGATAGCGTCGTCAGCTCCGAGCGCGAGCACGTTGCCGAATATTCCGAGAACCGCAACCGCGAGCACGCCGATACACACCCCGAGAACGGCGAGAACCGTCCGAACACGGTTTCGCTGTAGGTTCCGAGCCGCCATGGCGATCGCCGGTCGCCACGCACCGGGGTTCATTCCGAACCTCCCCGTTGTGTCGTTGACGACTCGGTCGACGGTTCGGACGCGTCGTCAACGGCGGGCCAGTCCGACGCGTGGGTATCGTTCGGTTCGTCACCATCGTCGACATCAGGAACTCCTCCCACCACCACGCCGTCAGTCAGTTCCACGACCCTGTCGGCGTACTCCTCGACGAGCGCGTCGTGTGTGACGGCGATCACTGCCACTCCCTCCGATCGGACCCGCTCGAACTCCGCGAGGATCGACTCTCCAGTGTCGGTGTCGAGGTTTCCGGTCGGTTCGTCCGCGAGCAGCACGTCGGGGTCGTTTATAAGTGACCGGGCGATCGCGACGCGCTGTTTCTGGCCCCCGGACAGCTCGTTCGGTTCGTGATCGAGTCGGTCGCCGAGCCCGAACCGGGCGAGCAGCGAGGCTGCACGGTCGCTCGCGTCCCCAGGGTCGAACGCCGTCGGAAGTGCCACGTTCTCGACAGCCGTCAGCGTGGGTAGCAAATGAAAGTCCTGAAAGACGAACCCGATCGACTCCTTCCGGGCGATCGTTCGCTCCTCGATCGAGAGGTCCGTAACGTCGATCCCGGAGAGCAGCCGACGACCGTCGGTCGGGTCGTCGAGTAGCCCGAGCACGTTGAGTAGGGTCGACTTTCCGGAGCCACTCGGCCCGACGACGGCGACGAACTCGCCCGGTTCGGCCACGAAATCGACGGCGTCCAGTGCGACCACCGGCTCCGCACCCCCGCCGGGGTAGCGTTTCGTCACGTGATCGAGCGCGAGGCTATACATCCCGACGCTTGGCGACGAACACAGCGATCGCGAGTCCCGTTATGCCGAGCAGACCGCCGCCGATCGCGATTATCCCGAGCCCGGAAGACGATCCGAGCGAACCATCACCTGCAGGGCCCTCCGCCGAGGGAACCCCGACGTGAACGGTTTCAACGTATCGGATGCCTCGATCCGTGTACTCGATCCGGATGGGGAGCGTGTCCGTGGCCGACTCGTTTGCGGTCGCCTCGAACTCGAACGGAACGAAGTCGCTCTCGCCGACCGTACCGATAAAGTACGACTCCCCTTCGGGCGTTCCGGGGACTCCGTCCACGGTCCCCACGTCCACGGTGACGCCCGATATAGAGCGCTCGCCGACGTTCGCGAGGTTGCCGTCGACGACGAGTCGACCGTCGACCGTACGGGTCACGGTCGTTCCCGTGATCGTTGGTTGCCCCTCACGAGGTGGGTACGTGAGGTCTGCCGAGCTCGTTCTCGACGCGCCATCGGCGTCCGGGGGGCCCGCATCGGAACGGAACGCCGCGGTGACCGTGACGTTCGATCGACGATCCATGCTGCCGAGGTCGACGACGACCTGCCGTTCCTCACCTGGCGCGACGTCCTCGACGACATACGGACCGACGTCGATCGGCTGGCCATCAGGCGCGTCGTCCGGATCCGCCGACACGTCGGCCGCAACGGTACCGTCAGTCATCGGCGTTTCCGACGCAGTCAGGTGCACCCTGTCGGCAGGGATCGTGCCGGTGTTGACGACGGTGACGACGATCGGCGCGGAGACGGCTCCGGATATCGGTTCCGGCTCGTCGGCATCGAGCCCGCTCCCGGTGCCGCCGAACAACCCGTCGACGCCCTCGATCTCACCGACTGCGACGCCGTCGTCGCCGTCGTCATCACGAAGTGCTTCCGGTGATACCGGGGTTGCCCGGAGATCGATGGCGACATCCGCCGGCTCGACGTCGAGGACGATCTCACGTTGGACGCGGACGACCGGGGACGACGGCACTCCCGCACCCGATGTATCTATCGGACCCGCCGAGACGGCCTCGACGATGAGGCGGTGTTCTCCCGGTTCGTCGAACGCCGTCCACAGCGTCGTGTCCAGATCATCGCCCGGGGAGAGCGATCCAGGCGCTGGCGCGACCTCACGGACGGTTCCATCAGGGTCACGCAGCCGGATCTCGCTTACGTTCGCGGGTTCCGTGCTCCCCGCGGAGTTCACGACGGATGCGTTGACGCCGACCCGCTCGCCAACGACCGGAGCGGTCGGTCCGACTCCGACGGACTCGATCGTCAGCCGCGCATCAGGGACCGCGGTTCCATCGGGTGACACGGTGACGACGACGTCTCGCTGGACTCGAACGACCGACGGGTCGTCGTCTTCAGTCGGCTCGGTCGCGATGACCTCGACGGTGAGGCGGTGTTCACCCGGCTCGTCGAACGTCGTCCACAGCGTCGTGTCCAGGTCATCACCCGGCGAGAGCGATCCCGGCGCTGGCGAGACGTCACGAACCGCGCCATCGGGATCGAGTAGCCGAATCTCGCTCACGTTCGCGGGCTCAGCGCTGCCGACGGAACTCGAGACGACGACGTTCACGCCGGTTTCCCCGTCGACGACGGGGTCATCAGGGGTTATCGAGACCGCATCGATGGTTATTCGCGCGTCGGGGACGCCCATCGCACCACCGATCGCCGCAAACACGGCGAGGCCGGTTATCAGGATGGCCGTCGTTCTGGATGATGGCAAGTCGACCCAGCTACGGAGTCACGGGTGATATATTCGTCGTCGATCACGACGAGCGTGTCACCACACCGCAGGGAACGTCGTGGTGCGTCACGGAGACGTACCGGTTACGGATGCTTTTTCAACCGTCCGGCGCTACGTGACGGTAATGAGCGAACTCGCCACCGCGCGAGCGGGTGACAAGCGATGATGGGCGGTAACGATCAGCAGGCGTACGACCGCGGGACATCGCTGTTCTCCCCCGATGGCCGCATCTATCAGGTCGAGTACGCGCGCGAGGCCGTCTCTCGCGGTGCACCGAGCGTCGGCGTCCGAACGGCCGAGGGCGTCGTCTTCGTCGCGATGTCGCGCGCCAGCTCCACGCTGATGGAAGCCGAGAGCATCGAGAAGCTCCACAAGCTCGACGATCACCTCGGAACCGCCAGCGCGGGCCACGTCGCCGACGCGCGCCAGCTGATCGATCTCGCCCGCCGACAGTCACAGGGGAACCGGCTCCGCTACGGCGAACCGATCGGCGTCGAGACCTTGACGAAGTTCATCACGGACCACATCCAGGAGAACACCCAGCGCGGCGGTACGCGCCCGTACGGTGCTGCACTCCTCATCGGCGGCATCGACAACGGCGAGCCGCGCCTCTTCGCCGCGGACCCGTCCGGAACACCTAACGAGTGGAAGGCAACCGTCATCGGCGGCGGCCGCAAGGAGATCCAGGGCCATCTCGAGGAGGAGTGGAGCGACGAGCTCACGCTCGAGGAGGGTATCGAGCTCGGCATCGCCGCGCTCGCCACCCACGACGACGAGTTCGTCCCCGCCGACCTGGCCGTCGCGACGATCACCGAGGCGGACGGCTATCGACCCGTCACGGAGGACGAGGTGGCGAACGCCTTCGAGGCGGCAGGGCTGACGACACCGGACGAGGAGACGGACGACGGGGGCGAGGATGAGGAGGCTGCCGACGACGGGAACGAGGACGAGGAGGCTGCCGACGACGGGAACGAGGATGAGGAGGCTGCCGACGACGGGAACGAGGACGAGGAGGCTGCCGACGACGGGAACGACGAGGAGTAACGCTCCGCGCGGCGAGCGGTTCGGAGCACGCTTTTGTTTCACGGCGTCGAAGGAAACGCATGGTACGTCTCGCCGAACTGATCGCGTATCCGATGAAGTCGCTCGACGGAGTCGCAGTCGAGCGGGCCGAGCTCGGCCCCCGAGGAGCGTTGCGCGGCGATCGGTCGTACGCGCTCGTGGAGGCGGGCGTCGACCCGGAGACCGCCTCGGTCGGAGGGAACGGTGGGTACGTCAACGGAAAACGAGAACCCGCGATACACTCGCTCCGTGCGACCTACGAGCTCGCGGGCGAAGGGGATGCGACCCCGACCGCCGTGACGCTTCGGCGACCGACCCGAATCGTCGACGGCGTCGAGATCGAGGCCGACGAGCGGCGGTTCGGACTCCCCACCGACGCCGAGGCGCTGGAGCGGTGGGTCGGCGAGTACGTCGGCTACGACGTGGACCTCGTCGCCGACCCGAACGGTGGCTTCCCGGACGATCGTGCGGCCCCGGGGCCGACGGTCGTCTCGATGGAGACGCTTCGGGTGGTCGCCTCGTGGTTCGACGGGATCGCCGGCGCGACGGAGATGCGTCGGCGACTCCGGCCGAACGTCGTGTTGGAGGCGTGTCCAGCGTTCTGGGAGGACCGGCTGTTCGCCGACCACGGCGAAGGGGTTCGGTTCACGATCGACGACGTCGACGTGATCGGCGTGAATCCGTGCCAACGGTGTGTCGTCCCCGCCCGGGATCCGGATACGGGCACTGAGATCGACGGGTTCCGTGAGACGTTCGTCTCGAAGCGACGCGAGACGCTCCCGGCATGGACGGACGGCGATCGGTTCGACCACGACTTCCGACTGATGATCAACACGCTCGTTCCCGAGCGCTCGTGGGGATCGATGGTTACCGTCGGGGATGCGATCGATATCGACGGAACGGTACGCGTCGACGAGGACGGGGTCGAACACTCCGTGAATTGACATCCTCCCCGCCCTAAAGGGCGAGGATTCCCCGAAGGGGATATTCAGGTTGCGCGTTTCCTCGGTTCTCAAGTACGCTTTCGCGTGGAACGTCGAAGGTCGCCGTCCAGTTGTGACCAAGGA
>LFFM01000334.1_pt1 | contig 32054 bp, 38 predicted proteins | sample 643131 | NCBI WGS metagenome assembly LFFM01 (sample SAMN03777445, study PRJNA286221) | soda lake metagenome | biome: soda lake; feature: Kulunda steppe; material: water; isolation source: sample Tc-Br brine of Tanatar trona crystallizer | place: Russia: Kulunda steppe | collected 2011-07
TAACTCAATCGAGGCCAAGACTCAGCTTCAACGCCTCGTCGACTTCAGCCATCGTCGGTCCGTCGAGTGAGCCGACGGCTGAGTGAATCCGTTCCGGAACCGAGACGGTTCGAATCTGGTCGAGCCGAATTGACGACTCTTTTTCGAGCGGTGACCCGCTCGCGTCGACGAACACCTCGAACGGATACTCACGGTAGGTCCCTGTGACGGGCGCAACGATGGTCGTACTGGAGTTCCGGTTTCCGATATCGTTTTGAAGGACCACGGCCGGCCGCGTCTTCTTCATCTCGTGTCCTTCGGCGGGGTCGAGCCGAACGATAACCACGTCCCCCCGTCGGACGTCCGTGCCGTCACTCATCGAGGCTTTCCCACGCTTCGTCGGAGGATTCGCTCCACTCCTCAGCGAGTGCCTCCGCGCTCTCGGAGGCCTCCCGATAGGCGGCTGCCAGCTCGTCGTCGTCCGGCCGGTCGGACTCTACCTCAACGACAGCGACGGTCACACGCTTGTTCGCGTACTCGGTGCCGAGGTAGACACGACCTCGGTCGTCCGTCTCGTTCGTTTTGAGGTCTGTTGCGTCGACTTTCATCGAGGAACGGTACGGACCCGCGGCTGATATGTGTTGCCCACTATTACCCACGGATTCCCGTAGAACGTACGGAGTATATCATGTATTCAGCTACCTGAACAAAGTGGAGCAACGAGAGAGTCGCTGACGGGAGGCCACTCAGTTCACACTCTTCGAGAGTTCGGCTCCTGCTTTGAATTTCACCGTGTCAGACGTGTTTCCGTCGTCCACGAGGTGTAGGCAGTGACCGTCGAACGGATAACACGAACAGTACACGTCACCGTCCGACGAGACGGCTTCAGCGACCTCCGAAACGAGCTCATCGTCGGGAAGACTCCCTGTGACGACGGTGTCTTCGAGGCGTCCGAAGAACAGCTGTGCCCCAACTGGTGAAACGTCGTCCGGCAACAGGCGCATGATCTCGTCGCCACTGACCGCTCCAGAACGGGTGAGCGTGATGTCCTGAATGTTTACCTTCCCTCCTCCAGCTCCTGCCACCACTGTAACTGAGTTCTCGTAGAGGCAGGATTCATCGATTACCCACCCGCACGAGTAGACGTACTGGTCGTTGTTCGTGTGTCGCTGGACACACAACAACGCAGGGAACGGACACGGACACCCCACGGGTTGCACGAGGACCTGACAGACGATCATCGACGTGGATGAAGCAGGGCCAGCCTCACGCCCCCACTCATCCAGCGAATCGACATCGATCGACCGTCCATCCGCACTCACACCGATCATCGACTTCGTCTCGGACGCCGCGGGAGGACGGTTTGTCACGTTTATGACGACAACCCCCGAGTCAGACGTGACCACGTCGAGAGACCCGTACGTGTGAGTCGGTCCGGAGATGTTGGTTTGAGACGTGTTCCCTCCCCAGCAGTACACCGACTGCTCCGTCGACAGACCTCCTCCAGAGGAGTGTTGCTCACACGATTCGTCCTCGTCATCGTCGTCTTCGTCCGCTCCCACCGCCGTGGTCTCGTGGTTGCTTCCCCACGAGTAGACGTTGCCCTCCTCGTCCACTCGGCCAGTAACGAAGTCGATCAGCCGCTGTGGAGTAATCAGCGACTGGATACTCGGTCCACCTCGGGGTGCCCGTGCGTCGGGGAGTGTGATGACACACCGCTCGCCCAAAACGGGTTCTCCTTCGAGGTACTCGTACAGCCCGCGTACCTCGTCGTCACTCGCACCAGTGAGCCGTTGTAGGCGTCGAATCGCGTCGCTCGGGTCGTCACCGGACTCGTCGTCCGAATCCGGTCCACCCCCGAACGCGTTTTCTCTTTTGTTCGACCGGGTCGAGTTGTAATCCTGCGCGGGGGGGACATCGTCGTCGTCTTCGTCGTCGTCGACTGGGCCGGCTTCACCGCGGTTCTCGTTCGAGCCCACCGAGTTGTAGTTCTGCCCGTCGACGGCCATCGCTGTGTTCGTCATCCATGCTTCGAGCTCGACATCCCCGGAGAGAAACCGTTCTTCGACGCGAACAGTGGGGGAGAACTTGATGGTGTCTCTGGGCGTGACCGGAATCAACCCGTCTCCTCGAACCCCTCCAAACATGGCAGCAGGCGAAGCTCCGGTGTTCGTGGTCCTCGCGGCGACCTGACTCACACAGCCACTCAATCCACCGATCGCGACGACTCCACCCGCCGCGAGGAGTTGACGGCGACTCACGGTACCAGTTATCACACCGGATGCACCGTTTTCTGACTCTTGTGAAGACATAGCTAATATCTAGAGGCGACCAGACTACATAAATATTCTTATGTATTATATTTTACTAGTACTGGACTACCCGGACGAGCGGGACGAATCCCTACTAAACAGCAGAATCGTCACGAACAGTCACGTAACCGAGATGGTAAATGACTGATTTCTCGGGCGTTATCGGATGAGCAGACGTAAACCCGCACCTTTCGGAGTAGTGAGGGTGTCAGTCCACCGAACACCCACAGTTGGGTGAGTATTGTAGACTCCGAATCACTTCGCGGTCGGGGTCACGTCGCCGACGGCGTCCATGACCTGCAGTGCGGCGCTCGCGGCGAGGCCACGAGCGACCTCGTCGGCGTCGGCGTCGGCGATTCCGGCCTCCAGCTCGTCGCGATCGGGCGTGAATCCTGCGGAGACGGGATGTCCGGCGGGCGGATTGACGGCGACGGTCGCTTGGGGGCCCTCGGTTCCGACGGAGAGCTCGGAACCGACGGCGTAGCTGTTCGGAAGGTACGATTCGGTCCGTGAGACGATCCCGGCGACCGTCCGCCTGAGGCGCCGTTCCTGTTCCGGAGAGAGGTCGACTGGCGCGGGTTCGCCCGCGTTCGTTACGCCCGGCGGCCCGGCATACGGATTATTGCCGTTCATCGAAGACACGTGACGTACGGGGAGCCAATTAAAAAAGGCGTCGGCGACCGCAACCGAGACGTCAGCCGGCTATCCTCTTGCAGCGAGAGAACCCCGCGGTTCACGCCGGGCGAGGATGTCACAGGACCGGTTCGGACTCGCCGTACGCGGCGATCGTTACTGCCGTGGTGTATCGATCGGGAGCAGCCGACGCGCTCTCGACGTGGACCGAGCGGTCGGTTAGCTCCCAGTCGCGAAGGGTCGCTCCCGAATCCAACCCTGCATGGATCCGCCCGCGGACGTCCTCGGCGTTCTCGCCGGTGACTTCATAAAAAAGACCGGGACCCGGGCCGGTCGCCCAGCCGAGGCCGGCAACGACGTCGGGGCGTCGTCGTGGTGCGCGTTTGTCCGCGGCGTCCTCCGCACCCGATCGGCCGCCCTCACGGAAATCGACCTCGTCGCTCGGGCCGAGCGTCCGACGAGCCTCGACGACGGTGACCGCGTTGCCGGGGGGGCCCAGATCCGGGACTCGCTCGACGCTGATCACCGTCGCGTCCGCGGGAACGACGGAGGAGACCGCGATCAGATTATAGTTGTGGAGGTTCGCATCCGCGAGCGCGGCGTCGTAGGAAGCCATCGCCGTGTCGGCGACGCCGACGCCACCGGCGACGTGGATGGTGTTCATTGTCGTGTCTCGATGACGTTCGAGGTAAGGAGTTACGGATCGGGATGAGAGCGTCAGCGACGGCGAACGAGCGATCCCCGTGGGCCGGTCAGTACTGGTAGTTGATGACCCGCTCGTCCGTCTGCTCCGCGTCCTGGAGCTTCTCACGAGCCCGCTCGAAGTCGGACTGGACGACCTCGGTGCGCCCGTCACGGATGGCGTACATCCCCGCTTCGGTCGCGAGCGACGCGATGTCCGCGCCGCTGTATCCCTCGAGTTCGCGGGCGACCACGCCGACATCGACCCCCTCGGCGATGTTCATCTCACGGGTGTGGATCTCGAGGATGCGTTCGCGTCCCTCGGGACCCGGTTCGGGCACCTCGATGAGTCTGTCGAAGCGACCGGGACGGAGGATCGCCTCGTCGAGCATGTCGAAGCGGTTCGTGGCGGCCATGATCCGGATCTCGCCCCGCTCGTCGAATCCGTCCATCTCGCTGAGAAGTTGCATCATCGTTCGCTGGACCTCGGCGTCTCCGGAGGTCTTCGAGTCCGTTCGCTTCGAGGCGACGGCGTCGATCTCGTCGATGAATATCACCGCGGGTTCACGCTCGGCGGCGAGCTCGAAGAGGTCACGGACGAGCCGGGAGCCCTCCCCGATGAACTTCCGAACGAGCTCGGAGCCCGCCATTTTGATGAACGTCGCGTCCGACTCGTTGGCAACCGCCTTCGCGAGCATCGTCTTACCCGTTCCTGGCGGGCCGTGTAACAGGACGCCGCTCGGCGGGTCGACGCCGACCGTCTCGAACTGTTCCGGGTTCTCGAGGGGGTCCTCGACGGCCTCGCGCACCTCACGGATCTGCTCGTCGATGCCACCAATATCGTCGTATACCACGTCCGGTGACTCGGTCACCTCCATTGCCTGGGCACGGGAGTCGGTCTCGTCGTCGAGCACCTGTTGGACGGCAAAAGAGTCGTTGATCGCGACCCGATCGCCGGGGCGGAGGTCCGCCTCGAGCCGCGTCGACGCCTGTGTCAACACCTCCTGGTTATTGCCGTGTTGTTTGATCACGACCCCATCGTCCGTGAGCTCCTCGACCGAGGCGATGTACAGCGATGACGTCTTCAGTACCTCGTTCTCTCGTTTCAGCTGATCGACCTCTGATTTCAGGTCGCCACGACGGCCCTGTGCGTCATCGAGGCGGTCCGACAGCTCGTTGTTCATGCGGACGATCCGTCGGTAGTGTTGTCGGATCGCCTCCAACCGTTCCGCCTCGCTCATTTCCGGATCGAGCTCCAAGCGGGGGCGGTCAGGGAGTGAGGGACTATGAGACATTCGTTACGTCAACCAAGGAGACGCCCGTAAATGTGCCTTTGGGTCACGGTGGTTCCTCGTGATGCCGCCTTCCACCCGGTCCGATACTCAACCACGATAACCGGGGCGTGGGGTTTTATGATCTGCGCTAGAAACGTGGGGATATGAGCCGACGAATCGTTCCCGCCAGCCGCGTCACCGATCCGGTCAACTGCCTCGACTCGGGCGGTGTTGGTCTCAGACCGAACGCGACGGATCGGCCATGACCGACGGATCCGCGGCTGCAGACGGGTCTCGTCCGACGATCCTTGCCGTCGACGACGAGCCGGATCTCGCGGAGCTGTATCGAGTGTACCTCGACGACAGGTACTGCGTCCGCGTCGCCACTGGCGGCGAGGAGGCGATCTCACGGATGGACGACTCCGTCGACGTGGTGCTTCTCGACCGGCGGATGCCGGACATGTCCGGGCACGAGGTGCTCGGCTCTCTTCGAAACGAGGGGTACGACGCACGGGTCGCCATGTTGACCGCGGTCGAGCCGGACGTCGACATCGTCGACATGCCCTTCGACGACTACAAAACCAAACCCGTCACACGGGAGGACCTCGTCGCGCTCGTCGAGGTGCTGCTCCACCGGGCGGAGTTCGACGAGCGGAGTCAGCGCTTCTTCGCGCTCGCTTCGAAGAAGGCCGCGCTCGAGGCAGCTAACGCCACCGGAAACGAGGAGTACGCGGAGCTGTTGGAGCGGATCGAGGAGGCTCGTGCAGAGGTCGACGAGACCCTCGATCACCTCTCGGCCGAGGACGCATTCGTCGAGATCGCACAACGCACCTCGTGAACGGCTCCTCACTCGATCTCGAGATCCTCGCCGTGACCGCTCCCCTCCGCGTTCTCGTCCCACTCCAGCTCGAGCTCGATACTCAACTCGCCGCTGCCGTCGACGGGTCCCTCCCGCTCGGCTTTTACCTCGAACGTCGGCCGTGAGGGAGGATCCATCGTCACGGACTGGTCGCCCGCCGTGAGCGTGATTTCGCCCCCCGACTCGAGCGAGTCGGCGACGCTTCGGAGATACGAGGCGATCTCGGCGCGCGTTCTGGCACTCTCGGATTCGAACAGGACTTGTTCGGGCATGAGTGATGAAACGCGTCGCACCGATATAAAACCGCCTCGGGGATCTGCCGGATCAACACCCCTCGCCGAATGCGGCTTCCATTCATCGAGTCCGGTCTCCCCCGATTGGATCTGACACGTAGCACTCGGAGCCGCTATCCTTTTTTCGGGCACGTCCCAACTGAGCGACGTGACCAGCGGCGAGCATCCGGACGAAACGACATCCGAGTCCGATCCATCCTCGACGACACGCGAGTCGGTTGCCCGAGCCGGGAGAGCGGTCTCGACCGGTGACCTCGTCGTGTACCCGACGGAGACCGTGTACGGGCTGGGGGCCGACGCGCTCGACGCCGAGGCAGTCGATGCGGTCTTCGAGGCGAAGGGACGCGACCGTGACGACCCGCTCTCCATGGGTGTGGCGAGCGTCGACGCTGCACTCGAACACGTGCAGCCATCGCCGACTGCGCTGGCGTTCATGCGTGCGTTCCTTCCGGGTCCGATCACTGCCATCGTCCGCCGGGGACGGGACGTTCCGGACGCGTTGACGGCCGGTCGGAACCGCGTCGGCGTGCGCGTTCCCGATCACCCGATCGCGCGAGCACTCGCCGCAGACGCGGGACCGATCACCGCGACGAGCGCGAACGTCTCCGGTGCCGGGAGCGTCACCCGGGTCGCGGATCTCGACGACCGGATCCGCGAGCGTGCCGCCGTCGTCATCGACGGCGGCGAGACGTCCGGTACCGAGAGCACCGTCGTCGACCCCGATGCCGGTCGGATACACCGCCGCGGCGAGATGGCGGGTGCGGTGGAGGCGTGGCTCGCGGATCCGCCGCTGTAACCGAGAGACGTACGGCCCCAAAACGGTTGGACTCCGAACGCGATCAGACGGAGAGGTCGCCCTTCGCTTTGATCACGTCGAGCGACTCGGCGTCGACGGTGTCCACGTCGAGCCAGTGGGGAACGTACTCACGTTTCTCGTATGCCTCGCGTTCGTCCGGCGTCCCGACGGTACACCAGAGCTGTGGCTCGTCGGGACCGTGCCAGCCGCCCTGCGTGTTGATGCCGAAACACACCAGCTCCTCACCCTCGTACTCGATGATCGCGTCCTTGCGGATGCCCGGGTCCCCGCGGACGATGAGGTGTTGCATGCGCGGTCGTTGGCGGGTTCCGCGCTTAATCGCTTCGGTACGACGGATCCGGGTGACTCGAACGGGGACGAGTACGGAAGCGACGATCCGTTCACCAGCCGTTCTCGACGTCCTCGACCAGCGCCTCGAGTATCGCGTCCGTGGTGTCGGCGACGATCCGCTCCATCGTCTCGGGGTCACTCGCGGTTGGGTCGCCGAGCCCGCCGAGCTCAGTCACGTCGCTGAAGTACTCGTAGCTCCGGGTTCGGGGGAACTCGGATGCGTCCTGTGGTTCCTTTCGGTCGGTTCGAACGAGATCCGGCCGGTACAGCTCGACGACGCTCGTCTCGTGGTCGCCGGCATGACCCCACTCCTCCCCGAACGCTTCCTCGAGGTCATCGCGTGCGAAGTCGGTCCAGTGGACGAAATGTACCGTGAGATCCGTGTCGCGGCCGAGACGATCGGCAGCGATCGACAGCGGCTCGCGGTTCCCCCCGTGACAGTTCACGATCAGGAGCCGATCGAGCCCGTGAGCCGCCACCGACTCGCCGATCTCGCGAACGACATCCACGTACGTCCCCGTCGAGAGGGTCACCGTCCCCGGAAACGTCATGTGGTGTTCCGACTGCCCGTACGGCAGCGGGGGAAGCCGGAGCAGGTCGAGGTCGACTGTCGGTGCGGCCTCGACGAGCTCCACGGTGAGACGGTCCGCCCGGATCGTGTCCGTCGAGACGGGAAGGTGCGTCGAGTGTTGTTCGATGCTACCGGTCGGGAGGACGCCGAAGTCGGCGCCCTCGATCGCGTCGCCCGCCTCCTCGTGAGTCAGTCCGAACAGGTCGGAGTCCGTTTCGGCCATACGATCCTCCGGGTGCTCAGAGGTCAAAGCGATCCGGGTAGCGGAACCGTTCTCAGGGCGCGTAGTAGTACTCGCCGTCTCGCTTCTGTTGACGGTCCTTCTGTGAGTCCGGCTTGTTGATCCGGGGACGACCGGTGCGTTCGTCACGCCGGAACGTGATATCGAGATCGGCGAGGAACTCGTTCATACCCTCACGCATCTCCTGGGGCTGGGTGGCGTGTCCACGCTTCGCCGGTTCCCCGTCGAACACCATCAGACGGTCCGCGAGGAGATCGATCATGTAGATGTCGTGATCTATCACCATCACGGTCGCGTCGTGGTTCTCCGCGTATCGACGGATCGCCGTCGTCGCCCTGACCCGCTGTTCGACGTCGAGGTGCGCGGAGGGCTCGTCCAACACGTACAGGTCGGCGTTCTCGGAGAGACACGCCGCGATGGCGACGCGCTGGCGCTCGCCGCCCGAGAGGTCGACCAGGTCCTGTTCCATGATCCTCTCGAGCTGGAGCGGCTGGGCGATCTCCGTGTTCCAGTAGGAGGAGCCGAACTCGTCAGTGATCGAGGAGAGGAACGCGTCGACGCGCATCGGTTGGTCGATCTCGATGTACTGTGGCTTGTACGCGATGTCGAGTCGGAAGTCGAGCTCGCCGACGTCAGGCTCCAACGACCCTGCGAACAGCTTCGCGAGCGTGGACTTCCCGATCCCGTTCGGGCCGACGATCCCGAGAACCTCCGACTCGTGGATCGCGCCGCCGTCGACGTGGAGCTCGAACTCACCGTCGCCGTAGGACTTCTCCAGATCGGGGTACTCCACGAGGGGTGTTCCCTTCGAGGAGACGCGCGGTGCGTGCTCCTCGAAGGTGATCGCCGACGGCCGGATCCGCATGTTCTCGTTGTCGAGATACCCCTTGAGGTACTCGTTGATCCCGTTTCTCACCGATTTGGGGTCCGTGATCACGCCGTACGCTCCGGGCTCACCGTAGGCGACGTGGAGGGTGTCCGCGAGCAGGTCGAGGATCGCGAGGTCGTGTTCGACGACGAGCATCGACCGCTCCGCGCCCTCGTCGTTCGCCAGCTCCTGGATGAGTCGCGCGGCGACCATCCGCTGGCCGATGTCCAGATACGGCGTGATCTCGTCGAGGAAGTAGAAGTCCGCATCGCGGGCCAGACACGCCGCGATGGCGACGCGCTGGAGCTCCCCCCCGGAGATCGAGTCGATGTCCTGATCCATCACGGGCCGGATGTTCAGTCGGTTGATGAGCGAATCGAGCGCTCCGCGCTCGTCCGTTCGTTCCAATAGCTCGCGGGTGTTGCCGTCGAACTGTTTCGGGATCTGATCGACGTACTGCGGCTTGCGGGCGACCGTGACCTCGTCGTCCTTCAGCGCCTCGAGGTAGTTCTGAAGGCCGGTCCCGCGAAACCGATCGAGCACGCGTTCCCAGCTCGGGTCCGACTCGTGGTCGCCGAGGTTGGGGATCCGTTCGCCCGCAAGCGCGTGAACCGCGGTCGACTTCCCGATCCCGTTCGGGCCCAATATTCCGGTGACGCTCCCCGGTTCGGGCGCCGGAAGCCCGTACAGCGCGAACGCGTTCTCGCCGTACCGGTGGACGGGGTCCTCCTCCAGCTCGGAGGGGAGATTGAGTATCTCGATGGCGTCGAAGGGGCACTTCTCGACGCAGATACCGCAAGTCTCGCCGAGACAAAGCTCTTCCGAGATGTGGATCTGGTCGGGGTCGCCCTCGGCGGCATCCTCGCCGCGTTCGGTGATACACTCCTTACCCGTCCGGTTCGGCGGGCAGTAGTTGGCGCACTCGTAGTTACACCTGTCGGGCTGGCAGCGATCCAGGTCGACCACGGCGATGCTGTCGTCCGCCATCTCAGAACCCCACGTCCGAGGTGAGGAGAACGGTGTAGCTAATGAACCACAGCGTGAACGTCATGAACGCCACGTAGAGGTTGTCCTTAACGCCGAAATCCCCGACGCCGATCAGTTTGTACAGCGGGTACTGCACGAGCACGAACGCCCCCATCACGAGGACGGCAGTCGTGCTCGTGGCGGCGGCATCGCCGGTACCGACGTACGCGGTCGACACCACGCCCGCGGCGATCCCCGCGAGACAACAGATCGTGGTGACGACCACGCTCCGGGCATGCCCGGTGATCGCCGAATCGTCGCTCATACGTACGGATCCGCAACCGCCGGTGAAAAGCGGTTCGTTCCGTTCGCTCGGACGGATCATCGGTTTCGATCGTCGTGAGGTTGGTCGATCTCGAACGTTCTGCAGGTCATCGCGAGCCGGATCCAGTTGCGACTGCTCGACCACCGGGCCGTTCGAACGAGGCCGTTGCTCTCGGACAGCCACCTTCATCAGTGCCGCGCGCGAGGCGATTGACTGACTGACCAGTCAGTTTGGCGCCGGATAGCGGACTATTTTGCTGGTTCACTCCGATATTACCGGAAGTATTCTCCGGTGTTTGGGTCGAAACGGGGGTAGTTCCATCAACATTTATGACGATGTGTGGTTTCGAATCGTAATGATGGCTGGAACCCAAACGGAGGGCCTCGACGACCTCCCGCCGAGCGCCAAGCTCGTCTTCAAAGTGCTCGAATACAACGGAGCGTTGACGCAGAAAGGAATCGTCCAGGAATCGATGCTCTCGGCTCGGACCGTTCGATACGCTCTCGAACGGCTCGAGGGTATCGACGTCGTCGACGAGGACGTCTACTTCGCCGACGCTCGACAGAACCTGTATAAACTCACCGAGCCGGCACAAGAGTTCACGAGCGAGGACGGCGACGTGTCCTGTACCGCCGACTAACCGAGTAGTACCGCCGATTAACCACGTTCTTCCCCCGCGATCGCACGAGCTCCTCGAACGGCTTCGAAGACGGTGAGAAGGATCGCGACCAACAGCGACAGCGTCGCCGCCAGCACGAACGCCAACAGGAGGAACCAGCCGTCGGGACCGAAAAGCGGGTACTCGCGAGTCTCGACGAGGGACCACGGAAGCAGCTCTAGTGCCCGGACGAGGTACAACGACGCCGCAGCACTCGCCCCGAGAACGACGCCCACGCGGACGTTCCGGTAGAACTCGAGCGACTCGAGGAGGACGAGCATCGGCGGCTTCTCGGACGTGGGTCCGCTCTCGGACGTGGGTCCGCTCTCGGACGTGGGTCCGCTCTCGGACGAACTCTCGAACGTATCGTCGCTCACGCGCGTGACTTGCGGCTGCGCCAGCAAAGAGGCGTCGAAACAACCCGTCACTCGTAGGGATCCGTCCGGCTCGTTGTCCGAGACCGATCGACGAACATGAAGTAGGAGCAGCCCCTAGCCGGGGGCGTGAAACGCGTTCTGCTCTCGGAACATCCGATGATCGATCCGGAGAGGTATCGCACGCACCTCGGCGAGGCAGTCGCGGGCGAGGTCGAAGTCGAGGTCGCCGAGCTCGGCTCCGCGGACCGGCTGATCGCTACCGCGGCCGGATACGACGCCGTCGTCACCGACATCGACACGCCAGTCACCGCCGCGGCGATCGAGGCGCTCGCTCCCGACCTCGAGCTCGTCGTTCGGTCGGCGGTCGGCGTCGATAACATCGACGTCGCCGCTGCGGCCGCCGCCGGGGTGACGGTGACGCGAGTCCCCGACTACTGTACCGACGAGGTCGCGACCCACTCGGTGTCGCTGTTGTTGACGTGTCTCCGATCGCTGAAGGCGTACGACGATGCGGTGGAAACCGGTAGCTGGAGCTGGGAGGATGGCCGTCCGATCCGCCGGCTCGGCGCGTCGACCGTGGGGCTGCTCTCGTTCGGCCCTATCGCACGGCGAGCGGCCGAACAGCTCTCCGAGTTCGGCGCGGAACTGGTCGCGTACGACCCGTTCGTGGATGCCGACGCGATGGCGACGCACGGGGTCGAGAAGGTCGAGTTCGAGTCGCTGTTCGACCGGAGCGACCACGTCGGCGTATACGCTCCGTTAACGGAGTCCACCCGCGGGATGGTCGACGCGGACGCGCTCGCGCGGCTCACCCCCGACTCCGTCGTCGTCAACGTGGGACGCGGGCCCGTGATCGACGCCGACGCGCTCCTCGACGCACTCGAGTCCGGGACGATCAAGGCGGCGGGTCTGGACGTGCTCGCCGAGGAGCCGCCGTCCGACGACCCGCTCGTCGGTCGACCGGACACCGTCATCACCCCTCACGCGGCGTGGTACAGCGAGGACGCCTACGACGACCTGAACCGAAGCGCCGCGAACGACGTTGCCGACGTTCTGAACGGCGAGATGCCGGCAGGGCGAGTCGATCCGGACGCGGACTGGGTATGAGCTGTCACGGGGACCACGACGTCGACCCCCGACAGATCTCCCCTCCGGCGGCACGCCCGCGAACGGCCGCCACGGTATCGAACGGAGCCGAACGCGGAGGTGTAGTCGGTTCCGCCGGTAGGGGAGCGGCGACCGGGATCGCATCGTCGGTCCGCGTCGTGCTCGAACGACGCCGATAAACGGGCCGCGCGTCTATCGAAACCAAATGGGACGGAAGGACGACTACTACAACCGGTCCAAACAGGAGGGGTACCGCGCCCGGTCGGCATACAAGCTGAAACAGCTCGACGAGGACGCGGACCTCTTCGACGACGGAGACACCGTCGTCGATCTCGGGGCCGCGCCCGGCGGTTGGCTCCAGGTCGCCGCGGAGGCCGTCGGCGAGACGGGAACCGTCGTTGGCGTCGATCTCCAGCGCATCGAGGCGTTCGACGAATACGACGTGGAGACCCTTCGCGGAGACATGACCGAGGAGCGCACGCGACACTACCTCCGCGAGGCGGTCGGCGAGGGTGGTGCCGACGTCGTCGTGAGCGACATGGCCCCGAACATGACCGGCGAGTACTCGTTGGATCACGCCCGGTCAGTCCACCTCGCCCGGCAGGCGTTCGACGTCGCCATGGAGCTGCTCGCTCCCGGCGGCGATTTCGTCGTGAAAGTGTTCCAGGGCGAAGACCTCGACGCGTTTCGGGACGACCTCGCACCGGAGTTCGAGTACGTCAAGACGAACTCCCCGCCCGCATCGCGGGACGCCTCCTCCGAGGTGTACCTCGTCGCGAAGGGGTTGCTCACCGCCCCGGTCGAGGTCGGCGACCGGATCGAGGTAGTCGTCGAGGAACGCGGCGACGAGGGGGACGGTATCGCCTATGTCGAGGGGTACTCGCTTTTCGTTCCGGATGCCGAACCCGGCGACACCGTCGAGATCGTCGTCGACGACGTGAAACCGCGGTTCGGCTTCGCCAAGCGAGCCGACGCGAACGCGGACTGAGCCTCTCGCACGTCCGTGATCGGGCCGGGAGGTGTATTTAATTACCCCCGCGAGAATCCGTACGGACATGTCCGAGTTCGGCGTCCTATCCATCGCTCCGCCGCTGCTCGCCATCGTGTTGGCGATCGTGACCCGAAAGGCGATCCTCTCGCTATTTCTCGGTGTGTGGGCGGGCGCGGTCATCTACACCGGCGGGCTCGGAATAGTTCAAACGTTCGACTGGATCATCGACGCCATCGTCGCCGACGGCGGGTTCCACGCCACTATCCTCGTGTTCACTCTGCTTTTGGGTTCCGGCGTCGCGATGATATGGAACCTCGGCGGCTCCTATGCAGTCCGCGATTGGGCGTTGTCACGACTCGATAGTCGGCGCGACGCGGGACTCGTCACGTGGTTTCTGGGTATCGTGCTGTTCTTCGACGATTACGCCAATACCGCCATCGTCGGGTCGTCGATGAAGGACGTCTCCGACGAGCTGCGGATCTCCCGCGAGAAGCTCTCCTACATCGTCGACTCGACGGCCGCACCCGTGGCGACGCTCGGGATCTCGTCGTGGGTCGCGTTCCAGCTCGGACTGATAAACGACGCCTACGACAACTTGGGGATCACGGACGCACCCTCCGCGTTCGAGGTGTTCGTCTCGTCGATCCCGTTCAATGCCTACTCGGTCCTCGCGATTGCCATGGTCGGCATCATCGTTCTCACCGGCCGCGACTACGGCGAGATGCTGACGGCCGAGCACCGCTCCGCGTCGACGGGAAAGGTGACCCGAGACGACGCGGTACCGATGCAGGACGTGGAGGCCGATCTCGGCGACCCGAGCGCGACCGAACCGCGCCTCAGCAGCTTCTTCGTGCCGGTCGCCGTCCTTATTGTCGTCACGATCGGCGCGGCGCTGTGGACCGGCTACGAGCCCGGTGCCTCCCTGTACGACATGGTGATCGACGCCGACTACGCCGCCGCGCTGTTGTACGGCTCGTTCGCGATGGTCGCATCGGGGTTCGTCCTGGGAAAACTGTACGGTATCTTCGGGATCGGCGAGGCGACGGACACGGCCGTCAACGGGTTCGGGATCATGCTCACGGCAGTCACCGTTCTCGTGTTGGCGTGGTCGATCGGCGAAGTCGTGGCCGCGTTGGAGACCGCGGACTTCATCGAAGGGTTCGTGAGCGAGGAGTTCCCGACGGCGGTCCTCCCCGTAGTGGTGTTGATGCTCTCGGCGTTCGTCGCCTTCTCGACCGGCACCTCCTGGGGCGCGATGGGGATCATCACGCCCGTCGCGATCCCGGTCGCCTGGTCGTTGACGGGCGATCACACGATGGTCGCTGCCGTCGTCGGCGGGGTGTTCTCCGGGGCGATCTTCGGCGACCACACCTCACCGATATCCGACACGTCCGTGTTGTCGGCGACGTTCACCGGCGCGGATCTCATCGACCACGTCCGGACCCAGCTGTACTACGCCGTCACCGTCGCCACGGTCGCCGTCGTCCTGTTGCTCGTCTGGGGGGCCACTGGGGTCTCCCCGGTCGCTCTTCTCCCGGTCGGGGTCATCGTCCTGATCGGGCTCGTCTACGGCCTCTCCGAGCTCGACGCGAACCGCCGCGGGATCGACCCTGTCGCCGCCGATCCGCCCGGCGAGCGCGAGTCGGACGGGAGGGGCCCGGACAGGGAGGCGACTGGCGAGGCGGAGTGACGGCCCGTCGCGGCGTTTAAGCGTTCGCGGGGAGAACTGTCGGTTGCGCGCCCTCAGTCCCCGCCCGAGTACTCCCCGATGGGAGCGATGACAGCGCGGAGAACCCAGGCGCGTGACATCCGGTCGTTGACTCGACCCGCCCGTCGCCGCGAAGGCGACCGCCCGCCACGAGGGTTTCCCGGTTGACGCGGCACGCCGCCGGAGATGAGACCGGTCGTTAGTGTTGCGGGCGACAGTCCATCCCACCAGCGACTGCTCCCGGACGTGTGCCGGTTGACGGCGCGAGCCGGAGCCACCCGACGTCAACGCCCGCCATCGGTACCCGGTTTCGGTGACGGCCACCCGACCCGTAACGAATACTGACCCCGCAAACCGGTACGAGACCGTATTGATGTATACACTTTCAGTTACGTCCGACCAGAACCACTAAGTGTGACCCCGACGCGTTGTATCGTATATGATTCAACGGCGTGCGTTCCTCACCGCTGCGGCGGGCGGGGCGGCGGCAGCGCTCGCCGGCTGTGCGGACGACGGCGATGAGCCGACATCGGCGATCGCCGGCGAGACGCTCACCCTCACGACGACGACGAGCACGTACGACACGGGACTGCTGGATGAGGTGAACATCGCGTTCGAGGAGCGCTACGGCGTCGGCGTCGAGGCCGTCGCACAGGGGACGGGGGCGGCGCTCGAAACCGGGCGGGCGGGCGACTCGGACGTCGTACTGGTACACGCACGATCGCTCGAGGACGAGTTCATTCGAGAGGGGTACGGCGTCAATCGCCGTGATCTCATGTTCAACGACTTCGTCGTCGTCGGCCCTGACGACGATCCTGCAGGTGTCGACGGTACGGACGAGGTGACGACGGCGTTTCGGACCATCGCCGAAACCGAATCAGTGTTCGTCTCGCGCGGCGATGACTCCGGCACGCACGCGAAGGAACTCAGCGTCTGGGAGGAAGCGGGCGTCGATCCCGGCGGCGAGTGGTACCGAGAGGCGGGCTCCGGGATGGGTGAGGTGTTGAACCAGGCGAACCAGACGCCCGCGTACACGCTCGCCGACCGCGGGACGTACCTGTCACGGCGGGGCGATCTCGACGTCTCGATCCGCGTCGAGGGGCCGATCGAGGACGGCCCGGACCTCCTCGCGAACCCGTACGGGATCGTTGCCGTCAATCCGGGTGTCCACGAGACCGTCAACTACGACCTCGCGATGGCCTACATCGGCTTTCTCACGTCACGAACGGGCCAAGCGATCATCGAGGGATACACGGTCGGGGACGACCAGCTGTTCTTTCCGGACGCCGTCTCCGCGGACCCGAACTTCCAACAGTACGTTCCCGCGGACTGGACGCCCGACGGTGAGTAACGGTACCGATGATCGAAGGCCTCGTGCCGGCGTCCCACCTTGTTGACGCGTTCGCTCCGCTCCTCATCGACTTCCCGTTCGAGCGAAACTACGTCGGGAGCATCGTCCGCGTCTCGCTGTACGTGAGCCTCACGGCCGTCCTGGCGGCCACGCTCGTCGGGGTCCCGGTGGCGATGCTCGTCGGGTTCTCGTCGTTCCCGGGCAAGCGGACCGTCGTGGCCGTGATCAACACCGGGATGGGGTTCCCGAGCGTCGTCGTCGGGCTCGTCGTGCTCTTTGCCGTCTCGAATCAGGGACCGCTCGAGGGGTTCGATCTGGTGTTCACGGCGGAGGCGATGATCCTCTCACAGTTCGTGCTCGCGACCCCGGTGATCACGGGCGTGAGCCTCGCTGCCGTCACGAGCGTCGAGGGCGGCGTGCGTGACGCCGCATATGCCATGGGAGGGACCCGGATCGACGTCGCGCTCGTGACGATCAAGGAGGCCCGATACGGGATCGTTACCGGTGTTCTTGCTGGGCTGGGTCGAGCGATAAGCGAGGTCGGATCGGTGCTCATCGTCGGCGGCAACATCGCCGGCGCTGACGGCACGTCCGTCACCCGGACGCTCACCACGGCGATCCAACTCGAGGCCAGACAGGGACGCTTCGAGCTGGCGCTGATCCTCGGCGCGATCCTCGTCGCGTTAGTGTTGCTGATCAACGGTGTCGTGCTTCGATTCGGCGGTGGGCGCGTATGACCACACAGCCCACTCGAGGGCGGGACGAGCACGGCCGACGAGCGTCCGATGGGATCGCACTCGCCGCCGTCAGCCACGGGTTCGACGACACGGACGTGCTCGATGAGGTAACGCTCGCCGTTGGCCGGGGCGAGACGATGGCGATCATCGGCCCCTCCGGAACGGGGAAGACGACGCTGCTTCGACTCCTCTCGCTTTTCGATCCCCCGGATGCGGGGTCGATTCGGCTGGACGGCACGGACCCATGGACCCTGTCCGAACGCGAGCGTCTCGAGGTGCGACGACGGCTCGGAATGGTGTTCCAGACGGCGAACCTCTTCGATGCGAGCGTCCGTCGGAACGTGAGCTACGGCCAGCACGTCCGGCTACGCTGGCGTGATCGACTCGCAAGCTGGGTCTCGCGATTCGGCGGCGCGGACGCGAGCGAGGCGGTCATCGAGGCGCTGGACGTGGTCGGACTTGCCGACGCCGAGACGCGATCGGCGGCGTCGCTCTCGGGTGGAGAAGCACAGCGGGTGGCGTTCGCACGGGCGATCGCGTACGATCCGGACTTCCTGTTCCTCGACGAGCCGACCTCCGAGCTGGACCCGCGAAACACCGCCGCCATCGAGGACGCGATCGGGACGGCACGCGGTCGCGGGCTCGGCGTCGTGGTCGCCACCCACGACATGAATCAGGCCGAGCGGATCGCCGACCGCGTCGCGGTGATGCTCGACGGACGGGTCATCGAGGCCGGCCCCACGGAGCGCGTGTTCACCGCCCCGCACGACCCGCGCGCCCGGAAGTTCATCGACGGCGAGCTGGTCTACTGACTCGGTCGAGCCAAGAGGCTAAATCCCCGCGCATCGGAGGGCCGACGATGAACGGGACGACCGGAGCAGCGCGTGCGGTCCTCGTCTGTGACGGGGTCGAACTCGACGAGCGTGACGTCAGGCTGCTTCGTACGATCGATGAAACCGGATCCGTCGCGACCGCGTCGGCCACGCTCGGTCGATCCCGCGCACGCGACCTCGCGCGGATAGACGAGCTCGAGTCCGCGTTCGGGGCGCTCGTCGACCGACGACGCGGCGGGAGCGACGGCGGAGGGAGCACGTTGACGGCCGACGCGGTCCGGTTGCTGGACCAGTACGATCGGCTTCGGACCGCGCTCTCCGCGACCGCAACGGTTCCGGAGACGGTTCTGGAGGGGACCGTCTCGGCAGTCTCCGGCGAGCTGGCGACGGTGACGACCGGGCTCGGGCCGGTGCGTGGACTCCACGACGGCGTAACGCTCGGTGATGCCGTCCAGGTGCGGATCGGTGCCGACGCGCTCACCGTCCTCGACCCGGATGCCGATCCGGGTCCCGACTCGACGAGCGCGAGGAACGGACTATCGGGAACCGTGACCGAGATACGGCGGGGTGAAACCGTGTTCACCGTCCGTATCGACGTCGATGGAACCACTTTCCGGGCGTTAGTCACCGCGGACAGCGCGGACCGGCTCGACCTGACGAGGGGGCGGACGGTCCTGCTCACCTGGAAGGCGACGGCGACGCGGCTCCTCCGGTCCGCCTGATCGGCGGCCGGGCGGCTCCGATCAACACGCCGTTCGTCGTGAACAGTCCGGGTGCGAGAATCGAACCGAAGCCGGACGGTCGCCCTCACTTCGTTCGGCCGCTGCGACTGGCAGGATTCATCTCGTCTTCCGGCTTTTCCACTCCTCCCAGCGGTCGTCGTGAAAAGGTCCGGGTGCGAGAATCGAACCCGCGTCTCAGCCTCCACAAGGCTGAAGGATAGTCCACTACCCTAACCCGGACACGCGTCGACAACTACCCTGTATTGATAAATAACGGTTACGACTCCCGGACGGGCGTGTGACGGCCTGGCGTCCCGGGTCGCTTCCGCTCGTCGTCGACACGCCCGACCGCGTGAGACGGTTCCCGAAGCCACCCACACACCGATTGACCCCGACCACACGGCTTTTGCCGCTCGCTCGCGTATCACCGGTAACCCGTGGCGTTCACCGACAAGATCTACGTGAAGAACCACCGGCAGCTCGCTTCCCAGCTGGAGACGAACATCCCAAAGGGGGCGTTCGCCGGGGCGACCCTCGACATGCTGTTCACCGGCGACGGGCTCTCGAAACTCGATTCGACGACCCGGGATCGGATCCTCGATTTCGCCGAGGACTTCCTCGACTGCGACTGCCAAGCGAACCCCTACTGCGGCTGTGCGGAGCGGAAGTTCATCCGGTACGTCCTCGAGCTCCGCGCCGAAGGACTCGGCCCGCAGGCCATCGTGGACGTGATGACCGACGACTACATGGTGTACGCGTACACCGGCGACGTCCGCTCGTTCCTCGACGACGCCGTCCGCCAGCTGGAGGCCGTCGAGACGCTCGCCGACGTCGAGGACAACGACGAGATGTCCTCGAAGGCCCGCCGGGTGAAACGCGAGCTGTCCGGCTGAGCGAGCCACGGTGCGTCGCCGACGCGAAAGAGTTTTTATACCCTATCCGGCCGCTCCCGATCGCTCGGCGGATCGAATATAAGCGGTCGCGAACGCGGGAGACGCGGCGGAGTCCGTGATCGTTTATAAGTGGCTCACGGCGTGGCGATGTCCTTCACGGATCCGTCGGACACGACACCGCACCGCACGCCTCCCCCGCCTCGCCGGGTCGGTGGTTATAAACCCTGACCGGCATCCCTTCGTTCGAGCCGATCGGATCGGTCAGTCGGTAGGGCACGGTTCACGCGTTGACGGACTCGAGATACCGAGCCACCACCATCTTTCCTTTTCGTGTCAGCGTCGTTCCCGACTCGCCGTCGGCGACGAGTCCCGACTCCCGCAGGGACTCGAGGATCATCGTGGTTCGTGTCGCGTCACCAGTGACGATCTCGGCGATGCTCGCCTCCCCGCCTGCCGAGTAGATCGACACGAGGACCTCGAGCTCGTCGTCGGTGGGATCCGATCGCTCGACCTCCTCTCGGATCGCTCGATACTCGAGCCTGATGTACCGACCGAGGACGTTCAGCGTTCGTTCGTCGGGAACCGCAACGATCGACGTAACGGTCCGCGTGTCCGGAACGTGTCGAAAGACGAGTGCCGAATGAGTTCGGCCGCCGATCGTCCGGGTCGTCCGTTCGAAGTCGATGACGGTCGCCAGCGTAACCGAGAACGAGACGTCGGACCCGACGAAATCGATCGATCCCGGCGACAACGACACGCTTGCTTTCACGTCCCGCACATCCGTGACGCGGCCGCCGACCTTCGCCGGATGTCGGACGGTGACCGTCACGTCGCGCAGGAGCGTCTTGAACAGGACCGGAACGAATCGATCCATGTCGTCAGCTTCGCCCTCGACGAGGGCGGTTTCTCGGGTTCCTCTCGGTCGTACGCGAGGGTCACGCTATCGCTAAAGAACGAGCGGAGATCGCCGGGAACCGTGCCGACGACGACGTCGAAAACGGTCGACAACGGGATGGTCGTCCGGGAGTCGGCAGTCGCGAGAACGAGCCGACGCTGGCTCAAGAGCACTCTCCCCCGAACGGGGTCGGCGTCGTCGACGCCGGGAGCATACAGCCGGCCGGTGAAGTCGGCCACCACGGACTCCTCCATCAGTATCGTATACGTGGATGCGCTTTTTTAGCGTTCCGTGTGCCCGACCCGCCTCGAAGCGCCGTACGCCGGTCCGTTCAGACCGACGAAACGACCGATGTTCTGCTCCTCGAACGGCGCGGGTTCGGGATATCTGCCGGCCGAGGAGATAGTGAACAGCAAAGCCTAATGAGGAGGGGGTCGAATCCACTGGTGATGCCCACTGTAGAATACCTTAACTACGAAGTGCTCGACGACCACGGCTGGTCGATGGACGACGACGACCTGTTCGAGGAGGCGGCCGACGCCGACCTCGGCGACGAGGACTACGGCAGCCTCGAAGTCAACCAGGGCGAGTACATCCTCGAAGCGGCCGAGGCACAGGGCTACGACTGGCCCTTCTCGTGTCGTGCCGGCGCGTGTGCGAACTGCGCGGCCATCGTCACGGAGGGCGAGATCGAAATGGACATGCAGCAGATCCTCTCCGACGAGGAGGTCGAAGAGAAGAACGTCCGCCTGACCTGTATCGGCAGCCCGGACGCCGACGAGGTCAAGATCGTCTACAACGCGAAACACCTCGACTACCTCCAGAACCGCGTCATCTAATTCACGGCGTACAACGCTCGTTAAACAGATATGCCGTATCCCGGGGTCGCACTGCCACCGATTCTCGGGAGTTAACCACTATTCGCCCGTTTAATGACTATTCTACAGATGGATTTAAATTGCAGGAGAATCGAACGTCGCGTTCACACGTGAACTGCAGGTCTTCTCCCCACTTCACAGCCAGTTCCTGGTGACGTATTCGAGGGTCACGTCGAACTGGTCGAGGTACTGCGACATCTCGTGAACGGCGTTTCCCACCTCGCGCGTAGAAAGCGTCTGGTCCTGTTGAAAGAGAACACCTGCTGTGTCATCGATGTCCAGTTCGGTGAAGAAGTCGTTGTCCTGCGTGAGGATCAGACGGTCGTGACCGCGGGCATACCGAGCTATCGCTTCGTCGACGGAACCTAATCCGAGCTCGGCGACATCGTCAAGTCGTTCGACATCGTGACCGAGTTTTCGCAGGTAATTGACCGTCGCCCGCTCAACGTTCTCGTCTGCGAGGATTCGATACGCCATCAGTCGCGGATATCGTCAGGGTCGGTAGTCAGATACTCGTAATCCTCGACTGCCTCCTCGCGCTGGTGTTCGACGGCGCGCATCTCTTCTGGATGGTCGTGGTAGTACGTTAGCGCCCTGTAAACGTCGGCCACGTCAATGTCGTGACGGTCGGCAACTGTCCGCGGTTCGAGGCCGCGATCCTCGACCTGCGTTTTGATGAACTGAACGGTGATCCGCCGGCCGTCGAGGTGTGGTTCGTCGTGTAGTTCCTGCACGATCCGCCTCGTCACTTGGCTCATACGCTTTCTATGCCGGCACCGTACTTGAACGTCGGGTTCAGGGGAACCGCTCGGCGTACTGGCTGACTGCAGTCAGTCCCGCGTCATCTAACCGACAGTGGTCCCCGGCCAGGGGAACATCCGCTGTAGTTTTCAGCTTCTCGTTGCCACGAAACGACGATGCTGACGGCACGGGGTTCGGCGTCGGGACGACGTACCGGTACGCGATTCCGTCGGATGGGACGAGTCCCTACGCCTCGTCCTCGGCTATCGAGAGTGCGCGGCCCGTGAGCTCGGCGGCGTCCGTTGCGAGCAGGCGTGTGATGGGCTCCTTACCGACGTCACCTCGATCGAAGACGACGGCCGGTGTGGTCGTCGCTTGCTCGAACGCGCGCGTGGCCGCCCAGCCCATGGTCGAGCCTTCCGAGTCGGGGTGCGGTTCGTTCGAGCGGTCGATCTCGACGACCGGAGCGTCGATCCGTTTCAGGGCGGCCTCGACGGCGTCGGTAAACCGAAGGTTCGCCGCGAACCGGATCCCGGGATCGTGCTCCCGTGCCGACAGGAGGAATCGAGCGACGTGACTGGACGCACCGAAGCGCGTTCCTCGCGTCGTTCGAACCCCGTCCATCGTCCGAGCGATCCGTCCCTCGACCGCGACGGTTTCTTCGGGTCGCTCCGCGTAGGGCGTCGCTCCGACGACGTTCATCCCGACCTCCGGGACGATCGACGACACGTCGGCCGAGATCAGCTGCTGTACGACGGATTCGACCGTCTCTTGGGTCGGCTGTCTCGCCGACCGATCCCTGAGGTTCGCGAGGTGGTGGACCGTACCCGGTCCCTCGCCGACGTCGAGCGGATATCTGACGGTACGATCCATGAACGCCACGCCGGATTCGATCGCCTCACGAGTATCGTCCCCGTGCGCCAATCGCGCCGCGATCGCGCTCGAGAGGGTACACCCGGTACCGTGCGTCGCGTTCGTGTTCACTCGCGCGTGTTCGAGGGTGATCACGTCGTTCCGGGTCACGATGACGTCCCGGACGACGTGGTCGTCGCCGACGTGGCCGCCTTTCACGAGTGCCGCTTCCGCGCCCGTGTCGACGAGCGCCCGTCCCGCCGTGCGCATCGAGCTCGAGTCCTCGATTTCGATCCCAGTAAGTAGTTCGGCTTCGTCGGCGTTCGGTGTCACGACTGCCGACTCGGCGATCAACTCCTGGTAGGCGGCCTCCGCGTCGTGGTCGAGGAGTCTGTCGCCCGAGGCAGCGACCATGACGGGGTCGACGACGAAGGGAACGTCCGTCTCAGCAGCGTACGTCGTGACTGCCTGTACTACCGGTTCCACGCCCAACATCCCCGTTTTTATGGCTCGAAGGTCGAAGTCAGTCCGAACCGCTTCGAATTGGGCGTCGATCTCCGTGAGCGGGACGGGGTGAATGGACTCCACGCCGACGCTGTTCTGTGCCGTGACGCTCGTGATCACGCTCGTCGCGAAGGTGTCGAGCGCTTCCATCGTCTTGAGATCCGCTTGGATGCCGGCGCCACCGCCCGAGTCGCTCCCGGCGATCGTCATGACCTGTGGGATATCGACGGGGGCCGGTCGTCTGGGTGTGTTCATGCCGGTACTACAACCGACAGGTACAAATCGGTAATGAAGGCGCCAGACGCTGCTCGCCGACGATCCACGTCCCGGCCGCGTCACGGGCTTCGGGCTGCCGACACCGGTTTCAGGCTGCCGTCACCAGGCCGACCACGCGGTCAGGCTCTCGTCGCGGCCGTACACCCGTTTGAGGTCCTTCGCGTACGCCATGTCGCCGCGGTGGTCGAGCTTCTCGTGGCGGTACTCGGGCGCGTCCTCCCGAATGTGGAGCCCTTCGAGGATGAACTCCTCCTCGCCGAACTCGACGGTGTCACCGACGACGAACTCCATGTCGCCGGGGACGTTCACCTCGATCGATCGGGTTCGATCGGCGTCACCGTCCTTCGGGTGGAGGGTGACGTCGACGGCGACGTTGTCGATCGCGCGCGTCCACAGCGTGTCGACGCTCGTGATCGCGGCGTCCTCGACGCGGTGTTCGGGTCCGAGCTCGATGCCGGTGATCCGAACCTGCATCAACGCGTCCTCCGTGTCGACGACGAACTCCTCGCCGGTTGCGACGCCACCCTCGGCGGGAACCTCCATCTCCGTCGAGAAGGACTCGCCGTCCTGCGAGACGATGATAGTCAGGTCGGTCGTTTCCGGTTCCGGGATCTCGGTCTTGTGTGTGTGACCGCAGTTGCCACACCGAACGGTGGCTTGACCGCCGGGTTTCAGTACTTCGTGGACGGTCTCCTCGCCCGGCGAACAGGACGGGCAGGGGAGACCGACTCGATCTCCGGTTTCGCTCATTACGGTGCCGTTCCCGCCCCGAGCGTAAATATCCGCCTTTGTGGACGTCGTGTGTGGGTGGCTAGCGCGGCGTCGGCGCGTGCGGTTCGCCGCGATCTCGCGGCGGAGTACAGAAACTGGTTTACCGGTGACCGCGGAACGGACGCCCATGATCGTACCCGGGTCGAGCTCGCAGCTGCTGGCGGCCGCGCTTGCCGACGAGACGGATCGACGGCTGGCGACGGCGACGTACGACCGGTTCCCGGACGGCGAGACGCTCGCCGCCGTTCCCGAGTTCGACGGCGAGTCGGCGACCGTGGTGGCGACGACCGACTCCGACGCGGCGTGGGTCGAACTGCTCCAGCTACAGGACGCCGTCCGCGAGGCCGGCGCGAGTCACGTGACGACCGTGATCCCGTACATGGGATACGCCAGACAGGACCGATCGTTCGCGGACGGACAGCCCGTCTCCGCACGTGCCATGGCCCGCGCCGTTTCGACCGGGACCGACCGCGTCGTCCTCGTGAACCCGCACGAGTCCGCGGTGGCCGACTTCTACTCCGTTCCCGTCGACGTCGTCGACGCCGCCATCGTCCTCGCCGACCCGCTTCCCGATCTCGTGGATCCGCTGTTTCTCGCGCCCGACGAGGGTGCGGTCGGGATCGCCGAGACCGTCCGTGACGCCTACGGGACGGGCGAGACGGACTACTTCGAGAAACACCGCGACCGTGAGACGGGTGCGGTCTCGGTCTCCCCGTCCGACGCTTCCGTCTCGGGACGGGACGTCGTCGTCGTCGACGACATCATTGCCACCGGATCGACGATGAGCGAGGCGGCCGGGGTGTTGACCGACCGGGGTGCCCCGCGGATCGTCGCCGCCTGCGTCCACCCGATGCTCGCCGCCAACGCCGTGACGAAGCTGCGTGACGCCGGCGTCGACCGGATCGTCGGGAGCGACACGATCGAACGCGGTTGTAGCGTCGTCAGCGTCGCATCGGTTCTCGGGGACGCCCTCGGTGCTGACACGGTTGGGGGCGAGTGAGATCGAACGTACATCCGGCAGGATCCCGACTGCCCGGACTCCACGGTGCGTGACGCTCCGCAACCACTAAACGGTGCTCGCGCGTCCATTCGGTAATGGCTGATTGGACGGAGCGATACCGCCCGAGCACGCTCTCGGAGGTCCGCGGCAACGACAAGGCTCGCGACGCGTTCGAAGAGTGGGCCCGCTCGTGGGACGACCACCGCGAGGCCGTGATCCTCTACGGAAGCCCGGGTGTCGGAAAGACGAGCGCGGCCCACGCGCTCGCGAGCGACATGGGTTGGGAGACGGTCGAGTTGAACGCCTCCGACCAGCGTACCGCAGACGTCATCGAACGGTTCGCGGGGCGGGCGGCCCGGAACGCGACCCTCGGAGGGAGCGCAGCGGGCGGTGGCGCGAGCGGCGGCGACACCGCCTCGAGACAGCTCGTGATTCTGGACGAGGCCGACAACATCCACGGGAACTACGACCGGGGCGGTGCCTCGGCGATCACCCAGCTCGTCAAGGAGTCCGGCCAACCGATCGTGCTCATCGCCAACGAGTTCTACGACATCTCCCGCGGACTGCGGAGTGCGTGTCAGGAGATCGAGTTCCGGGACGTCTCCGCGCGCTCGATCGTCCCCGTGCTCCGGGACGTCTGTCGGAAGGAGGGGATCGAGTTCGAGTCGGACGCGCTTCAGCGTATCGCTGAGCGGAACCGTGGCGATCTTCGCGGCGCGATAAACGACCTTCAGGCCGCCTGTGAGGGCCGGTCGTCGATCGCCGTGGAGGACGTCGTCACCGCCGATCGGGACAAGGCGATGGGGATCTTTCCGTTCCTCGATGCAGTGTTAAAAGAGGAGTCGGCCGAGGAGGCGCTGCGGTCGGCGTACGCCGTCGACGAGACCCCCGACGACCTCACGAAGTGGATAGAGAACAACATGCTGGACGTGTACGATCCGATGGAGGCGGTCCGCGCATACGACTTCCTCGCGAACGCGGACGTCTGGTTGGGGCGCGTACGTGCCTCACAGAACTACACCTACTGGCGCTACGCGACCGATAACGCGGCCGCCGGGGTCGCCGCGTCGCGGGACGGAACCAGGGGTGGCTGGACCCGATACGGCCGGCCACAGTTCTGGCCGTCCTCGGACGCGACCGCGGATGAGGTGGTCGGACGGATCGCGGCCGAAAGCGGCTGTAGCGTCGCGACCGCCCGTCGTGAGGTGCTTCCGTTTCTCGCGGCCGTCACTCACCACTGTAAACCCAGGGAACTGACCGTCGCGATGGCGGCCGTGTACGACCTCGAGGAGGCCGGCGTCGCGTTCGTCACGGGCTCCGGTGAATCGACGAACAAGGTCGCTTCGATCGTCGAGGACGCACGGGAGCTCCGCGAAGAGCGGCTGGAGGAGAACGCCGCGGGTGCGTTCTCGAGCGGACGTTCGGATGACATCACGGCGACCGACGAGCCGACGGGCGCGGCAGTGAACGACGTCGCCGAGACCGGCGGCAACGCGGTGAGAAACGAGGACCACGGAGTCACGAACGAGACGACCGAGGAGGACGACGACCAAGCGGGATTGAGCGATTTCGTCTAGTCGGTGGCATCACTCGGCGGAGGGACCTTCGGGTCCGGTACCCGTCGAGTCACGGGCCGTGACCTCGTCAGCGTCGGCGAGCACGTCGACGTCGGTGAGCTCGAACCGGGCACCGCCGCTGCGGCTCTCGACGATGGAGACCGACCAGCCGTGTGCTTCGACGATCCGCTCGACGATGGCGAGCCCGAACCCGGTACCGTCCTCGTCGGTCGTGTGTCCCGGTTCGAAGACGGCATCACGCTCGTCCGGGTGGATCCCCGGGCCGTCGTCGGCGACGTAAAAACCGTCGTCGATCGGGCCGATGAAGACGTGAACTGCAGGACCGTCCGCTCCCTCGCCGGATCCGGCCTCGTGCGCTCCGGACACGTTGCCGGTCTTCCGCCAGCTGCCCGTGGAACCGTGTTCCATGCTGTCGTCGGGCGGTGACCGACTGCTCGTCGATCCGTGCTCGATCGAGTTCCGAAACAGGTTCTCTAACGCCTGTTGGATCCGATCTCGGTCGCACTCGATGCGAGGAAGCGGTTCGTCGACGACCATCTCGGCGGCGGCGGGGGCTCCGACCGTGGCCCACGCCCGATCCACGATCGAGCGGAGCTCCGCTTCCACGGTCGTCTCGACGGACCGCCCCTCGCGGGCGAGCGAGAGGAGATCTGAGATGAGCGTGTCCATCCGGTCGAGCGCATCCATCGCCCGATCGAGACGCTCGTCGGCCGCCGCCCCGTCGAACTCTCGAGCTAGCTCGAGGTTCCCGACCGCGACCGACATCGGATTTCGCAAGTCGTGTGAGACGACGCTTGCGAACTCGTCGAGTCGCTCGCGCTGCTGTTCGAGCCGACGCTGTCGTCGCACCCGATCACACGCTGGAAAGAGGTAGCCGATGACGTCGCCGTCGTCGACCCGCCGGCCGCGCTCCTGTATCCAGATCGGATCGGTTCCGATTTCGATCCGATACACGACGTCGATCTCGGCGGAATCGAGCGCCTCTCGGATCCGACCCCGATCCGCGGGATGAACCGCCTCGAGCGACTCCGTTCGCGGGAGCTCGTCGACGGGGAGATCGGTGTCGCCGCACGACTCGATCCGGAGACGAGTCGGGTCACCGTTCGGTCGACGATAGGGGATTCCCGGTCGGGGATCCGTCCGGGGAGGCATACGCGACGTTCGTGTCGGGAACACAATAAGTATTACTTGAAAAACATTTCACAACCGATCACGTGGAATCTATTCGTCCGATGGAACGGCTATGCCCGTCGGAATCGAGTTTTCGAGGGTCCTCGGTTGAACCAATGCGGAAAGTGTAATTTATAAATAACGACCGAGTGTCGGCTCATCGATCGACGGTCGAGTTTCGTGATACGGCGTTAGTCCCCGCCGATCGGCATCGAGGGGTTCGAGACGGCGTCCGCGCTCCGGAGGACCCACGCCGCGCCGAAGGCGAGCACGAGCGACGCACCGAGGGCGGCGAGATTCACCTGTTGCCAGAAGGCGTCGTACAACACGAGATCGCGTCCGAGCAACAGGGTGGTGACGAGTGCCGCCATCGAGCCGGCGACGAGCGTCCTGACGGTCCGTGCGGTCGACGGATCGATCGTGGCATCCTCGCCGCGGATCCCCGCCGTCGCGGCGACCAACGCCGTGACGAGACCGAGATGGGCCGCCAGTCCGGCAACATAAAACGTGGCCTGTGCGCCCGGCGAGTAGGTGACGAGCGGAACCGCCCGGGAGAACACGGCGCTCGCGAGCACGCCGATGAGAGCGATGCCGACGGCGACACGAAGGAGGCGTTTCGATCCACCATGTTTCCCGCCCCAGATCGTCGTCAAAGCGAGCAGAGTGAAGATACAAAGCGCCACGATCAGGTGGGCGGCGTGTGTCGAGACGGTGTAGCCGCCGGGGACGAGCCCGCCGACCGTGACGGTGATCGCACCGACCGTGATCTGTAGCGGGAGAATCGCCACCGCGAGCGTCGCCGCCAGCCGCGTCCGGCGGTCAAACGACCCGCGCCAGCTCCAGCCGGCGACGCCGATGATGAGGAATCCGGTGATCATCGCCCACACGCGATGGAACCACTCGATGAAGTCGGGATTGATCGTGAGTGCGGGGATCAGCTGGTCGGAACACAGCGGCCACTGGGCCTGACACGCCAGTCCGGAACCGGTCGCCGCGGTGTATACGCCGAGCGCGAACAGCGTCAGCGTCATCCCGGTCGTCGCCGCCGCGTACCGCCGAAACGTCAACCACGCGGGCCGAAGACTCATTATCCGTGATCCGGTTTCCGCGTACTTAGACCGTTCGGACGGTCCACGCGAGCGGGAACGACGACACGACCGACGGGCACCCCCGAAACGATATGCCGCTGGCTGTCGTACGCGAACCATGGGTGGATTCACCACGCACGTCGCAAACGGACTTATATCGCTCGTGATCAGCCTCGTCGTCACCGCGATCTTCTCCGACACCGGACGGAACTCCTGGGACCGATCCGAGCTGCTGGTTGCCGTGGGGATCTCGTCGTTCCTCTCGGGGTTCTTCACGAGCTACTACGCGAAGTAGTGCCGGTCGAGCGTCCCTTTAGGGGGGAAGCTTCATGCTCGTGGAACGGTAGCTGTTCTCCATGCGAGGTGACGACCGCCGCGGCACTCGTGACGCGTTGGAGGCCGCGGTTCGAGAGCGGGGTATCGACGATCCGGGTCCGGACCCGGAGGGCGGTCCACGGGTGGCGCGCGTTCCGGAGGAACACGTCAACGACACCTTCGACGTGAACGGACTGGACGGGCGGCGTGACGAGTCGCTTCTGGAAGCCGTTCTCACGGATCACGACGGAATCAGCGCCGCATCGGCGACCCAGCGAAACGGAACCGTCGGGGTCCATCACGCCACGTCGATGTCCCGCGGCGATCTCCGGGAGCTCCTCGCGTCGTATGGGCTCGTCGTTGCACCGGGAGACCGGGCCTTCGAGAGCCGCCGAGCGTCACAGTTCGCCTCCGCCCGCGTCGCCGTCGCGGTCCTGTTCGGGCTGATGGTCGTCACGCCGTACGTCGGCGTTCTCTACCCAACGCGAGTCGAGTGGCTGTTCTACGATCCGGTCACGGTGGCGTATCTCCAGTCCATTCTCGAGTCGGCTGTAGCGACGCACTTCTTCGTCAACCTCGCCGCGCTGTCGGGAGTCGCGTTCTTGGTCGCTTGCGGTCCGATCATCCGCCGTGCGTTGCGTGCGGCCGCCGAGGGTCGAGTCACCAACGAGGTCGGGTTCGTCGCCGCAGTAGTCGCGGTGTTCGGATACAGCACGCTCGCCGCGTTCACCGGGTTCGGCGGCAACGTCCATTACGACGTCGTCGCGTACGCCGTCGCGGGCGCCACCCTCTGGACGCACTTCGCGGAGGAGGACGACCCGTTCGTGGCGGAGACCGGAGGACCGATGGACGCGGACGCTACGCCGGCCGTAGACGGCGACGACGCGGACGATCGAGTCGCGATGACGGACGGCGGTCACTGACCCCGGCGGAGCCGGTCATCCGCCGGTTCCGTGTCCTCCCGAGTACCACGGTGGTCGCTTACGGAAGTACAAGGAGAAAGCCCCGCCCTTCAGAGAGGGGATGAATCCGATAATGAACTACACAAACCACGCACGATAGCACGGCCTGATATTCCAATAGATTCTTCAGACACCGCATACAATTACAAATGTAATGGTCACGGTGACTGTCACCGCGAAGCTCCACAACCCATCTCTCTCACGGCGGAAAGAGTGGCAACACGCCTCTCGACTCTACCGTGACACCAAGCAGTTCTGCATCGACGGATGGGAGAACGGCGACTTCGGCAAGTCCGTGACCACGGCCAGCATCGACAACGACCTCTACTCGGCCATCCAAAACCAAGCCATCCGTGAGGCGAAATCCGACCACAGCGAGGACGGAGAGGTTCGCTACAGAGAGAGCCAACCGTTCGCAGTCAACAACCAGAACTGGGAAATCGACACGACCGAGAACGGTACAGTCGTCGTCGGCTTCCCGTGTGTCTCCCAATGGTGGTACACCCCGATAGAGGTGTACGACGACATTGCCGACCCCGTAGACCGACTGATCGAGGGGGACGCCGACAAGACCCGTCTACAGATCTATCGCCGTGGAGACGACTGGTACTGTACGTTCAACATTGAATACGACGCCGACACGTCGGGTGAGACGCCCATCGGTGTCGATATTGGCGAACGCCACATCCTTGCTGCGACGGCGTATGGTGAGGACGAGTCGATGCTGGTGTCGGGTGGTGAGGCGAAGTACGTTCGACGCAAATATCGTTCCCTACGCGACTCGCTCTCGGAAGCGGGTGCGCTTCGCGCACGTAACCGTGTGGGTGACAAAGAGCAGCGTCGAATCACGGACTTGAACCACAAACTCTCCCGTCGCCTCATCACGTTCGCGGAACAGTTCGAGAACCCCGTCATTCGGATGGAAAACCTCGAAGGTATCCGCAAGAACAGTTCGTGGTCGGGCGTTCACTCGTGGCACTTCGACCAGCTCCAACGCTTCATCACGTACAAGGCCGAACGTGCTGGCATCCGTGTCGAAAAGGTTGACCCGTACAAGTCGAGTCAGACCTGCTCGGCGTGTCGGTCGCTCGGAACCCGTGATGGCGACTACTTCTACTGTGAGGAGTGTGATCGTGGACGCCACGCAGACCTGAACGCTTCGGAAGAACTTGCACAACGGGAGGGTGAACCATGTACGGCGTAGCAGTTCGGCTGACGCGAACCGTGCTACCTCGCTGGTTGAATACCCAGCCGTCGTCATCGGGTGGTTCGAGAGAGCAATGCTCTCTCGTCATCACGAAAGGCGCAGAGCGCCTTTCGAACGACTACGCCCGATTGCTCGTGGGACGTTGTCCCACGCTGTTGACGCCCACTGTATGCGGGGAGGAAGGCCCCATTGACAGGGCTACACGCGCTGAAAAGCACGTCCTTGGTCACAACTGGACGGCGACCTTCGACGTTCCACGCGAAAGCGTACTTGAGAACCGAGGAAACGCGCA
>LFFM01000335.1_pt1 | contig 32037 bp, 33 predicted proteins | sample 643131 | NCBI WGS metagenome assembly LFFM01 (sample SAMN03777445, study PRJNA286221) | soda lake metagenome | biome: soda lake; feature: Kulunda steppe; material: water; isolation source: sample Tc-Br brine of Tanatar trona crystallizer | place: Russia: Kulunda steppe | collected 2011-07
ATCAGACCACGAACAGGTCGCGATCGAAGTCCGCGAGCGTCTCGACGCCGTTCTTCGTCACGCGGAACGTCTCGCTGATCTCGACGCCGAAATCGTCGAACCAGATCCCCGGGATCATGTGGAACGTCATGTTCTCCTCGAGCACCGTCGTATCGCCCGGCCGGAGGCTGGCGGTGTGTTCGCCCCAGTCCGGGGGATAGCCGATCCCCGCCGCGTACCCGAGTCTGGAGTCCTTCTCGATCCCGTGTTTCGCGATCGTGTCGCTCCAGACAGCCTCGATCTCCTCGGCCGTCACGCCCGGTTCGACCGCGTCGAGGGCGGCCTCCAGCCCTTCGATCACGACCTCGGCGGTTTCGGCCATCTCCGAGGATGGGGAACCGACACTCACGGTCCGGGCCATCGGACAGTGATACCGGTGTCGACAGCCGGCGAGTTCGATGATGACGGGGTCGCCGTCCTCGAACGCTCGGTCGGACCACGACAGGTGCGGCGTGCCGGTGTAATCCCCCGACGGCATCAGCGGGACGATGGCGGGATAATCGCCGCCGAACTCCTCGGTGCCGCCGATGAGTCCCTCGTAGATCGCCGCTGCGGCGTCCGACTCGGGGACGCCCTCCTCGATCGTCTCGACGGCGGCTCGCATCCCGGTTTCCGCGAGACGGGCGGCGTCCCGCATATACTCGATCTCGGCGTCGGATTTCTTCAACCGAACCCAGTTGACCAGCAGGGTCGCGTCCTCGATCTCGGCGTCCGGGAGCCGATCGGTCAATCGCTGGTGCGAGCGGGCGGTGTAATAATACGCGTCCATCTCGACGCCGAGGGCGCGGTCGTCGTAGCCGTACTCGGCGATCACCGACGCGATCCGATCCATCGGGTGTTTGTCCTGCGGCGACTGGACGTAGTCGTCGGTATAAAAGAGGACGTCGCCGTCGTCCATCCACGTCGTCACCTCCGCGGATTTGGCGTCCATCTCGCGGCCGATCCACACCGGGTCGTGATCGAGGGTGACGAAGGCGGCCTGTGGGACGTAAAAGGACCACGACTCGTAACCGGTGAGGTAGTTCATGTTCGCGGGATCGGTCACGAGCAACGCATCGAGGTCGGCCTCGCGCATTCGCTCGCGGGTTCGCTCGAGACGCCGCGTGTACTCGCTGGTCGGGAAGGGTATCAGCTCACTCATCGATCATGCGGTTCCTCGCGGAGTGCTCTCATAAATTTTGGGAGAAATAGTCGGTTTCTGACTACGACACACGTGGTTTTTGTCAACAACTTATTTTAACGCCTCTTCCCAAACCATCGGTATGGCCGGACCACCCATCGACGAACTGCACTTCGAGGACGCACCGTCAATCGGTGACGTTCCGGGACCGAACTCCGAACGGCTCCGGAAGCGACAGACCGAGATCGACAGCGGCGCCGTCGCCTACCCGAACGATATCCCGCTGGCTTTCGAGGAGGGTCAGGGGGCGACGCTCCGCGACGCCGACGGCAACACGTACATCGACATGTTCGCCGGGATCGGCGTTCTGAACGTCGGTCACTCGAACCCCTACGTTCTGGAGGCCGTCCACGAACAGACGGACAAACTCGTCCACACGATCGACTTCCCGACCGAGGAGCGGATCGAACTGATCGAAAAGCTCGACGAGATCGCCCCGCCGGGGCTCCGCGGGCAGAACCGGGTCGTCTTCGGCGGCCCGACCGGAAGCGACGCCGTCGAGGCGGCGATCAAACTCGCCAAGTACAACACCGGCGGCACGGGCCTGATCGCCTTCCGCGGCGCCTACCACGGGGCGACCTCCGGCGCGATGGCGCTCACCTCGAACAAGGATTTCAAGGACGATTACACGCCGCTGCTTCCCGATACGGTCCACGCGAAGTACCCGACGCCGTACGCCGACCGCCACGAGTCCGGCGACGCCGCGTCGATCTGTTCGCGGCCCGCAAGCGAGTGCTGTGGGTCAGTTTCCTGTGCGCGGGCCCTCCGGGAGGTACAGGAGATCGTCGAGGATCCCTACGGGGGACTCGCGAACCCGGCCGGGATCTTCGTCGAGCCGATCCAGGGTGAGGGAGGCATCATCGTTCCGCCCGAAGGGTTCCTCGAGGGACTCCGCGAGATCGCCACGAGAAACGACATCCCGCTCATCTTCGACGAGATCCAGAGCGGGTTCGGTCGAACAGGCAAGTGGTGGGCCAGCGAATGGAACGGCGTCACGCCCGACATCATGACGACGGCGAAGGCGATCGGCGGGATCGGCTTCCCGCTCTCAGCGACGATCTACCACGAGGACCTCGACACCTGGGGCCCGGGCGGTCACGCCGGCACGTACCGGGGCCACGTCGTCGCGATGAAAGCCGGCTCCCGTGCCATCGAGTACATCGAATCACACGACTTGCTGGCGCACGCGCGCAAGCTCGGCGAGCACATCCGTTCCCGTCTGCGCGAGATCGCGACGGCCGACGACGGTCTCGGCGACGTTCGGGGGCGCGGGCTGTTCATCGGTGCCGAGTTCCTAGACGCCGACGGGAACCCCGACAAAGAGCGTGTCGACGCCATCCAGGAGTACTGTTACGAACACGGCGTCCTCGTCTGGAAGGCCGGCAGACACAAGAACGTCCTCCGGCTGATCCCGCCGCTGGTTCTCACGCGGGAGTTGGCCGACACCGCCGTCGACGTCATCGGCGACGCCATCGAGGCGACGGGGTGAACGGGATGGCCGACACCGATCGATTGCGCTCCCTTCGTCGGGAACTCCATCGGTTTCCGGAGCCTGCCTGGCGAGAGTTCCGCACGACGTGTCACCTCGTCGCCGAACTCGAGGCGGTCGGCGTCGACGAACTGTACGTCGGCCGCGAGGCGATGGCCAGCGACGAGCGGATGGCGGTCCCTCCGACGGACGAACTGGCGACGTGGTACGACCGTGCTCGCGAGTCCGGGGGCGACGAAGCGGTGCTGTCGGAACTGGAGGGCGGATACACCGGTATCGTGGCCCGACTCGAGTTCGGCGACGGCCCGCACGTCGGTCTGCGAGTCGACATCGATGGGCTCCTCGTCGAGGAGTCCGATGCCGACGAACACGTGCCCGAACGCGAGGGGTTCAGTTCGGAGCACGGCGAGAGCATGCACGCCTGCGGTCACGACGGCCACATGGCCATCGGCGTGGGCGTCATCGAAGCGATCGAGGAAAGCGACTTTTCCGGGACGCTCACCGTCTTCTTCCAGCCGGCCGAGGAGGCGTCCGGGGGCGGCAAGCCGATGGCCGAAAGCGAGCACATCGACGGGATCGAATACCTCTTCGCCGTCCATCTCGGCCTCGATCACCCCACCGGCGAGGTGGTCGGCGGGATCACGAAACCGCTCGCGATGTGTCACATCGAGGCGACGTTCCACGGCGAATCCGTCCACGCGGGGCAGGCACCCAACGAGGGCCGAAACGCGATACAGGCGCTGACGAGCGCCGTTCAGAACACCTACGCGATCCCCCGCCACGCCGACGGGATGACCCGGATCAACGTCGGAAAGATCGAAGGCGGAACTGCGAGCAACATCATCGCAGAGCGCGCACACGCCCTGGCCGAGGCCCGGGGGGAGACGACGGAACTGATGCAGTACGCCCGCGATGAGATGCGTCGTATTTTCGAGTCAGCCGCCGGAATGCACGACTGCACCCTCGAGTTCGACGTCGTGAGCGAATCCCCTCGGGCGGACAGCGATCCCGAACTCGCATCGCTCGTGGCCGAGGTAGCCGACGACCATCCGAGCGTCGATCGGACGCTTCAGCACGCCGAGTTCGGTGTCAGCGAGGACGCGACGTTCCTCATGGAGGCCGTCCAAAAGCAGGGGGGACTGGCGACGTACGCCATCGTCGGAACCGATCACCCGGGGGATCACCACACCCCGACGTTCGATATCGACGAACGGTCGCTCCCGACCGCCGTCGACGTGCTCGCGGAATCGATAGCGAGCGTCGAACACGCCGATCTGTAGGGCGACCGTCGCGCTACGTCGAGAGCGAGACGATCGTCGTACCGACGACGACGACGGCGGCGGCCGCGACGAGTCGAGGGGTAACCCGTTCGAGCCGCTGTGGGAGCGCAACCATCGAGAACAGAAGGACGAGCAGCGGCGCGGTCTGGAAGATCGGAACGACGACGACCACCGGGAGGAGCGCGAGCGAGAGGAAGTAGCCGACGAGCGCGAGCGTGCTGCCGACCCCACAGCCGACGTACCACCAGATCGGCCCGCGTCGGATCTCTCGAACCGTGACGGATCGAGTCAGGCGGACGTAGACCAGGTACCCGACCGTCGCCGAGGCCATCATGACCGCGAGGCCGACGAAGGGCGAAACACCCTCGTCGAGCCCCGTCTTCACGAAGACCGGTTCGACGCCGAGTGCGAGCGCGGAGACGAGCGGCAAGACGAGCGCAGCGCCCGCTTCCCGGAGGTCGGCCTCGTCACCGTCGCGGGCGGTGTCGTAGGAGATGACCGCCACGCCGGCGACGACAAGGACGATGCCTGCCCCGTGGACCGCTGTCAGCGTCTCACCGAGGAACGCGACGGCGAAGACGGCCGAAAAGAGCGCCGTCGTCGAGACGACGGGCGCGGTTCTGGACGCACCGATCGTCGTGGTGCTCATAAACTGGGTGATGCGCGCGATCAGCGAACCGGCGATGCCGGCGGCGATGAAGGCCGCGACCGCGGTCGGAGTCAGATCGTACTCGGGGTAGAACCACACCGCGACGGCCGGCACGACGAGCACGACGTTCGTCACCAGCGCGACGACCATCGCGGCCGGCACTGAACCGGACGCACGGTCGGTCGCGACCCGGATGAAGACGTACTGGAGCGCCCATCCGGCCGCGCCGGCGACGGCGAAGGCGATCCCGAGGGTAGCGGTCACGTTTCGGAGGGTTTTCGCCGGCAGTATTGGATGTTCCGGCATCGGGATGTCCCAAGCTATATTATTCCACTGATCCACGTCGGAGTATGACACAAACGAACGGCATCGTTCCGGAGACGGCGGCGGAACTTCTGACGCCCTATCCGGGATACGGGATCGGCATCGAGGACGAATACGACACGAACGTCGGCGAGATCATCTCGGATGCCCGTGATGTAGCCGACGCCGACGTCGGCGTCGTCGGGATCCCCTTCGATACGGCCTGCGTCGCCGGACCGCGAGGGTCCCGAATGGGTCCCGAAGGGGTCCGTGAAAGCATCACGCACGGGACCTGTTATAACCCCGAACTCGATATCGATATCAGCGAGGGGATCGGCGTGGTCGACTACGGCGACGTCGACGTCGTTCACACGGAGGTTCCGAAAACGCACGACCGGGTCGAGCGGGTCCTCACCGCCGTCACCGAGTCCGGCGTCGTCCCCTTCAGCATCGGCGGCGATCACTCGCTGAGCTATCCGACCGCAAAGGCGATGATGAACGCCGTCGACGGCCACGTCGGCGTCATCAACGTCGACGCCCACCACGACGTCCGTCACTCCCACGGCGGGGAGCTCTCCTCGGGAACGCCGTTCCGTCGGCTACTCGAGGACGAAAGCGGACAGCTCGCGGGCGGGAACTTCGTCGAGCTCGGCCTCTCCGGGTGGCACAACTCGAAGTATTACCTCGATTACGTCGACGATATCGGCGCGGAAGTCATCACGGCTCGCGACGTCCACAAGGAGGGCGTCGACAGCGCCGCCGGACGAGCGCTCGAGGCCGCCACCGACGGGACCGAGGCGGTGTTCGTCTCCGTCGATATCGACGTGCTGGAGGCCGGAACGGCCGAGGGAACCTGCGCGCCGAGCCCGGGCGGACTCCTGCCGTGGCAGCTGCTCGAACTCGTCTATCAGCTCGGCCGGCACGAACTCGTCCGCGGCGGCGATCTGATGGAAGTCGCGCCGCCGCTGGATTCGACCGGAGCCACGACGGCCATCGGAGCCGCAGTCGTGACGCAGTTCTTCGGGGCCAGAAAGGAGGCGTCCGTTTAACTACGACGTTCGTCGCTCTATCATCGGCACAGGCATGAACAGTTTTTGTTAACGAGTCTGAAAGAACAAGTCGAAATTTGACACAAAAATCAAAATTTATACGTGGGGCTATCTCAATAGGTACCTGAGAGACAATGGCAGACAACGAAGCGGGTACCGAACCCAGAAACCGTCGCTCGTTCCTCAAAGTAACCGGCGCCGGAGCCGCCGGGATGACCGGCCTCGCCGGTTGTCTTACCGGTGGCAACGGGAACGGCAACGGGAACGGCAACGGAAACGGTAATGGAAACGGCAACGGCAACGGAAACGGTAATGGAAACGGCAACGGTGACGACGACCTCGACTTCGGTGGCGAGTCGCTCGACGTGATGCTCAACGTCGGCGAGATCGCCGACGTGCACCAACAGCACCTCATCCCGTACATGGAGGAGGAGTACAACCTCGACATCAACGTCGAGATCGCCGTCACCACCGAACAGCTGACCCAGATCGAGGCAAACCCCGAGAACCCGCCGGACGTGATCATCCCGGACGTCATCGGCATCGACCGCGCCTCCCGCGAGGGCTGGCTCGAGCCGCTCACGGACCATCCGGATCTCGTCCCCGAGGCAGAAAACATCGACGAGAAGTTCGTCCACTACGGCGGCGAAGGGATCTCCTGGGAAGTCGGAGAGGTACTGCCCGTGATCAATACGGACATGTGGGATTCGACGCCGTCCTCGCACGCCGAAGTCATGCAGGAGTCCGAGGCGACGGCGGCGGTTCCGTTCTCGTGGTCCGGCGGTCCCTACCTGCTTTTGATGGCATCGGCTATCGCTACCGGCGAGCCGTTCAACTCCGAGCTCGACGTCGACGCCGGCTTCGAGTGGCTCGAGGAGAACTTCGTCGACAACGTGAGCACGGAGTACGGCGGCGTCGCGTCGGCCAAGCAGCAACTCGCGAGCGGCAACGTCGACACGCTCAATCTCTTCTGGGATTACATGGTCTTCGACATGTTCGAGGACGACGAGCCGATCGATCCGCTGTTCCGGCTCGACCCCGTCGGCGTCGCCTTCGCGGAGTGTGTCGCGGTCCCGAACGAGACGGACCAGATGGACGCCGCACTCACGTACGCAAACGAGTGTCTCTCCCCGTGGTTCCAGGAAGCCGCTTCCGCACAGATGGGATGCGGTGTGACCAACGTGAACGCCGAAGTCGCGGACATCGCCCTGGAGTTCGGCGCGACGACGTCCGACGAGTTCGATCAGCTCGGATTCCCCGATTTCGAATACATCTGGGACAACCGGAGCGACTGGGCCCAGCGCTGGAACGAACTCTTCGCCTGAGCTCGCGGCCTACAGATCTCTATCATGGACTCAGCTGACGACGCCGGTACCGCCATTCGGTACGACGGCGTCACCAAACAGTATGGCGACCTCACCGCCGTCGACGACGTGAGCTTCGAGGTCGCCGACGGTGAACTGCTCGCGTTGCTCGGGCCCTCCGGCTCCGGGAAAACGACGACACTACGGATGCTTGCCGGTTTCGAAAAGCCGACCGAGGGGACCATCTCGCTCGCCGGCGAGGACGTCACGTACGTCCCGACCCACAAACGCGACACCGGGATGGTGTTTCAGGACTACGCGCTGTTTCCGCATATGACCGTCGGCGAGAACATCGAGTTCGGGCTCAAGCGCAAGGGTTTTTCCGGCGAGGAGATCGGCGATCGGATCTCCGAGGTCCTGGAGATGGTCGATCTGGGCGGCTTCGAGGACAGGAAGCCCGAACACCTCTCCGGCGGCCAACAGCAACGCGTCGCGACCGCACGCGCCATCGCCATCGAGCCCGAGGTCATGCTGATGGACGAGCCGCTCGGCGCGCTGGATAAGAAACTCCGCGACCAACTCGAGGTCGAACTCACGGAACTGCAGACCGAGCTCGGTATCACGACGCTTTATGTGACACACAACCAGGAGGAGGCGCTGACGATCGCCGATCGGATCGCCGTGATGAACGAGGGGCGGATCGAGCAGATCGCGCCGCCGATGGAGATCTACGAGCAGCCGGCGACGGAGTTCGTCGCCGACTTCATCGGCGACACGAACTTCCTCGAGGGCGATCTCCGTGATACCCCCGACGGGGGTGTCGTGCTCACTATCGGAGACTCCGAGGTCGTCGTGAACGCGACGACTGTTCCGGAGGACGGCGACGGTGTGGTGTTCGTCCGACCGGAGAAGCTCAACGCCCACGAGGCCGGTTTCACCGACGAGCGACTCAATACGCTCACCGGCACCGTCGAACGCCGGCTGTTCCTCGGCTCGAAGGTGCGGTATTTCATCGACAGCGGCGGGATCGAGATCGTGGTCGACGACTCGAACCAGCACGCGACGACGATCCACGACCCCGGAGACAGCGTCGTACTGGGCTGGAGTCCCGAGGACACGCGGCTGGCCCACGGGTGATCAACTGATGGCGAAACAGCAGTCACGGTCGCCGTTCGGCGGGATAAACGAACGGGTTTCGGCGACGATCCGGGAGTACGGTGACACCACTCTGGGGAAGTATCTGCTCCTCGTGCCGACGTTTCTGGCCATTATCGTACTGATAGCTTTCCCGACGGTCATCCTCGTGAGCTACAGTCTCAACCCGTTCGTCGACGGTTCAATCCAACCGGGGGTAACTCTTTCACACTATATCGATATCATCGCCATAGAACTGTATCGGAACACGCTGATCCGGACGGTCCGGATCGCGGCGATCGTGACGCTCATCACGTTCCTTCTGGGCTTTCCGCTCGCCTACGCCGCCGTCCGGAAAGGTGGCTGGACGGGGAAGCTCATCGTGATCGCGACGCTTGCGCCGCTGACGATCGATCTCGTCGTCCGCTCGTTCGGGTGGTTCATCCTCTTGAACGACACCGGCGTGGTCCTTTCGACGTTGGAGATGATCGGGATCGTCTCCCAAGAGAACGCGCCACAACTGTTGTTCAACGAGGTCGGGATCATCATCGGCCTCTCACACGTCATGCTCCCGTTCATGGTGTTCCCGATCCTCAACGTGATGCACACGATCCCGGTAGAGCTCGAGGAAGCCGCACAGAACCTCGGTGCAAACCGACTCACCGTGTTCACGCGGATCCTCGTTCCGCTCTCGCTGCCCGGCATCACCGCCGGCGTCCTCATCACGTTCGTCGTCTCGTTGGCCTCGTACGTGACGCCCGCGCTGCTCGGCGGTAACGTCCGGGTGATCCCGGTCGTGATCACCGATACCTTCACCAGTACGGCGAACTGGCCGTTCGCCAGCGCGCTGTCGATCACGCTCGTCTTCGTCGCGTTGCTCGTGATCATCGGTTATCAGCGCGTTCTCAAACAGATGGACTCCGTGGGGGGGATCTGAGATGGCGACCTCGGACGGCTCGAGATCGCTCCGGCTGGATCGGTTGGTCTCACGGGCGGGGTCGATCGGGTACAACATCCTGGTGTATATCACCGTCTTCTTCCTCCTGTTCCCGCTCGCGATCGTCGTGGTGGTCTCGTTCCAGGATTCGGCCTACGCCACGTGGCCCCCGAGCGGGTTCACCCTCGATCACTACCGGGGGATCATGGAGTTGGGATACCTCAATCTCGATCAGGCGCTGTTCGTGAGCCTCGAGTTGGCGATCGCGACCGGGATCGTCTCGACGACGCTCGGGGCGTTCGCCGCGTTCGCGATCGTCCGGTACGATTTCAGGTACCAGACGACACTGGAGACGATCCTCATCTCGCCGCTCATTTACCCGTGGATCGTCGTCGGGCTCGCCCTTCTCCTGTTTTTCAATCGCCTCGGGAGCGCGCTCGGCGTCTCCGTCCAGATGTCGTTCTGGACGCTTCTGCTCGGCCACGTGATCTTCACCGTTCCGTATCCGATACGGACGATCGGAGCGAGCCTGCAGAACTACGATCACTCCCTGGAGGAAGCCGCCCGGAACCTCGGTGCGACCGAACTCGAGTCGTACCTCCGGATCACGATCCCGCTGATCCAGCCGGGGCTCGTAAGCGGGTTCGTCTTCGCGTTTATCCTCTCGTTCAACCAGTACATCATCTCGCTTTTCCTCTCGGGATCGGGGACACAGACGATGCCGCTGGTGTTGTTCAGTATGTTCTACAATCAGGCGCCGGCGACGCTCGCGGCGATCGCGACGCTTCTGATGACCGGTATCCTCTCGATCATCTTCCTCATGGAGTATCTCTTCGGGATCAGCGAGTTCATGTAGGCGACTCGCGCCTACAGCTCTTTCATCCGCTCTTCGCGGAGCCGACGGGCTTCGTCGACGCTTTCCGCGTACGGTGACATCTCCTCGCGGAGGTGATCTCTGAGTTCGTCCGCGGAGAAAACCTCCGAATCGCCGAGCAACCGGACGAACGCCTGCAACTCCTCGTCGGTCAGTTTCTCGAAGCGATCGTTCTCGATCTTGTCGACGACCTCGTCGATGTCGATCCGTCCGATCGGGTCGACGTTGAACTCCACGTTGACGAGCCGATAGTCCGAGCCGGTGAGCGCCTGCTCGGCGCGGTTGACTCCCTCGGCGAGCATGTGTTTGAACGGCGTGTAATACCCCATCGTCCCGAGATGCAGGAAGGCGAGCATATCGGTCATGCCTCTGGTGTAGGCGTCGCGATGCTCGTCGTCCGGATCGAACACCATCTGGCGATCCCGCTCGTCGAGGTGTTCGAAGAGGATCGAGAAATCGAGGATCGCGTTCCGGACGCGTCGGCGGATCCGACTCCGCTTTTGTCGGCGGGACTGCTCAGTGTAATCGGACTTCCGCCCGAGCAGAAACTCCCGATCACTCTGTGTGAGCACGCCACGGCCCCGATCCGGGGACGTCGTCAGTGAATCGTCGTTCTCTATGTCATCCATATACAGTTATTGTAGACGGATTTATTTATTATTGTATAACTGAGGTCGCTTTGTCGTCGAATCATGCACCGTCTCGTCGACGCCCCCTACTTCGCGCTCGATCGGTTCGAGGACGACCCCGAGGGCTGCGGAGCCCCGGCGGATAACACCTAAACCACCGCCGCCGGTAGGGTCCGTATGTCCGATACAGAGTCCAGATCCGTCCACCGACTCGCCGAGATGACGTGGCAGGAAGTCGAGGAAGCCACCGAAGAGACCCAGACGATGCTTCTGCCGGTCGGCAGCACCGAACAGCACGGCCACCACCTCCCGCTTGGGGTGGACGTCTACATGCCGGAGTCGATCGCCGAACGCGTCGCAGCGCGGACCGGCTGTCTGCTCGCACCCCCGGTCTGGTACGGCGTCAGCCCGCATCACACGTTCAAACCGGGGACGTTCACCGTCGAGAGCGAGACGTTCCAGAGTTACGTCCGCGATATCTGTACCTCCGCGGCCGAGTGGGGCGTCGAGAACGTGCTACTGATGAACGGTCATTACCTCGCGCAGGACCCAGAACTCGAGGTCGTCGTCCGCGAACTAACGACCGAACACGGCATGCGTGCGTTCCACGTCCCGCTCGTTTCCGTCTTCGAGGACGCTGCCAAGGCGGTTCGCGGTGAGGGCGTCTCCTTTCACGCCTCCGAGTTCGAGACCAGCCTGATGCTCGAGTTGCGACCCGACCTCGTCCGGATGGACCGCGCCGAGTCGGTCGATCCGCCCGCCGAGTCGCTCCCGTTGACCGATTACGACGCCTACGGCGACAACCGCGTCGGGTGGGCGCTGTCCGCCGAGCGGATGGACGCGCTGACCCACACCGGCAACCTCGGCGATCCGAACGCCGCCACGGCAGAGAAGGGAGCGAAACTCGCCGAGGACGCCGTCGCGAACGTGACGGAACTCGTCGACGCGCTCGCCGAAACTGACGTCGACGGATCTCCGAAGAGCTAGACGACGTGGTTTTTCAGTCCCTCACCGGCCTCCAGACGGTCGAGGTTATCCCGGACGAGCGCGGCGATATCGAGGTAGAACTCCCGGTTCGCGACGGCGGCGTGCGGCGTCACGATCACGCCCTCCAGTTCCCAGAGCGGCGATTCTTCCGGTAGCGGTTCCGTCTCGAAGACGTCCAGTGCAGCGCCGCCGATCTCCCCGGACTCCAGTGCCTCAACGAGCGCGTCCTCCTCGACGACGCCGCCCCGGGCGACGTTGACTAGATAGGCGTCGTCTTCCATCGCCCGGAGTTCGGACTCGCCGATCAGATCCCGTGTCTCCTCGGTCAGCGGAACACAGAGGACGACGAACCGTGCGCCCGACGTCGCTTCTGTCAACTCCTCGGGTCGGTACAGGTCGTCGACCGCATCGACTGGTTCGGGCGATCGACGAACGCCCGCGACGTCCATCCCGAGACTGGAGCACCGTTCCGCGACGGCTCTCCCGACGGTGCCGAGTCCGACGACGCAGACCCGCTCGCCCGGCAGCGTAAAGGCGGTATCCCACTCGGGAAACTCCCACCGCCGTTTCTGCTGGTTACGTATGAAATCGTGAAGCCGGCGGGCGAGGGTCAACATCAGGCCGAGAACGGTATCGCCGACGCTGTCGCCGTGCAGGCCGGTGCTGTTCGTGAGCGTGACCTCCCGTCGCTCGTACTTCTCCAAGGGGAACTCCTCGATACCGGCGAGCGTCGTGTGGATCCACTTCGGATCGGCTTCGAGCAGCCGTGGCTGGTGGGTGAACGTCACGAACGCGTCACAGTCCTTGGGATCGGCTCCTTTTTTGGGATCGTCCCGGATCGAGACGAGCTCCGGGTCGATGTCGTTCAGCGCTTCGCGGAACGTCTCGAACGGAAAGTCGATGGCGGTCGACTCGTGGACGCCGATACGGTCGATGGACATACCGTAGCGTGGCCGGGTCGCCGTATCAATGTTTACGCTCCGGTTTTGCGCTGTCGAAACCGGATCACACCGACCGGACGATCCCGCCGTCGATAAGCAGGGACGTTCCGTTCACGTAGCTCGCCGCGTCCCCGGAGAGAAACGCGACGACGTCGCCGACCTCTCGCGGCTGTCCGACACCGCCGGTCGGGATCTCGTCGGGCCAGTAGCTCGCCAACCCCTCCTCGTAGGAGTCGTACTCGCCGCGCTCGACGGCGGCCTCGACAATCTCTCTGAGAGCCGGCGTCTCGACGGGGCCGGGAAGGACTGCGTTGACGCGGACGTCGGGGGCGAGTTCCCGCGAGAGCGTCTTCACGAGTCCGAGCACCGACATCCGGACCGAACTCGACAACACCAGGTCGGGAACCGGTTGTCGAACGGTGATCGACGTGATGGCGACGATCGATCCACCGCCGTTTCGGAGATACGGGCTCGCCTCCCGGACGAGTCGGACCGCACTCATCACCAGCAGATCGAAGGCGTGATACCAGTCCTCGTCGTCGACGTCGAAAAGCCCGCCGCTCGCGGGATCGCCCGTGTTGAGCACAAGGTGATCGATCCCGCCGAACTTTTCGGCGGTCGCCTCGACGAGGCCGCCGACCGCATCGCCGTCGGTCAGATCCGCGGCGTGACCGACGACCGTCCCGGATCCCGCTGCATCGACGTCTTCGACCGCAGCCTCCAGACGTTCCTCGTTTCGCCCGTTCAACACGACGTTCGCCCCGGCCGCGGCGAGCGACGTCGCCGCGGCCTTCCCCAGACCGCTGCTCGAGGCGGCGACGAGTGCGGTGTTTCCCTCCAGGTTCGGCGTTTCGGCGTTCGTGGGTGACGCTTTCACGTCCGTGCTTCGTTTCCCAGTTTTTAAACGAGATCGGTCCGTCGCTGGGCTTTTGCCCCCCGGATCTGAACGTCAACTCATGTCCTCTGATCGAACCGTTACTATCGACGCGGATCGGCTCCGGGAACGCTTCGACGCCTACAGCGAGATCGGCAGAACGGAAAACGGCGGCCTCCATCGACTCACGCTCTCGGATGCCGACCGCGCCGTTCGCGATCGGTTCGTCGAGGATCTCGAAGCTGTCGGCCTGGACGTCCGGATCGACGAACTCGGCAACACGTTCGGTCGCTATCCCGGCGGAAACCCGGACGCGGCTCCGGTGTTTATCGGATCCCACCTCGACTCACAGCCGTACGGCGGCCGATACGACGGCCAACTCGGCGTTTTGACCGCACTGGAGACCGTCGCCGCGATCGCCGAGGCGGATTTCGAGCCGGATCGACCGATCGAGGTCGTCAACTGGACCAACGAGGAGGGATCGCGGTTCCAGGTGTCGATGATGGGCAGCGGCGGGTACGTCGGCCACAAACCGGTCGAGGAGTTGCTCGAAGTGACGGACGGGGACGGGAACACGGTTCGGGACGAGCTCGAGCGGATCGGATACGACGGCGACGCGCCCTGTGAACCGCCGGAGACCGGCGTCCACAGCTATCTCGAGATACATCCCGAACAGGGACCGGTACTGGACGACGCCGGGCTTTCCGTCGGCGTCGTCGACGGCGTTTACGGGCTCGCTTGGCTCGAAGTCACCATCGAGGGGAAAGCCGATCACGCCGGCCCGACGCCGATGTCCAACCGCCGGGACGCGCTCGTGGCGGCGACGGACGCGATCTCCGAGATCAACCGTCTGCCGGGCGGACTCGCCGAGGACGCCGTCACCACTGTCGGATCTATCGGCGTCGAGCCGGACTCGATCAACGTCATCCCGGAAACCGCGACGTTCACCGTCGACGTCAGAAGCTACGACGACGACGTCACCGATCGGGGCATCGACCGGATCGAAGCCGAGATCGCCGCCGCCAGCGAGCGCCACGGTGTCGAATACCAAATCGAACAGCTCTCGCGGCATCACTCGATCGCGTTCAGCGAGACCGTCCGTTCGGCCGCCGATCGGGGCGCCGAAACCGCCGGAGTTGAGACGACGCACCTCGTCAGCGGCGCCGGTCACGACGCCCAGCATCTCCAGTCGATCACGGACTCGGGAATGTTGTTCGTTCCGAGCGTCGACGGACTCACACACTCGGAGGCCGAGTTCACCGAGTGGGACGACTGCGTTGCGGGGGCACGCACTTTCGCACGGACGACACTCGAGCTCGCGACGAACGGGGGCGACTGATCCGCACGCTCTTCGGGGATGGACGGGCGACCCGCCCGGCTCTCTGAGGTAGTTTTATCACCGCCATTTGCGTTGGTCCGATCCGATGACAGACGACGATAGAGCGGACGCGTCGACGAACGAGCCACTGCCGGAGCTCTCCTTTGCCGGCATCCCGACGTTCCTCAAATCGGACGAATCGGCGATCGACGATCTCGAGGACGCCGACGTCGGTGTCCTCGGCGTCCCCTTCGACGGCGCGGTATCGAGACAGCCCGGCGCCCGGTTCGGCCCGGCCGCGATCAGGGAGGCCAGCGGCTGGTACGCCTACCTCGGCGGGTACAAACACGGACTGTTGAACGTCGAAACCGACCGGATCGTCGATTACGGCGCTCTCGAGATCCGCGACTGCGGCGACGTCGAGACAGTCCCAACCAGCATCGAACGCACCCGTCCGCGGATCGAGCGGGCGGTCGAGGGCGTCGCCGACCGGGCGTTCCCGCTCGTCCTCGGCGGAGATCACTACGTCACATACCCCTCGTACCTCGGATTTGCGCGCTCGGTCGAGGAACCCGTCGGCGTGATCCAGATCGACGCCCACACGGACACGGTCGATTCGAGCTCGCTGTATGGGGAGCATTTCCACGGCTCGCCGATGGCCCGGATCGACGACTCCGAGTACGGCGATTACGGGGCCCACGCGATGATCGGCATCCGCGGCTACGAGGGCCCCGAGTTCGCCGACATTCCCGAAGAGCGCGGACTCCACGTGAGCTACGCGGACGACGTCCGCGATCGAGGTATCGACGCCTGCGTTCGTGACGCGATCGATCACGTCACCTCCAGCGTCGAGCACGTCTATCTGACCGTCGATATCGACGGCGTCGATCCGGCCTACGCGCCGGGGACGGGGACGCCGGAGCCGGGCGGGCTCTCGAGCGCGCAGCTCCTTCGGGCGATGGACCTACTCGGCGACTGTGAGGCGATCGGCGCGATGGATCTCATGGAGGTCGCCCCGAAGCTCGATCCGACCGAGTCTACCCAGCGCCTCGCCGCGAACGCGATCGTCCGATTCCTCGAATCGCGGTTCCTCGAGGACGCCTCCGGAGAATCGCGGTAACGAATGACAACCCGACGCAACCTCGGTCCGTACCGGATCGGATCGCTCGCCGAGCGGCTCAATCTCGACGTGGCGGCCGCCGAAGCGGAGGAGTTCGCCGCCGAAATCGCTGCCGGCCTCGACCGGTATGACGACCTCGAAACGCTCGTCGGTGACGGATCGATCGTCTCTCGGGAGACGCCCTCGGGCGTGGCGTTCGATCCGGGACCGGATCAAGACCCGCTAAACGCATACATCTCGACGTTCTCGCTTCAGGCCGACGACGCGAGCGGTCACGAACTGGACGGCCTGTCGGTCGCCGTCAAGGACAACCTCGCGGTCGCCGGCGTGCCGATGACGGGCGGATCGAAGGTGTTCGAGGACGCGATTCCGACGCGGAACGCGGCCGTCGTCGACCGGATGCTCGACGCCGGTGCCGAGATCCCAGGCAAGACGAACATGGACGAACTCGCCTACGGACCGACCGGTGAGACGAGCGGCTTCGGTCCGATCGCGAACCCGCTCGACGGGTCGCGGGTCGCCGGCGGCTCCTCGGCCGGGAGCGCGGCGACGGTCGGCGCGGGGACCGTCGACGCCGCCTTGGGGACCGACACCGGCGGCAGCGTTCGGATCCCGGCGTCGTTCTGCGGGCTGGTCGGCGTGAAGCCCACCTGGGGGCTCGTCCCCTCGGACGGGCTCGTGCCGCTCGCACCGACCTTGGACACCGTCGGTCCGATCGCCCGATCGGTCGAAACCGCCGCAATGGTACTCGACGTGATCGCCGACGGTCCGGTCCACTCGCCCAGTTCCGACTCCGGATCGTTCGCCACGGCGGTGTCCGAGCAAGCACCGATAGAGTCGTTTTCGTTCGGCGTCGCCGAGGAGTTCTTCGGCGACCACGTCTCCGGGGGAGTGAGTGCGACAGTCGAGGACGCGATCGATCGCGTCGAATCGGCCGGCGCGACGGTCGAGCGGGTCTCCCTCCCGATCGTCGATCCCGCCGAAAGCGTCTGGGACGCGATCGCGAACGTCGAGTTCGCGACGTCGTTTTTCACTTCGCTGGCGTCCGTCGGCCGCGGGGAGACGCCGGATCTTGGCTGGCAGGCCGCGGCCGCCGAGGCGGTCGACGCCCGGAGCGGCGAGTTCGGCGACGTCGTTCGGAGCGAGGCGATCGAGGGCGCACATCTCCTCGATCGGTTCAACGGTCGGCCCTACGTTCGCGCCCGAACCGCCTGCGAGCGGCTCGCCGAGCGAGCCGAAGGGGTGTTCGATCGATACGACGCCGTCGTGACGCCGACGATGCCGGTGGTCGCCCCCGAGATCGGTGCGTGGCCGATCCACGCCTACGCCGAGGGTGAGTCCGAGCGGACGCCGCTTTCGATCAACGTCCGACCGGTGAACCTCCTCGGTGCGCCGGCAGTCACGTTGCCGTGCGGCGCTGTCGATGGAGCCTCGGTGGGGATCCAGTTCGTCGCGGCACCCGGCGAGGATCGGACGCTCCTGGAGATCGCCTCGGCGTTCGGGGCGCTCTATCCTTGACCGATCAGATTTCGACGCCCGGAACACGGCAACACCTAACACCCCCGGACCGCTCTCCCCGATATGGCGATGGATCACGTCACCGGACTGCAGTGTGTCGTCTGTGGTGCGACGTACGACGCCGATGAGGCCATCTACACCTGCCCGAAACACGAAGGCGTCACCGGGGTCCTCGAAGTAACCTACGACTACGACGTCGTCGACGATCGGTTCGAAGCCGATCTGGACGGGACGATCCCGAGTATGTGGAAGTACCGGGCCTTTCTCCCGATTCACGACGACGCGACGCCGGTCACGTTGAACGAAGGTGGAACGGAGCTGTACGACACACCGCGGTTGAGCGAGGAGCTCGGCCTCCGCGTCCGAGTCAAGGACGACGGCCGAAACCCGACCGGCTGTCTCAAGGACCGCGCGACGAGCATCGCGACGACGAAGGCACGCCACGCGGGTCGGGAGATCGTGATCTGCGCCTCGACCGGGAACGCGGCGGCGTCGCTGGCTGGATACGCCGCCAGAGCCGGGCTCGAGGGTCGGATCTTCGTCCCCGAGTCGGCTCCGGAGGGGAAACTCGCGCAGCCGCTCGTCTACGGCGCCGACGTCCTCGCCGTTCGGGGGAGTTACGACGAGGCGTACGATCTGACGATGGCGGCGACGGATCGATACGGCTGGTACAACAGAAACGCCGCGATCAACCCGTTCCAGATCGAGGGAAAGCGGACGGTCGGACACGAACTCGCCGAACAGACGCGGGGTGACGTCCCCGACTGGGTCGTCTTTTCGATGGGAGACGGCTGTACGATCGCGGGCGCCTGGAAGGGGTTCAGGGAGTTCTACGAACTGGGTTACGTCTCCGAGACGCCGTCTATGCTCGGCGTCCAATCGACGGGAGCCTCGGCGATCCACGACGCGTTCAAAGAGCACGACGACGTCGACGAGATCGCCGAGACGGTCGCCGACAGCATCGCCGTCGGCCGGCCGAGGAATACGATCAAAGCGTGTCGAGCGCTCGAGGAAAGCGGCGGCGACTCCGTTCTCGTCGAGGACGAGGCGATCCTCGAGGCCGAGGCGCTGTTGGGTCGGACAGAAGGGATCTACGCCGAACCGGCCGGCGCCGCCCCGATCGCCGGGGTCCGAAAGGCCCTCGAGGAGGGGATCGTCTCGACGACCGACTCGGTCGTCGTCGTCACGACCGGATACGGCCTCAAAGACACCGAGAGCGCGAAACGGGCCGGGGGATCGGTCGTCTCGATCCCGCCCGAGATCGACGCCGTTTCGGACCGGTACGCCCCGGGTCGCTGACCGGAGTTCGAGACGGCGGCCGCTCGCGTGCGAAACCGACTTGTCGGCGGCCGTCGGAGCACCCGTGTGCTCGACGTGCTCGAATCGCGGACGCCGCCGATGGTCGCCCTCGGCGTCGCCGTCCTCGCCGTCTCGACGAGCGCGATCCTCGTCCGCTGGAGCGAGGCCCCCTCGGTCGTTTTGGCCTTCTATCGGGTGTTGCTCACGACGCTTCTCGTCGTCCCGTTCCTCTTTACCCGGTACCGGGGCGATCTCGCCGCCTTCGAGCGACGCGATCTGCTCATCGCCACGCTGACGGGGGCCGCCCTCGCGGTCCATTTCGCCGCGTACTTCGAGAGCCTCGCGTGGACGAGCGTCGCCGCGAGCGTCACGCTCGTCCAGTCACAGCCGCTTTTCGTCGCGATCGGTGCCGCGCTCTTTTTACAGGAACGGATCGGCCCGCGGCGTGCGGGCGGGATCGCGATCGCCGTCGCCGGCATGGCCGCGATGTCGGCCGGGGAGTTCCTCGGGGGCGCCGCAGTCGCGGGTGCACACCCCCTCTACGGTAACGCCTTAGCGGTCCTCGGAGCGGTGATGGCGGCGATCTACGTGCTCGTGGGTCGTTCGCTCCGTCAACGCGTCGCGGTCGTCCCGTACGTTCTCGTCGTGTACACAGCCTGTACGCTCACGCTTCTCGCGGTCGCGCTGCTGCAGGACCTCCCGCTCGTCGGGTACGACCGCCGCGAGTGGATCATCTTCCTCGCGATGGCGGTCGGTCCCGGACTGTTCGGACACACCGTCGTCAACTGGGCGCTCGAACACGTCGAATCGGCCGTCGTGAGCGTCTCGCTTTTGGGGGAGCCGGTCGGGGCGACGATCCTCGCGCTCGTGTTGCTCGCAGAGGCTCCGGGACCGACGACCGTCGCGGGCGGGATCGTCGTCCTCGCCGGGATCTACATCACGGCGGCGGCACGGACTTGAGCGCCGTGTCGCAGCCCGGCGGAACTACTCCGCCCTCGCCTCACGGTGGGCCGCCGAAACGGCCTCCCGAAGCTGTGTTCCGTCGTCGGCGTAGGCGAGGTGAGACGAACAGCCACAGTCGGAGGCTCCGAACCCCTCGATCGGTTCGGACGGTAACGCCCTCGCGACCGCACACTCGATGTCGACGTTCGGGGTTCTGACGTCCCCGCGGATCGAGGCGCGCTCCGAGCCGAGGAGATAATCGATGTGCCAGTGCCGCGTCGGCCGCTCCCCGGCGGCAAGTTCGTAGTGTCTGTCGACTCGGCCGAACCCGCCCGTTCCCTGAGCGCTGCCGGTGTAGGCGTACCAGCCGGCGGGGAGTTCGTGCTCGCCGAGCGCCCCGACCGTGACAGTCGTCTCCCGCGTGAGTTCGACGACGAGCGTGTACGTGCCTCCGGTCACGGCCGTCGGTTGGTACCGGTCTCTGTAGTAGCTATCGGATTCGCCGATCGCCGAGCGGGACGGACCCGCCATGTTTTTGCGTACCGCCGTCCCAGACCGTCGTATGAAGGAGTCCCTTTTGGATATCCTGTGTTGTCCGCTCGATAAAGGCGAACTCGAACTGGAGATCATCCACGAAAACGACGAGGAGATCCTCGAGGGCCGGCTCGTCTGTACGGAGTGTGGCGAGGAGTATCCGATCGAGGACGGGATCCCGAACCTCCTGCCGCCGGACATGCGCGACGAGGCGACGGCCTGACAGCAGTAGCCTTTTTAACCGCTCCGGGAGAGAGAGCCGATGTGACGGATTCGCTCGCCGTCGCGGTCAACCGTGACGGTCTCCATACGCTGGACGTACCCTCCTCGTTCGAAGCGGCCGGTCCGTTCACCGTCGAGGTCAGAAATTACGGCGAGGCCGCCCACGTCCATCTCAATCTCGACGATCAGCTCTCGGAGATCGCCGCGATCCGGGCGACGAACCACTACATCGAAGGGGGCGAGCGCAGGCTGATCGATATCGAAACCCGCGATCCCTCGACGTGGCCCGCCGAAACCGTCCGGGGGAAGCTCAAGGTCGTCGTCGCCCACGGGCAGCGAACCCGGTACGTCGACGTGGCTCTCGATCGATCGGCCGTGAAAAACGAGGTGCGGGTCGATCCCGACCTCGGGACTCCGGACGCCGATCGGGAGTCCGAACTCCCGCCGATGGTTCGGCTGTTGCCGATCATCGCCCTCGGAAGCGTGGCCGTCATTCTGGCGGTCGGCGCGCTGTTCGCGGTCGAGAACCTCGCGATCCTTCTGGGGATTCTCTCGCTCGTCTCCGCCGGGGTGTGTGCCGTCGCCGCCTACGTGTTACTCGGTTGAGGGCTCATCCGTCGGCACGCCACAGAGCCGCCCCCCGTCGTCGAACAGTTTGGCCCGCAGGAACCGTGCCCGATACCGGTTGGCGCCCTCGTAGATGTCCGCCTCCCGGATCGACTCGGCCTCGCCGTCGGCGACCGCGTCGATGATCGCCTCGAGCTGTTCCTTTTCGCTGGGCGTCAACTCGAACTCGTAGCGTCTGGGCTTTTCGCCCTCCAGTTGCGTCCACTTGCGGGCCGCCGTGATCACGAGCGAACAGGGCTCACGACAGGGGAACTCCCCGGCCCCGCCGTCGACATCGAGGGCCGTTTCCTCGTCGTATTCCCACTCGCGACGTTTCAGACACTGGCTATCGTCACAGCACGCCTCGGCGACCCAGTTGACGTGTTCGTGACCCTCGCCGCGGTCCCACGTCTTGATCACGCCGTAAATCCCGCTCTGCCGTTCCATGGTTTCCCGCCAGTGATCGACGTCGAGTTCCCCCTGGCGCTCGAGGTACCAGTTCGCGATCGTCGCCGGATAGACGTACTCGGCGGTTTCGGCCAGCGCCCGCCCGTCGAGATCGACGAAGACCCACCCGGCCGATAGGCTCGGCGCGGTCTTCAGCGGCCGATAGCGCCCCCGGTCGTCGTGTTTCACGAGTCGTCTCGCCGCCAGGGGGTCAGTCTGTACGTCGAGACTGTCGATTTCGTGATCGGCGTCGGCCTCGTTTCGAACGGTGTACATCCGGTGACCGTCGGACTCGAGGGTGATCTCGATCCGAAGCTGCCCCCACGAGGCGACGATGCCCCCGTCGGCCATCGTTTCGTACCGCTCCGGGACGGGCCGATCGTCGGCCCCCTCGAGCCACCGCAGAAAGGCGCCTTCGGTATCGGGACGATCCCGGGCCTCCCAGTAGTGCCAGTTCGAGACGAACCACGGGTTTTCGGCCGCGATCGTCCGAAACTCGGACTCCGAAAGCGACTCGTGTGCCCTATCGGGGGTCTCGAACAGATAGCCGTCCCCCCCGTGTTCGACGGTGAGTCCGTCACACTCGATCCCAGACCCCGCGGCGGCAACCAGCGCCTCGAGTTGGTCGTCGTTCACGTCAGTCACCCGCACTCGCGTTGGCTTCCGGTTCGGTTCGACGACGGATCGTCTCGATCGCGTCCCCGACGGACGCCCCCGCGTCGGCGGCCCGTTCGATGACGACGTCGGCCAAGAGGGCCTCCGTTCCGACGGCGCCGGCGTACCAGATCCGGTGGCCGTCGACCTCGGAGGGCGTCTCCCAGCCGGTCCGGTAATCGTCGGTCAGACCCATGTCTTCGGGAATGTCCTCCTGCGTGTGGTAGCCGTCGGCGACGAAAAGCGGCACGACGACGATGTCGGTCGTTTCGAAAAACTCCGTCACGTCGTCTATCTCCGGGTCCTCGTCCATGAACAGCGCTTTGACCTCCTCGAACTGTCCCGTCTCGGCGATCCGGTCGGCGTGGAGATGGACCGCCTTCGCCGAGTTCTCGTTCCGTTGGGTCCCGTGACCGACGACGGCGAGTGCGAACCCCTCACCGACGTTAGCGTCGCCCGTCACCGACTCCGTCCGCCGAACGATCACGTCGCTCATCGCGTCGTGAGTCCCGACGGGTCCACAGTAGTGGACCGTCTTGTCGACGTCGGTCGCTCGAAACGTCGCGTGGGTCGCGCTCGTCCCGTCGGAGTCCCACTCGTCGAGATCCCACCCGTCGAGCCGGAGTTCCCTCGGGATCACTTCCTCGGTGAAGTACCCCTCCGAAATGAAGAGGGGAACGACGTACACCTCCTCGCTTTCGACGGTTCGAAGAACCTCCCGGAACGACGGTTCCTCCTTCCAGAAGGCGGTCTTGACCTCGTCGAAAACGCCGGTTTCCCGTATCGTATCGGCGTGATCGTAGGTCGGCGTGCTCGCGTCCGGGTTCAGGTGCGACCCGTGTGCGACGATGACGAGCGCTTGCATATCTAAAGGGTAGGGGACGGCGGCCTTAGTGGCTTCGGGAACCCGAAGCCGAACCCCCCGCCCTGTTCCGACTTCCGGGATCGATAACGCCTTGTCCGACCACGCCGATCGGCCGCCATGACGATCGCATCCGAGACTCGCTCAGCGGTCCGCGAACGCCCGTTTCTCTACGACGGACTCAGGGCAGGCGTAATAAATTACACCGCCGCCGCACGGTTTCTCGATATCGGCGATACGGATGCTGTCGCGGCGGCGCTGCGTCGGTACGCCGAAGAGCTCGACACGGAGGGGACGTCCGAGGGTCACGTGAGCGTTTCGATGCGATCGGGCGTCGGAGAGGCCACAGAGGGGGAACACCTCCTCAGTGTCGGCACGAGACGTTTCGGGATCGAAAGCGGCGAGTACACGGCGATCGTCGCGACCGGCGATCTCGGGACGGCGGCACTGGGGGCGGTCCTCGGACGACTCCGGACGGCCGGAACCGAAGTCGTGGCGGCCGGCGGCGCCGAGGGGACAGTGACGGTCGTCGTCGAACGTCGGGCGGCTCCGGACGCGCTCCGGATCGTCGAAAAGGCCGTGTAACGTCCCGGCAAGCGACGCATTGAAACCGTACCCGGGCTTGATCTCGACAATGACGCTCCGTCTGACGAACACGCTCTCGGGCGAACGCGAACCGTTCGAACCGGCCGACCCTGACGACGTTCTACTGTATTACTGTGGGTTGACCGTCTCGGACGCCGCCCATCTCGGACACGCCCGAACGTGGACGCACGTCGACGTGATACACCGGTGGCTCGAACACCTCGGGTACGGGGTTCGACACGTCGAGAACATCACCGACGTAAACGAGAAGATCGTCGCCCGCATCGGCGAACGCGACGACGGGGGGACGCTCGGCGAGAGCGAACTCGAGGTGGCCGATCGCTTCATCGAGCGGTTGCTCGCCGACATGCGATCGCTCAACCTCAAACGCGCCGAGGTGTACCCCCGGGTCTCCGAGCACGTTCCGGAGATCATCGAGCTCATCGAAACGCTCATCGAGCGGGACTACGCCTACGAATCCAACGGATCGGTCTACTTCGACGTCACGGCGTTCCCGGAGTACGGAAAGCTCTCGAATCAGACGCTCGAGGACGTCGAGACACAGGGACAGGAAAGCGAACGCGAGGAGAAACGCCACCCGGCCGACTTCGCGCTGTGGAAAGCCGGCGGCGTCTCGCCGGAAACGGTCGCCGAACACCGGCACGACGACCGGAGTTACACGGCGGACCCGAGCGGGGAAACGTGGGACTCGCCGTGGGGCGTCGGCCGTCCCGGCTGGCACATCGAGTGTTCGGCGATGTCGATGACGCATCTCGACAGCTCGATCGATATCCACATGGGGGGCCGAGACCTCGTCTTCCCGCATCACGAAAACGAGATCGCACAGACGGAGGCGGCGACCGGCGAGACCTTCGCCCGCTACTGGCTGCACGCCGACCTGTTCCGCATGGACGACGAGAAGATGTCCTCGAGTCTCGGTAACTTTATCCCGGTCTCGGAGGCGGTCGACCGTTTCGGCGTCAATCCGCTCCGGATGTTCTTCGTGTCCGCCTCGTACAACTCGACACAGACCTACAGCGAGGCGGCGATCGAGGAGGCCATCGAACGGTGGGAACGGATCGAAACGGCCTACGATCGGATCACGGACGCACTCGACAGTCCCGCCGCCAGAACCAAGGCCGATTCGCCGCTCGGCGACGCCGTCGACGGCGCTCGCGAAGCGTTCACGGCGGCGATGAACGACGATTTCAACACCCGCGAGGCGCTCGCGGCGCTTCTCGATCTCGTCTCCGAGGCCAACCGACACCTCGCGGACAACGAAACCTACGATTACCGGAGCCTGCGCCGGACCGTCGAAACGCTCGAGACGTTCGGCGGTGACGTGCTCGGCTTCGATTTCGACGGGACCGCCGACGGCGACGTGACGCTGGCCGGCGAACTGGTCGAGCTGGTGTTGGATCTCCGGGAGGAGGAACGCGAAGCCGGTAACTACCAGCGCGCCGACGAACTCAGAGACGATCTCGAGGCGCTCGGCATCGATGTGCAGGACACCGACGAGGGGCCGACGTACCGGCTGTAGCTGTCGCTATCCGACGACGATCGGGCCGATGAGGACCCCCATCAGGTTCGCCCGCCGCGCGCCGAACCTCGCCGGAACCAGACCCACGAGCGTCGCGGCGAGGTACGCGCCGATCCCGACGGCGCCGGCGAAGAGATACGAGATCGCCGCGAGCGCACAGAGCAGTCCGACGGAGAGCCGTGTGGGATCGAGATCCCCCACGACGGCGAGGTATCTGTCGCCGATCGCAAGGACGCCGAAAGCGCCGGCGATCGCCCCGAAGGCAACCCCGACGAGCAGATGGGGGACCGAAAGCGGTACCGAGGCGGCTTCGACGGCCACGAGAACGCCCGTTCGTGGCGATCCGAGGGCTACGAGTGCGAACAGCGCGAAGATGGTGTTGGCGGTATTGACACCCGACGTCGTGACGACGAACCCGCGAGCGCCGTACCGGCCCGGAACAGCGAGCAACGCGAACGTCGCCGCGATGGCGCTCGAGACGGCCGGTACGTAGCCGACGATCGCACCCGAGAGCGTTCCGATCCCCGAAAGACCGAGGAGGCTCCGCTTGGAGGTCGTGACGTTCGGATCGCCTTGGGGCGGGACTCCTTCCCCTCCGATCGCGTCGATCAAGACGGGGGCGCCAAAGAGCCCCGCGAAAAGCGGCGCGAGCATCCCGCCGGCGGCGAGCGGCGCGGCCGGCGAGAGATCGAGCGTCGCGATCCCCAAAAGCGCGCTGAAACCGAACGAGACCGCGGCGACGAGTTTCGCTTCGGATCCCCGCTCGGTCAACACGAGCCCGGCGGCGACCCCGCCGAGAACGATCGAGAGGTTCGCCCGGACCGTCGGCCAGAGGGCGGTCATCGCCCGCGTGATCGGGATCGCCAGCGGAACCGCCAGAACGACCGCCGCGGTGCTGCCGAGCGCCGACAGCCGGAGCGCCTCCCGACCGCGTCCCTCGAGAACTAGCCGATGGCCCGGCAACGCCGCGACCGCCATCGCCGGGTCCGGGACGCCGAGCGCGAGCGTCGGCACGATCTCGAGGAACGTGTGGGCGACGCCGGCCGCGAGCATCGCCATTCCGATGTATAAGGGCGGCCCCGGGATCGAGGGCGCGACGCCGGCAAGGAGCAGCGCCATATTGTTCGCGTGAAGCCCCGGGACCAGCCCGCTTACGGTGCCGAGCGCGACGCCACCGCCGACGAAACAGAGCGCGATCGCGGTCGCCCGCGGGGCGAGGGTGATCTCCATCGAGGCGTTCTGGTCCCGTCACGATATATAAACCTCCGTGGGCGATGGCGTCGCTACGCGCAAAAATAAAACGGGAGAATCGGATCGGCGAACGGGAGGAGCGGCGTTAGCCGAACAGCTCGCCGAGGCCTTCGCCGCCGTCGTCGTCTTCATCGTCGTCGTCTTCCGCTTCCGCTTCTTCCTCCTCGCCGTCGTCAGCGTCGTCGGCCTCGTCGGCCTCGTCAGCCCCTGCGTCGTCGGCGGCGGCGGCACCGCCCGCTCCGCCGGCCGGAACCGCGGCGGCCGTCTCGATGGCCTCCTCGACGTCGACGTCCTCCAGCGCGGCGACGAGCGCCTTCACGCGGGATTGTTCGACGTCGACGCCCGCTGCCTCCAGGACGCCCGTCAGGTTGTCTTCGTTGATCTCTTCGCCGGTCTCGTGCAGAATGAGTGCTGCGTAAACGTATTCCATTGGTAATCACCCGAACATGTCGCCGAGCGCATCGCCGCCGTCGTCGGCGTCGTCCTCGGCATCGTCTTCGTCAGTCGGTTCCTCAGCCGCATCCGCTTCGGACTCGTCGTCCCCGTCGCTGTCTGTCGCGTCGTCCGTCGCCCCCTCGTCGGGAGCGGGTTCGACACCGCGGAGCTCCTCGGGGAGCGCCTCGTCGTCGTCGATCGCCGCCGCCAGCGAACGCATCTGTGCGTCCGCCTTCGAGACGAGATCGTCGGCGAGATCGGGGCTCTCGATCGCCGCCGACAGGCCGACCGATTTGGCCTCGCCGGCCGCCTTCGCGAGCATCGACGGCACGGTCCGTGCCGTCGGGTACTCCGCGTTGATCGAGAGGTTCCGCGCGGCGCTCGAGGCCGCTTTGAGGTCCGCGACGTACTCCTCGATGTCGATGTCGAGCTCTTCCGGCGAGAACAGCACGCCTTCGGAGACGACACCGCGGAGGTCGAGCCCGACCTCTTTGGGCTCGATACCGAGTTCGCCGAGCACGTTCGCGAGGTCGACCGAAACCTCCTCGCCGGCGGAGAGCACGGTCGAATCCTCGACGACCTTGATCGATCCGCCATCGATTCGAGCGTTGGCACCGACCGTCTGGAGTTCGCCGACGAACGGCCCCGGGTCGACGCCGGTGTCGCCTTCGGGAATCACGATATCGTTCGGCGCGACCTCCCCGGCGCCGATCGGCGCGGGCGTCTTCGACTCCTCGAGTTGCTGATAGAGCCCAAAGGGGTTGTCGTTCGTCCCGATGAGTCCGACTTGGCCCTCGACGTACTCGGTGAGGGCCTCGAGGCCGTCGTCGACCTCTTCGAGGGCACGTTCCATCAGGGTGTTCCGCGAGACGCGCAGCGCGGCGACGCCGTGAAGCTCACGACGCATGTCCTGCAGTTGGCGGCTCGGGATCCCGGTGATATCGACGACGCCGACCGACTCGTATCGCTCGAGGAACTCGGCCAAGGCGTCGGTCTCCTCGCGTTTCCACTGTGGGATCGTCTCGGTTTTGCGTTCGGCCTCGGCGCTCATGCGGGCACCTCCACCGCCGGCCCCATCGTCGTCTTCACGTACACCGAATCGATGTTCTGTGGACCTTTCTCGAGGTCCGTGAACAGTCGGCGCAGAATGACGTCGATGTTGTCGGCGATCTGATCGGCGTCCATGTCCTCGGCGCCGACGCGCGTGTGGAACGTGCGTCGTTCGCCGGAGCGGACCTGGACGGTGTTTTTCATCCGGTTGACCGTCTCGACGACGTCGTCGTCGGGTTGCAGGGGGGTCGGCATCTTCCCTCGGGGACCGAGCACGGTCCCGAGATAGCGGCCGATATCCTGCATCAGGTTGGCCTCCGCGATGAAGAAGTCCGTCTCATCGGCTAAGTCTTTCGCCGCGCCGTCGTCGTCTCCGAGGTCTTCGAGGTCGTCGCCGTCGAGTACTTCGTCGGCGACGTCCTCGGCTCGGAGGGCTGTCTCACCCTCCGCGAAGACGACGATACGCGTGTCCTGGCCCGTACCCGACGGTAGGACGATGCTCTCGTCTACCCGGTTGTTGGGGTCGGCTAAGTCTAGATCGCGCAGGTTGACAGCGAGGTCCACCGTCTCGCGGAAGTTCCGCTCGGGTGATTCGCTGAGTGCGCGGGATACTGCGTCCTGTATCGAATCTGCCATCGTTCACCTCCGTAGTTTCTGCCTTACGGGCTACTACGGCGTGAAACAGGCTACGCCTGTCTCGTTTCTTCGGAGGTGGATAACGCACTTAAGCGCGTCGGACCGCCACGGGTGTGTCGAGCCGTCTCACGGCGTCGTGGCTTCAGTTTCGGTGAGCGAACCGCCGAGCGGTCGGTACACTCCTTGGGGGTAGAGTTTTGTTCCGGTAGCCAGACGTCTACACTATGGAGTACACGACATTCGGTAACACTGGGCTCGAAGTCAGCCGACTCTGTCTCGGCTGTATGAGTTTCGGCAAGGACGACAGCGACTGGCGCGAGTGGGTGCTCGGCGAGGACGAGAGCAACGAGATCCTCGAGCGGGCGATCGATCTCGGGATAAACTTCTTCGATACCGCGAACGTCTACTCGATGGGCGACAGCGAAGCCGTTCTGGGGGACGTGCTTGCCGAGTACGACCGCGGCTCCCAGGTCGTCGCGACGAAGGTCCATCCCCTGAAGGGTCCCGACAGCTATCCGAAGTCCGGGGACGGCGGGGGACTCTCCCGCAAATCGATCGAGCAAGCCATCGAGAGCAGTCTGGACCGGCTGGGGATGGACACGATCGATCTCTATCAGATCCATCGGTGGGACCCGGAGACGCCGATCGAGGAGACCATGCGGACCCTCGATGACGCCGTCCGCCGCGGACAGGTCCGCTATCTCGGGTCGTCGTCGGTGTGGGCCCACCAGTTCGCCGACGCGCTACAGACGAGCGACCTGCTCGGACTCGAGCGGTTCGTCTCGATGCAGAACCACTACAACCTCACTTACCGCGAGGAGGAGCGCGAGATGCTCCCGCTCTGTCAGCGCGAGGGCATCGCCGTCATGCCGTGGAGCCCGCTCGCTCGCGGCTATCTCTCCCGGCCCGAATCGGAAGTCGACGCGACCAGACGGGGTGAGACGGAGGAGAAGATGTACGCCCAACCGTATCGTGAGGGCGGTGGCAAAGCCGTGAACGAACGCGTCGAGCAACTCGCGGCGGACCACGGCGTCTCGATGGCGCAGATCGGGATCGCGTGGCTGCTCCACAAAGAATGGGTGGACACGCCGATCATCGGAACGACGAGCGTCGAGCATCTAGAGGAGGCCGTCGAAGCGCTGGAGATCTCGCTGTCGGACTCGGATATGGAGTACCTCGAAGAACCCTACGAACCCGTCCGCGTCAGCTGGTGATCCCGTCGATGAACCTCGATCGGAGCTTCTCGTCGGGGACGAGACACCGCTCGCGTTTGCCGAACCACTCGTAACGGCTGTCGGCCACCCACCGGTAGAGCCGATCGCGGATCGACTTCGGGACGATCGAAGCGACCGAGCCGAGCGCCCACGGAAAGCCGAGCTGCCAGGCGATCCTGACAACGGCGTCGGATTCGGTGTAAGCCCGGTCGCCCTCGACGAGGACCATGCTCTCGTCGTAGTCTTCGGGCAGCCCACACTCGCCCAGCAGTTCACTCCCGGCCTCGGACTGGAGCGTCCCGAAACGCAGTCGGTCTCGGCGGTCCATTCGTATCAGCCACGGGAGCGACCCGACACAGAGGTTACAGACGCCGTCGAAGAGCACGATCGGCGCGTCGGAAGTGTCGTCGGTCACGGTCGTAGATAGGGTCCGGATCGTTGAATACGTACCGACATCGGCAGTCGATCGACGCGTCGCTCGGGGCGTCGGCGGATCCGAGAAACGGGTGTATCCGATCAGCTCAGTTGCGTCGACGGGTCAGGCTTCGGCTTCCGCTTCGCCGAAGGTGTCGTCGTACTCGCCGGCGTCGAGTCGGTCGTCGAAGCCGCGGGCGTCCTCGCCTTCGACGGTCACGCCGAGCGACGCGCAGGTACCGGCGACCTCCTTGGCCGCGTTCCGGACGTCGTAGGCGAGCAGGTCGGGGAGTTTCTGCTCGGCGACGGTTTTCAGCTGCTCGGCGGACATGTCGGCGACGAACTCCTCGTTGGGTTCACCGGAGCCCGTTTCGAAGCCGAGCTCGTCCTTGATGAGGGCGGCCGTCGGCGGGACGCCGACCTCGATCTCGAAGGACCCGTCGTCGTCGTACTCGACGGTGACGGGGACTTCGGTCCCGTCGAACGCCGCGGTCTGTTCGTTGATCTCGTTGACGACGGCCTGTACGTCCACCGGAGTCGGGCCGAGTTCCGGCCCGAGCGGCGGCCCCGGGTTGGCCTGGCCGCCGGGGACGAGTACCTCGATAGTTCCAGCCATACACGAACGAACAGTCGCGGCGGTTTTAAGGGTTGTCGATTCGGTTCGCCGTGTCAGCCGGACACACCCGTCGAAGACGGTCTCGCGGGGCCGGACGTGACGGTCGCCGGTGTCCGCCCCCCGTTCTCGCGGGCGGACCACCGTCGGCGGAGCCGTCGACGCACAACCGAACGCCTTTTTCGGCACCGGCGATAGGTCCCAGTTGATGGGGCTCAAAGAGGAGATCGAGGCGATCGAGGAGGAGATCGCCGAAACCCCGTACAACAAATCGACCGAACAGCATATCGGTCGGCTGAAAGCCAAGCTTTCGGAGAAGAAGGAGAAACTCGAGCGCCAGCAATCCTCCGGAAGCGGTGGCGGCGGCTACGCGGTGGAGAAACACGGCGACGCGACGGTCGCGCTGGTCGGCTTTCCCTCCGTCGGCAAATCGACCCTGCTGAACGCGCTGACGAACGCCGACAGCGAGGTCGGCTCGTATGAGTTCACGACGCTCGACGTCAACCCGGGGATGTTAGAGTACCGTGGCGCGAACATCCAGCTGCTCGACGTCCCGGGGCTCATCGAGGGAGCCGCCGAGAACCGCGGCGGCGGGCAGGCCGTCCTCTCGGTCGTCCGGACCGCCGATCTCGTGTTGTTCGTCCTCTCGGCGTTCGAGATCGACCAGTACGAACGCCTCCGTGAGGAGCTCTACAAGAACAAGGTCCGACTGGACGCCCAGCCCGTCCAGGTGAACGTCCGCAAGAAACACAAAGGCGGCATCAACCTCACGACCTCCGATCGGGTGAGTCTCGACGACGGGACGATCATGGGCGTGTTGCGGGAGTACGACTACGTCAACGCCGACGTGACGATCCGCGACGATCTCACCATCGATCAGCTCGTCGACTCGCTGCAGGACAACCGGGAGTATCTCCCCTCGGCCGTGGCCGTCAACAAGGTCGATCTCATCGATCCGAGCTACGTCGATACCGTAAAGGAGAACCTCAGGGCACACGACATCGATCCCGAGCAAGCCGTTTTCATAAGCGCGGAGGACGGGCGCGGCCTCGACTCGCTGAAGGAGACGATCTGGGACGATCTCGGCCTGATCCGCATTTATATGGAC
>LFFM01000336.1_pt1 | contig 32034 bp, 28 predicted proteins | sample 643131 | NCBI WGS metagenome assembly LFFM01 (sample SAMN03777445, study PRJNA286221) | soda lake metagenome | biome: soda lake; feature: Kulunda steppe; material: water; isolation source: sample Tc-Br brine of Tanatar trona crystallizer | place: Russia: Kulunda steppe | collected 2011-07
CCTCGTTGCCACACTCCGGACAGGCATCGACGGGCGGCTCGTCCGACAGCGGATCGACGGGGAGCTCCTCCCGATCGGCCATGATCGGGTGATCGCAGTCGGTGCAGTACCAGACCGGGAACGGGATTCCCGAGTCGCGCTGGCGGGAGATGAGCCAGTCCCATTCGAGCCCCTCGATCCAGTGACGGTACCGAGTGAACATCTTCTCGGGGTACCAGTCCATCTCTTTTCCGGCCTCGAGATACTCTTCTTTGTGATCTAAAATCTCGACGTACCACTGTTTGGAAACGCGGTACTCGACGGGCGTGTCACAGCGTTCGTGGACCCCAACGTCGTGGACGTGATCGCGCCGATCGCGGAGGGAGCCGGCCTCGTCTAAATCCTCGACGATCGCCTCCCGGGCTTCTTCGGTCGAAAGCCCCTCGTAATCGCCGGCGAGTTCGGTCATTGTCGCGGTTTCGTCGATCGCGACCCGGAGCGGCAGGTCGTGGGCCTGGTACCACTCGATGTCGTTCTGGTCGCCGAACGTACAGCACATGACGATGCCCGAGCCAGTTTCCATGTCGACACGCTCGTCGGCGATGATCGGGACTTCGTGGCCGAAGATCGGGATGACGGCCGATTCGCCAACGAGGTCCTGATTGGCCTCGTCGTCGGGGTGGACGAAGACGGAGACACACGCTGGAATCAGTTCGGGTCGGGTCGTCGAGATGACGAACTCCTCGCGCGGTGGGTTTTCTCTTGCGACTTCGAACGCAATATCGTTGAAGTGGGAGTGCCGTTCGTCGTCTTCAGTCTCGACCTGTGAGATCGCCGTCTCACACTCGGGACACCAGATTGCCGGCGCGTTCTTGCGGTACTCGCGTCCCTTCTCGTAGAGATCGAGAAAAGAGAGCTGGGAGATGCGCTGGACACGGGGCTCGATCGTCTTGTAGGTGTTCGACCAGTCGATCGAGGTGCCAAGCGCCTGCATTTTCTCCGTAAACTCCGCTTCATACTCCGTACAGACCTCACGGCAGAGTTCCTGGAACTCCCGGCGTTCGTAGTCCTGGTGGCGGATATCGAGTTCCGACTCGGTGAGGCGTTCGCTTGCGATCCCGTTGTCGTCGTAGCCAAAGGGAAAGAGCACGTCGCCGTCGTGCATTCGCTGGAAGCGGGCAGCGAAGTCCTGCAGGGTAGAACCATACAGATGGCCCATGTGGAGGCTGCCCGACACCGTCGGCGGCGGCGTGTCGATCGCGTAGACGGTGTTTGGATCTCGCTTTGGATCGCCGTCGTAGGCGTAGACCGCCTCGTCGACCCACCGCTGTTGCCAGCGTGGCTCGACGGTCTCGGGGTCGTAGCCGCCCTCGAGGCTCGGCTCGCCGTCGAGGTCCTGGTCCTGTTCGTCGTCCTGTTTCGGTGTGTCCGTGCTCATGGTCTCACTGCCCGCTGTGGGCGTCGTCGGTACATCGTCGTGTCGCGGAACCTGTGATCGTCCATTGTAAATACCGGTCGTTGTTCGGTGAATGCTGGTCGCCGACAATACATCCGTCGAAACGGGGTCGGTGAGATGGGGCTAGGTCGCCCCTACAAAAACCGCGTCGTCCAGGCCGGCAGACGCACTGGTCGCGACGGTGTCGGACATACGCGACTGTACTGCCCGGATCGATGTTAGGTGTTTCGTCATCCGTGCCGTGTCCCCAGCCGATCGCCGGGCCCAGAAAGGAGCCGATCGCCGTCGCCGAACGCGACCCCCAGGTGGACGTGCTCCCTCGCCGGAAAAACCTGGTACCGGACACGAGAGTATCTCGGAGTGAACCGTATCCGAACCACTATTGAGGCTGTCGCGTTATATAGGGCTGATGTCCCCACGCTGGCGGGTGACAGCCCGATGAGTGGCGACGTCCGGGCTCGGTATGCGAACGCGATCGTCTCACACAGCCGTCTCGTCGTCGTGTGCGTCCTCCTCGTGACCGCCGTCGTCGCCGCTGGCGCAGCGATCGGCGACACCGAAGACGAGGGGATCGGCCAGTTCGACGTCGACACTGAGGAAACGGCGGCCCTAGACGAGATCGAAGCGACCTATGAGACCGACGACGACGTCGTTACCCAGGTTGTTATCAGGGACGAGGGTGGTGACGTCCTGACGCGAGACTCCTTGCTCGAGGGACTCAGACTCCAAGCGGAGCTCCGTGCGGACGAATCGATCAATGAGACGCTCGCCGAGAACGAATCGATCGTCGGGATCGAGAACATCGTCGCGATATTCGCGGTCACCACGGACAGAATCGAAGCGATCGAGGCCGAAGCGGCTGCACTCGATCGACGTGAGGCGGCACTCGACGCCAGAAGCGAGGTGCTTGCGGAGGGACTCAACGAGTCGATCGCGCTCCAGCGCGAGTCGGAGACGTTGGCCACTGTCGGAGAGGAAACCGCTGTAGCCCAGACAGAGATCGAGACCGTCGTCAACGAAACGGTGGCTGCCGCCGAACTCACCGAGAGACAGGCCGAGGAGTACCGGGCGCTGATCGAGGAGGCCCGGGAGATCGAGTCCGAGCGGTGGGCGATCGAACAGGAGACCGAGACGCCCGAAGCCGATTCCGACTACCAGGCGCTGACGGCCGGGCTGGCGGAGGTCGAGCGGGACGCGACACGTGGCGTTCTCGGGGCGGAGTACGACCAGCTCGCAGACGACGCCGCGGCGCTCCAGGACGCTCGACAGGAGTTCGAGGAGGGCGGTGACGAGCCCCCCGCGATCGACGCTCAAATCGAGGCCCTCGAAGACCGATCGGACGAGGAGGTCGAGGCCCTTCTGGCGGACGTGCTCGACCCAGACGCCGAAAGTGAGCAGCCCGGCCCACAGGACGGCGATCCGGCCGAGTTCCTCCCGACGGCGTACGAACCTGGGTCGACGACGGCCGACGCACGCATCGTCTTCATCTTCCAGGCCGACGACAGCGGCCCCGACGAGGATCCCCAGGCGGCCTACGACGCACAGGTCGCGATCGACGCACTCGTCGACGATCGGTTCGACGACGCGTTCGCTTTCGGCCAGGGGATCACCGACGAGGCTTCGGCCAACGCGGTCGGCGACAGTTTCGCGATCATCACGCCCGTCGCGCTCGTCCTCGTTTTGTTTGCACTCGGGATAGCCTACCGCGACGTCGTCGACGTGCTGGTTGCACTCGTTGGGATTGCGACCGTGATGGGCTGGCTCGCAGGCATCATGGGCTGGCTCGAGATTCCAATGAGTCAGCTGTTGATCGCCGTCCCCTTCCTGTTGATCGGGCTGAGCATCGACTACTCGTTACACGTCGTCATGCGCGCCCGGGAGGCCAGGGCGGGACTGCTCGATGGCGATCGATCGGCCGCCACCGATCGCGACGATAATCGTCGCGGCTACCCGGATAGGCCCAATCAGGGCGTCCGTGGCGGGATGGCACTCGGCCTCACCGGTGTCGTCCTCGCACTGGCGGCGGCGACGTTCTCGACCGGCATCGGGTTTCTCTCGAACGTCGTGAGCCCGCTGTCGGCGATTCAGGACTTCGCGATCCTCTCGGCTGGTGGCATTTTTGCGACGTTCGTCGCCTTCGCCGTCCTCGTCCCGGCGCTGAAAGTCGAGGCCGACGACCTGCTCGAGAATCGGTTCGGACGCGATCGCCGCAAACAGCCGTTTGGGACGGGAACGGGCGTCGTCAATCGGGCCCTTTCCGGCGGTGCCTCGTTCGTTCGTCGGGCCCCGATCGCCGTCGTCCTCGTCGCATTCCTGCTCGCAGTCGGCGGAGCCTACGGCGCAACGGGGATCGATACGGAGTTCAACGAGGCCGACTTCCTGCCCGAGGACGCTCCAGAGTGGGCCAAATCACTCCCCGGCCCGCTCGAACCGGAGACGTACACGATCAGCGACGACGCTGAATACCTCGGCGAGAACTTCCTGGAACGTGGCGAGGGAAGCCAGACACAGATCCTGATACGAGACGACGTGACCGATCCGGAGACGCTCGCGGCGACCGACGAGGCGACGACTGACGCCGGCGAGGGCGATCGCGGGACGATCGTCGTTCGAGCGGACGGCCAGGCAGCGATCGAGAGTCCGGTGACGGTACTCCGGGACGTGGCTGGGGAAAACGAATCCGTCGCCGCTGCACTCGAGGAACGCGACACGACGGGCAACGGTCTGCCGGACGACGACGTCGAAGGGCTGTACGACGAGCTGTACGCAGCCGACGAGGAGGCCGCTTCAGACGTGCTCTACCGCACCGATGACGGCGGCGACGTCACCTACGAGTCGGCCCGACTGCTCGTCAGCGTCCAGGGTGATGCGGCCGCCCAGGACGTCGCCGACGACACCCGATCGATCGCGACGGCGATCGAATCCGACTCCGACGGGGCCGTGACGGCAATCGCGGCCGGCGGTCCGGTCACGACGGCCGTCATCCAGGATGCCCTGCTGGAGACGCTTATCCAGGCCTTCGCGGTCACGCTGGTCGTCATCCTCGCGTTCCTGACCGTCCTCTACTGGGTCCGCTACCGATCGCTCACCCTCGGGGCGGTGACGCTCGCGCCGGTCGTCGCCGCACTCGCCTGGCTGCTGGGGGCGATGGCGTTGCTCGATATCCCGTTCAACAGCGAGACGGCCGTCATCACCAGCCTCGCGATCGGGCTGGGCGTCGACTACAGTATCCACGTCGGTGAGCGGTTCGTCGACGAACGCGATCGGCGGGACACGCTCGCAGACGCGCTGGGGGCGACCGTCACCGGTACCGGTGGAGCGCTGCTCGGGAGTGCACTCACGACGGCTGCCGGCTTTGGCGTCCTCGCGCTCGCACTGGCCCCGCCGCTCCAGCGGTTTGGTCTCGTCACTGGGATGAGCATTATTTTCGCATTTATTGCCTGTCTGTCAGTCCTGCCGTGTCTACTGGTTCTCCGAGAGCGGTTCCTCTCGACTGTCGACTGGTAATCCGGGAGTGGTTCCTCTCGACTGTCGACTGGTAATCCGGATCGATCGGCAACGGGATCTCTTCAGTTATCCGAGTGTGCCCGCACCCAGAGCTCCCCGATCCGCGAGAGGCGCGTCCGATACGACTTGCCGTGTTCCTCGCGTTCGATGTACCCCTTGCCGCCGGGACCGAGCCGATCGACGTTGTAGATGACTTTCGAGCGGAAGCTGTCGGTGTACTCCTCGTTCAGTTCGCGAGCGAGCGATTCGGCCAGTTCGGAGACGGAGTCGAACTCGCCGTCTTCCCCGAGTTTGAACAGGATGAGCTCCTCGAAGGGTTTGACGTTCGAAAAGGAGGTGACGGGGAGTTCGACGATGTGGTTGCCGTCGATCTCTTTGGCGCCGATCGTCGTCCCGCGCTCGTCGAACTCCGAGAGCAGTGTCTGGGCACTCTCGAGGCGGTCATCGATCCGATCGTCCTCGATCGATCCCGCTTGCAGGTCTTCGAGAAGGTCGATCTGGCCGCGCAACTCTTCGGCGAGTTCCGTCTCGAGGTACTTCTCGGGAGCGGTGTAGTAGGTGTGGATCTGCTCGCGTTCCTCCTCGCGTTCGACCATCAGGGAGTTCGCAGCCGTCGCGAACGCGAAGCTGACGGTTCGGGGCATCGCGGCGACGTTGACCCAGACCTCGTTGCCTCGATCGAGTTCGGCGGTGATCAGGTTGTATGCCTGCTCGAACGCCTCGTCGTAATCGTAGACGTCTTCGAGGACGAACCGTTCGGTCTCGGCACCGAGCAAGTTCCGGAAGTCGGTTTCGAGCTTTTTCGAGAGATGCCGCGAGTATTCGACGTTCGCTTCGCTGCCGACCGCTCCCTCGAGCAGAATAACGCTGTCGACGTCGAGTTGATCGCGGACCAGTGGCGCGATCAGCCGATCGTAATCGAAGCCGACCGGGACGATGTGGGTCTGCATACGTCCAACAGCGGGCCGATGGGTATAAAAATCACCAGACTCGCGACCGGCCTGGCGGCGTCGTGCGATCCGAACGGCGCTTCCGGCGCGACCTGGCGAGACGGACTGTGGACTCGGTGGCTGCCGGTCGGTTATCGGATCATCGATCGGTGGTACTGACGGACGGCGGTTCGTACGAGCATCGGTGGTACTGACGGACGGCGGTTCGTACGAGCACCGCTGGTAGACGGTTTGGCACAGAACAAAAGTACGCCCGTAGCCGTCCCGGGGTATGAGGACGGCCACGATGGCATCGTCGGCGGTCGACGAGCCAAAACATGTAGACCATGAGCACACTAGATGTGTGGTCACAGGGTACAGCCACAGGGGTTATCGATCGGGTATCGGAGGGGTGGGTTTCGTCTTGATCACCTCACAAACAGATTATACGTATGTTTGGTATTAAAGCTTTGTGTTAGATCAATATCCATATTGTGTGCTACCTGAGTTTCGATACGTACTACAAAAACCCTATTTCACTTTAGTACCAATTATTATTATTCCGTACTGCGGCCGTCGGTGGACGGCTGACCGGTTGCGATCGCAGCCTCGACCGAACGTTGTACAGGCGGGATGCTCGTCGTTAGCGTGGCTGATACGATGGCGTTGTCGGGCGGTGTTGAATCCTCGTCTGCACTATCGCAACAACTGACACTGTGTAACTCGTTGCAGTTGTTTTCGTTGTGATCAGTGGGACGAAGTGACGACACTCCCGATGAAGACACCTGTCCGTCTCACTCCTCGCCGGCCGGCTCGGGATCGATCGACCGAATCAGTTCCGCGATCCGCTCGCGGTCGGCTGCCGGATCCACGGCGATCGACGCCTCGACTGTATCGACGACGCCGGCCGGGAGCTCGAGCGGAACTGTCCCGCCTGCCATCCCGTAGGTCGTCTCCGTGGGCCAGATAGCGATGTGTGTCTCGGCTGCGAGTCGATCGGCCTCCGTCGCCAGCTCGTCGGCGATCGGATAGGAGACGTCGAGGACGTACCACTTGCCCTTGGTTCCGGTCGCGGCCTCGAAGGCGTGTGTCTCTCGGGTCCCATCGACGACGAGTCCCTCCGCTTCGACTATCTCGACGAACTGGGCTTTCGCCTTCGGTGCCGCCATCGAGAAGACGCCCTTCGGGGTGACGCCGAACGCCGATAGCGACGGCGCGAACGTCATATCGACGGTAAACAGCGATCGAACCGGAACGTCGCTCGCACCGAGTTCGGCGAGGGAGGCTGCGGTCTCGATCGGTTCGTACAGGGTCGTCTCGGCGCTGATCGAGATCACCATCACCGTCGACGTTCCGGTCCGGGTCCCAGCGGCTCGCCAGCGATCGGACAGCGACTCCGGCAGCGCAGTCGTCATACCGGACGGATACGCTCTCGACCCCTTTTGGTGTGCCGGTGGGGGAGCGATCGTCGGCCCCACTGGACACCGATCGCCTCGGACGGACACTAATCCGTCTCAGTCTGCACCCAGCCCGTCGAAGTAGATCGTGCGGCGTTCGTCGGCCGCGGGCGCGGTGACGAGTGAGACCCCGACGGTGACGACGAGCCCGAGGACCATGCCGACGATGCCGGCGGTCCAGCCGGCGTACGCCTCCGGCACGGCGGCGAGAAAGATACTCGAGAGGTAAAAGGCCTGACTGACCAGAATCCCGGCAGTGATCCCGGTCCGGGTCGTCCGTCGCCAGTAGAGAGCGACCATCACCGGGAGTGCAAGCTGTGCAAAGCCGCTGAACGCGGCGTCGCCGAGTTCGAACAGCGTCGCCGGCGTGACGAGACTCGCACCGAACGATGCAGTCGCGAAGACGACGACACCGACACGGGCGAGCAAGTCCTCGCGTCGATCGGAGAGCGATCGGTCGACGAACGGCCGGTAGAGGTCCCGGGTAAAGTACGACGATCCCGAGAGCAACATCGAGTCAGAGGAAGACATCATCGCGGCCATCGCGCCGGCGATGACCAGTGCAGCGAACCAGACGGGGGTAAACTCGCCCAGAACAGCCGGAAGGACGTTCCCTCCCTCGGGTACTGCGACGTCGAGCCCCCGCGCCCACGCACCGAGCATGAACGAGGGAACAAAGAGCAGGACACAGAGGATCGGCCAGAGCGCGAACGATCGCTTCAGCACCGTTTTCGAGCCCGCCACGAAAAACCGCTGGTTAACCTGTGGAAACATTGCGACGCCGAAGCCGATCGTAATCGCCGTCGAGAGCATCCACTGAACGGTGTAGTACTCACTTCCCAGTGCGAGATGCTGTGCGGCCTCCGCTTCGAGTGCCCCCGTCGCGACGCTTGGCCCGCCGACGACGGCGAGCACCCAGACGATCGCGATCCACGTCGTGATGAGCATGAACGCGCCCTGGAGCGTGTCCGTCCAGGCGATTCCGCGCATGCCGGCGACGACGACGTAGAGGATCATAAACGCCGTAATCAGCCCCGCACCGGCCGCGTATGGGACGGCTCCCTCGGTCAGCGCCTGGAGTGCCGTCCCTGCACCGACCTGCTGTAACATGACGTACGGAAACAGCCACAGCAGGCTCACGCCAGCCACCAGCCCGCGGAGCCATCTCGACGCGAACCGATCGCCGAGCATCTCACCCAGCGTCACGAAGCCGTACTCCTGGCCGAGCAGCCACTGCTTGTAGCCGATCACGTACCAGAGGATCGCGAAAATGATCCCATCCATCAGCCCCATCACGAGGACCCACTCGGGTCCTTCGTGGTAGGCAATGTTCGGTCCAGCGAAGAAGGTAAACGCCGATAGCAGCGTCGCAAACGTCGTAAACAGGAGCACGATCGTCCCGAAGGTTCGACTGGCGAGATAGAAGTCCTCGGCCGTACGATCGGTGAGCCGGTAGGCGACCAGCCCGATCGCAAGCGCCACGAGGAGATAGCCGACGATGATCCCCAGTTGGAGTGCCAGACTCACTGCGTCTCACCTCCATGTCCGGCGTCGTGATCGCCGTCGGTTTCGGTTGCCTTCCCATCGGTATCGTGACCGCCGTCGGTTTCGATCGCGTCTCCACTGGTCTCCTCATGGCCCGAGGGCTCTCTCGATTCGATCCCGATTCCCCACGCTCGCTTCGTAAACAGCCAGAAGACGAGCGACGCCAGCAGCATCCAGCCAATGTGCCACCAGAGCCACAGCGGGAGTCCGGCGACGATCGTCGCTGACCCCCAGAGGAACCACGGAATCGTCAGCGCGGCAAGGACGAGTCCGATCGCGATCCACCCCCAGTATTCCAGACGGCTCATAGAAAGTCGTCTGCACTCGCGTCGCTAATCATTTCCGCCTGACGACCGCTTCCCGGTCGCCGATCGCATCCCGCCCCCGGTATCGATCAGTGGCCTGCTTCTCCGGCGGTCGCCGGCCCTCGCTCACCCGCTTTCGCGATCGGCAGTCGTGACAAACAGAACGATTGTACCAACGACAAAACGTATAGGGATTCGATCGCGAGTGGGAACCGACCAGCATGGCCCGCCTGTTTCCGTTCCGATCCGAGCCCCCGCCACAGGACGGGCAACCCCGCGTCGTCGACCTGGAGGGTGACGACGCCGACGCCGTGTTCGGTGCGCTCTCGTCGACGACTGCCCGCGAGATCTACGTGCGACTCGCCGACGAGCCCGGCACGCCAAGCGACGTCGCCGAGGCGATCGATTCCTCGATCCAGAACGTCCGCTACCACCTGGAGAAACTCGAAAACGCCGGCCTCGTCGAGGTCGTCGACACCTGGTACTCCTCGCGTGGCAACGAGATGAGCGTCTACGCGGCCACGGACGGGCCGTTGATTGTCACGAGCGACGAGTCGACGGGCTCGCAGGTGAAGGCGGCGCTCTCGCGGCTGCTCGGTGGGATCGGTGCACTGGCAGGTGGGAGCCTGCTCGTTCAGTATGGTCTCACGCGACAGTTCGGCCTCGACGCCACTGGGTCGCCAGCAGCCGACGAAACGGCCCCGACTGGAACTGCAGAGCCCGATGGCGAACGGGACAGACAGGAGGCGGCCGACGACGCCAAGAGTGACGACGACTCCACAGCGCGGGACGACGAGCCGGATGCGGAGTCCGACGACGAGGACCTCAGTGGCGACCACGAAGACGATTCGACCGCGGAGACGGCCGAAGAGGAGGGAGTCGAAGAGGCGTCCGGCGACGAACTCGCCGAGGAGACGGATACCGATGCCGAGGACAGAAGCGACGACACCATCGAAGACGACACAGTGGAAAACGCAACTGGTGGGGCCGAGGGGACCGACGGCGGTGTCGAGACAGCCGATACCGTCTTTGCGACGGTTCCACCGGGGCTGCTCTTCTTTCTTGGCGGGTTCGTCGTGCTCCTCGCGGTGACGATCTACTGGTACTGGTACCGATCGACCTACTAACCCCGAGATCTCGTCGACAGGTCAACAGCTATTTGCCCGTCACGATCCACATTCTAGCTAAACCGGTCCGGACACACGCGTCCACCCACGGCACAGATCCCCCATGGAAGACACCTCGAAATACCTCATTCACGCCGACGTGGTTGCTGACGGAATCGTCGAGCGAAGCGACGTCGTCGGTGCGATCTTCGGGCAGACCGAAGGGCTGCTCGGCGACGAACTCGATCTTCGTGATCTCCGCCAATCACAGAAAGTCGGTCGTATCGACGTCGAAATCGCAAGCACCGGCGGCCAATCACACGGCCATCTGACGATCGCGACCAGCCTCGACAAGGTCGAGACGGCGACGCTTGCCGCCTCACTGGAGACGATCACCCGCGTTGGGCCCTGCCGCGCCGATCTCGAAGTCACCGAAATCGAGGACGTCAGGGCGGCCAAACGTCGCGAAGTCGTCGATCGCGCGAAGGAGCTTCTCCGAACTGGCTTCGACGACAGCGTGATGTCCTCCGAAGAGATCTTAGCGGAGGTCCGCCAGCACGTCCGCGTCGAGGATATCACCGAGTACGAGGGGCTGCCTGCCGGCCCGCGTGTGACCGACAGCGACGCCATCATTATCGTCGAGGGTCGATCTGACGTCCTCACGCTGCTCAAATACGGGATCAAGAACGCGATCGCGGTCGAAGGAACGAACGTCCCCGACCCAGTGGCAGAGCTGACTCGCCATCGAACGGTGACTGCCTTTCTCGACGGTGACCGCGGTGGCGACCTGATCCTCGAAGAGCTTGCACAGGTGGGCGATCTCGATTACGTCACGTTTGCGCCCTCCGAAGAGTCCGTCGAGGAACTCGACCACCACCAGCTGTTTGCCGCCCTCCGAAACAAGGTCCCATACGACACCGTCGCCGGGATGGACGACCCCCGCGAGGCCGTCGCTGCGACCGAAACCGGGACCACGCTGGCTCCACAGCCCGACGAGAGTACGCCCGCGTCGCCGAAGCCGATCGACGATGGCGAGTCAGCGGAGGGGAGAGAGCGGGTGTCGACGACCGATACCGATGGCGGCGTCAAGGCGACACCGGAGTCGACCCTGGAGCCAGAGACGGACGCCGCGGCGGCTGTCGATGACGTGTCCGACCCGGCGGATGCTGACGGGGCCGAGTCGGAAGACCAGGCCGACACAGTCTACGATCACGCAACTGCGATCATCCGCACCGGGACCGGTCGGGTGCGGTTTCTCGACGCTGAGGACAGCGTGATCGATGACGCCCCAGCGAGTGATGCCTACGACGCACTCGATGAACTCGAGTCGATTCCAGCGACCGTAATACTCGATGAGATCGTCGACCAGCGGCTGCTCGATCTCGCCGCTGATCTGGGCGTCGATCGGATCGTCGCGCGATCGCTCGGCCAGTTTACGAAACGGCCGACGACCGTCCGAATTCACGCGATCGACGACATCGCAAAGCGACCACCGTCGACGGAGTCGAGAGAGTGACCGGATCCGAGAAGTTGATAGCCGACTGGCCATGAGAGCGGGATATGACGTCTCCGCCACCGATGGTTGCCCTGCTGTTGCTTGCGTGCTGGATTCTGGTCCTGTTTGCGGTGTCGAACCAGGCGGGAAGCGATCAGCAGCGAGCAGCCCGGCGAGACGAACCGATCGGTGATCGCCACGATGAGGGAGTCGAGTCGGCTCGCGTTCGCTGAGCGATCGTCTCCACCGAGACGGACGACAGTCCGCCTCAGTTGCGGTCGTCGATCGACGTCTCGTGTCCCACCGCCGCTGCCTGGGCCTCGAACGCCCGTTCGATCGGGAGCGTCGCATCGACGAGGACGGTCCGGCCGGAGCGGGCGAGGCGAACGGTATCGACGGTATCCGAGCCGGTATCTGCCTCTCGGATCACCGAGCGGACGGTCTCGGTCGACAGCGCTTCGGAATCCGCGACGACGCCGTAGGTGACGCTGGCCCGATCGGGGTCATCGACCGTCACTGCTACGCCGAGTTCGGCGGCGGCATCGACGACGGCCGGGAGTGGACCCGCGGCTCCTGTGGCGGCCTCACGGAGGTACCGCCGCGTCGTCTCCCCGAGGGCCGCCGTGACGACCGCATCCCCATCGAGTGCCGAGGCGAGTCCCGTCCCGTGTCGGGTCGATGGGTCACGCGTCGGCCGATCGTCGAGTTCCCGATCGATCCGTGCGAGCGCGCCGTCGCGATCCTGGCCGGCGTAGCCGACAACGACTGCACCGTCGGTCGGTGCGATCGCGACACCGTCGTCGGTGAGAAATCGCTCAGCCCCGCTTTGACTCCCGTCAGCGGCGGTGTACCGAGAGCGACACTCCTGGCGGACCTCGTCGCCCTCGAACCGGCCCGTGACGACCGCCGAGCCGGCAACGAGTCTGGGGCCGTTGACTGCCCCACGTCCGCCGACGCCGGTGCAGTGTTCGATCGAGACTGTCTCGAGCCGACTGTCGAGTGCGTTCACAAGCGGACCGGACTGATTCGGGCGCCGGCTCGCCCGGATCGCAGTCCGGTTCCCGGTGGCAGTGACGGCCGTCACCGATCTGGTGGCCGGACCCATCTCCCCTTTTTTTCGGCCGTCTCTGCTCTCACGTGCCGTAGCCTGGCCGAACAGCGCCAACAGGCCAGCGCCGACGCCTGCCGTCTGCCGCACGACCGATCGTCGCGATACCATGTGGTTGTTTCGTCGATACGTCGATGTAAATTCTACGACGTGTTTTCTCCATTGGAAAATACGATCGCGATCGCCCGGACGACGCCGACGGGTCGGTTTCTCGGCGGACTGTCGATCGAGCCTCGAAGTTCGATCGGCGCTCCCGACGGACAGGGGTCCGTCTCAGCCGAGGGCCGCAAACGAGACCACGAGCAACGCACAGATCACTGCACCAGACAGCGTCGCGAGGAAGTTGACGCCCTGGTTGCTGATCAGCGTCCCTTCGAGTGTCGCCCCGAGGATGCTATCGACGGTCATCCCGACGACGCCGGCCGCGGCGATAATTACTGCACCGAGGAGCGTTACTTCCGGAAAGAGGCCATAGGCGAGCCCGGCGACGATGATTCCGCCAGCGATGCCAGCCATCCCTCCCTGCCACGTTACTCCGCCATCGGTTCCGGGTTCGACCGGTTCGAACGTGGTGATCAGCCGCGGCGTCTCGAAGACGCTTCCGATTTCACTGGAGAGTGTATCACTCATCGCCGTTGCGATCGAGCCGGCGAAGGCAAACAAGAATAGGGCAGGGTCGAACTCGGCCGGCAACAGCGCCGCGGAACTGGCCGCGTAGCCGAGGACGGCGACCATTGCGACCGCTGCGTTCCCGAGGACGTTGCCGCTGCCGCGAGCGCCGTTGTTGCCCTCTGCGACGCCGATCGCCTCCTTCTGGCCGTAGCGAAACTTCGTCGAGAGGCCGCCGATCGCAAAAAAGGAGATGAGGACGGCAAACCAGCCGTAGCCGCCCAGGACGATGGTCAACAGCCCCAGCAGGACGCCGGTGAGCATCCCCGCAACCGACGCCGTCTCCAGGGCGTAGGAGGCGTATCCGAAGGCGATCGGGATCGCGAGCGCGACGACGATCTCGATCGGACCGAGTACGGGCCCGAGCGCCGCGAGTAGCCACAACAGGAGCCCAACTGAGAGCATGACGACCGGATCGTCGTACAAAAAGAGCACGTCACGGAGCAACGCGGCGAGCAACGCGCCGCTTGCGGCGAAAAAGAGCATCGTCGGCACCGACGGCTCGGCGACCGCTGGCCCCCGGTCGAGCGCGACCGCAAGCACCTGTCCGGCGACTGCGGCACCCGTTGCGAACAGACAGAACGCGGTCACCTGTGCGACGTCGCTGTCCGTGTACCGGCGAGCGAGTTGCTCGCCGAAATTCCCGTAGCCGATCAGGAGGACCGTCCCGACGAAAACGGCAACCGACATCGACGACGTGGCCGCGAGGAGACCGAGAGCGATCGCCGCGAGCACGAACGTGAGGAGTCCATAGAGGCGGCGGTCGTCGTAGTCGCCCGGATAGGCGAGAAGGTCGAAAAGCGGGCCGTCGGTGACGACGAACGCACCCAGCAAGACGACCGCAGCGAGTGGCGCTGCGGCCCGCAGACCGATGAACGGGACGGCAAGCGAGAGCGTACAGAGGATCGCAAAGGCGCCTGCCCGCCGAACGGATGCTGTCACGATAGTCGGTCCTTTCTGTGGCGTTTACTTGAACCTTCTTCAACCCGGGCCACGCCGTTGCCAGTCCGTTCCGTCGAGCGTCGACTGCAGGCGTCGTCAGGATGTGGTGAATGTCACAACCGGTATTGCACTCGACAGCTAACTGAGCCTGTGGGCCTGTACGAACGCTATCTCGCATCGCAGATTCGTCGCCACGACGGATCGCTTCCCGAGCATGTCGCGTTAGTCATCACTGAGCGTGACCTTCTGGAGGAGGGTGCCTACGAGACCTTGACGGACTTCTTCGAGTGGGCGTTCGACTACGCCTCGCGTGTGACGGTCTACGTGAGCGTCCTCGATACTGCGGCCGTACCGACCCTCCGGCGGGAACTCGAGACGATCGACGCGCCACGAGAGATCGCCGTTCGCGGTCCGGACGACAGCATACCTGCCGACGCGCCGATCCAGATCGGAATCGGACTCGGTGGGAAACACGAGTTTACGAGCGCCGTCCGCACACTTGCCGAGAGCGTCGACGATGGCGACCTCGATCCCGATCGCATCGTCGACGAGGACGTCGAACAGCACCTGATCTTCCCCTCGGAGCCGGATCTGGTGATCAAAACCGGTGCGGAGCGGCTCTCGGATTTCATGATCTGGCAGTCGGTCTACTCCGAACTCTACTTCACCGACGTCAACTGGCGGGATTTCCGCAAGCGCGATTTCCTGCGTGCCGTCAGGGAGTTCTGTAATCGATCGCGCCGGTTCGGGCAGTAGGCGTCGCTTCCGGGGGCAATCACAGGGAGCGGGCACGATCAGGCATCGCCGCCGACGGCGACTGGAGAGTCCGACGCGATCAGGCGTCGCTCCCGTCGAGTGACGGTTCGATGTAAGCTGCGGTCGCCACGAGCGCGCCGGCAGTCAGCAGTAAAAAGCCGCCCCCGATCGCGAAAAACTCGACAGGCTGGGTCTGTTCGGTCGCCGTGGCCGGGTGCCGGAGGACGCCGTTCGCTGCGAGGACGAGAAAGACGATACCGCCGAGTCCCGCCGTGCTGACGCCGGTCAGCCACTGGCGACGCGTCATACGTACCCTTCGTGCTCGATCCGGTTGGCTGTTTCGAAGCCGGAGTCGTGTTCAGATGGGGCGCCATCTCTCGGTCCTCCCGATCGAGTTCCCGAGTCGCCGATCGGCTGGGAGTCAAACACAACAGGCCGTCTCAATCGGCCTGTGGGCTGCCCGCATCGATCGGCTCTAACTCCTCCTCGTCGGGCTGTTCGGCCGTCGGCAGCGAGTCCCGGAACCGATCGACCACCGAACGGGCCTCGACCAGTTCGGAATCGCTGACGGCACCGAGCAAGGCGAGTGCTCGCCGGGCCCGGGTTCGCCGCCAGGAAGCTTCTCGGTGTTCGTACGTTCGGATCCCGCGCAGGAAGTCCGCCTTCGAGAACTCGGGCCAGTAGGGCGTACAGAAGAAGACGGCCGCCTCGTTGCCGTTGGCGTGCCAGGGGAGGAAGTTCGACGTGCGCTCGTCGCCACCGGTCCGGATGATCAAGTCGACGTCGCGCACCGGATCCTCGTACAGCCGTCGTTCGATCGTGTCGATGTCGATCTCCGCTGGCTGGAGCTCCCCTGCGTCGACGTCCGTGACGACACCCTGTGCTGCCTCGAGCAGCTGCGATCGGCCGCCGTAGGCGAGGGCGATATTGAGGGCGAATCGGTCGTACCTGCAGGTGCGTCGCTGGGCGTAGTCGACGGCGTCCTGGACCCGATCGGGGAGCTGGTCGAGATCGCCGATCGCACGAATGCGGACCCCGTTCTCGTGGACCCGATCGGCGTCGGCGAACTCCCGGAGTTTCTCACAGAGGAGATCGAACAACGCCTCGCGTTCCTCGCGTGGCCGATCGAAGTTTTCCGTCGAGAACGCATACAGTGTCAGCTCCTCGACGCCGAGCTGTTGACACCAGTCGAGGACCTGTTCTGTGGTTTCGACGCCGGCACGGTGGCCGGCGGTGTTTGCTTTCCCCTTCCGGCGGGCGTATCGCCGGTTTCCGTCCTGGATCACCGCGACGTGGGTCGGCACACCGGCGATCTCTCTTTCGAGCAACTGCTCGTAAACGGGATCGGCGAGCGCACGGAGCCACCGCTTCATTGTTGTCATCGATGTCATCGATACCTATGTGTTTTGCGTGCGACTCATCGCACTGATACTGGTCCGCTGGCCGACACGATCCCGGATCGGTTTCCTCGACCGATACGGTCTCGGCCCGGTTGCGTGGGGTGGCCCCCTCCCGGACAGGAACCGTGACGGCTATCTGTCCGGCCGCGCTGACTTCGAGCAATGGCAGACGCAATCGACGACGATCTCTACCAGCGGACGAAAGCGCTTCTCGAACCCGGCGAGGTCGAACTCAACGGCGCGATCGTCCACACCGAGTACGGCGGTCAGGAGGACGTTCAGATGATGCAGGCGACGATCGACGTTGGCGACATTATCGCCGAGCAGTCGGGCCAGGACCCACAGGATTGCTACGTTTATTCGGGCAACGACGATACCGATTTCTCCTCGAACCAGCACCAGGGACTGACACTCGACGACGAGGCGTTCGTCTGGGAATGCCAACAGCTCCTGCGCGAGGGCACGTTCGACATCGTCATCTATTACGAGGCAAGCGCCGACCACGAGGCGATCCTCGAGGGGATCCGCGAACTCGGGTTCGAGGTTACCGGCGTCGCGGGGTAGCCGGCCCGATCGGACCGCCCGTCTATCGGCAGGTGTGCACTGACGTGCACATTGCCGTGGATAGACGTGCACATTGCCGTGGATAGACGTGCAGTGGCTACCATACACACCGTCGCCGTCCGCCACTGAGGACACTCCCAGAATCGGGGGATACCCGGTTCGTTTATAGGCCACGACTCCCGACACACTCCTATGAGTACGGACGTCGACCTGACGGAGCGCGAGCGGGCCGTCGTCAACGCCTTCCAGGGCGGGTTTCCGGTCGTCGATCGCCCCTTCGAGGCCGCGGCAGCCGCTATGAGCGATCGCGGGGTCGAGATCGACGCAACGACGCTACTGGAGACGGTTCGTGAGCTAGACGAGCGCGGTGTCCTTTCCCGGTTCGGGCCGCTTGTCAACGCCCAGGAGATCGGTGGTGCGGCGACGCTCGTCGCCATGCACGCCCCCGAGGATCGGTTCGACGAGATCGCAGACGTGGTCAACGGCCACCGCGAGGTCGCCCACAATTACGAGCGCGAACACCCTCATCTCAACATGTGGTTCGTCGTCTCGGTCGCCGAGGCCGACCGCGTCCGGTCGGTCCTTGACGCGATCGAAGCGGAGACGGGCCAGCCGACGTACAACCTGCCGAAACAGCAGGAATTCCGCGTCGAGGCCAAATTCTACGTCGACGGCCCCTTCGACGGCTCCGACGGCGAGCCCGCCGGGATCGACTGTTCGGAGCTCGGCCCCGACGTGACGCCGACCGACGACCCGACGCTGTCGCCGGCCGAACGCGATCTCGTCCTCGAAATTCAGGACGGATTGCCGCTTTCGCTGACGCCCTACGCCGACGTGGCCGACGCGATCGGACAGGACGCCGAGTGGACTCGCGAGACGATCAGTCGCTTCGAGCGCGAGGGGAAGATTCGGCGAATCGGCGTCGTTCCGAACCACTACGCACTCGGCTATACGGAAAACGGCATGACGGTCTGGGACGTCCCTGACGACCTCGTCGGCGAGGTCGGCCCCGTGGTCGCCGCGCTTCCGTTTGTCACCCACTGTTACGAACGGCCGCGCCACGAAGACGTCTGGCCGTACAATTTCTTTGCGATGACTCACGGCCGCAGCGAGGCCGAGAGCGACCGCCGAATCGAGCAGGTCCGGGAGACGATGGCCGACCACTGGGACGTTGGCGAGGCCGACTGGGACTCGCTGTTTTCGACACAGATATTGAAAAAGACCGGTATTCGGCTGGCAGAGCGTGCAGAAGCGAACACTGCAACGGGGCCTAATCCATAGCTGGTGACCAGAATACAGGATGATTCCACTACTGCACGATTTCTCCGACGCAACGGTTCTCGTCTTCGGCGGCGGTCCCGTCGGTGCCCGCAAGGCCCGGCGGTTTAGCGAGGAAGCCGCGGTAATCGTCGTCAGCCCCGCGTTCGCCGATCGGGAGTTCGGCGACGCCGAGCTGGTTCGGGCACGGCCGTCGCCGGCGGACGTCCCCGACTGGTTCGATCGGGTCAAGCCGGCGCTGGCTATCGCCGCAACCCACGACGAGTCGGTCAACGAGACTGTCACCGACGTAGCCACAGGACGCGGCGTTCTCGTCAACCGCGCAGACGAGTCGGGCTCGCGTGCGCCAGGCAGCGTCGTCGTTCCGGCGACCGTCCGCGAGGATCCGGTCGTCGTCGCGATCGCCACCGGCGGGCGCGCGCCCGCCCTGAGCAAGCACCTCCGGCAGGAACTCGACGCGACACTGGACGGTGCCGGCGAGATGGCGACGGTCTGTGGGACGCTCCGATCGGAACTCAAAACACGAGACGTCTCGCCGACACGCCGTCGCGAGATCGTCACCGACGTCGTCAATTCTCCGGCTGTTTGGACAGCTTTACGTACAGGTACGACGAATCCCAGCCAAGTGATCGAGGACGTGCTCGGAGAACAGCTCGCTACTGAGGGTGATCGACCATGACCGTCGGTGGGGTCATCACTGCTGGACGTGTCTCCCACGAGGGCGGCAGCGTTGACGCGCTCGCGACGGCAAGCCCCGACAGCCAGCAGTCCGGCGTCTCGACGTTGCTTTCGATCCCGGCGATCGACGAGGCGTTCGTGCTCTCGACGTGTAACCGGGTAGAGGCCTACGTCGTCTCGGCGGACGCTGCCGTCGGCCAGGCTGCGATCGAGGAGTTCTTCGCGACGACCGACGACGACGCGCTCGTCGTCACGGACCACGACGCGAGTCTTCACCACCTGCTGCGTGTCACAGCGGGGCTCGAATCGGTCGTCCTCGGGGAAGATCAGATCATCGGACAGGTTCGGACGGCCTACGAGGATGCCCGGGCTGCAGGCGGGATCGGTTCGATGCTCGAAGCCGCCGTCACGAAGGCGATTCACGTCGGTGAACGCGCCCGAACGGAGACCCAGATCAACGACGGGATCGTCTCGCTTGGCTCTGCAGCCACGAAACTCGCCGCAGCCGATATCTCACTCGACGGCGCGACATCGCTGGTCGTCGGTGCTGGCGAGATGGGACGACTTGCCGCCCGCTGTCTCGTGGCTGCGGGCGTCGACGAACTCACTGTTGCGAATCGAACCGTCTCCCACGCCGAACATCTCGCCGCCGAACTTGACGTCGACGCCACCGCCGTCCCGCTCGAAGCTCTTGGGACGATCGCTGGCGACGCCGACGTCGTGGTCACGGCAACCGGAAGTGACGATCCGCTGCTCGCTCCACACCACCTCGCTTCCACGGCGTCCGATCGGCCGACCGCCGACACCGAACCCGATCGGGTCGTCGTCGACCTCGGCCAGCCCCGGGACGTCGCCCCGGCGGCTGGGACGCTGCCGTCGGTTTCGGTCTACGATCTGGACGATCTCACGACGATTACCAATCAGACGCGGGAGCAACGCGCCGACGCGGCGGCCGAAGTCGAGTCGATGATCGACCACGAGTTCGAGTTGCTCTGTGAACAGTACAAACGCGCCCGCGCAGACGAGGTCATCGCCGCGATGTACGAGTCCGCAGAGCGGATCAAAGACCGCGAACTCGATCGCGCACTTTCACAACTCGGTGGGGCCGACGAAGTCTCCGAGGCACAACGTGAGGCCATCGAGGCGATGGCCGACTCGCTTGTCAACCAGCTGCTTGCGCCACCGACGAAGAGTCTGCGGGAGGCGGCGGCCGAAGACGACTGGAGTACGATCAACACTGCCTTGCAGCTGTTCGACCCCGACTTCGGTGACGACGGCCCGACGCCACCCGAACTGATCGCTGCCAAAGCCGGCACCGATCGTCCCGACGTCCTGATTGGCGCAACCGACGACGACTGATACGGATTCGTGTCCGTCGGTACCGCCGATCGGCTAAGACGGCTCTCCGATCAACGCGCCGCGAGCAACCGGACGAAGTCCGGTGACAGCGGTAATTGATGACACGAATCCGTATGAGAGTAATCGGTGTACCGATCGCCACCAGTGAGGCGATTTCTGTCGTCGGGTGGCACAATCATTATTTGATTGGGTTACGTTCGGAGCCACATGGCTGATCTGCTTTCCGACGACGAGATTCGCGACCGACTCCCTGGCGACTGGGAGCGCGACGGTGACGAAATCGTCCGCCGCTACGCGTTCGACGACTACCTTCGTGGTGTCAATTTCGCCCAGATGGTCGGCGAGATTGCCGAGGCGCAGTTTCACCATCCCGAGATCATCATCCGGTACTCGGAGGTCGAGATCCGACTGACGTCCCACGAAGCGGGCGGGATTACGGACGACGATCTCGAGATGGCAGCGGTAATCGAAGCCGAACGGGGCGCATAACGCGTCGCTCGGACGGAGACTGTCGAATGGAGGGCCACTACGTCTTTCGTGTCACGGTTCGGTTCACCTCGCCGCGAGCCGCGGTGCGCATCGACCCGGCGACGGCCGAGACGACGGTCACCCTTCGGTACGAGGCCCCCGAGCCCGGCACCGAGGGCTGGCTCTTCTTTCGCAATACGCTCTGGCGCGGCGAGGTCGGCGACGAGGCCCATGCTCGCGACCTCGCTGCCGAGTGGCTCGCGATCGACGACGATCGGATCGTGGGGGTGTCCTTTCGCGAACTGCAGGTCGACGAGGCGTATCTCGATGCGCTGGAGGCGGCGATCGACGCCGATCTCGACCTGTTCAACGCCGATAGCGTCTCTGAGGCCCGATCGAAGTACCTCGGCTCGAGTATCAGAGTTGTCGACGGGACGTGACCATCCACGACCGGTCACGACAGTCGCCGTCGGCGATCGGCGGTACGCATTTATTTATGCCGCTCGTATCTATTCGCCCAATGGTCTCCGAATACGACTTCTGGCTGCTCGATCTCGACGGCACGCTCGTCGACGTCGAGTGGTCGTACACCCGCGAGGTGTTCGATCGGGTCGGCAACCGGCTCGATCGGCGGTTCACCGATCGGGAGGCCGAAATTCTCTGGCACGGGCTGACGGGCTCGCGCGACCGCCAGCTTCAGGAGTGGGGAATATCCCCAGAGGCGTTCTGGATGGCGTTTCACGAGGAAGAGGAGCCACAGGTCCGTGCCGAACAGACGTATCTCCACGACGACGCCGCGTTCGTCGCCGAACTCGAGGAACCGGTCGGCCTGGTCACACACTGTCAGGAGTTTCTCTGTGAACCGGTCCTCGACAACCTCGGGATCCGCGACTGGTTCGATGCGCGGCTCTGCTGTACCGAGGAGACGGGGTGGAAACCCGATCCCGGGCCAATCGAATCCGTCATGCGCGATCTCGGCGTCGCACACAACGGCCATCGAGGCGTCCTCGCTGGGGACGGTGCCTGTGACGTCGGCGCCGCCTGGAACGCCGGCCTCGATGCGATTCACGTCGAACGGCTCGGTCACGATCGGCGCGGGCAGTGTGTTCTGGGAGACTACCGCGTCCAGTCGTTTACCGAACTGTACTGAGTCCGTCTTATCGAGACTGTACGGCCGAAATCCGGGCGTTTAGGATTGCGTAGTCGCCGGCTGTATTTTCTCGTCGGCCAGCGTCTCGTAGGCTCGCCGCAGCCGCTCGGAGAGCGCCTGGTGGGAGATCCCGAGTTCGGTTGCGAGGTCCTCCATGGAGATCTCGCGTGGGATCTCGAAGTAGCCGTGTTCGAGTGCAGCCTCAAGTGCTTCCCGCTGTTCTGGAGTGAGCTGGCTCTCTGCTTTGGCCGTCTTCGAGACGTCCGTCACGCGGCGGAGATCGACGGTGATACCGTTATCGACGAGTCGATCGTGGACGGTACAAAGCATGTCTCGATCGCTGTACCGAACTCGAACCTGCCACCAGCCGTCGGTTCCCCAGGCCTCCAGCAACGAGCCGCCGTCGACCAGGAGCCGGTCACACAGCGTTGCCGTCTCCTCGGTGAACGTCACGTCGTAGAGCACCCGATCGCTGGCTTCGACGATCAGGTCGTGGGCCTCGACCGTCGGATCCGCCTCGAACGCCGTGCTAGCGGCAGTGGGGTCGGCGTTCGAGAGCCACAGACAGGGCCGTGTCCGGCAGACGGCCGATTCGAGTTCGACGGTCGCCTCGGGGAGTTGCTCGAAGACCATCGCAAGCGTCGTCTCCGACGCCGGAAGCCGAAACTCGGCTATGGTCGACATCATCGTCTCTACACCGCCATGACGTAAAAACGGCTGTCAGCGAGGCGGTGACTGTCACGTTCGGCGATCGTTCCTGTCAACTCGATCGGCGACGGTCACCTCCGGCAGTAGCTTGCCAACTCGATCGGCGTCTCATACTGATTAGCGTCATCAATTACCACCGATCGGCGACCCACCTTGGCCGATCGGCGGTAATTGATCACACTAATCCGTATCAAGCACCCGTTTTAGCTCCCTGACACCGGCTTTCGTGTGGCGATCGGTGTTCGCCAGCACGCGGACGGGCTGGTCGCCGATCGGGACGAACCCGAGGTCGAGTCGGTCGGCGGTGTCCCGGAGCCCGAGGCCGGCGTCGGCGTCGCCGTTGCTGACTTTCCGGGCGGGGCTCTCGTGTGCCCGCAGTCCGAGATCGAAGCCGTCGATCGCCGCAACGAGATCGTGTCTGCTGGTCCCGCGTTCGGCGGCGAGATCGGCGATCGCCTGCCCGAGACTCGTCCGGAGCCCGGAGTCGGTCGTGCGGTTGACAAATCGCAGCTCCCGATCGACCAGCTCGTCGAGCCCGTCGATCTCGGCCGGGTTCCCCGCAGGGACGATTAGTCCCCACTCGCGGTCCCAGTGGCCGAGTTCGATCGCTTCCGTCGTAGCTCCCTCGGCAGGTTCGACATCGGTGTCGAGGCGCACCCTGTCTCGATCGATCGGGCCGGCGACGACGGCGACGTCCGGAACGCCCTCGCGAAGCCGTCGGAGCGCCGGTCGCGAGCCGACCGAGAGATAGCGTGGGTTGTCGAGGCTGTCGAGCAGTTCGTTGAGGGTCGGATCGTCCTCGCCGACGCCGAGCAGCGTCGGCGGGTGGACATCGGGCGAGAACAACTGGACGGTGACGGACTCGCCGACCTCGAGATAGTCGGTTCCGGGTTCGACTTCGACGACGCCGTCGGCCTCGGCGAGACTCGTCGTCGCGCCGCTGCCTTTGTCGACGGGGTAGACCAGTGTCTCACCGTCGCCGTCAGTCACGAGACCGACCGGCATCAGCCGAAGGCGGCCCTCGTCGTACCGTTCCTGTCTGGCCATCCGTCCCTCGACGATCGCCGATTCGGGTTCGGGGAGTCCGGAAGCGGCACGGATCGCGGGGGCGACGAACGTCCGGAAGACCATCATCGCCGAGACGGGGTAGCCCGGCAGCCCGACGTAGGCGGAGCCGTCCAGCCGTCCCACGAGCATTGGCTTCCCCGGCTTGACAGCGACGCCGTGGAGTAGCAACTCGCCCTGTTCGTCGATGACACGGTAGATGACGTCGACCGCGCTCGCGCTGGTCGACCCCGAGGAGAGCACGAGGTCACACTCCGCGGCAGCCTCCCGGAGGAGGCGCTCCATCTCCGCCTGGTCGTCGCCAGCGTGGGGATAGAGGACGGCCTCGCCACCGGCGTCTTCGACGCCCGCAGCGATCGTGTAGCTGTTGACGTCGTAGATCTCGCCGCGATCGCTGTCGACGTCCTCGCCCGGTCGTACGAGTTCGTCGCCCGTTGAGACGATGCCGACCCGGGGCCGCGCACGGACGGGGACCTCGTCGATCCCCAGCGCAGAGAGCAGGCCGATGTCCCGGGGCGTAATCTGTGTGCCGGGACCGAGTGCCCGCTCGCCGGCGGCGACGTCCGCCCCGGCGAACATGACGTTGTCACCGGGGGCGACCGACGTGCGGACGAGCACCTCGTCACCACCGCCGCTGATATCTGTTCGCTCGACCGGCACCATCGCATCCGCGCCCGCAGGCATCACCGCCCCAGTCGAAATCTCGACGGCCTCTCCCTCTCCGACATCGATCGCGGGCTCCTCGCCTGCGTGTACCGTTCCTGTTACTGTCAGTTGTGCTGGCGCTGCCTCGTCGGCCCCGAACGTGTCTTTCGCCCGGAGGGCGTAGCCGTCGAGACTCGCCCGATCGAAGCCGGGGACGTCGAGTTCGGCGTCGAGTCGGGCGACGAGCACTCTGCCACGGCACTCACCGAGTGGGACACGGTCGACACCACCTTCGAGTGAGAGCGAGGCGATCGCCTCCCGTGCTTCCTCGGGGGTCGCGAGATCGCGGAACTCCTTGCGGTCCATACCGGCTCTTTGCATCCCGGAGATAAAAACGGTGGTCGGCGACGCGGCCGAACCACTACTTCGCTTGCGGCCCTACGTGCGCTATGCCCACCCTCGCCGATCGAGACCGAGACCGGATCGCTGCCCTGTTCGATCGCCACCTCGACGTGGGACTCCACCACGGCGCACAGCTTTCCGTTTCCGTCGACGGCAACTGTGTACTCGATCTCGCGGGTGGCGTGACCGGCCCGGAGGGCGATCGGACGACGCCGGAGACCCGGCACGTTCTCTTCTCCTGTACCAAACCGTACGCCGCCGTCGCGCTGCACTCGCTCGTCGAGGACGGCGCCCTCGGGTACGACGATCGGGTCGTCGATCACTGGCCCGAGTTCGCCGACGCGGGAACGGACAAGGCAGCGATCACAGTGCGTCACACACTCAGCCATACCGCGGGACTCCAGTCGAGCCCGATCGACACCCGGCCCGATCGGTGGCCCGACTGGGAGACAGCCGTCGAGACGATCGAGCGGATGGATCCGGTGAGCCCACCCGGCGAGGAGCCCGCCTACCACGCACTCACCTTCGGCTGGCTGGTCGGCGAACTCGCCCGCCGGGTGTCGGGAACGCCGATCGAGACACTCGCCCAGGATCGAATTTTCGCCCCGCTCGGGATGGGGAACACCGGGATCGGGCTTCGAGAGGACGAACCCGACGACGTGGCGACGCTGGTCGGGTTCGACGCGTTCGATCGGTGTCGCGACCCCGACGAGGGGCTCGGCGGCGATCATGCCGCGATCGCGGCGCTGTTCAACGAGGAGCGGTTCCATCGGGCCGTCATCCCGGCGTCGAGCGGGATCGGCACCGCGCGGGACATGGCGCGGTTCTACGCCTGCCTGGCGAACGGCGGCGAACTCGACGGCGCGCGCGTCCTCTCGCCGGAGACGGTCGAGGAGATGACCGCCCTCGAAGCCGAAACGCACGCCGACGGCACCCTCTCCCGGCCCGCACGGTTCGCGCTCGGCTTCTGGAAGGGTGGGACGAGCGTCGACCCCTACGGCTCGCTGACGCCTGCGCGGGTGTTCGGCCACGCCGGCCTCGGGAGCAGCGTCGGCTGGGCCGATCCCGACGAAAACATCGGCTTTGCCTACGTCACGAACGGCGTTCGCGAGGGCAGCTACGAACACGTAGCCCGATCGGCCGCGATCGGGGATGCGGTTCGGCTGGCGCTCGGGTAGGGGTGGTCGGTTGGCCCCAGTTGGAGCCGGTTTTCCCACCCCGATTAGCTATGGGCAAGACACCACGTTTCTTGGGCCGGTGCTCGCTCGTATCGAGTACCCATGACCGAGATCGATCGCGAGTTCGTCGCGACGTATCTGGACCGCTATGCCGAGACCCAGGGCGTCCTGCCGGCTCGCCTGGAGACGTTCGGCGACTGGTACCGCGAGCAGGGACATCTCACCCGCGACCAACTGTACGAGATCGCTTACGAGTCCTCGACGCGAAGCGCCTACCACGTCGAGTCGAACCCCAAAGACCGCTGCCGACAGGTGACCGCGAACGTCCTCGCTGTCGAGGACGACTTCTCGAAGATCCAGCTCCTCGCCGGCCTCTCCGGGTTCAAGGCCCCGACAGCCTCCTGTGTGCTCACCGCGCTCGATCCGTCGACACACGCCGTCGTCGACACCCGCGTCTGGGCGACGCTCGATCGGTTCGACTATCTCGACGGCCGCAAGGAGTCGTTCGACGCCGCCGACTACGTGGCGATGATCGAGCCGATCCGCTCGATCGCGTCGGCGACCGGCTACTCGCCCGCCGAGGTCGGCTACGCGCTGTTCGCCTACGACGTCGACCACCGCGAGGGAACGCTACACTGACTGCGGTATTCGGCAACCCGTCCGATCGAGGGCGACCTACGGATTCAGCTCCCAGCGTTCGACGGCCACCGTCTCGCCGGCTGGAACCCCCTCCCGATCGTCGTCGACGACGACCCAGCCGTCGGCCAGGGCGACACTCGAGAGGACGCCAGCGCCACTGGCACGGGTCGGGATCGCTCGGTAGGCAGGGCCGTCTTCGGCGTCCTGCGCTTCGAGTTGGACGCGGGCGAACGTTCGAGTCCCGGGCTCACTTGTAATCTTGCGATCGAGTTCGGCCTGTGTCTTCGGGTGGGGCTCGGGCGTCGTCCCTTCGAGCCAGCGCAAGACTGGCCGGAGGAACTGGACGGCGTTGACGATACAGGCGACGGGGTAGCCCGGGAGCGCGAGGACGGGTGTCTCCTCGACGATCCCCAGACAGACCGGATGACCGGGCTTGAGGCCGACGCCGTGGACGACTACCGTTCCGAGATCGTCGATCACCTCGGGAAGGAGATCGCGCTCACCGACCGACGACCCCCCGGACGTAACGATCACGTCCTTCGTCAGATCGCGCTGAATCGCGACCCGAAGCGACTCGGGATCGTCCGTGACGATGTCGCGGTAGGTCGCGCGCGCCCCCCAGCGCTGGGCCAGCCGTGAAACGGTGAGCCCGTTGGTCTCGACTACCTCACCAGGGTCGGGGTCGCTCTCGACGAGTTCCTCACCCGTCGGGACCACGCCGACGGTCGGTCGCTGGGCAACGTCGACCCGGGCGTAGCCCGCCGATCGAAGCAGCCCGAGATCGGAGGGCCGAAGCCGATGGCCCGGCTCGTACAGCGTCTGTCCCGTTTCGATGTCCTCGCCGACGGGAGCGACGTTCTCGCCTGCAGCGACGGCGTCTTCGACTTCGAGTTCGCCGACGGAGTCGAGCTCCTCGACGTGTTCGATCATCACGACAGCGTCTGCTCCCTCGGGCAGTGCGCTCCCGGTGTGAACCCGTGCCGCCGTGTTCGGCTCGATCCGATCGGCGGTAGCATGCTCGCTGTCGCCCTGTGGAGTGATCATCCGAAGCACCTCCGGCGATCGACCGCTCGCGCCGAACGTCTCACTCGCGCGAACGGCGTAGCCGTCCATCGCTGCTCGTTGATAATGGGGGACGTCCCGTGCAGCAGTGATCGACTGGGCGAGTGTCCGCCCGTCGGCGCGCTCTACGTCGACAGTTTCGACGCCCGTCCGATTCGTTCGCGTGTCCCTGATGGCCTCTTTGAGGATCCGTCGCGCCTCGTCGACGGGAGTCCGTACTTTGAACCCGGCCTCCGTGCGCTCCCGATCGGCACCTTTCATACCGTTATTGGGGTCGGCGGGCGGGAAAAGCGTACGGGAGTACGAGAGCGGACCGGCCGGTCGATCGCCCAACTGCGTTCGACGCTCGACACCCGAACTCGGAAACAACCGCGACCGCGGGCTTTTTCGTATCGGCGTTCAAACCGATAGCTATGTCAGCGCTCCGTGACGCGTTGCGGGACCTCTCCGAAGACGTCTTCTTCGATCTCCTCGAGAGCGACGACGCCTATCTGCTCGTCTTGGACGTGCCGGGTGTCACTGCCGACTCTCTCGATCTGTCGACCGACGGCGGCTCGATTTCGATCGATGCACGGCGGACGAAATCGCCGGCAGACGACTACGACTACCTCGAAGAGGACCGACAGCCAGCTCTGGACCTCGAGTTGCCGATGCCCGCCGACGCAAGCGAAACGGGATCCGAGGCGATCATCGAACGTGGCGTCCTCAAACTGACCATCCCGAAGCAATCGACGGCGACCGAAACGATGATCGACGTCGTCGACGGTGACACCTAATCCGGGGTGACCAAGACTGGTCCACCTTCGCGCATACAAACGGTTCGTTCTCGTTGCCTGGCAGTTTCTCCCGCTGCTGATCGCCTACGCACGCGATCGGCGGCGGTTCCTGCTGTTCGGTCGCCGACGACAGGTCGGCCCGGAGACACATCGCCACCGGGCGGAGGTCCTGTTGGAGTCGCTGTTGACCCTGGGCCCGACGTTTATCAAACTCGGGCAACTGCTGTCGACGCGACCCGACGTGCTTCCACCCGAGTACATCGAGGTGCTCGCGGCGTTGCAAGACGAGGTGCCGCCGGCCGACTGGGAGCAAGCAAAAGACGTCCTTGAGGACGAACTCGGCCCCCTAGACGAGCGCTTTGTCGAGTTCGACACCGATGCGATCAGTGGGGCGAGTCTCGGCCAGGTCTACCGAGCGGAGATCAACGGCCGCCCCGACGCCGACGAGGGGCCACAGGGCGACGTCGTCACCGATGTCGCGGTGAAAATTCGCCGCCCCGGTATCGAGGAGTTGGTCGAGGCAGACCTCCGGGTCGTCCGCTGGTCGTTGCCGATCCTGCTATACTTCGTCGGCGAATCCCGCGCGTTCTCGCTTGAAAACCTGGCCGACGAGTTCGCCAAAACGATCCGCGAGGAGATGGACTACCAGCGCGAGGCGACGATGCTGACCGAGATCCGATCGAACTTCGCCGATGACGATCGGCTAGTCATTCCCCGCGTCATCGAGAGCCACTCCGGCCCACGCGTCCTGACCATGGAGTACGTTGGCGGGACGAAAATCAACGACGTCGAGGAACTCGATCGCAAGGGGATCGACCGGACCGAAATCGCAGAGACGCTCCAGCGATCGTACCTCCAGATGATCATCGATGACGGCGTCTTCCACGCCGATCCACATCCCGGCAATCTCGCGGTGACCGACGGCGGTCACATCGTCTTTTATGACTTCGGGATGTCCGGGCGGGTCGACGAGTTCGTCCAGGACAAGATCGTCGACTTCTATATCGCCGTTGCAAACCAGGATATCGACGCGATTCTCGACGCCCTGATCGAGATCGGCACGCTGAGTCCCGACGCCGATCGGGGCGTGATGGCGGAGGTGATGGAGCTTGCGATCGCTGACGCCCGCGGTGACGATATCGAACAGTACCGCGTCCAGCAGATCGTCGGCCAGATCGAGGACTCGATCTACGAGTTCCCGTTCCGACTGCCAAAGAACCTGGCGCTCGTTCTCCGGGTGGCAACCGTCGTCGAAGGGGTCTGTGTCACGCTGGATTCGGAGTTCGACTTCATCACGACTGCGACCGACTACTTGACAGAACAGGGCTATCGTGAGGAGTCCATCCGCCAGTACATCCAGGCCTCTGGCGATCAGATCCGCCGATCGGGCGAGTCGCTGACCCGGATCGCACCGAAGACCGAGCGGGTGCTCGATCGGCTGGACCGTGACGACCTCTACGTTCGGATCGGGCTCGAAGACTCAAAAAGCGTCATCGACACCCTCGCAAAGCGGCTGATCTACGGGCTGTTGTTGACGATGTCGCTGTTCTCTACGGGAGTCCTCTACGCCCTGGAGGCACCGGAAGCGTCGATCGTGGCGGCCGTGTTCTCGGCCCTCGTCCTCTTCTTGCTCTATCGCTCGTTCCGAGAGCCAAAATCGATCGGTGCAAAGCCTCAGTTCACGCGACAGAACCTCCGACAGCGCCGGGGCAACGAGTAGGAATCTGGCTGGCCGGCGGTTCCGTACCGGCTGGCCGGCGGTTCCGTACCGACCTGCTCTCCGATCACGGGTTTCTGACCCGGTCTCAACGTTCATCCCGGAGGAGTCCGTTGTGGCCGTATGGAGTACGAGCGTCTCGCCGATCTGTCGGTGACGATCGATTCGCTGTCGCTGTCGCGACTCGAACGCGAGACATCGAGTGACTTTACACGCGTGTCGACCGAGAGTTCGCTTTCCGGTCCCGGCCCGGACGGCGAGCCGGTCGTCGGGATCGGGGAAGATGTTACGTACGAGACCAAAGAGCACGCGGCGTTGCTCGATCATGGCCTCCCCGACCTCACCGGCACGTACACGCTCGACTCGTTTTCCCGGCGCCTCGCCGCCGCCGAGCTCTTCCCGGCAGGGCCACCCGACCGCGAGGTCTTCCGAAACTACCGACGGTGGGCCGTCGAAAGTGCGGCGCTGGACCTCGCTTTGCGACAGCACGGGACCGACCTCGCAAGCGCGCTCGCTCGATCGCTCGATCCCGTTCGGTTCGTCGCCAGTACGCGACTGGGCGAGCCACCGACGACCGATCGGCTCGCCGCACTCAACGAGCAGGTGTCCGATCTGCAGTTCAAACTCGATCCGATCCCCGAGTGGGACGAGGCCCTCATCGAGGATATCGTCGACACGGTCGGCCCGGACGGCGTGCGAATCCTCGATCTCAAGGGGCAGTACGAGGGGACCGAGGTCGACGTGCCGGCCGATCCAGACCTGTACAGCCTCGTCCTGGAGTCGTTCCCCACCGCCGTGATCGAGGACCCGGCGCTGACAGCCGAGACGAAGCCCCTGTTCGAGGCTCCTGACGTTCGCTCGCGCGTCTCGTGGGACACCCCGATCCACGGCGTCGACGACGTCGAAGCCCTCCCGTGGGAGCCCGAGTGGCTGAACATCAAACCCTCGCGTTTTGGCTCGATCGAATCGCTGCTGGAGACGATCGACTACTGTGACCGCCGCGGGATCCGCCTCTACGGCGGCGGCCAGTTCGAACTCGGCGTCGGCCGCGGACACGTCCAGTTGCTCGCCGCGCTGTTCTATCCCGACTCCCCGAACGACATTGCTCCCAGTGTCTACAACGACCCCGCCATCGGGGACGGACTGCCGGAGAGTCCGATCGAGCCGCCGGCAGATCCAGTCGGGTTCCGGTGGTAGGCGATCGCGTCACGAGCCACAGTCGACCGTCCACGACCCGGTCGTCACGACCGACACTCGTCCCACAGTGTCGAGACCGCACCCTCCCGCCCGTCGCCGCGTTTGACGTCCTGCCGGAGATCGAACGCGCGGTAGCTGTTGTCGCCGACCAGCCGATCGGCGAACTCCACCGGGACCGACACACGCCGACACTCGCCGGCGACGATGAGTCCGTCCGGTCCGAACGTACACTCGATCTCGTAGTGGCTGACACGCTCGTCATGTGTCTCGAACGCCGGCTGCATTGCTTCGATGGCGTCGGCAACGTACTCGAAGACGAGTTCCATCCCCGGCGCATCCGTCGTGTCGAAATCGATCCGGACGATCGGGACGAGCAGTGTGCCCTCGCCCTCCTCTTCGACCGCGAGTCGGCGAACGGTCGGCGCTCGGTCGAGATGGGATCCCGTTCCCGGCCCGAGTGCCGCCGCGAGTCGATCGTCGAGGTCCCGGGTCAG
>LFFM01000337.1_pt1 | contig 32014 bp, 27 predicted proteins | sample 643131 | NCBI WGS metagenome assembly LFFM01 (sample SAMN03777445, study PRJNA286221) | soda lake metagenome | biome: soda lake; feature: Kulunda steppe; material: water; isolation source: sample Tc-Br brine of Tanatar trona crystallizer | place: Russia: Kulunda steppe | collected 2011-07
ATCTTGGGCGTGGAGCGGTTTGAGAGTGGGAGAGATGGGGAGACGGTGAACCGGAGTGCGATTCGCGTTGTCCGCTGTGGCGTAGTATGCGTACCGGTCGTAGGGTTGGACCTATAGAGATTCATGTGTGCGTAGCACCCTTACAGGATCTGCAATCTATACACTATCTTTCATCGGTTGGCTTCGAGCCGGGCTTTGCGAGATACCAGATAAGATGATGGCGAAGAAAGACGAATTTGATCAGATCGAAATCAATCCGGCTGTCTTGGGAGGGCAGCCTGTCATCAAAGGAACGTGTGTGGCCGTCTACATGATCGTCGATGCAATCGCCGATGGTGATACTGCGGATGACATACTGGAAGCGTATCCATTTCTTACGAAAGAGGCCGTTCATCAAGCCCTTCGTTTTGCCTCGCGGGCCAGTCGGGTAGGACTTGAGGAGGTCTAATGCCTGCGTTCCTGATTGATGAGAACCTGTCCGAGCGCGTTGTTGGATGCGCGTGTAGCTCACGCCGGCCTTAGAAAACGGTCCGTCTCGGACGCGGAGCGAACGGAGCGTTCAGAAAGGAATACTGTTTGAGCCGACGAAGGAGGCGAGTTTATTCCTTTTCGCGCAGTGAGTGGAGCGTCAGGCCCGTTTTCTTCAGCCTTGATCTTTTTGGTTCGTTTTGGATCAAGCCAAAACGAACGTACCAAAGCGGGAGAGTGACGCCCAACATCCGAGCGTAAGCAGAAAGCCAAAGTGCTACGTATTTACGAGGCTCGGCAGGGGTGAGGGATGGGCGTGGCGGCTCGTTGTGGTCCGGCTTTCTCGCGCCGATGCGCTGCGTCGGCGCACCCAGAAGGACGGTCCTCCGTCCATTGTTGTGGTATGCGCATTGATGAGCGGACCATTTCCTGTCTTCCGCAGCTGGACGAATCCTCACACGCCGAGCGTACGGGCCATGCGCTCCCAGGCGGCGCAGGGGAGCGAGAGGACACGCCACCGACCCGCCGATTGATATTCTGAAATCAGTAGCAGGAGCATGCTCTGGCAGGTCCGTGAGGAGCAAGGCAAAGAGATGATGGAACTGGCATTGCCATTACGATGTCATTATTGCCACTGAATGACATGACAGGTAAACTATGGCAGCAAAGGGGTGCCCATGGATCTGACGATCGACAAGTTCGGCCGCGTGGTGATTCCCAAGAAAATCCGGGATCGGCTCGGGCTGGAGCCTGGGTCAACACTCCGGCTTGATATTTCGCGCGAGGCGGAAGGCGAAAAGCTTTCGCTGCGGCCCATTCGAAAGGAAGACGCGCTTCAGCGAAAAGGCCGGTTGCTCGTTCATACGGGCGAACTGAGAGACGAGGCCACCGAATGTGTTGCGCGGGATCGGAAACGTCGTGACCAAAAGCTGATGGGTCGATAGATGCCATGGCTGTTACACTCGCCCACGGTTCCGAGGAGCCTCCGCTCCGCGTGCTGTTCGATACGTCGGTTCTCCTGCCGGCACTGATCCTAAACCACCCCCGCCACGCTGATGCGTCGTCCCGGTTGGATGCCACGCATGCGGGTCGTGTGCAGCTCGTACTGTGTACCCACGCGATTGCCGAACTGTACAGTACGCTCACGGGACTTCCAATCGCTCCCCGGATACAGCCCGCGCAGGCCGAGCAGCTAATGGAGGAGAATATTCTGGCACATGCTGAGCTCGTGGCGCTCACTGCAGAAGATTATCGCCAGGTCGTCGGTAGGCAGGCCACACAAAACCTTGCCGGGGGTGTTATCTACGACGCCTTGCATGTTCAGGCGGCAATGAATGCAGATGTCGATCGCTTGTGGACGCTGAATGTAGCGGACTTCGAACGCGTCTGGCCCGACCACGGTGGGGTCATTGAGGGAATCTAACGGTTTCAAGCGACATTTCTCGCGCCGATGCGCTGCGTCGGCGGGCACAGCAGACGGTCCTCCGTCCGTTGCTGGGCATGCGGATTGACGTGTAGTTCACTTCCCGTCCCCCGCAGCAGGACAAACCCTCCCACGCAGAGCATGCGGGCCATGCGCTCCCACGCGGCGCAGGGGAGCGAGAGAAAAGAGTGGAGCAATGTTGAAGATCCTTGGTTATAGTGGATAATGTGCACGTGATTACTCCACCGCTGTAGCTGGTGCGCAGTACGTGTTTAGAGTCTACTCCTAAATCCTCTGCACGCCGCGAGCGGCACCCCAAGGGCACCTCCTTCGGGCGCTGCAAGCTCCGATGACTGCGTTGTGCTGCATTCGCACGCCTTGTCCTCGGGTCTTTCGCTCGCTCTCGCTCTGCACCTATGTTTTTGGGGTAGGCTCTTCGTTTCAACCTAAGGTCTCTCCTTCCACGTTTTTACGCCATGCCAGGGTCTCCATCTATATCACTTGACATTCCGCGTGAGGTGCTTCATGCCACGCGCATGACGCCGGAGGAGCTGCGGCGAGAGTTGGCGCTTCATCTTTTTGAACAGGGCAAGCTGTCGTTCGGTAAAGCGCGGGAGCTGTCAGAGCTCTCCGTCGTGGAGTTTCAGCAACTGCTGGGGAGCAGAGGTATTCCTGTCCACTATGATGTGGAGGCCTATGAAGAAGACCGTGCGACGCTGAAGCGGCTGGGGCGGCTGTGAGTATTTCTCGCGCCGATGCTCTGCGTCGGCGCCCACGGCTGGACGGTCCGCCGTCCATTGGTGGGGTATGCGAATTGATGGATGATCCATTGTCCATCTTCCCCGGCTGAACGAATCCTCGCCCGCTGAACGTGCGGGCCACGCGCTCCAAGGCGGAGCAGGGGAGCGAGAGAAAAAGCGGTCCGCGTTGATGCGCCCTGAGCGTATGGAACCTTACGTTTGCTGCAATGATGTAAGATTATATGAACATCATTAATGAACGGGGGGTGTTTATGGAAGCGGTCGAATTTACAGCCACCATTCGTGAAGGACGAATCGAGATACCACAGGAGTATCGGGGCCGTCTTGGTGAGCACGTTCGCATTATTATCCTCTCGCAAGAAACATCGCGCACTGAGGGGCGGGCGAGCACTATTCCGCATGCTTTAAAGGGGCGCCCTGACATGTTGGATCAGCTATTGGAGCATCCTCGTCGTGTTGAGGGATTTACGCCGTTAAAACGAGATCAGATCTATGAGCGAGACTGACGTAGCCCCGCGTTTCGTGGATTCGAATGTGTGGCTGTATCCGCTCATTGAAGGCCAGGACGAGCAGAAGTCCAATATTGCCCGTGCCCTGATTAAAGAACGGGAGCCGGTTGTCAGCAGTCAGGTCGTCAACGAGGTGTGTGAATCTGCTCAGAAAGCGTGTGTTTACAGAGCGGGAGGTCCGTGAACTTGTGACGGCCTTTTATCACCGTTACCCTGTTTTGCTGTTGCAGTTGGAGACCCTATCGATTGCTTCGCGGCTTCGCGAAGCATATTCCTTCTCCTTTTGGGACAGCATTATTGTAGCAGCAGCGCTGGAATCTGACGTGTCGATGCTTTATTCCGAGGACATGCACGACGGATTGGAGGTGGAAGGCCGGCTTACGATTGTGAACCCGTTCACCAGGTAGTTGCGCAGCAATTTCATCACTTGGTTTGTGCGCGTATTCAGGCTGGCGCCTACGGGAGCACGCCACTGATCCGCGATGGCGAAATCGACGCGACCGTCGTGGTGCACCCGGGCGACGGCGCCCACAGCAGGACGGTCTACCGTCCAGTGTTGGGGTATGCACACTGATATGTGGTTCATTTTGCATCTTCTCCGGCTGAACGAATCCTCGCACGCAGAGCGTGCGGGCCATGCGCTCCCACGCGGAGCATGGGAGCGAGAGGCATCTAAATGCGGTTCGCCTGCAGCTCGACAGGCTACGTCAGGAGGCCGGATTTTACATCAGCGATGCGCTGTACCAGCGAGTGATCACTGACGAAGGGGAAAAGTAGACCCACCGAACAGTGCTCGTGACGCCCACACCGGCAAGGTCTGCTTTGAGATGACGCCCAAGAGGAACGATCATTCGCCTGGTGCGACACGTCGGGAGAAGGCGGAGGAGGATCAATTTTCCACTGGTTATCATTCCGTTCCGGTCACGGCGTGCGAGAGGGCGAGCGCGAGGTTGGCGAGATCCTTGTACGTGACCATGCACCGTGACACGACGCGTATAATTCCACCAGTTCAACATAGCTATGCACATCCTCATCACCGGAGGCGCCGGGTTCATCGGCGGTCATCTCTGCCGACGTTTGTTAAACGATGGACATGTGGTGTCGGCGGTCGATAACTTCGACCCGTACTACGAGCGCTCCATCAAGGAGGAGGGCATTGCCGACCTCCGGCCGCGGGAGGACTTCCATTTTTACGAGCAGGACATCAACAACACGGGCTTCCTACGCAGCGTGCTCACGGGGCAGTCGATTGACGCCATCATCCACCTGGCTGCCAAAGCGGGGGTGCGGGCATCGATCGAGAATCCGGTGGGGTGCGCGCACTTCAACATTACGGGCACGCAGTCGATGCTGGAGTTTGCCCGGCAGATGGATATCAAGACGTTCCTCTTTGGCTCCTCCTCATCGGTGTACGGCAACAACGACATCGTGCCGTTTTCCGAGGAGCACGCGGTGCATCATCCAATCTCGCCCTACGCGGCATCGAAGCGGTCGGGTGAGCTACTGGCGCACACGTACCATCACCTGTACGACATGTCGGTGCACTGCCTGCGGTTCTTCACCGTGTACGGCCCGCGCCAGCGCCCGGACCTGGCGATTCACAAGTTTGCCCGGCAGCTGCTCTCCGGCGAGCCCATCACCATGTACGGCGACGGCACCACGAGTCGCGACTACACCTTTGTGGATGACATCGTAGACGGGGTGGTGCGGAGCCTGCAGCGGGCCCACGCGCTCGAAACGCCCGAGTATGAGATCATTAACCTCGGCGGCTCGGAAACCACGCAGCTCCGCGACCTGATCGTGGGGATTGGGGACGCGGTGGGCATCGAACCGGAGATCCAGCGGCTCCCGATGCAGCCGGGCGACGTAAAACGCACGTACGCCGACATCAGCCACGCGCAGCAGCTCCTCGGCTACGATCCGCAGACGCCCATCGACGAGGGGTTGCGGGTGTTTGGGGCGTGGGTGAAGGCCTACTATGCGGAGCGGCCGTTGGAGGTGGAGCGGCGTGCTTGATCGGGTTTGGGAGTGGTTTGCGTTGCGTATGGGAGTCTGGGGGTGTGGGAGTTTGGCGGTTCTTCAGTTGGGAAATGAGGAATCGAGGAGGAGAGGAATCGAGAAAAGGAGCAGGGGCAGTTGTCTTCAGCCTTCTTTCTCGCGCCGATGCTCTGCGTCGGCGCGCACAGAAGGACGGTCCTCCGTCCATTGTCAGGGATGTGAATTGACGGGTGGTTCATTTCCCGTCTTCCGCAGCTGGACGAATCCTCACATGCAGAGCGTGCGGGCCATGCGCTCCCAGGCGGCGCAGGGGAGCGAGAGAAAATGTCGCCCGTCGTCCAGGGATAAGCAGAAAGCCAAAGGGCTACGGCTTTATGCGGCTCGGCAAGAGTGAGGTATGGACGTGGCCGAGCCGTGTAGCGCAGTTCCTCCTGAAACGGGGCTTTTTCGAAGTCGTACCACTGCTACAACGCGCGGTAGCAAATTACTGTCTCGGTGACCACATCCAGAGAAATGCAGCCATGACCCACGAGCGTATTGTGATGGAGCCGGACATTATGTTCGGCAAGCCTACGATCAAAGGTACACGCATCACCGTAGAGCACATCTTGCGCAAGCTTGCCGCGGGGATGAGTATCCAGCAAATCTTAGCGGATCATCCGCATCTCTCGAAGGAGGACATCTACGCAGCCGCAGGATTTGCTGCCGATTACATGGGGCAGGAAGAGATCGTCCTGGCCAGCGGAGATGTGCCGTGAGACTTTTAGCCGATGAGTGCTGTGATACTGATCTGGTAAACGCCCTTCGTGCGGATGACTACGACGTGAGTTATGTGATGGAGACGTTGCGGGGGGCTTCTGATACGGAAGTGTTGCGCACCGCCTTCGACGAAAACCGCATCGTGCTTACTGAGGATAAGGATTTTGGTGAGCTGATCTACCGGTTGCGCCGCCCAGTTCATGGCATTGTTCTCCTGCGTTTTGCAATGGATGAGCGAGCGCTAAAAGTGCCGCGTCTGCGGAGGTTACTGGCACGCGAGGGGCACCGGTTGGAAGGGGCATTCACCGTACGGGAAGCTGATAAGGCACGGATTCGGCCTTTGCATTGGTGACTGATACGGCACCTTATGCTCTGCGTGCCTGAGGATGGCTGCCGTGTCACGGTCGCCGACAATTTGTCTCGCGCCGATGCGCTGCGTCGGCGCGCACAGCAGGACGGTCCTCCGTCCATTGTTGTGTATGCCAATTGACGGGTGGTCCATTTCCCTTCTTCTGCAGCTGAACGAATCCTCGCACGCGGAGCAGGGGAGCGAGAGAACATGCCCGGTTTTCTCGCGCCGATGCTCTGCGTCGGCGCGCGTGGAAGGACGGTCCTCCGTCCATTGTTGTGGTATGCGAATTGACGTGTGGTGCATTTTCCTTCTTCTGCAGCTGAACGAATCCTCGCACGCAGAGCGTACGGGCCATGCGCTCCCACGCGGAGCATGGGAGCGAGATAATCCATGCGCTCGCTGAGGGGGGGCGGTCGTGGAGGTGTAGGGCTGGATTAGGTGGATGCGGGCATGGCCCGGCGTTATGCGGTTCACGCGGAACCCCGCAGCCCTGTTTTTCATCTTGGGCTGTGGGGCTCATTGCCCGACGCCTCACATCACAGCTGACCCGTCCGGCGGCAGCAACGGGCCTCAGGAAAACCGGTCGGGGTGGTAGGGGCTGGGACGCCCGTAGGTGTATCGTTACAGGGTACGGAAAATCATGCCGGTGTCGCCGAATCTTTGTCGCAGTGTATCCGCTTCCTTTGTTAAGCAAGTGCGAATTAGTAGAAAATGGTGCGCCTTCGCCGGAAATGAATGAGCCATCCTCGGTCACGTATGCTATGTTACGTAGCGATTATCCGTCCCGTTGACCATATCAGGTATCGATCTTAGTTCACATCTTCTTTTGTCCGTACTCTGGCCCGGTGTTTGACACCCTGTGCCTGTAACGAGACGGTCCTGCCCCGGTGCTCAACGGGAGCGCATCCATTAGCCTACCATCATACCGCGGTACCTTCATGCACGTTGTTATCACCGGCGGCGCCGGATTCATTGGAAGCCATCTTGTCGACACCCTTATTGACCGGGGCGATACGGTCCATGCGTTTGACAACCTCTCGACCGGCCGGAAAGCGAACATCGCGCATCTAATAGACCACAGCCAGTTTACGTTCACGCAGGGTGATGTGCTGGATACCGAAGCGCTCTCCGCGGTGCTGGCCCCGGCTGATGCGGTGGTGCACTTAGCGGCCGTGGTGGGCGTCAAGGAAGTGATGGCGCGTCCCATCGGCACGATTCGCGTGAATACGCAAGGAACGGAAAATGTGCTGGAGCTGGCCGATCGGCATAACCTCCGCACGCTCATCGCCTCTACCTCTGAAGTGTACGGCAAGGCGCTGGAGCTACAGCCGGATAAAGAGGCGCTCGCGGAAACCGACGACTGGACCCTGGGCGCGACATCGAAGCACCGCTGGGCCTATGCGGGCTCGAAGGCGATGGACGAGTTTCTGTCGCTGGCGTATCACATGGAGCGGGAGTTGCCCGTGACGTGCCTCCGGTTTTTCAACACCGTGGGCCCCCGCCAGAGCAGTCGCTACGGGATGGTCATTCCCACGTTTGTTCGGTGGGCGCTCGAAGGGAAGCCACTCCGCGTGCATGGGGATGGCACACAGACGCGCTGCTTTACGCATGTATCGGATGCGGTGCGCGCTACGGTCTCGCTCCTCGACGCTCCGGAAACGGCCGGCGGGGTGTTCAACGTGGGCAACCACGAGGAAGTCGCCATTGGGGCGCTCGCCGAAGAGATTATCCGCCGGACGGGAAGCGCGTCGACGATCACGTACGTTCCGTACGAGGACGTGTATGGGCCCGGCTTTGAAGATATGAAGCGCCGCACCCCCGACCTCACCAAAATTAATGCGGCCATTGGCTATACCCCCCACCATAGCCTGGATGATATCCTGACCGACGTGGTTGCTTCCATGCAGCCGGCGGTCCCTGTTGATGTGTAGTTCTTCGTTGCGCCTTCTTGCCTACGCTCCGTACTACACCCGTTTCACATGCTCTCGTTGATACCCCTTGATCCTTCGACCCTTGGACGTCTTGCCGCTGCGCTAAGCATCGCGCTGGTGGCCGCGTTCGTCCTCACCCCGCTGGTGATCCGGCTCGCGCACCGCATGGATTGGCTGGCGCACCCAACCGATGATCGCTGGCATGCCACCCCCACCGCGCTGATGGGCGGCATCGCTATCTTTGCCGCCGCCACGCTGGCCGTCCTGTTTACCGGAAGTTGGGGTAGCGCAGGGCTACTGTGGTTGGGCGCGACGGTCATGTTTGCTACAGGCGTGGCAGATGACCTGTGGACCCTCCGGCCCTCGGCGAAGGTGGTGGCGCAGGTGGTGGCGACGGGCCTCCTCATCGGGGCCGGGTACACGTTTAGCCCGACGTGGCCCGTCTGGCTGGCGGTACCGCTCACGTTTCTGTGGGTCATCGGCATCACGAATGCCATCAACCTGCTGGACAACATGGACGGGCTGTCGGCCGGCATCACCGGGATTGCTGCCGCGGTGTTGACGGTGATGGCGCTGTTGGCGGGCGTTCCGGCGTTTGCGGTGATCGGATTGGCGCTCGTTGGGGCTACGCTGGGCTTTCTCTACTTTAACTTCAAGCCGGCGCGCATCTTCATGGGCGATGGGGGGAGCCTGTTTCTGGGCTATACCATCGCGGCCCTGGCCATCATGGTCCAGACGATGCTGGCGCCGGAGGGCGGATGGGCCGTGTATGCCGCCTCGGTGGCCGTGCTGGCCGTCCCGATCTTTGATACGACGCTGGTCACGTTCACCCGCACGCGCATCGGCCGCTCGGTCTCGCAGGGCGGGCGCGACCATGCATCGCACCGGCTGGTGTACCTGGGCCTCTCCGAGCGCGGCGCTGTGCTTTCGCTCTACGGGGTAAGCGCGTTGGCGGGAGCGCTGGCGGTGATCTATGTGCTGTCGAATGTCCTGCTGTTTGCTGCGCTGCTCGCCTTCTTGCTGGCCGGGATGGGGGTCCTGGGCGTGTACCTTGCGCGGGCCGAAGTGTACGATACGCCCGAAGCGCCCCTCACCTCAGGCGATGGGGCGGCGGCACCGGCCTCGGCGGACGAGCTCCCCTTGCTACAACGCATGGTGACCTGGCCCACGCGCGCTTTTGGGCATCGATGGAAGCCCGTGTGTGGGGTGGCGGTAGATACCGTGCTCGTGCTGGCGGCTTTTGTGATGGCGTATGTCCTGCGGTTTGAGTCGGGCCTTACGCTAAGCCACGAGGCGTTTCTCGCGCAGGCGTTGCCGCTGGTGGTGATGGCGAAGATCCCGGTGTTCTACGCCTTCGGGCTTTACAAAGCGGTCTGGCGGTATGCTGGCACGCTGGAGGTCATCCGCGTCCTGAAGGCTACGACGGTGAGCAGTCTGGTCGTCCTTGGCGTACTCGCGGTCACATTTGGCCTCTCGTCCATCGCCCTTGGGGTGATCGTGATCGACTGGCTTATCGTTACGATGGCGGTGGGCGGTGTGCGGTTCGGATTCCGGGGCTTACGTCAGTACGTGGCCGCTCGGCGCACCACCGGTCGCCCCACGCTCATTGTCGGCGCCGGATCGACGGGCCGTGCTGCCCTGCGCAATCTCCGCTCTGATAGCGAAGCGAACGTGCAGCCGGTGGCCTTCGTGGCGGATGATGAAACCACCGAAGGGCGCTCGCTACAGGGATTGCCGGTGTACCCGCGCTCCGAAGGGCTTCGTGACGTGTGTGAGGCCCATGACATTGCGGTGGTCGTGTTCGCGCTCGATGCGGCTTCGGACGATCAGATCGAACGCGACTGCCGGGAAGCCACCCGCGCCGGGGCCACCTGCTACGGATTCGTCATCGGGGTCATGCCGCTACGTGCCGAGGAGGCGGCGACGTCGGTAGCGATCTCCCCGGAGCACCACATGGCGGTACGCGATGGACCCACGCATGGCGTGAGCAACCAGCCACAGCTCTATCACCTTCATCAGCAGGCTCACTGATCGCAGAAAAGAGCCTGCAACGGCTCTCCGATATTCACTTGTATTAGCGTCCCCTACATAATGTCACGCATGAACGGTACTGCACCACCCGCCCCAACCGCTGACGTCCAGGACCACCTGGCTACACAGCTTACGACCCGGACTGCCACCATCGGTGTTGTAGGGCTCGGATACGTGGGCCTGCCCCTGGCCATGGCCTACGCAGCAGAGGGCTACAACGTGCTCGGCATCGACGTGAGCGAGCGCATCGTCGACCAGCTGAACCGCGGGGTTAACCATATTGAAGACGTTGACGATGAAGAGCTGGCCCAAAGCGTCCAGCAAGAGGTTTTCCGCGCTGAGTCCACGTACGCTTCCATTGGCGAGGCCGATGTCGTTTTCATCTGCGTGCCCACCCCTGTGACGCAGCACAAGGACCCGGACACGGCCTACATCGAGCAGGCGACGGAAGCGATCGCTCAGCATCTGCGGCCGGGGCAGCTTCTGATCCTGAAAAGTACGACCTACCCGGATACCACGGAAGGCGTCGTACAGCCCATTCTTGAGGCCGCCGCGGCGCCGCAGGGGCTTACGTTGGGTGAGGACTACTTTCTGGCCTTCAGTCCCGAGCGCGTAGACCCGGGCAACAAGGAATTTACCACCGCCAACACCCCCGTCGTGGTGGGCGGCGTGACCGAGGCCTGCACCGAGGTGGCCGCCCTGGCGCTGGAGCAGATCGTCGGTACCGTACATCGCGTCTCCAGCCCTAAAGTGGCGGAGATGGAAAAGCTGCTGGAAAACATCTTCCGCTCGGTCAACATCGCGCTCGTGAACGAACTGGCACAGCTCTGCGACCGGGTAGGGGGGATCGACATCTGGGAAGTCGTGGAGGCCGCAGGCACCAAGCCCTTCGGCTTTATGAAGTTTACCCCGGGCCCTGGGATCGGCGGTCACTGCATCCCCATCGATCCATATTATCTGTCGTGGTTGGCCCGGAAGTATGATTTCGAAACCAGCTTTATCACCCTGGCGGCCCGGATCAACGAGGAGATGCCGTTTTACGTGGCCGACGCCGTCATGCGCGCGGTGGCCCACTCGCCGGTGGCGCTGAAGGACGCGCGCGTGCTGCTGCTGGGCGTATCGTTTAAGCCCAACGTGGCGGATACCCGCCACTCGCCGGCGGAGCGGGTGGTGCAGGTGCTCCGCAAGCGCGGGGTGACGCACATCAGCTACACGGACCCGCACGTTTCTGAGTACAGCGTCACGGTAAACGGCACGCGCGAGCCGCTGCCCGGCCATCCGCTTACGGCGGAGACGCTGGCGGACCACGACGTGGCCATCTTGCTTACGAACCATGCCGCGTTCGACTACGAAATGATCGCGGCGCACGCTCCGATGATTGTCGACACGCGCAACGCGCTGCGGGATATTCCCTGTGATGAGGAGAAGCTGGTGGTGCTGGGCAGCGGCTCGTTTTAAGCAGGAAGTGATTCGCCGTTTCTCACACGCGCTACGTCCGGCATGAAGCGATTAACCGGTGCTCTTCTTTTCGCTTTATTGGTAACGCTGGCGGGCTGGGGTAGCGTGGGGGAGCACGAAGCCCACGCCCAGGACGCCCGCCTGCTCCCGGCTGAGGACCCCGTGTACACGTATATCGACCGCCTGCAGCGCCGCGGTCATCTGTTGCAGTTGCACCCAACGGCCCAGCCGTATACGGTAGGCGAGATACGGCGGGCGCTTGATCGCACGGATGGGGATGGGCTTTCGGCGCGCGAGCAGCGCTGGCTGCGCGCCGTCGAACAGCACGCAGGGCTGATCGATCGCGAGGGAACGGAGGCCATGGTAGGAGGCAGTCTGCAGGCTGGAGTCTCCAGCGCCAACACGGATCGGCAGGAAAGCCTGGTTCGGCCTACGGGCGACGGGCAGCTCGCATGGTCGAGCGCGGAACTGCGTGTGTTCGGCGCAGCTGGGCCCGCGATCGCACAGGTGGGGCTGCGGCACGACCTGTACTACGACCAGGACCCGGACGGCCTCTCGCCGGTGCGGCGCCTCAAGGCCCGCAACGAGAACAGCTACGTCGGCGTGCAGGGGCGGTACGCGCGCCTGTATGTCGGGCGCTTCAGCAACCACTGGGCGATGCACGGCGAGCAGGCAGGCCTCCTCAGTAGCAACCCACGCCCCTACGATCAGATCAACTTCCGCATCGGCGGCGAGCGGCTTTCGGTGCAGGGGCTGGTGGTGGAGCTCGACAACATCGCGGCGGACGACCGCTTCACCGGTAACGCGCGTGGGCCAGACAGCCGTTCCCGCATCTTTACGGCCTCGCGGCTCGACTGGCGGCCGTCGAAGCGCCTGGCCTTCTCCCTGCAGGAATCGCTCATCTACGAGGGCACGCGCTCCGGCATCATGCCCTTTGCCTTAGCGCCCTCCTACGTTTTATTTTTCGTAGGCGACAATGCGCCCGCCAATGCACTCGACCAACTCCTCGTGAGCGCGTCGGTCTGGGCGCAGGTGGGCAAGGCAACCGTTCACGTTCAGGGCGTAGTCGACGACATCGTGATCGAAAACCGCGCGGAGCTCATCGAAGACGAGCGCATTCAGCCGTCGATGTTTGCGCTGTACGGCTCGCTTCGTCTCGGCGGCGTAACAGATCGTCTCGACCTTGGGCTGGAGACTGGGCTGGCGAGCTTCCAGGTCTACAACAACCGCCGGGCCATCATGCGGTACGTCTACCTCAATCGCGGCCTGGCGAACCAGTTTACAGACTACGTAGACGTTAGCGGCTTTGCCGACGTGTATCTGGACGACATCATCTCCGGGCTCACGCTCACCCCGCGGGTCACGTTTCTGGCGCAGGGGGAGCAGCGCCTCACGCAGGAGTTTGTGCGCAACCGTCCGGATGGCTCCATCATCGAAACGCTGCTTACTGGCACGACCGAGCAGACGCTGCGCTGGGGGTTGCAGGGCTATTTTCAGCCCGACCCGCGCTTTTTCATTCGGTTTGATGCCGGCCTCAATCACGTCTGGAACGAGGCGCACGAAGAGGGCCAGCGCCGCACGCGGTTCATCGGGCTACTGGAGGTGGGGGCGCGGTTCTCGCTAAACCGGGGGGTGTCGCTGGACTTTCCATAGACGTGCATCTGCGCGGGAGGGACCTGTGCTCCGCTACCGTAACTGCTGGAGCAGGGCGGGCAACTCCTTCCAGTGCGGCAGCACATGATCCGGCTCCGGAGCTTCGGTGCTGTCCTCTGCAACCCCGGTGTAGAGGATCGCTGTGCCACCGGCCTGCTTGGCGCCCGCCACGTCGGTCCGCCGCAGGTCGCCAATGTGCACGAGGGTGTCGGGTGCGGTATCCAGCTGCCGGGCTGCGGCCTCAAATGCCGCTCGCTCCGGTTTGGCCACGCCGGTTTCATCGGAAAACACAAAGCCGGCGAAGTGCTCCCGGATGCCTTTCTTGTCGAGGTACTGCCGAATCACCCGCCCCGGCGAAAAGCGGGTATCGGAGATGATGCCAAGGCGGACCCCCTCCGGCAGCGCGGCGAGGGCCTCCGGCAGCCCGTCGGCAAGGTCAGGCGGGCCCACGAGCAAGCCTTCCTCGAACGCCATGACGGTTTCCTGATGCACAGTCTCCGGCACGGTCAGATCCAGTGCCTCCCACACAAAGTGTAGCGCCCGGTCAACGGACGGCGTGATGTGCTCCTCCTGCCAGAGCGTGTCGAGGCGCTGGTTGGCCCCCCGGTAGGCGGTAAGAAGCGCCTCCTCAGGGATGGTGGCCGCGGAGGATATCGCCACAGCGGTGCGCAGCTGCTCCAGGCGGGCTTCCTGTCGGGCTTCCCCATTGGTTCGTGCCACCACCATCGTATTCCAGAAATCGATCGTTACTACACGGTCGGTCATAAGCCGGTGGATTAGTCAAGAAATAGCACACGAGTTGTATGAAGGGCAGCCGCCGGAGATGCGCTGCGATGTGACGAACCCGAGAAGCACGCTGGCGTAGGCCTCTTATCACGCCCGACTCTCGCCTAACCAATCGTTTCTATGTCCATACTCTCGATTCTCCTGCTGGCTCAAGAAAGCACCGTTTATGTATCGCAGCCAACGGGGGCCGAATGGCTGGTGTATGCCAGCATCATCGTACCTGCGGTGCTGCTGGGCGCGCTGGCGTATCTGAGCCGGAACTCTACGGTGTAGTGCAGGCGAACGCCGCGGTGCGCAATGGGGCCGGACGCGCAGGCGATGGGCCATGCCTCGCGGGCTGAACCGGAGGCTTGCGCTTTCGTCGACACGAATCTCCCACGGGATCAGGGTTCCTCGGCCTGGGGGAGTTGGATCCAGAACGTGGTGCCCGCGCCCTGGGTGGTGTCGAAGCCGACGGTGCCGCCCACGTCTTCGATGCTCTTGCGCACCACCGCCAGGCCCAGCCCGGTACCACTCGTCTTGGTGGAGAAGTTGGGCTGGAATATTTTGTCTTGCAACTCGGGGGGAACGCCGGCGCCGTTGTCCTCCACCTCGCTGTGGGCCCAGGAGTGCCCGTTCTTCGTCTCTGGTCGGGTGCGGACGGCGATCCTCGGCGCACGGTCCTCCGGAATGGCTTGCAGCGCGTTCTTGATCAGGTTGATGTAGCTACGCCGGAGCTCCTCGCGGTCGGCTTCCACGATGAGGGGGGCATCGGCCAAATCGAATGCGATGTCCGTGCCGGCTTCTTCTTGCATTAGCACGCCGGCTTCCTGGACCACGTCGTTGAGGTCCAGCCGCTCGATGTGCCGGGTGGGCATCCGAGCGAACGTCGAAAACTCATTCGCAATCCGCGCCAGCGCGTTGATTTGCTCAATCAGCGTCGTGGTAATCCGCTCAAAGGTGCGGTGGAAGCGGGCGTCTACAGTCTTTTCCTCGGCGCTATCGCCGGAGCCCTCACCGATCGGGTGGAGCGTGGCGTCTTTGTACGCACGTTGCAGGTGCTGTACCGAAAGCTTCATGGGGGTGAGCGGATTCTTGATTTCGTGCGCCACCTGGCGGGCCATCTCGCGCCACGCCAGTTGCCGCTCTTGCTGCGTGAGCTGCCGGCGGCTCTCGGCCAGCTGCGCCTGCATCTCGTTGAAGGTCTGCACGAGCTCCCCGATCTCGTCGCGGGAGTCCACCGGCAACGTCCGCTCAAAGCGGCCGCGGGCGACGTCCTCCAGCCCGGCGCGGAGGCGGGCGATGGGGCGGGCCAGCGCGCGGGCCAGCGCGCCGGCGGTAAGCATCACCACCAGCACCAGCAGGAGGAGGGCGCCGAAGAGGTAGGCGATGGTGCGGGCCCGTTCCTCCTCGATGCGCTCCTGCTCGGGAAGCGTCGGAAGGCCAATGACGTAGCGCGGCTGACGCTGCTCGTCAAGCAGGGCATGGTACCCCGACGTGTACCGGAACGAGCCCAGCTGCGCTTCTGCAAAGGCAAAGCGGAAGCCGTCGAACTCCAGCGCCTGATGCACGTCGGCCGGGAGTCGGTCGTCGATGAGGCGGTCGCGCACGAGCTGCGGACGGCTGGAGGCCACGAGCAGGCCCTCCCGGTACAGGTTCAGATCGCGCCCCACCTGGCGGGCCAGCTCTTCTACGGTGGTGCGCTCCAGGCCCTGGTACGGGAGCTCCTCGCCGGCGGTAGAGAGCGCCAGGGTGTCCTCCACCCGCTCCAGGTGCTGGCGCAGCCAGTCGCGCACGGCGTTGTCGGTCTCGGTAATGACCATCTGCTGCCCGATCACGCCCACCGCGGCAACAGCCACGATGCCAACTACAAGGAACGCATTCAGCACCCGATCCCGAAACCGCACGTGGGGGGCCGGGAGCAGCCCCGCGCGCCAGCGCAGCAGGAGCCCCAACAGGTAAAATGGCAGGGCGACGAAGAGTCCCGCCACCGTCAGCCGCAGGAGGTAATAGAGGTGATCGAACATACCGATGGCCGTGATGCGCACAGCAATCACTGATGGTGGAGCGGCGAGCGCCTCCGGCCCCTCCCGCACCGCCGAACGGGGCGTGGTGGCCTGCCGGTAGAGCGTCAGAAACCGCTCCCCATCGATCGTTTCCGAGCGCCAGATCCGGCCCTCTCGGCTGATTGCCTGTTGAATGTCTTCGGCGAGCCGGTAGCGTCCAAAGTTACGCCCGAAGCTGCGGGTCAGCGTGCCCTCCCGAAACTCGGCCATCGACAGGCTCCGGTAGAGGTTGCCGTAGGAGCCGGCAGGCAGCAACACGCGCGGAAACGGCGTCCCCTCGTCCAGGAGGGCCCGTTGCGGTTCAGCGCGGACCACCACCCAGCCGGCGGTGAGGTCTTGCCGGGGCAGGGGGAAGAGTTGTGCCGGGACCTCAATGAGGGCCGGTGGGCGCAATGGAGCCAGCCCCACGTACTGAAGCCGGTCGGGCTCCCGACGGCCGGTTAGCTGTTCTACCACCGGGCCGCCCCAGGGGCGATCTTCGTAGATCTGCCGCATCAGCGCGAACTCCGGCACGGCGTCCGGTGCGTGGTCTACCGTGAGCATGCCGGGGCCCTCTGCCGCAAACCGCACCACGGGCGTGCCGTCGGGCCGGTGCAGGGTAAACGACGTGGCGTAGGTATTGAGCGAGGAGAGGAGGGAGCCCCGTAGCAGAAGCTGTCCCACGCCGGCGAGGGTATCACGCGGGGCGGGAGGGCCCGTGACGGCTTGCCAGAAAAGCTCCGTATCCTGCGCGTCAGACAGGAGGCGCTCGATCCCGTACACGACGCGTGGATCCTGCCCCTCATCAAACGACGCCGCCGCATCAGCCATCTGAAACCGCCGTTGCTCATCCATGCCGTGAAAGAACGCGGGATAAAGCACGATGCTGAGCATAAACAGGCTCAGGATGATGTTGCGCAGCGACAGCAGCCGCAGCGTGCTGGTGGGCTGATCGAGGGCCGTATACGCCGCCGCGAGGGCCACGAGGTAGAAGCCTGGGAGGATAAACCAGGGGAGGCCCAGCACCCCGCCGCTCCACAGGAGCGCCCCTCCGGCGACCGGTGCCGCCCCCGCCAGGGCGGCGTACCATCGGGTAGGCGATGGGAGCAGGCGGCTAAGCGCCCGATGGGTGACCAGCAGCACCGCCACGCTCAGCAACAGCAGGGTGAGCGTCGCGAGCAGCAGCGTGCAGAAGATAACCACTACCAGCGGATCGGGGAGGAGCACCATCCCGGTGAGGTAGTCGAGGGTGCTGTCAAGCACGGCGCGGCGCGCGAGGACGCTTAGCCCGACGGCGCCCCCTACCAGCAGGGCCGCCGCGCCGGCCGCAGCGGCAACGCTCTGCCCGACGGCGCTCCACGTCGACGATGAGGCGGTGTGGGCGGTCTCCAGTCGGCGCCGCACGAAGTGCACCAGGGCAAAGGCCGTCACCAGCGCGAACAGCGTTGTCAGAAGAAAGTCGCCGGTGGAGCGGAGCAGCCCCCCGCCGAGGGTGGAGGCAAAGTGGGCCGGGTCGAAGAGGGGGGCGAGGGGCGCACGCGGCCGCTGCCAGCGCCCCGGGACGTTGAGGGCCAGCAGGACGTAGCGCACCGCCCACCAGGCTCCCAGCAATAGCGCGAGGTGGGCGCCTGTGCGCCATCCCTCGGGCTGCTGCCGGTAGCGCGCGCCGAGGCCCCAGAGCCCCCACGCCAGGAGGAGGGTAAGCCAGGCCGCGCGAACGTCCCGGTAGCGCAGGTCCAGGCTTTCCACGACGGCCTGTTGCTGCGGCCGTTCAGCCACGAGCGTGCCCCCGAGGGCCTGCCCGTCGATGCCACGCACGCCGAGGGTGTCCGCGGCCGGAACGTCAGGTACCGGGCCGTCGATGAAAAGCTCTACGGGCGTGCCGGTCGACCGCTGCCATGCCTGCGCCCGCCGGTAGTCCTCCAGGTACTGATTTTGCACGGGGGAGCGGGCTTCCAGCACCCGCACCATGCGGACCGTCCCCAGCGTGATGGGGCCTTCGCGCACGGGCATCCAGACGACCAGGGCCTTCCGGACGTCTCCTTCGCGCACCAGTTGTGCGGACAGCGTCGTCGGGAGCGTGTCAGGTGTGACGTCCAGCCGTGGTCCGTTCCAGGCCAGTGCCGTGCCCTCGCGGTCATACAGGTCGGCCGTGACGCGGTCGGGTAGCGACAGCGCGGCAAAGTGGCGGGCGGCGGCCTCCGCTGCGGGATCAGCCGGGGAGGTAGGGTTCGCGCGCAGCGTCTGCCGCACCGCTGCCGCGTCGCTCAGCGTCTCAGCCTCGGCCCGAAGCCTCGATTCGAGGCGCTGGAGGTCGCGCTGCGCAAACGCCAGGCCCTCGGCCACCGCGCGCTCCTGCCGATGCTCAGCGGTTGCGGCGGCGTGGTCCACATGCGCATGCTGCAATAGCGTGGTCAGCCCCAGCGCCGCCAGCAGTAGCACACCGATCAGCACGTACCGCTCGCGCAGGAAGGGGCCAAGCGTCTGGCGTAGATCAGGCATGCGCGATCGCGCGTCGTCCATTGAAGGCGTCCATGGAGAATCGTAAGGTACCGCGTCGCAGCCGCTGAGGCTCCGCGCGCGGCGTGGCTACGCGGGCATTACCGGCGCTGCCGCTCCACCCGTATTTCGCGTACTTCCCAGCTATCGGCAAGCGTCCGGACGCGGATGAACACCTGCATGGGCTCCTGGCCGCGCGTCGACCAGTACTCGTAGGCCATGAACCAGCTCCCCTCTGCCCCTGAGGTGTCCTCCGCTGCAAACTGCTCCGGGGGATAGTCGCGGAAGAACTCCTCCATCACGTAAATGGCCTGCGATCGGCTGTAATGGGTGCTGCGGCCCAGGAGCGTCATCTCAATGCGCTCGGTCGCATGGGCCAGAAGGGCCCGGGCATCGCCACGGGCAAAGGCATCGCGGACGTGCTCCAGCGCCTGCGCCTGGAGGGATGTATCCGCCTCGGCCGTCTGGGCGGTGGCTACCGCGGGGGGCGCCGTCATCAGCAGGCAAACTAAAGCATAGACCGGAAGGGCCGGCGACCAGGAATCCATGCGCAGTAGAAAGTCCATAAAGAGAAGAGGCCAGGCAGTAAGGGCGGGCCACAGGCTGTAGCCGAGCATCGGCCGGAGCAATCAGTACGCGCCCACCCGTTGTGCGTTGCTTGCGCCAGGCCGCGGGCTTTTTCGGAAGGGTGGGCTTCCGAAGCGGCGTGTGCTGTGTACCGTTGGAGAACGGTACAAAAAGCGCGCCGCGTCACGCAAGATCCACGAGGGTTACGCCACTGCCCCCGTGCTGGAGGGGCGCCTCCCGGTAGGAGGCCACGGCCGGCTCTTGGCTCAGGTGCTCGTGAATGGCTTCGCGGAGTGCCCCGGTGCCCTTGCCGTGGAGGATCTCCACCTGGTTCAGGTTAGCGGCCATGGCGGTATCGAGGTGGCGCCGGACGGCCGTCAGGGCTTCCTCTACCCGATAGCCACGGAGGTCCACCGACCGGCTGGCCTGGGCAATGGCCGGCTCGCTGCCGCTGCTGGTACGGTTCACCGTCACTTTCTGCTTGGTCGGGCCGCCCACCTTGGTGAGGCGTTTGCGATCGACGCGCATCCGCATGGCGCCGGCGGTGATGACGGCCTCGCCGTTCTCCAGGGCCTGGACTTCGCCCGTCATAGCGCCTTCGTCGAGGCGCACGCGGTCGCCCACCGCCAGCGGACCGGTTGCCGCTGCGGCAGGCGCCGTAGGCGCTGCCTCGGCGCCATTCTGCGGCGCCGGTGCCGAAGGCTCGCGTTCGGTTGCCGCCTCGTCCTCCACCGCCTCCAGCGAGTCGCCCACCGTCTCCTTAAACGATTCCAGCCGCTCGCGGGCTTGCTTCGTAGCCTCCCGCTCGGCCTCCGCCTCTTTGATCTCCCGAATGGTGCGCTCGATGCGGGCGTTGGCCTCATTCACAATGCGCTCAGCTTCTTCCAGGGCCTGCTGCCGGATCTCGGCGCGCTCCTTCTCGCTCTTTTGGAGCCGTTCTTTGTATTTCCGTTTCTCGTGCTCGGCCTCCTTCAAGGTCTTGTCCGCCTCCTTAAGGCGGGCCGCCAGGGTCTGCGTCCGTTGCTCCAGCGTGGTGATGAGGTCTTCCAGTGCCGCTTTTTGCTCACCGACGAGCGTTCGGGCCCGGCTGATAAGGTCGGGCGCCAGGCCCATGCGCTCGGCAATTTCGAACGCGTAGGAAGACCCGGGCACGGCCGGCTGAAAACGATACGTGGGGCGCAGGGTCTCGTGGTCGAACTCCATGGAGCCATTTTCGACCCCCTCCGTCTCGTGCGCAAACACCTTCAGCGTGCCGTGGTGCGTGGTGGCAATGGTGCGCGTGTGGCGGTCGTTCAGCCGTTCCAGCATGGCCTGGGCGAGCGCGCCGCCCTCGTCAGGGTCCGTACCTGTGCCGGCCTCGTCGATCAGCACCAGCGAACGATCCGTGGCATGCTTGAGCACGTGCCGCAGGTTGCTGATGTGGGAGGAAAAGGTGGAGAGGTCTTCCTCAATGGACTGCTCGTCGCCGATGTCTACAAATACCTGGTCGAACACCGGCATCCGCGACGTGTCGTCGGCGGGGATGGGGAGGCCATAGGCAAGCATCAGCGCCAGCACGCCGACGGTTTTCATCGCGACGGTTTTGCCGCCGGCGTTGGGCCCGGTAATGAGGAGCGTCTGATAGTCCTCGCCAAGCGTCAGGGTGAGGGGTACGACGGGTTCCCCATCGCCGCCCTGCTGCAGCCGATGGAGGAGTAGGGCCGGATGGCGGCCGTTGCGGAGCTCGACGACGCCGTCCGTGTCCAGCGTGGGCACCACCGCGTCCAATTCGTTCGCCAGCTTGGCCTTTGCCTGCAGCAAGTCCAGCATCGCAAGGATGCGGACATTTTGCCGCAGCGGGTCGAGCTGCCCGCGCAGGCGCTTGGTCATCGCGCGCAGGATGCGGTCGATTTCGCGCCGCTCATCACTCTTTAGCTCCCGCACCTCGTTGTTGAGATGCAGGCACGCCGCAGGCTCAATATAGACGGTTTGTCCGGAGGCCGAGCTGTCCTGCACAAACCCCTCAACTTTGCGCTTCGCCTCGGCCCGTACAGGAATGACCATCCGGCCATTGCGGATGGTGGGCTGGTCCTCCGTAGCGTAGCCCTGCCCCACGGCACTCCGGAGCTCCCGGTTGAGGGCCTCGCGGAGATCGCTTTGCCGCTGGATAATGAGGCGACGGATGCGCCGCAGCTCGGGAGAGGCATCGTCCTGCACACGCCCGTCCTCGTCCACAATCTCGCTGATGCGCTCCTCAATGTCGGGAAGTGGCGTAAGGCGGCGCGTCCGCTGGTGCAGCGTCGGGTAGGCCTCGTTGCGCCGCGCCACATAGCTTCGCACCCGGCGGCAGGTGTGCAACACCTTGCGCACGGCCACGAGGTCCTCGGCGTCCACCCGGGCATCTTCGGGCTGGGCGCGTTTCAGGACTGACCGAATATCGAGTAGGTCGTGCAGCGGGACCGGGTCATCAAACCGGAAGGCATCCTGCAGCTCATCGACAGCTGCCAGTTCATCGCGTAGCCAGCCGAGCGAATCGGCTGGCCGCATGGCGTCGATACGCTCATGCCCCAGTGGCCCCATGACGTGGCTGTGGAGGCGGGAGCGAACGTGGTCGAAGCCCAGCTTGGAGGACGCGGCGGAAGGGTACAGCTTCATGTGGATAGAGGGAGAAACAGCGGATAACATAACCGAAGGCACGGTGTGAGGGCGTGTACCCACCGTGCCTTCGAGTGCTCCGTAGAGGACGTGTGCTTATCGCGCTTGTTACGCGCGCGGGCCAAGGGCCGAGTGGTCGCCGATGTTTACGACTGCGGGCGATTTCCGCACGGTGGCGTGCTGCCCCACCAGCGAGTCTTCAAGTACGGCGCCTTCCACCGAGGCGTCGGAGAACACAATGCTGTTCTGTATAACGCTGTTGTGGATGGTGGCGCCGGCTTCGACCGATACGCGCGGCCCCAGCACGCTGCCTTCCACGTGGGCGCCCGGACCTACGTACACCGGCTCGTGAATCACGCAGTCCTTGATGGCGCCTTCCTTCAGACTGTCGCTCTCCTTGTTCAGGATATGGCCCGTGGTGTCGAGCAGGGCGGGGATCGTCCCACAGTCGAGCCATTCGGTGACGGCAGCGGTGCCGAAGGTGGCTCCGGCCTGCAGCAGCGCATCCATGGCGTCGGTCAGCTGATACTCGCCGCCCTTCCCGCGGATATCAGCCTCCAACAGCTCCTGGATCGCCCCCTGGAGGCTGCCCAGGTCTTTCACGTAATAGATGCCAATGATGGCCTCGTTGGAGATGGGCTCCTCCGGCTTTTCCACGAGCTGCACCACCTCGTCGCCGTCGCGCACAGCAACGCCAAAGCGGCTGGGGTCGTCCACGTGCTTGACCCAGATGACCACGTCGTTATCCTCGATGGCCACGCCCGGCTCCATATCAAACAGGGTATCGGCAAACACGATAAGGCCTTCCCCGGACAGGTGCTCGTCGGCGCAGTACACGGCGTGCGCGGTGCCTTCAGCGCTCTCTTGTATGGTAAAGTGCGCCTCCATATCGTTCCGGTCGCAAATGCCCCGCAGTTGGTCGCGGACCTCATCGCCAAAGTCGGGGCCAAGGACAAACACGCCTTCATCTATAGAACGGGAGAGCACGCGGTTGAAGGTATCGACGATCCGCTCTACAATGCTTTTTCCTTTCACGGAAAGAAGCGGCTTGGGGGTAACGTGGGAATGTGGGCGGACACGCGTGCCGCGGCCGGCCATGGGGATGATCAGCTTCATGTGGGACAGGGGGTGGATTGCATAGGCTAAGCGAACTCTTAAGATAGGAAGACTCCGAGTCAATCCCCGAACGGTGGGCTTACTGGCGTGGCAAAAGGAGCGATCCGATGGTCATTTTGCATGCTCTTCACGGCCGATTGGAAAGGGTGCCGCCGTCAGCGGTACCGTGACCGTGGATTCTGGGACGCTCGACGCATTGGCATGGCACTTGTCTCTCCTACCCCTGTCTGTATCCTTCACCCCTAACCATTTGTTCGGAGCCGCATTATGTACACGTCTCGCATCCTTCCTATCCTCCTGTTGATCGGGGGCCTCGCCTTCGCCGCTACGCTTTCCGGCTGTTCGACCATCGAGAACCTGTCGGGTACCGAGAAGGGTGCTGCCGCGGGGACGGCGGGTGGGGCCGTAGCGGGAGGCCTCATCGGCCGCGCCACCGGTAGCACAGCGCGCGGCGCGATCATCGGGGCTATTGTCGGCGGGACGGCCGGGGCGATCATTGGCCGCCAGATGGACCGGCAAGCCGAGGAGTTGGAGGATGAACTCCCCAACGCCACGGTGGAACGGGTAGGCGAGGGCATCCAGGTAACCTTCGACAGCGGGATCCTCTTTGATTTTGATTCCTCCCAACTCCGGCCCGAGGCTCGCCAAAATCTCCGCGAGCTCGCCCAGAGCTTGTCCTCGTATGACAACACCGAAGTGCTCATCGTCGGACACACCGACTCCGTGGGGCGCGCTGAATACAATCAGGGGTTGTCCGAGCGGAGGGCGCAGGCGGCTGCGGCATACGTGATGGAGCAGGGCGTGCGCCCAAGCCGCGTCCGCACCATGGGGCGAGGGGAAGATGAACCAGTGGCCTCCAACGAAACGGAGGCGGGCCGGCAGGAGAACCGCCGGGTAGAAATCGCAATCTTTGCCAGCGAGGCATACCGCGAGCAGTTGGAAGCTCAGCAGGAGGGTTCATAGTACCCCGCGTGCTGTCCCCAGGCAGCCGGGTGCAGGGGCGCACCGCGTTCGTCGCGTCTGTAACGGATCTGCCTGCTGCGGGAACTCAACGGCAGGGGCGTTCCGTTAGGCTGATTCGGTTCGATAAACATTCATCCCCGCGCCGCCCGCTGTCCGATCAAGTTCACACGGGTGTCCACTGCGCTCGCAGCCGTCCACCGAATTCCTTCGTGAATGCAGCCAGACGCTCCCCATAACGCGGGAAATCGGCTGATACAGGGGTCCGGTATCCGGTCGCACGATGTGGCATGGAACTGGCAAAGGGATCAGGTAATCACACGCTGTATCCGTAGCAACGCATCACTACTCACCCGTACATTTTTGGAGGCTCAACCGTGCAAAGCACCATGAACCCTTTGATCTTTACTCGCTCCCTTTTTGTGGCTTTTGCTGCTGTGTTACTGAGCATCGCCTTGGTACTGCCCGCGCAGGCGCAGGAAGATCTTGGTGCCCTTTACAACGAAGCCGCGCAGGTCGCGCAGCAGGCCCAGCAGGCCCAGCAGAACCAAGAGCACGCCCAGGCGCGACAGCTCTACGCCGAGGCGCACGAGAAAATTGTTGCGTTCTGGGAGCTCGGCCAGGAAATGGAGCACGACGGCGCGATAGCCGAAGGACGGCGCCTGGCCACGCAATTCCAGTTTCGCGCTGGTCTGATGGCGGACCGTGCCGAGGACTACGACCAGGCCATTGAGCACTTTACGCAGGCGCTGGAGTACAACGACGAGCACAGCCGGGCCTACCTGGCCAAGGCCGAAGCGCTTCGTAAGTCGGACCGCTTCGATGAGGGGCTTGAGTTCTACCAGCTCGCCATCGAGACGGGCGACACCGAAGAGCAGCGCACGGCGGAGCGGACCGTCCGGTCGCAGTTTCATTTCCTGGCCTCGTCCCGGCTGGGGGAATCAGAGAGCCCGTCGCGCTCCGCAGCGAACGAAGCGCTCTCCCACCTGGAGCGGCTGCAAGACTACGTAGAGCCGAATGCGAATACCTTTTACTACATGGCGGTCGCGCATGAGGCGCTGGGTAACTACGACGAAGCCATTTCGATGGCCTCACAGGCGCTCGACATCTTCACCGGAAGCCGCAGCGACCGCGCGCGCATCCACCTTGTACGGGGCGAAGCGTACATGGCGCAGGGCGATACGCAGCAAGCACGCTCGGATCTTGAGGAAGCCATGGTGGGCGAATACCGCCAGCGGGCCGAGGCGCTGATGGAGCAGCTTTCGTAACCCACAAGGTGTAGGCGAGAGTAACCGCTCGCTCGCCCGCATGCCGCCTGCATACCAAAGCCCCACCCTCCGGAAGGAGCGTGGGGCTTTTTTAATGACTGCGGAGTGAGCGTCGTGCCAGCTCCTTTTACTCTTGCGGGTGGAGGGTGGCCCCGGGCTGGCGATCCAGAAATTCTTCGTAGAGGCGGGACTGCTCGCTCTCCATCGGAATCTGGTAGCCGTTAATAAAGAGGTGCGTAACGGCGGTCGCTGGCTCGAAGGGATCGCCATCGGCGATGAAGAGGGACGCCTGCTTGCCCTCCTCCAGTGAGCCCAGCTCATCGGCGACGCCAAAGATCTCCGCGGGCGTCAGGGTGACGGCCCGGAGGGCATCTTCGTACGGCATGCCGTAGGCCACGGCAAAGCCCGCGTTGAAGGGCAGGTTGCGGACGTTTGCGTCTTCGCCAGTGCGGAGGGCTACGGTAACCCCCGCTTCGTGCATCAGGGCAGCATTTTCGTAGGCGCGGTCGTAGCGGTCGGAGCTGCGCGAAGGCGTCGCGATAACCGGACCCGCCAGCACGGGGACGCCCGCTTCTGCAATCAGGTCAGCGACGCGCCAGCCCTCGCTGACACCGCTCAGCACTACCTGCTCCAGCTCGCGGTCGGCAATCCACTCCAGGGCCGACCGAATATCCGCCGACCGGTTCACGCGAATCATGACGGGCATTCCGCCCCGCACCACAGGCAGCATGGCTTCCATCTCCGGGACGTACGATGGGGCTTCGTGTGCCTGTGGATCGGCCGTGTGGGCGGAGTCGATCTGCGCGTACTGCGCTGCACGGTCCCACACCAGGTTCAGCTCATCGATGGCTTCCTGGGCTTCCCGCTCAATCTCCTCATCCGAGCGGCGGTCCCACCAGCCCCCGCGTCCGGTGGAGGGGTAGTTCACCGTCATCAACTCAGCACCGCCCACGTGCATCTGCTCCGGCGTGTACCCGTGCAGATTGATCAAGGCGGCAGTGCCCGAGATGCGGCCACCGGACGGCTCCGTAATGACGGTGGTAATACCCGCCACCCGGTTTACCGGGATCAGCCGCGAGTTGGGGTGCACGGCGGTAAGAATGTCGAGCTGTGGGTTCAGCGCCCCCACCTCATTGAAGTCCTGCGTGAGCGAGATGGAGCCCACTTCGGTAACACCCAGTCGGGTCCCGCTGTCGATCATGCCTGGATATACGGACTTGCCCTCGGCGTCAATCACGGTAGCGCCCTCTGGGATGGTCACATCGGTGCCGAGGGCCGTAATGCGTCCGTTTTCGATGATGAGGGTACCGTTGCTGATGGTGCCATTCGCGACGGTCACCAGTTCAGCGTTGGTAATGGCAAACGGGCCGCGGTCGTCAGTGGCGGTGGCATCGACGGGCGTGCCGAACAGCAGACCGGCCGCGAGCAAGACCGAAAGAAGAAAAGACATAGGAGCGAGGGTCCGGTAGAATAGCATGAGGATAAAAGAGGTGGCCGGGGCCGGATTACTTTGTGGAGAGAAACTCAAACAGGTTGACGCCCTCCATGCAGCCCACCCCGTGGCCATGGGCGTCGTGGGGATGGTCGTGGCTATGGCTGTGCGTCTCTCCGGCGTAGGCAGGGGCGACATCGCCCTCAGGGTTCACCTGCAGGCGCATGTCGTCCGGGTCCGTCGCCCGGTCGAACCGCACTACGCCATCCACAAACGTCATCTGCGGCACGGCATACACGGACAGGGGATGGGCGCTGAAGAGCGCGAGGTCGGCATCTTTGCCTTCTTCAATAGAGCCGACACGGTCGTCGATGCCGAGCTGGATGGCCGGGTTGATCGTCACCAGCGATAGGGCTTCGTCATCCGTCAGGTCGCCGTAGCGCTGCGACTTGGCCGCCTGATGGTACATATGGCGGATGAGGTCGCCGCTGTCGGAGTGGATAGAGGCCGTGATTCCGTTGCGGATCAGGATAGCCGCATTGTGAGCCGCGGCGTTGTAGGCCTCAAACTTAAAGCCCCACCAGTCCATGAACACCGATACGGGGATCCCTTGCGCGGCAATCTCTGGGGCAATCTTGAAGGCCTCAATGCTATGCTGCAGCACGAAGGTGTCGTTCAGCCCAAAATCGTCGATCACCTGCATCAGCATGAGCATTTCGTCGGCCCGGTAGGAGTGCGCGTGCACGACGATGTCGCCGCTGAGCACGTCGCTGAGCACTTCGAGGCGCTCACTGTACGGTGGCGGCGTCGGGCGGTCGCCATTGGCATACGCAGCCTTTTGCTCGGCATAGACTTGCGCTTGCCGAAAGGCATCCCGGATGACAAACTCGACGCCCATCCGCGTGCGGGGCTTGATGCCTTGCCCCTGGCCGTGGACGCGCATCGGGTTTTCGCCCAGCGCAAACTTGATGGTCCGCGGGGCGCCGTCGAAGCGGTAGTGCTCCGGGTTCAGATCTCCGTAGCGCAGTTTGATGGTCTGGTTGCGCCCGCCGATGGCGTTGGCCGAACCATGCATCACATGGGCCGTGGTCGTACCGCCCGCCAGGGCCCGGTAGATGCTCACATCGTACGGATTAAGCACATCGCCTACCCCGACATCCGCTGTAACGGGGCGGGTGGCTTCATTCACGTTGCTGATGCCGATGTGGGAGTGCGCGTCGATGATGCCGGGCATCACGTGGAGATCCGTCGCATCAATCACCCGTACGCCGGAGGGTGCGCTGAGCCCCGCGCCGAGCGATTCAATACGGCCGTCGCGCACCAGGATGTCGGTGTTCTCGAGGGTGCCGTTCGTGACGGTGTGCACGGTGGCATTTTGGATGAGCACATCGCCGCGGTCCTGGGCCACGAGCAGGGAGGTGCTTAGCAGGAGCACGAGGGATAGGATGCAGCTAAACGAAAGAAAGCGTAAAAGCATGGGGCGGAAAGGAGGCATGCGAATCGGGAAAGCGAGGAAGAGCAGTGCTGTTATCGAGCCGACTGTTATCGAGCCGACTGTTATCGAGCCGACTGGTGGCGAGCCTATTGGTCAGGCCCGGCCGTTCGGGTGCCCGTCACGGGTACGCCACCGAATCCAGGAATCGTTAGTGTACCTTCGGCCTCCGTCTCCGTCAGGGTCAGGCGGCCGCGAATAGCGCCGAACTGCTCAGCGGTGAAGGCGAAGGTGAGGATGTTGCCGTCGATTCGGACCTCGTCAAACGGTGCGGGGTCGGACGAGACCATCTCAACGGTGATGGTGCCATCGAGCGCTTCGGGGCTGCCATCAAGCTGCACGGTGGCATCGACCGTACCCTCAGGCGAGCGGACGGTAAGCGCCCAGGTGCCGACCGGGTTGATCTCGGCGTCAGGGTCGGCGTCGGCAGGGGCGGTGGTTACGTCGTAGGCTGCTCCATCAACAAACACCGTGTGGATGTCTGTGTCATCGTCAAATAGGTCACCGGTTGCCACGATGAGGTTGGCAATCTTGCCAGCCTCCACCGTGCCCACCTGCCGGTCGATGCCCAAACGCTCCGCCGGGCGCGTGGTGAGGGCAGCAAGGGCCACGTCAGCGGGAAGGCCTGCGGCCACCACCCGGCGAATATGCGCCAGTACGTCGCCCGGTGCGGTATCCTTTGTCGTAAAGGCAAACGAGAGCCCGGCCTCATGGAGGAGCGCGGCTGTGCGCTCGTACTGTTGCTGGACTTCCCGGAGCCTGGCCTTCAGATTCTCTTCTTCGGCCTCCACGTCAGCAAACGTACGTGTGCGGAGGTCGGGGTCGAACGGCGTGTGCTCCTCGTCTCCATCCACCTCCACGGCATCGGGCAGATCGAGGGTCAGGTAGAGAGGGACGTCAGCGTCACGGAGGGCATCCAGCGCGTCGAAGCTCTGGGCGAGGCCCGTCAGTACAAGCGGGAAGCCGAGTTCATTGCGGAGCGCCAGCACCCGGTGTAAATCCAGCGCGTTTTCGGTGTGGAAGAACATCGGGAGATCGCCCGACAGCACCGGGAAAAGCGCGCGGTGGACGGGGTCGTGGGAGGGACGCTCCATGCCCTCTGGGTTTGCATCATACCGCGCTTCCACGGCCTGCCGGCGCTCAGCCTCGCGAAAGGTCTGCCGGAACTGGGCGATCACGGCCATGTCGTTGGACGGGAAAACGCCGCTGGCACTCGCGATTTGGGCCAGTTGGGCGGTTTCGCCACGGAGCACCATGGTGTCGGGGTCGTCGCCGCCAAGCAAGATAACCGCGCCGGTCCCGGGCAGCATGCGCCCCTTTGGCATCACGTGGGCCGCTGTAAAGCCCTGCTCCCGAAGGCGCCGAATGGCGGTATCCTCGGGGTTAAGAAAGGCCCGAACGTCCCGGTTGGGTTGGATGCCGGCACGGGCGGGCGGCGGGTTGCCCCGGTCTTCCACGTCGCCATTCTCGTCGTCGGCCTCGCGCACCCCGACGTGGGACAGCCCATCAATAAAGCCAGCATAGACGGTCAGGGTGTCGCCACCGTCGATGCGGTCAGCCCCCACCGGCACCGACACGTTGGTGCCCACCGCCTCAATGAACCCATCGCGGATGAGCACCGTCGCGCTTTCTGACACAGAGCCAGGGCTGGCCACGACGCGGACGTTTTCGAGCGCCATGACGGACGTCACACGCGGGACATCATCCTGTGCCTGCGCGACTGGAACGAGCAGCATCAGGGCCATCAGGACGATACCTGTGATGCAGGCTGGTGGGGCGGGGGAGAACAGACGAGGAGGAAGCGTTGGTAACAAGCGCATCAAGCAAAAAGGATAAGGTGAGGCCGACACAAGGTAGTCCGTGGGTACGAACTGCGCCCAATATACGAGGCGATTATTACATTGTCAGGTGCTGCCGGCATATATATGTGGCAGGCTACCACCGGCTGTGCAAACCAGTGAATATAACCTGTGATTTGTAACAATATTTTAGGTCTGGCCTCCTGGCTATCTATCGTGAAACCCCTGCGTTCGCCGGTCGTTCGGGCGTCTAATTCACGATAAATGACTTATATGTCATCAAATATGTATAGTACTCGGGGCATCGATACCATCGCCACCATCACGGAGCTGCGCTCAAACACCACAGAGCTCGTCGACCACGCGAGTGAAATTGAGCGAGGGATTATGATTCAGAAAAACAACGAGCCCTACGCGGTGCTCATCAGCTACGATCTGTACCTGCAGCTGCTCGATGAGCGAGAGGCGGCGCAGGCATCTGAGTGAATCTGAACCGTTGGCTCGCATGCTCCTGAGGCGTCACACGAGCGCTTTTAGCTCCTCTACTTGCCGGATGATGGTCTCCCGGTCCATGTGACGGTACCGCTCGGGCAGCAGCGCGCGGCTGGTGCATTCCAGCACAGCCGACAGCGTTTGGAGCTCCACCTCTACCGGATAGGTGGGCGGGATGAAATCGTCCACCACGTGCGCCAGAATGTCCGGTGTCACCTCACCCGTGGGGGCCGGTGGCGGCGTTGAACTGCCGTTGCTGCGTGGAGGCGCAGCGGGTGCGTGAGGCGCACGCCCGGAGGCGGCCATGAACTTTGCGCGGGTGAGCAAGGCCTCCATATCGGCCCCACTGAGCGTGCGCTCGCCATTTAGCAGGATCTCCGGGACGTCGTCGATGGGTAAGTCGACGCCGGTGCGCCGCATCATCACCTCCAACAGCTCCTCGCGATCTTCGCGGGTGGAGGGGTAGAAGAGGGCGAGATGCTCCTCGGCACGGCCCTGCCGTTTGAGGTCGACGGGCATCAGGTCGGGCCGTGCGGTCAGCAGAAAGAAAATGATCCGTCCGCGGTGGGCCGGGTTGCTCATGAAGGCGGCAATCTTCCCGAAGACGCGCGCCGACACGCCCGAGTCGCCCTGCGCATCCCGATTGCCGAGGGCCGCATCGGCTTCATCAATCATCACCGCCACGGGCGTCATCGCGGAGAGCAGCCCCAGGATTTTCTCCAGGTTGCCTTCCGTCACGCCCTGCCATTGCGAGCGGAAGTTCTTGAGCTTTACCATGGGAATCCCGATCTCCCCGGCAAAACACGTGATCAGAAACGTCTTGCCAGTACCTACCGGACCGCTCACGAGGTAGCCCATGGGCATCACGTCAGGCCGGTTGTTGCGGAGGGCTTGGGCAGCATCGCGCAGGTGCTGCTTGGCCTCCCGGTGCCCCGCGACCATGTCCAGGCTGTAGTCGGTCTCCACAAACTCCAGCAGCCCGTAGGCCGCCTCCTCAATCATTTCCTTTTTAAGCTCTGCCAGCACCTCATAGGTGAGCTCAATGCGATTCTCGAGCACATCCGCCAAGATGGTGCGCAGCTGGATAAGGTTCAGCCCGGCGCTGTTTTGCATCATCTGGTCGATGGAGACCGACGCATGCTGGCTGAACGCGTCGGTGCGTCCCTCCAGGTACCAGTCCACGAACGCCCGTCGCTCTGCGCTCTGGGGGCGCTTCAGTTCAATCTCTACCACCCAGGGGCTCTGCACCAGCCGCTGGTTCAGGTCGCTCAGGTTTTCGGCGATCAGGCAGGTGGTGAAGTCGTTGCGGAGAAAGAGCGGGTCGTGCGACCACCGTTGTAGAAACACGAGCGCGCGCCGATCCTCCGTGGACGTCATCGAGGCCTCGGACATCGGCACCACGGTCTCAGCATAGTCGATGATGCAGGCGATACGCTTACCATCGTTAAGCCGGAGGCGAAAATAGTTTTCCAGCAGCGCGAACACCTGCGGAGGCTCTTTGGGCAGCTTCTGCGCATACGAGGTGCCGTAGATGCTGTCGTATCCCGAAACGGCCCGGCTAAAGTCCTGCCGCGACCGCTTGTCCGCAAAGTGAATCCCGGA
>LFFM01000339.1_pt1 | contig 31963 bp, 30 predicted proteins | sample 643131 | NCBI WGS metagenome assembly LFFM01 (sample SAMN03777445, study PRJNA286221) | soda lake metagenome | biome: soda lake; feature: Kulunda steppe; material: water; isolation source: sample Tc-Br brine of Tanatar trona crystallizer | place: Russia: Kulunda steppe | collected 2011-07
GCATCGTCGACTACCTCGAACTGCTGGAGACGATGTACTACCGCGCGAACCTCCAGATGCCGAAGAGCCACACCGAACAGTACGATCTGGACAACAAGTTCTGGTACTGGTACCCGCTGTACTCGCTCGGATCGCTGTCGATCATCGCGTATCTCGTCGCGGCGGTGTCGGGCGCACTGTTGGGGTTCTACTACTCCCCGTCGACCGCCGGCGCGGTCGCACAGGGTGATCCGACGGCAGCGTACAACTCCATCGTGGCGATCATCCAGGACGTCCAGTTCGGCCATATGCTCCGCTCGATCCACCGCTGGTCCGCCCAGTTCATGGTGGCCGCGGTGTTCCTCCACATGCTCCGGGTGTACTTCACCGGCTCGTACAAGGAGCCCCGTGAGGTCAACTGGATCCTCGGGATCGTGCTCATCGGCTTGACCCTGCTTTTCGGGTTCTCCGGGTACGTCCTCCCGTGGAAGCAGCTGTCCTTCTGGGCGGCACAGATCGGCGTCGAGATGGCGCTTGCGACCCCGTTGGTAGGCGAGTGGGCGGCCCAGCTGCTGTTCGGCGGGTTTACTCTCGGACAGGCGACGCTCGTGAGAATGTACATCCTGCACGTGTTCGTTCTGCCGTTCGTGGTGACCGCGCTCATCGCGCTCCACGTCGGCATCGTCTGGGTGCAGGGGATCGCGGAGCCGCACTAATCCAATGACCGACGACATCAACACACCGACCGACGCGACGGCTGACGGCGAGCGAGCGGTCACCGACGGCGGAACCGACGAGGAAGCGCGCACGGATGGCGGCCCCCCGGCGACGGTGCCGCCGGACGACGAGACGCCCACGTGGACCGACCGGAAGGAACGCTCTCAGGGCCTCTCCCGGCTCACGTATCAGTACTTCGAGCGCTCCCGGCGGGAGGACGAGGACCTTCGAGCCGAATCCACCTACGTCGAGCGCGACGTGTTGGGCTTCCCGGCGTGGCCCCACGAGACGATCAGGAACCTCGCTATCACGAGCTTCTTCATCGGCATCATGCTGCTCGTGTCCGCGATCCTTCCGCCACACTTCGGGGCTCCGGCGAACCCGGGGTCGACGCCGCCGATCATCCTGCCGGACTGGTATCTCTACTGGTCGTTCGGACTACTCCATCTCGATCCGATCAACCCCGAGCTCGCTCTCCTCGAGGGCGAGAAGGTCATGTCGGACGAGCTGTACGGACTCGTTGCTCACGGCGTGATATTCGGTATCATTACGCTCGTTCCGTTCCTCAACAAGGGAAGCGCACGTCGCCCGGTCGAGGAGCCGTTCTGGGCCGCCGTGGGGATCTCCGGCGTGATCTTCTCGATCACGCTCGGCGTGCTCGCCATTCAGAACCTCGTGCCGATCGAACTCGATCTACTACTGAACCTCGTGTTCATGCTGCCGATCGTCGGCGCGATCATCACCTATGCGGTGTTGAAGACCCTTCGTGAGGGGTACATGTACGACCTCAACCGTCGGTACTACATGCTACGCCCCCCCAAGTAGCGCCGGTCTGCTGCCATTTCCGTTCAGACACCTCACATTCATGTCCGACACCGACGAGAGGGACCGGTTTCAGGCGGTCGACGAGACGGGGGACCCGATCGCGACCGACGACGCGGAGGACTCGCGAAACGAGCCGATCGGGCCGCGAGTCGGACCGAACGGTCGCGAGATCGTCGTGCCGCTTCGGCTGTACAAGACCGTCACCGCGCTGTCGACACTCGTCGCGGTGGTCGCGTACTTCGTTGGGTTCACGCTCGTCGACGCGGCAACCCTGCAAGTGAGCTTCGTTCGAGCCATCGTCGTCTACGTTCTCGATACGGTCGGGGCGGCGCCGAGTGAGGGCGTGTTGACCGCCCTCCTCGCGATTGCCGGTATCGGGATGATACTGTTCGGAACGGCGGTGTACGTCCTCGGAACGCGGTTTCGAGCCCAGGGAATGGGAAAGGCTCAAGAGGATTCCAGCGAAGGATAACACATGGCAGACGAGTTCATCAAGGGGCTAACCCTGTTCACCCTCGGAGGTCTCGGCTGGATCACCTTCGGCGGGTGGTACCGGACGCCCTCGTACTACGAAATCGATCAGCTGTTCGCCCCCCCACAGGGCGTCGAGTCCGCATACGACGAAATAGGGGTGTTGGCAGGCGACGCGTTCCTCTGGCTGATGATAATCGGTCCGATCGTGTTCTGGGTGTTGCTCCCGGCGGGGAGGCAGCTTCGAGAATCGATGGCGAACGACGCCGCAAACTGACGCGCGGCTTCCCGATCCGGGCGCCGCTCGTGTTCTCCGTCCCGTTCTCGGCTCCGTTTCGTGCTTTTCAACGGATCACGCTGGTCGGTCGACGCGAGCACGGTACGGTCCGTCGAGGGTGAGACGTGAGTGGTTTCGATCCGTCCCGGGAGAACGGACGTGAGCGCTTACGCGACCACCGTGCCGCTCCACACGTCGGCAACGACGAAGAACAGGGCGTAGTACGCCGCGTACAACAGGACGAACACTGACGAGACGATCGCGCTCTTCGGTGCCTCGATCGGCATGTCGTTCCGGGCCTCGACGTTTCGCGACTCGAGCTCGAAGAGATCCGCGATGAGGGTCGTCACGACGACTACGACCAGGATCGTTCCACCGGTCGGCGCGTGAACCGCGAACAGCGCGCTCAGCAACAACAATCCCACGTTCGTGAACGCGTGTGGACCGTACGGTTCGACGCTGTCCTCGGTTCGTCCCTGCTCGACGTGTCGCCGGTGTGCGACGTGCCGGGTGGCGAGGTTCGCGATCGCCATCACGAGGATCGCGAACGGCAACACGGGCCCGACGACCGACAACCAGTCGAAGGGAACGAGGAACTGCAGTGGATCCATATATCCACACTTCCGGTCACGAGTTATTAGAACCTTTCCGATCGGTAGCGGGCGTTCGGGACGACTCGGCGGGTTCGAGGACCACGTCGACGCGCGTCGACACCGTCACATCGACCGAGTGGCCGGGGACCACGACGTCTCGACGCGATCCGTCAACGACGAGCGACACCGCCTCCGACTCCCGCTCTACGGACAGCCGCACGCCGCCGTCGACGACCCAGGCGTCACTCCGGGTCGTGAACGGCGCGATCGGAACGACCGCGATGCCGGCTCCCGGCGCGATCACTGGTCCGCCGGCGGCGTTCGCGTATCCTTCGCTGCCGAACGGCGTCGCGACGGTGACGCCATCGGAGCGAAACGACTCACGCCGATCCGCAGCGATCTCGACCGCGTACTCCGATATCCGCGCGGGCTCGTCGGTCACGAGGGTGACGTCGAAGACGGCTCGACCAGCGATCGATCCGCCGGTCTCGACGGTCAACACCGGAGACGGGACGACTCGTCCCGTCCCGTCGAGGAGGCCTCGTACCGCGCTCTCGACGCGGTCGACATCGGTCGATCGGTCTCCGTCCCGGACGGGAACGACGGGTCGCATGCGTTCGCCTGCCTCGGCCTCGGCGACGATCACGTCGCGGATCACGTCGTCACCGATCGCAACGACCGCGTCGGCCGTCGCCGAATCGACCAGCCGGGCCCCTCCGTTCTCGACCGCTTGGCGGGCATGCGGCACGGATCCGTCGCCCCCGTCCCCGACCACGGCGACGCGGGACATCGGCTCTGCCATATGGAGAGCGTCCGCGCGGGACGGTGGAAAAACTCCCGGTTCATCGGCACGATCCGGGGGCGGTGTGGGCTCAGAAGGGCCAGTCGCCGGTGAACTTCATTCCCGTGGCTGCCCCGGTGGATTCGAGCGCCGTCGCGATCCGGTCCGTGTCCGCTCGCGGAATCGTGTGCGTCTCCGCGGCGAGATCGACGACGAGCTCGGTGAGGAGGATCGACTGTTCCCGGAGGTTCCGAACGTCCAGCTTGTCGATGGTGTCCGCGGCCGTGTGTCCCCACCCCCGCCCTCGGTCCGCCGTCTCCCCGGACACCATGCAGCCGGGGATCCCTCGACTGACGAACGGCCAGTGGTCGCTGTGCGGGACGATACCGCCGTCGAGCGAGACCGGGTGATCGAACCGCTCCCGGAGCCGTTCCCCGGCAGCTTCGAGCTCGTCGAAGCCGTGGTGATCGAGCCGGAGCGTCCGGCCGAACACGTTGCTGTCGACGTTGATCACCGCCCTGATCGCGTCCGGCTCGACTCCGTCGGCGACGCGGGTGGAACCGACGAGGCCGACCTCCTCGGCGCCGAACCCGGCGAACACGACCCGGGTTTCGAGCTCGTCCTCCCTGGCGGCGAGCGCGCTCGCGACCTCGACGATGGTCGCGGTACCCGCACCGTTGTCCATGGCCCCCTCCGCGATGTCGTGTGCGTCCACGTGTGCGGAGACGATCAGCTGCTCGTCGGTGTCGGGCCCGAGCTCGGCCGTCACGGTGCCACTCGTCGCGTCCGGGATGACACAGTCGACCGCGACCGTCACCGTCTCACCCTCGTACCGCCGTGAGAGCCGTGCACCTACCTCCTTGCTCACGCCGACGCCCGGGATCTCGCCGATCGGCGAGTCGGCGGTTCCGACGCTCCCGGTCGGCGGGAGTCCACCGTCGACGTGGTTCGCGAAGACGAAGCCGGCAGCGCCGGCCTCGATGGCGCGATAGTACTTCTCACGGCGATGGACGAACCGATCGAACTCGTCCGGAACGGTCGTGGAGACGAGGGCGATACCCCCCTCGAGGTCGGCCCCCGCGGCGTCGAACTCCGCCGGCGTCCCGTGGCCGACGTCGACGAGCTCGCCCGTCGCGGACGCGTCCGGACTTCGAGGCAGCGCGATACACGATCCGTCGCCCGCGGCGAGCTCGGTTCCGTCCTGACTGACCCGGCTGTGGCCGCGCTCCCAACCCTGAATAGCGAACTCCTCGAGACGGGCGTTTCGCGCGCCGACGTCGGCGAGCGCGTCACGCGTGAGATCGAGACCCGCTCGCTCGCCGTCCGATCCGGCCATCCGACTTCCGACGTCGACCAACGCTTCGAGGAGATCCCACCCGACCTCGCTGGTGAACGTGTCGCCGATCCACTCGGTCATGGATCACCCAGTTCGGGAGCGGCGTTAAGCGATCCGGTGGCGGATCAGTACGTGAATCCGTAGACGTGGTTCAACATGACGTAGGTCACTACCCCGAGTACGAGCGAGAGTAGCCACGAGCCGGCGGCGATCCGGCCGACCGTGGCGTGGGGAGTTTCCGTCCGGAGCTCCCGCTCGGAGTGAGTGAGCCCCAACAGGATCGCATACAGCACGACTGGAACGGCGACGATTGACAACAGGATGTGGATCCCGAGCATGACGAGGTAGACGACGCCGACCAGCTCGGGCCCGTCGAAGTACTTCGTCCCGCCGCCGGCGACGCGGGGGACGTAGATCCCGAGGAACAACAGGATCAACACGAACGACGTCACCATGGCGGCGGCGTGTTTCCGTACCTCCCCGTTACGGATCCAGTACCAGCCGAGCGAGAGCGTGAGGATCGTAAGCGAGTTGACGGCCGCGATCGCGTGGGTCAGTACGTCCACCGTCGATCGTGAGAGGTCGGGAAACAGCGCCTGGAAGCCGGGGACGAGGAACGCGCCGAGCACCGCGCCATAGCCGACCACGGTGAGGAGGGCAACGGTCGCCGCCGGGCGGCGTTTGACGCGGTCGCGGACGCTGACAGCGGACATACTCGGACGACGGGACGAAGCGATAAGTCGGCTTCGGGTTCGGGTCCGTCGAACCGGAGATCACGGCTCCCGATCGATGACGCCGGTCGCCGTCGCCACCTCGATCGCCGCCTCCTCGCTGATCCCGCCCTGGAGGATCGTGTACCGATCGCGGATCTCGTGAGCGTGGGTGAACGCGTGGATCAACTCGGCGTCGTCGATCCCGAGCCCCGCGGCGGTCGTCGGCGCGTCGAGGGAATCGAGCGCGTCCCGGATCGCGGTCCACTCGCCGTTCTCGCCGCTGTGGAGGTACTCGGTCATGATCGAGGCGACGCCGACCTGATGACCGTGCAGCGCCTTCCCCGGGGCGGTTCGGTCGAGCTGGTGGGAGATGAGATGCTCCGCGCCGGAGGCGGGTCGCGAGGAGCCCGCGATCGACATCGCGACGCCCGAAGAGACGAGCGCCTTCACGACGACCCACGAGGACTCCTCTAATCCGGGGCGGATCATGTCGGCGTTCTCGACGAGCAGCTCGGCGGTCATCTCCGAGAGCGCGCCGGCGTACTCGCTGTACTCGACGTTCCGGAGCCGGCGGGCGAGCCGCCAGTCCTTCACCGCCGTATAGTTGGAGATGATGTCTGCACAGCCCGCGGTGGTGAGCCGCCACGGCGCGTTCGCGAGGAACTCGGTGTCCGCGACGACCGCGAGCGGCGGGTCAGCGGCGACCGAGTGGCGCGTGTCGCCCTCGGGGATCGACGATCGACCGGAGACGATCCCGTCGTGTGAGGCGACGGTCGGGGCGGAAACGAACCCGACGTCGAGGTGGTCGGCCGCCATCTTCGCCGTGTCGATCGGTTTACCGCCCCCGAGCGCGATGAGATAGCCGGGATCGACCGCTTCAGCCGTGTCGATCAGCGTCTCGACCGAGTCGAAGGAAGCGTCCGTAACGACCGCGGTTTCGGGATCGTCGAACTGTGCGCGAACCCGGTCGCCGGCGATCTCGTTCGGCGTCGGACTCGTCACGATCAGCGGCCGGCCGGTAAGATACAGCTCACCGACCGCCGCACCGAGGTCCTCGATGACGCCGTGCCCGACGAGCACGTTTCGCGGGAGCTTGATCCACGTCGACTTCTCGAACATACCGGTGGCTCGCACCCGCGGGTGAAAGCCGTTGTCCATGTCCACTACGGTTGCCGTCTCGGTGGTCCCCCGTCGGTGGCGACGGTCGATCGAACCCGCGTACCTCACCGTCGACGGCGATGGGCATCATCCGAGCATCGTCATCGCGGCGTCGTACAGGAAGAAGACGCCAAAACTCGCCAGAACGAGCGCCGAACCGACCGCCACGAGCGGGGAGAACGCCTCTATCCGGCGTTCGGCGAGAACGAGTCCGGCCGGGAACACCGTCACCCACCCGAGGACGCCGCCGAAGAAGCCGACGATGAGCGCGGGTGATCCCGTCGTGACGACGAGCGTTCCGGCGAGCATCTCGCCGACCAGGGGGAGCGGCGAGAGCACGTCGAGGTGACCCGGGCGAAGGAGGCCAACGCCGACGGTGAGCCAGAACAGTACCTGATACGGATTGGTCAACGCCAACACGAGCGCCTTTCTGAACCCCTTCCCCTCGGCCACCATCGGATCCTCGCCGGTCGTCGGTCGGAACGACGCGCGCGCGCCGCGAGCCGCTCCGACCGCGAAGTAGCACATGAGGACGCCGCCGACGGCGATCATGACGGTTTGGAGCCGCGGGAGCGACTCGATGACCGAGACGACCCCGAGATACGCGAGCAGGAAGAAGACGGCGTCGGCGGTTGCCGCACCGAGTCCGGCACGCGCACCGGCGACCCAGCCGCGTAGCACCGACTCCTCGGCAATGACCGCGTTCATCGGTCCCGGTGGCGCGGCGAGCGCCAACCCGAACAGCGCGCCGACGAGGAGCGTCCCGACCGTGTTCACGACCGTCCCGACGCCGGATCGGGTGAAAAACCTCGCGAACGGGTCGTGGTCATCAGTCCACAGCGATCCACAGCAGTGTACGGACCTGGTGTGCGGACGGATCAGTTCGTTCGCTCGCCGCCGTCGGGTGGTCCCGTGCGTTCGCCGCCGGCGTCCTCGTGAGTAGCCGTGAGCGGTTCGTCGGCGTCCTCGACGCGGATCGATCTCGCGACCTCGGTCGGCAGGCTCTGTTCGCCGGCCGGGGTCCGAACGGTGATCATCTCGAACGGGGCGACGTCGACGACCTCGATGACGGTTCCGGGCGTGATGCCGGCGTCCGCGAGGTACTCCAGCTCCGCTTCGTTCCGATCGGAAACGCGGGTGACGACGAGCCTGTCACCTTCCGGGTGGTCCGAGAGGCGCAGCCCGCTTCCCTCGTCTATCGGCTCGAGGTCCGCGCCGGGGATCGGGTCGCCGTGGGGGTCGAACTGTGGGTCTCCGAGCGTCTCGGCCACGCGACGCTCGAACTCCTCGGAGATGTGGTGTTCCAGGGCGTCGGCCTCCTCGTGGACGTCGCTCCAGTCGTAATCGAGGTGATCGGCCAGAAACGACTCCAGCAGCCGGTGATGACGGACGACCTCGAGCGCGACCGCCTCGCCCTCCGCAGTGAGCTCGACTCCTTTGTATGGCTCACGATGGACGAGTTCGCGCTCGGCGAGCTTGGAGAGCATGTCAGTCACCGTCGGCGGGGTCTTGTCGACGTACTCGGCGATGGCGGACGTCGAGACGGGCGGGCCGTCCTCGGCTTGGAGGACGTAGATCGCCTTGAGGTAGTCCTCCATCACGTCGCTGAGCATTCGTGTATCGTAGCGCGAGGCGACTCAAATACCTACCGGGACCGGTTCTCGGTCGATCGGGTGTCGTCCCCACGAGTCGTGTCGACGGCGCCGTTGCCACGGCCGCCATCGGTCACGCCGTCGCCACGGCCGCCATCGGTCACGCCGTCGCCACGGCCGCCATCGGTCACGCCGTCGCCACGACTCCCATCGACCTCCAACTCGTCGACTCGCCGGCGAAGCGCCTCCTTCTCCTTGGTCAATGCGTTGACGGTCCTCTCGAGATCGGCGATCCGGTCCGTCCACGTGATGTAGGCGTAGCCGGCGGCGAACCCGATCACCAGCCCGATCAGGCCGCCACCGAGGAACCCGACGAGCGTCATGATGGACAGGAACAGAGCGTCGAGTACGTCCTCAGCGTCGACGGGGAGGGCGAAAGACATACCAGAGCCGATTCGAGAAAGTTACATAAGTGTTTGGCCATCGGTCCCGCACTCTCCGTGATATCCATCGGTTTCCAGCCGCCTCCTACCGGCGGAGCGACGGAGAACGCTGATAAAGCCTCGTGTCGCCGACCCGGAGTGAAACCGACTCGGGCCCGTCACGGCGACCGGTCCGAGGCGGCTCCGTCCCCGACGCCCAGCGTGTCGTAGAGGAACGTCCAGGCGTCGACTTGCTCGTCGACGATCATCGATTTGGGTCGCCCGACGCCGTGGCCGGTGTCGGACTTCGTCCGGAGCAGGAACGGCCCCCCGTCCGCCTCGGCCTGCATTCGAGCTGCGGTCTTTCGGGCGTGACACGGATGGACTCGGGTGTCGCTCGCGGCGGTTCGAAACAACACTGGCGGATACTCGACGTCCGATTCGACGGTATGGTACGGGGAGTACTCACGGATGTATTCGAACGCCTCGGGATCGTTCTCGGGGTGGCCGTACTCCGTCGTCCACGACTCGCCGAGCAGGAACCGGTGGAATCGGAGCATGTCCAGAAGCGGCACCTCACACTGCACCGCCCCGAACAGGTCCGGACGCTGGGTGAGCACCGCGCCGACCGAGAGTCCGCCGTTCGACCCGCCGGCGACCCCCAGCCGGTCCGTATCCGTGTACCCCTCCTCGACGAGCCACTCGCCGGCCGCGATGAAGTCGTCGAAGGTGTGTTGTTTGTCCGATAGCATCCCTGCCTCGTGCCACGCCTCGCCGTACTCGTAGCCGCCGCGGGCACAGACGACCGCGAACACGCCGCCGTCAGCCAAGAACGGGAGCCGGAACCGGCCGAACGACGGAGTGACGCTGTTTCGGAAGCCGCCGTAGCCGTACAGCAGTGCCGGTCGTGGATCCGCGTCCGTTCCCCCGTGCTCCACGCCGTCGCGATAACAGACGAATACGGGGACTTCAGCACCGTCCGTCGAATCGACGAACGCTTGCTCGACGACGAGGTCGTCGGGGACGTCCACGTCGACGGAGGCGACGGTCTCGCGCCCCCCGTTGTCCTCGTGTTCGGCGTCGAGATCGACACGGATCACCGCCGGCGGCCGGTCGAACCCCGTAACCTCATAAAACGCCTCCCGCTCGTCGCGCGCGGCGGTGCTCCAGGTGACCGTCGCGTACTCTGGGAGGTCGAGGTCCCGACGATGCTTGCCATCACGGTCGTGGACCGCGAGCCGTGAGTGGGCGTCCCGCTGCGTGTGAACGACGAGTCGATCGCCCGCCGGCATCGCCGACTGGAGGATCGACTCGCGCTCGGGGATGACCTCGCGACACTCCTCGAACGAGAGGTCGCCCTCGCGGAACCGCTCGATCGAACAGGCGAGAAGCCGGTTTCGTGGTGCGTCGTGGTCCGTGTGGAGGAACGCGGTTCCGTCGTGGAACCGAACCGAGGTCTCCGCGTCGGTGTCGGTGATGACGGGCCGACGCTCACCGTCGGCGTGGACGTACCACTCCGTCCCACCCACCATCTCCGAGAACCCGACCGCGAGGAGGCCGCCGTCCGGGTCCACGGTTAGCCCGGGCCAGACGTGCTGGTCGTCGTGGTCGAACAGCACCGTCTCGTCGTCCCCCTCGAGTCGGTAGCGACGGATCTCCTTGTCCATCTGTGCACCCTCGTCGGCCTCGCCGGTGGCGACGTAGTAGAATCCGCCGCCGTCGGCCTCCCACGCGAGACTGCTCGCGTTGACGCGCCCGCGTCGTTCCAGGACGGTTCGCGGATCCACGCCGGGGTCGTCACCGTCGGGGTTCGACCCGATCTCGTCGGACGTGGGAACCGGAAGCACGTGGACGTCGTAGTTCTCGTCACCGCCTTCCGTGACGCCGACGGCGACGTGGTCCCCGTCGTGTGCGGCGGCGAACCACCCCATCGAGCGCGGCGGCGCGTCGCTCTCGGGGTCGTTTCCGGGCCACGCGTTCGGATCGACGAGGACGGTCCCCGCGCCGTCGGGTTCGGCGCGGACCTCCAGCCGCGCGTGGTCGTCCGCGGGGTCACGGACCGTCGTGAAGTATCGGTCCTCGCGAACGACGATCGGCCCGTAGTCGGCCACCTCCGCCAGCGACTCGAATCGTGGTCGGAGTCGGTCGCTCGTCGCGGTCGCGAGGTGAGCGTCGGCGTACTCGTTCTGCCGGTCGACCCACGCCGCGACCGCGTCGTCGTCGCCCTCCAGCCAGCGGTAGGGGTCGTCGATATCCACGCCGTGGAGCGTCTCGGTGACGATCTCCCGTCGCGTCTCGGGTGGCTCGATCGCGTCGTTCAGCGATGACATGGGTACTCGTGACACGCCGCGGCGAAAACCGCTGTGGTATCGGGTACCGCCGCCGGAACCGACCGTTTCTCCGCCCCTCACCACGGCCAGTGCCCGGCGACGAGAAGCAGGTTCCGAGCGGCCGCGGCGAGCGAGAGGAGTCCGACGCCGCCACACATCAGCGTCGCGACGAGCCGTCGGGACCCGCCCGCGACGGCGACCGGGATTCCGATGACGACCATGCCGAGCACCTTCGTCGCCAGCATCCCCCGTATCGGCCCCAGCCGACTGATAAGGGCACTCCCGACGGGCGACCCCTCGACGAACTCGCCGCTCGTGATCGCGAGATGTGTCGACCAGACGTCGGCGGCGATGCCGACGACGAGGAGTACGATCGCGGCGACGAGCGGAGGGGACACGGTCCGGTTCGACGTGGTAATGGCTTATAAACGTCCGGGAGCAGGAGCGTCGTGCGGTCGGGTGACTGAGATGGCAGGGGGTGTCGACCCGGGTGTGCGGTTCCCCGAGTTTCGCGCACACTACGGCGGCATTTAAACGGAGCCGACTCGTATGATCGAATGATGAGCGAGTCCGACGAGACGGAGTACGAGATCGCCGTCGTGGGCGGCGGGCCGGCCGGGCTGACGGCCGCGCTGTACGGCGCGCGACTGGGGCACGAAACCGTGCTGATCGATCGCGGCGGCGGCCGCGCGGCCATGATGGCCGACACCCACAACGTGATCGGCGTCACCGAGGAGGTCTCCGGCAACGAGTTCCTTGCAACCGCGCGCGAGCAGGTCGCCTCCTACGGCGGCGAGTTCGAGCGAGGGTTCGTCGAGGCGATAGAGCGCGTCGACGACGGGACGGACGGCGATGGCCGATTCCGGCTCACGGCCGGGGAGGACGTCTATCTCGCCGACCGCGTCGTGCTCGGGACGGGCTTTTCGGACGCCCGACCCGATCCGCCACTCCCGCGAACCGGGAAGGGACTTCACTACTGTCTCCACTGTGACGCCTACATGTTCGTCGACGAGCCGGTGTACGTGATGGGCCACGGCGAGGCGGCCGCCCACGTCGCGATGATCATGCTCAACGTGACGGACGACGTAGACCTGTTGACGAGGGGCACGGATCCGACCTGGAGCGACGAGACCGACGCCCAGCTCGAAGCACATCCGATCGACGTGATCCGCGAGGACGTGGTCGGCGTCGAGAACGACCCCGATTCCGGCTGGCTGGAGGCGTTGGAGTTCGCGAACGGTACGCGCCGGGAGTACCGCGGTGGGTTCGCGATGTACGGCTCCGAGTACAACACCGCGCTGGCGGAGTCGCTTGGCTGTGCGCTCACCGAGGACGGCCGAATCGACGTCGACGACCACGGCCGCACGACCGTCGACGGAGTGTTCGCGGTCGGGGACGTCACGCCCGGCCACAACCAGATCCCGGTCGCGATGGGGCAAGGTGCGAAGGCGGGCCTCGCGATCCACAAGGAGATCCGCGAGTTCCCGCGCTCGAAGGAGACGATCGCACGCGACGGCCCGGTCTCGACGGAGGAGGTCCCGGCGATCCCCTCGGACCTGCTCGCGACCGCCGTCGCCCACGAGGGCCACGCCGGCGGTCCACGAACGGAGGCGTCCGCGGAAGCCGAGGATACGACGCCCGCCGCGGACGACTAGGCTGACGCTGACGACGCGCACACCGTCCGTCCGTTTCGTCCCCGTCGTTCCTCGTTCGAATCAGTCGACGATTTCCATCACTACGCTCGAGAGTTCGCTGAACAGAGCGAAGCAAACATCGATTGACTCCGTCAGTCGGAAACGCGTCGGCCGGGACCCCCGTGAGTGAACGAGTGGAGGTACGGGCGGCGCACGAGCGGAGCGAGTGGGCCGGTCGGGATTTGAACCGGAATCAGACGTGCTCGCTCGCTGCGCGCGACTGATAGGGTTCAAATCCGTCGGCGATTTCTCTCACTGCGTTCGAGAAATGCGCCGGCCGGGATTTGAACCCGGGCCATGAGCTTGGAAGGCTCAGGTCCTACCACTAGACCACCGGCGCGCGTTTTCGGGAACGGCCCGCCGGGATAAGGACCTTACTCTTTGGTCGTGCCGGAGCCGCGGACCATGCCGTAGCAGTTTCCACTGGAAACGTCGACGTCGACGACCGTCAGATCGCTCTCCGCGAGATCCGTCGCGAACTCCTCGGGCGCGTAGATGTGGTAGTACCGCGGCACCGTCTCCCCGCCCGGCAGCGTCCAGTCGACGGTCGTGTCGAACCCCTCCTCACGGTCGAAGCGGTCGTGGGCAGTGCTCCACGCGCTCACCAGACCGACACCGCCCGGCCGCAGAGCCCGTGCCAGCTCGTTCAGGCTCTCGATACGCGTCCCCCTCGGCGAGAGGTGATGAAGGGTCGCGACGTACACCGCCAGATCGATCGCGTCGGTTCCGACGGGTAGCGCCGCGGCATCGCCGTGAACGAACCCCGTGGTCTCCGCGAACCCGCGCTCCCGGGCCCGCGACACCGCCTCGCCGAGGAGTGCCCGGCTGAGATCGATCCCGACCACGCTCGAGGCGTGGTCGGCTAACAGCTCCGCGTGCCGGCCGTTTCCACAGCCGACGTCGAGCGCGCGTTCACCGCGACGGTCCGCGAGGAAGGATTCGACCTCCGGCCACGCGTACTCACGGGTTTCCGAGAAGTGTGTGGCGATCCGGTCGTACGTCGACTGGAGGTTCATGTGTGGGGTTCGGCCGCAACGGATTTAGGTCCGATGACGGTGGACCGACCGTGGCCGTCGGGTGCGGGGGTCTGGCTCGGGCCGTCGGGCTCGGGTCCGATCACACCGAGGCCATGACCGCGAAGGCGATCAGTGTGAGAGCCAACAGGATCGCGGCGTGCTTCGCGCCGTCAGCGACCGACCCCTCACCGAGCTGGCCCGCGACGATCCCGGAACACAGCGCCTGGATCGCCGCCGCATGGAAGAACAGCTGCTCGTAGGCGAACGTGTCGATGTCGCCTAATCCGCCGGCGAGCCCGCCGAACCCGCCACCGACGGGCGAGGACCCCTCGGCAGCCGCCGCTCCGCCGGTGGCCGCCTCCTCGATCGCGGGGATGAACGAGACGGAGAGCGCGGCGATAACGCCGAGGAACACCAGAAAGGAGACGTAAATGACGATCAGGTACGTCAACATGACCTGTCGGCGTTCGCGGCGGAGCGCCCACGTCCCCCGCGCTTCGTCGGCAGCGATCCGTAACACCGGAGCGATGTCACCGCTCGCGTGCATCGCGTTCGTGACGAGCACGACCGCTCTCGACGTCATCGGTGAAGTGACCCGTCGTTCCAGCCGATGGAGCGCGGACGTGGCGTCAGCTCCCCACTCCATGTCCGATCGGACTCGCCGCACGTCCGCAGTCAACGCCTCGAGATCCGAGCCGGCGACCCGACGAAGACTGGAGACGACGGAGGTCCCCGCCTCGTTGACGCTCGCAAGGCGATCCAGGAAGTCAGGAACTGCGGACTCTATCCGCCGAATACGACGTTTCCGGATCTCATACACCAGTGCGTAGGCGGCGAGAACGAGCGCGGTCGCGGTGACGACGGCGGTGTCAACCTGCGCGACGATCTCGGTCGGTGCCCCCCACGTGACGGGATGGACCGCCACGAGTGTCGCGACGACCCCGACCGGAACGACGACGGCGAACACGGCTCTGGGAGAATCAACGACGTGCTCGATGGGGGAATCGATCCACCCACGGATGGGTTCGATCCGATCGTACGCACGGAGGCGCTCCCGGCTCGCAATCCAGTGATCGCCGACGGATCCGCCGTCGGTGAGATACGTCTCCTCGGCAGTGTTCGACGGCTCCGAGAGCTGTACCGTCTCGGTACCCCCGATTCCCTGCGTGATGCTATCGACGTAGACGACGAATCCGAACGTCGCGAGCGGGACGCCGACGTACACCACGACCCGCAACAACGGTAGGGTGTCCTCCAACACGAGTCCGATCACCACGAGGATCGTGATGAAAAACAGCGGCCCCGCGACGAGCGTCGTGACGTACGCCTCCGCGAACGTCGAGAGCAGCTCCAGATACTGCCGTTGTTTCGACTCGGCCTCCTCTTGATACCGCTCGTACTGTCCCTCGAGAAACGCCGACAGTGACTGCCCGGTTCCGAGCACCGATGCGAGGTTCTCGGCGAACTCCGCGAGATCCTCGCTCGGCGTCCGACGCGCGGTGTGTTGAAGTGCGGTCAACACGTCGGTCCCGAACGCGTTCATTTCTCGAATGGCGACCGACAGCTCCGTCGCGGCCTCGCCGTACACTGCCTCGTTCTCCGCCAGCGTATCCATCACGCGTGGGAAGGCCATTCCCGACCGCGAGAGCGCGTACACGAACGCGACCGTCCGAGGAAGCGTGGCGTCTATTTCCGCGGCCCGCGCGGTCGCTCGCTGGCCGAGCACCGCCCAGCGCGCGTAGTACGTGCCGACCGCGAGCGCGGATCCAACGGTCGCGGAGGAGACGAGAAGCAATACGAACAGCTCGACCAGTCCGATCTCGGTCAACCGAGCGAGGGCGGCCAGAAACGAGAGGGCCCCGGGAAGGGCGTCGACGAGCGCCTCCTCGCCGACGTCGAGCGTCGTCAACACCCCCGCAGCGACGTACACTCCGATCACGCTGCCCGCAACGCCGAACACGCCCGCGTACAGCAGAGTTCGTGAGGCGTACGCGCGGTGGGTCCCGCCGACGTGAGCGGCTCGAAGCAGGTCGCGCTCGCGCTGTCTTCGCCCGTGTTCGGCTACGTACTCCCCGAAAAACGAGAGCGCCACTCGAGTCACGAGGAGGTCCGCACGCGACGACACCCAGGGGGTCGCCAGCGCTAGACAGGCCGCCACGGCGATGACGAGCGGAAGGGAGACGATCATTCTTCGGCGGTCTCCACGCGCTCCTCGAGCCGACTCATGACCCTGTCGGGGTCGGCGTAGTACTCGTTGACGAGCGCCGTAAACCGTCGATAGTCACCGACACCGAGGCGACGACAGTGCTCGAGGAACCGTTCGCGCCGGCGTACCTCTCGGAGCAGCTCCGACCGGGACCAACCACGCTCCTCGGCGATCTCCTCGAGCAACGTCGAGTCGTTTCGCCGGAACTCGTCCTCGCCGGCCCGCCACTCGAACGCCGAGGAGTAGTCGAGCTCGCCGGTTCGCTGGTCGATTCCGCCGATCTCGCCTATGGTCTTCGCGCGTCGGACCCGCTGGTCCCCCGATCGCGCCAGCGTTTGCACCGAGAGCAGATCCAGCGATTGGACCATCGCCCTTGGAACGTTGATCGGCTCGTTCTCCAGCCGGTTGATCACCGTTTCGATCGAGTCCGCATGCATCGTCGAGAACGTCGTGTGGCCAGTGTTCATCGCCTGAAACAGGGTGATCGCCTCCGCGCCACGAACCTCGCCGACGATGATGTATTCCGGCCGATGACGCAGCGCGGAGCGCAACAGGTCGTACATGTCGATGTCGGTCCCCTCGTAGCGTCGTTCGCGGGTGACGGAGGAGAGCCAGTTGTCGTGATACAAGGAGAGTTCGCGGGTGTCCTCGATGGATAGCACCTTGGCGCGCGGCGGAACGAACATCGACACCGCGTTCATCGAGGTGGTCTTCCCGGAGGCAGTGCCGCCGGCGAAGATCAGACTCTTGTTGTGCTCGATACAGAGCCAGAAGTACGCCATCTGCTCGATGGAGAAGGTCCCATACTCAACCAGATCGATGGGCGTGAACGGGTCCTCGGCGTACTGGCGGATGGTGAACGCGGAGCCGCGCGGCGTCACCTCCTCGCCGAGCGCGAGCTCGGCACGGGAGCCGTCCGCGAGCGTCGTTTCCACCATCGGATCGCCGACGGAGATGTGTCTGCCCGACTGCTGGGCGAGCCGGATGACGTAGTTGTCGAGCGCCGCCTTCCCGAACGAGACGTTCGTCCGAACGTCTGTGTACTCGTCGTGATAGACGAATATCGGTAGATCGTATCCGTCACAGGAGACGTCCTCGATGTGACGGTCGTTGAGCAGCGGGTCGACCTTCCCGAACCCGCGAAAATCACGATAGAGGTAGTACGCGAGCGAATGGAACGTGTCCATACCGGCCTCGACGCCGTACCCCTCGAGCAACGACTCCAGCTCGTCACGAAGGGTCTCTTCGTCGATGTGACCGGTTCCCTCGCGGTAGAGGAGCGGGTCGCGGATGTCGTCGGCAACGCGGTCCAGAAGCGACCGTTCGAACCCGTCCAGATCCGGTTCGACGGCGTAATATCGGTGTTCGCTCTCGGGGTCGTGGTAGGTGATCACGACGTAGGCGTACGGGGCGTTCACCCAGTACCGATCGACCTCGTGTTCCTCGTCGGGGAGCGAGAACGACGCGAGCGGCCCGTCCTCGCCGGGACGGAAGGGGCGAACAGCGATATCCGACCCCTGGAGCATCTCCCAGGTGCGCTCCAGACGCTGTCGAAGCGTGTCGACGTGTTCCTCCACCCGATGCAGTCTCGTGTCCCCGGACATCGTGTCGTGAGTACATAGGGGACACCTCCGGTTAAATAACTTCCATCGATCGTCCCGTTCATCACCGCTCACCGGTCTCCGAGACGGCGATGCGTCCGCCGCGCGACCGACGCGCCCGTTACGTTGATACGGCGCGACCACTAAGGTTCGATAAGGAAATGCGGCGTGACTACTTCGATCTGACGGTCGAGGGCGTCGATGACGACGCCGGCGGGGCGACGACTCCCCTGGTCCGTATCGACTTCCACGGACCGGAGGGGTTGTTACGGGACCGTCTCTCCGGTGCCGACGGCGACCTCCTCGAGGCGGGGAGCGTGGACGTCGCCTTCCGACTCCAAGAGCCGCTCTCGGAGGGGGCGGACGCCGAGGGAGTCGTGGGCGTAACGAACCGGTACACCGGGGACTTCGTTCTCGAACTCAACGAGACGGCCGACGACGTGCTTCCCTTCATTCGTGCGGCCCGAGAGTCAGCCGACGGCGACGATGCTCGCTTCCGGATCGAGATCGACATCGAAGGCGAGCGGCTCGTGACCTACGATCAGGACACGTTTCTGGTGTACGACCGGGACGGAAACCTCCTCCGTAGCGAGAGCCTGATCCCCTCCGGCGTCGAGCTCTGACTCCGCTCTCGGTCGAGCTCTGAGCCTCCTCCGGCGTCGAGGTCGGACCGTTCGTCGTCGCGCCCATCGCTCGCCGGTACGTTCCCCCTCTGCTCGGCGTCTACCCGTCGCGTAGCGCTTCTAGTACCGACGCCGTGCCGTCCATGAATCCGTCCGCGAGGACGGTGTCCGCGGCGGCGACCGCGGCCTCGTCAGCGTTGGCGACGGCGTACGAGTCGCCGGCGACGGCGAACGTCGAGACGTCGTTCTCGCTGTCACCGATCGCGACGAACGACCCCGTGTCGAGTCCGAGCACGTCCGCGACCCGGACGAGTCCCTCCCCCTTGGTCACGCTCGCCGACTTGACGTGGTACGCGTAGCCGGTGTCGACGACTTCGATCCCGGCGACCTCGCTCGCGACATCGCGGAGCAGATCCTCGTCGACGTCGGTCGAGAGCGCGACCTCGGTCTCGCGCCACCGGTTGACGGTCTCGTCGGCTCCCCAACCGAGGTCGCCGCCACGTTCGAGGAACGTCTCGACGACCGCTCGGGGGAGGTCGGGATCCGCGAGCAGCATCGTTTCGTCATCGACGTGAACGACGCCACCGTTCTCGGCGATCACGTGGGAATCACGGCCGAGGAACGTTGCGAGCGCGACCGGGTACGGGAACGCCTTTCCCGTCGCGATGACGATCGGCGCGTCCCATTCGGGGAGCAGATCGAACACGCGGCCGTCGATACGACCGGTCCGCGTCGTCAGCGTTCCGTCGATATCCAGTACGAGCGGCGGTACCATACGTTATGCTCCGAGAGGCGAGGTGCAATTTGTCTTCCGTTCCGTCGGACGTCCTGGCGGAGTGACGGGAGGTGTCGGTTCGCGGGCGGACGCCCTAGCCGGAGCGCGTCGATCGGTCGAACAGCTCCTGGAACACGAGCGTCGGGAACCGGGGAACGAGTCGACTCGGCGGTCGTCCCTTCCCGTGGGTTCTGGAGGCGGTAACCCGGTCGAGTAGCCCCGCATCGGCGAGCTCGTAGAGCACGCGGCGAACCGTCGAGGCTGATAGGCTGACAGCCTCTCGCGACGCGATCGCTTCGGTTGCGGCGTTGACCGACGCCCGATCGCTCTCGGACAGACTCACGAGCTCGTACAACAGACGGGTCCGACTGGTCGAGAGCGCGAGAACCCGCCCGAGCGCGGCACAGGGTTTCGGCACCTCGTCGATCCCCGCGTCGAGGTCCCGGGGCCGGATCGTGGATGTCCCCGACCGCTCCGCGTTGATCGCGGCGCCGGCGATCGCCGCGAGGGCATCGTGAGCGTCGCCGCTCGCCCACTCCGCGACCTCTCTGAGCTGGTCATGTGTGAGTGCATCCCGGCCGAGTCCCGTCGAACAGCGACTCGTCAACAGCTCGACGAGGACGTGTCGCCGGTAGGAGTCGAACGGCACGGAGACGTCCGGCTCCCACTCGATCGCATCCGGCGGGTCACGGCCGAGACAGACGGGAACGATGTGGCCGCTGACGTCCGCGAGCCACTCCACCACGGTCGTCGCCGTGGGCGTGTCGGCCTCGTTCGTGTGGTCGACGGCGACCACGACGTCCGTTCCCGTGCGGACCGCATCACGAAGCGCGTCGGCGAGGTCGTCGGTGCCGACGCCGTGATCGGGAACGTCCTCGTCGGTCACGGCCACGAGCGTGTCGCGATACACGCCGAACCGCGTCGGTGCGCTCCGGGAGTCGACGTAGACGAACTCCGGGAGACCGGTCTCCGGCGCGCGCGTCGACGTCTGGATGGCACGACGTGGACCGCTGTGGGCTGCAAATCGAGCGAACAGCGCGGAGACTACTGCGGACTTCCCGCTTCCCTTCGGTCCGTGGACGTACACCGGCGGCGGAAGCGACCCGGTAAACGCCGGATGGAGCGCGTCGAGGAGTCGCTCGAGCGCGGGCCCGCGTCCGATCGGCGAATCGACGTGTGAGACGGGAGAGATCGCGTCGATGTCGGCGAGGACGCCCCCGGACGCGTCGTAGCCGAGCCGTCGCTCGATCCGGTCGTCGATGTTCACGGTCGTCCCTCCGTGTCGCGAACGCAAAACCGACACGAATCGCCGACGGAACGGACGTCGTGGTCGTCCCCGGTCGGCGTTACCAGTGGTCCGGCTTGTATCGGTTTATGATCAGGGTCGATACGACGAAGAAGGCGGCACTGAGGAGACCTGCTATCGTTCCCGCAACGATCCGAACGCCGAGCGGTCCCTCGGCGAGCACCGTCATCACGACCGTGACGATGAGAGCCACGACGAGCATGTTCCGGCCGTCCCGCCTCTCGAGTCCCAGCGTCGGCATACGAGTGCGTCGTCGTCGAGGGTTGTAAACCCACCCCGTCGGCGGTGGACTCCGGTGGTGACGGTTCCACACACTTAACGGGAACCGCCGCTTCTCGGCGGGTATGCCGGACAAGGAGTTCGACGACTCGGTCGTCACCGCCGACAAGTGGAGCAGGATGATCGCCCTGTTCGTCGCGATCGGGGCGTTCCTTCTCGCCTTGGAGCTCACCGACGACCTCCAGTTCAGCTCCGTCGTCGCCGCGGTCGCCGGCATCGGGTCGCGAATGTACATCCCGTACCATGCGAGCCTCCGCGTGCCGGAGGACGACCGGCTCCCGATCCACGAACACCCGATGACCGGGAACTACAACCACGGTGCCGCGGGGCTGGCGTTGCTCGTGACGTCCGTCGTGTCGCTGGGTGTCTTCTTGCTTGGTCATGGGTTCGTCACCGCGGTTGGCGTGGGCATCGGTTCCGGCGTGATCTCGTATTTCGTACTCCGGTCACTGCTGCCGACCGCGTAAAAAACGTCCGAGGACTCCCGATCAGACCGCGCCGGGGACCCAGACGGCCGAACCGAGGATCCCGAGGATCGAGAGTATCGCGATGAACGTGTGGGTGATCGCGATGGACGCCGCCGGCGGGTCGACGTGCGTGTCACCGTGTGCGTAGAACACACGCTGGAACGCCTCGCCCACGAGCGCACCGAGCACGCCGAAGATACCGGCGATCGCCAGCGCGGCGATCGGGCTGTATCCCGTCCCGGCGGTCGCGAGGTACGCCGTTGCGGCGGGTAGGGTCATGTGGTGTGTGACCGGGATCTTCCCGACACCGAGGTTCAGGAACAACAGCGATGCCGCACTGATGCCGAACCCGAGGAACGGGCTTCCGGTCTGAATCGCCGCGTACGCGCCGGCAAGCCCGGCCACGAGACCGATAGACGCGACGTGAGACCACTTGTACATGTTCGGGAGCCACGGCTCGACGGCGAGACGATCCTCGCTCTCCTTCTCGCCGTCACTCGGAACCTCGCCCGGTTCGCGCATCTCCTCGCGCTCGAACGGCCCCATGTCCATGTATCCGTTCGCCTTGTCGCTGACCGTGCCAATGATCGAGTAGCCGAACGCCGCCCGGTGGGCGAGTGCGCTGATCACGACGGTCGCCGCGATCGGGTCCGTCGGGATCCCGCCGTTGCGGAGCGACTGCTCGAGGGCGATGCCGAACACACCGAAGGCGGCACCGACTGCGAGGATATCCGGTCGACTCCCCAACGCGACGGTGATGTCCTTTGCGTTGTGATAGTCGAACCCGGACTCCATATCACCTTTCTTCGCCGCGTACGCGGCCGCCGCCGCACCGCCGGCGAAGGAGATGTGTGGACCGAACACGGGCCCGAATCCGACGTCGACGCCGGCACCTTGTGCCGCGTCGCCGCCCCAGACGCCGGCGATCACGAGGAAGCCAGTGAAGACGAAGGCGGGCAGGGCACCGAGCGCGGCACCGAACGCCCCGCCTGCCGCCGCACCGAGCCAGATGGTCGGATCGGTCAAGACTTCGATGATCGCGCTGAGCGACCCCGGGTTCCAGCTCTGTGCCAGCACGTCTCCGGACGCGAGCAGCGCCGGGGCGAGATCGACGCTCATCTATTCGTCCTCCTCCTCGTCACGAGCCCAGTCCTTCGAGCGCTCGACCGCCTCGCTCCAGCGACCGTACCGACGGTCGACGCCGCTGCGGTCGTCGTCGGGGGCGAACTCGCGGTCGATCTGCCAGTTATCACGGAGCTCGTCGATGGTTTCCCAGTAGCCGACGGCGAGGCCGGCGGCGTACGCGGAGCCGAGCGCGGTCGTCTCGTCGACGACCGGCCGGACGATCTCCGTGTCCATGATGTTCGCTTGAAGCTGGCAGAGGAAGTTGTTCTTCACCGCCCCGCCGTCGACGCGGAGGCTGGTGAGGTCGATGTCGGCATCCTGTACCATCGCTTCCGTGACGTCGCGCGTCTGGAACGCGATGGATTCGAGGGTCGCCCGGACGATGTGGGACTTCTCCGTTCCTCGGGTCATCCCGACTATCGTCGCGCGGGCGCGCTGATCCCAGTGGGGTGCACCGAGCCCGGTGAACGCCGGAACGAAGTAGACGCCGTCCGTCGAATCGACGGATCGAGCGAGCTCCTCGGTTTGGGCCGCGTCGTCGATGAGATCGACTTCCTCGAGCCATTCGATCGCGGCGCCGGTCGCGAAGATGGCTCCCTCGAGCGCGTACTGGATGGGTTCACCCGAGCGCTGGAAACCGATCGTGGTGAGGAGGCCGTGGTCGGATTTGACTGCCTCCTCGCCGGTGTTCATTAGGAAGAAGCTCCCCGTTCCGTAGGTGTTCTTCGCGTCGCCCGCGTCGAAACACGTCTGACCGAACAGCGCCGCCTGCTGGTCACCCAGCGCCCCGGCGACGGGCACCGACGCGCCGAGGAAGCCGTCCGCGTCGGTCGTGCCGTACGTGTCCTCGTCGGAGGACGGCCGTACGTCCGGGAGCATCGCCTCCGGAACCCCGAACTCCGCTAAGAGCTCGTCGTCCCACTCGGCGTCGCGGATGTTGTACAGCATCGTCCGCGACGCGTTCGTGACGTCCGTGATGTGATTGCCCGTGAGCTTCCAGATGAGCCACGTGTCGATCGTGCCGAAGAGGATCTCACCGTCCGCCGCACGGTCCTCGATGTCCTCGGGTCGCGACCGCTGGAGCTTGATCGGATCGGAGTTCGCGAGCAGCCACTCGGCTTTCGTCGCCGAGAAGTACGCGTCGACCTCGAGTCCGGTCTTGTCGCGGATCGGCTCCTCCCAGCCGTCCGCTTTGAGCTCCTCGACGCGGTCCGTCGTCCGGCGGTCCTGCCAGACGATCGCGTTGTGTACCGGCCGTCCGGTCTCCGCATCCCAGAGCACCGTCGTCTCGCGCTGGTTGGTGACGCCGAGCGCGTCGAGCTGGTCCGGTCCGATGTCGGCCCGGGAGAGCGCCTGCTGGATCACGTCCTTCGTGTTCTCCCAGATCTCCATCGCGTCGTGTTCGACCCAGCCGGGCTCCGGATAGATCTGTTCGTGTTTCTCGTAGGCGTTCGCGACCACCTGCCCGCTGTGGTCGAACACCATGAATCGTGTACCTGTCGTCCCCTGGTCTATCGCACCGACGTACTGTGTCATGTGTTGGATCCCTCCTGCGGCGCTGGTCCGTCCACGACGACCACACGACCCCGGTCCCGGGCGTCGAGGCGCATCGATCGCGCCACCCCCGGTCCCACACGCCGTGTTCGCCCGGCGTCCCGACCCCGTCGGCCGAGGCCGCTCGATTCCGCCGTCGAAACCGTGGGGCGTCGTCGCCGCGGTATATCTTTACGGAAGCTACCGCGCCGTTCGTGAACATAACGTACTACCATAATAATCTTCCTATTAAATTCCGTTTTAGGAGCGTGGGTAAAAACTGTTTTGGGGAAAATCGCTAGACAGCGGAGGGATACATGGAACCGGAACGTTCCTGATAGTTACGATCGGCTTCGGGGAGGAGGTAAAGTAAAGTGATCGCAGTCCGAGCCGTATTACATGGACGATCAAGTGGATGTCGTCGTGGTCGGCGGGGGATCGACCGGCTGCGGCGTGATACGGGACCTCGCCCGGCGAGGCCTCGACGCGGTCCTCGTCGAGAAGGGGAACCTCACACACGGGACGACGGGACGGATGCACGGACTGTTGCATAGCGGCGGCAGATACGCCGTTTCCGACCAGAAGAGCGCGCGCGAGTGTATCGAGGAGAACATCGTGCTCCGCGATATTGCGGGCCACTGCGTGGAGGAGACCGGCGGGATGTTCGTCAAGCGACCCGAGGACTCCGAGGAGTACTTCCAGGAGAAACTGGACGGGTGCCACGCGTGTGACATTCCGGCGGAGGTGATCGACGGCGAGGAGGCGCGCCGCCGCGAGCCGTATCTCGCGCGCGACGTCGAGAAGGCGATCGTCGTCCCTGACGGCGCGGTCGACCCGTTCCGGCTCTGCGTGGCGAACGCCGCCGATGCCCGCGAGCACGGCGCCCGCGTGGAGACGCACGCCGAGGTGACCGACGTCCTGATCGAGGACGGCAAGGTCGTCGGCGTCGAGATAGAACACGACTCCGGTCCGGGGAAACGGGTCCATCGCGAGCCCGGGACGACCGAGGAGATCCGGGCCCGCTACGTCGTCAACGCGACCGGCGCATGGGCCGGCCAGATCGGCGAGATGGCAGGCGTCGACGTGGAGGTCCGCCCCTCGAAGGGCGTGATGACCGTGATGAACACCCGACAGGTCGACACCGTGATCAACCGCTGTCGACCCAAGGGCGACGCCGACATCGTCGTCCCGCACGAGACGGCCTGTATCCTGGGGACGACCGACGAGGAGGTAGACGACCCTGAGGACTACCCGGAGGAGGAGTGGGAGGTGGACCTGATGATCGAGACGCTCTCGGAACTCGTCCCGGCGCTGAAGGACGCCCGCACCCTGCGTTCGTTCTGGGGGGTTCGACCGCTCTACGAGCCGCCGGGAACCGGCACCGACGACCCGACCGACATCACCCGCGACTACTTCCTGCTCGATCACGACGTACGCGACGACCTGCCCGGAATGACGAGCATCGTCGGCGGGAAGCTCACGACCTACCGGATGATGGCCGAATCGATCACCGACCACGTCTGTGAAAAGCTCGATCACGACGCCGAGTGCGACACCGCCGACGCACCCCTGCCCGGCTCGGAGGATTTCAGCGTCCTCCGAGAGTACATGGACGAGTTCGGCCTCCGATCGCCGGTCGGCCGTCGGTCGGTCCAGCGGCTCGGCTCCCGCGCCGATGAGGTGCTGAAGGGGAGCGACCCGAACCCCGTCGTCTGCGAGTGTGAGGGCGTCACCCGCGCGGAGGTCCAGGACGCGATAGACGGGGCGGGCTCGGATCTGAACGCGGTTCGGCTCCGCACGCGGGCGTCGATGGGGAACTGTCAGGGCGGGTTCTGTACCCATCGGATCGCGGCGGAGCTCACCCAGGAGTATCCCGGGGCCGTCGTCCGCGAGGCCGAAGACGAGCTGTATCAGGAGCGGTGGAAGGGGCAGCGGCACGCGCTGTGGGGTCGACAGCTCTCCCAAGCGATGTTGAACCACATGCTCCACGCGACCACGATGAACCGTGACGGCGACCTCGCGACGAGGGACGCCGAGGTCGATTTCGACGCGTTCGACGCTGGCTCCGCCGACGCTGCTGGCGACGGGCCGGATGCGGGCGATGCGGCGTCCGGCGTCACGGCCACTGACGGGGGACGTGATGGCGATCGATAGCGACGTCCTCGTCGTCGGCGGCGGACTCGCCGGGATCACGGCAGCGATATCGGCGGCCCGCGAGGGAGCCGACGTCCGGCTCGTGTCACACAAGGCGAGCACGCTCCGGCAGGCGTCGGGACTGATCGACGCCCTCGGCTACGTCCCGCCGACGGAACCGGCGAAACCACTCCGTGAGGGGCCGCCGACCGCGGGACGCGGCGTCGACCCGGACGAGTGGCCGGACCCCGACGGCCCGTTCGCGGACCCGTACGAGGCGATACCCGACCTCCCGGAGGACCATCCGTATCGCCTCGTGGGTGACGACGCGCTCCGCGACGGGCTTGCGTTGTTCGACGAGCTCGTCGGTGACGCGTATCTCGGGGGGCACACCGATCGAAACGCACTGGTGCCGACGTTCGGCGGGGCGGTGAAACCCACCGCACGCTACCCGAAGTCGGCGGCCGCGGGGCTTGCGAGCGACGATCGATCGACGCTGGTCGTCGGATTCCGGTCGCTTACGGAGTACGACGCCCGATCGTTCGCGGACCGTCTGAAAGCGTCTGGCGTCCCCTTCGACGTCGCGGGCGTGGAAGTCGAGTTCGGGGAGGCGTTCCGTGCGGACGCGAAAGTAACCCGGCTCGCGAAGGCGCTTGACCGCGACGAGGAGATCGATGGGACGCCGGCGCGCGAGGCGTTGGCGAAGGCGGTCGCTCCACACGTACATGACGTCGTCGACGAGGACGGCGGCGTTGAGCGGGTCGACCGCGTCGGATTTCCGGCGTTCCTCGGCGACGACGAGAGTGACGCGGTTCGGGCGACCCTCTCCGAGCGGCTCGATGCGGACGTGTTCGAGATCCCGATGGGGCCGCCGAGCCTCCCCGGGCTCCGGCTGGAGGACCGTCTGTACGATGCGCTCGACGCCGAGGGCGTTCGGTTCGAGACGGGAACGCCTGTCGTCGGCTACGAGACGGACGCGGACGGTGACATCGATCACCTAGTCATGGACCGGAAAGGGAGCAAGATCCCCTACGGCGCGGACGCGATCGTGCTCGCAACGGGTGGGCTGGTCGGAAAGGGGCTCGACTCGGACCGTGACGGGGTACGCGAGCCGGTGCTCGATCTACACGTGCCACAGCCGTCGGACCGCTACGAGTGGTTCGTCGACGACGCGTTCGGCGAGCAACCGTACGCGAGGTTCGGCGTTCGACCCGACGACCGGCTACGACCGCTCGACGCGGCGGGAGGTGTAGAACACGACAACGTGCGCGTCGCCGGCGCGGTCGTCGGCGGTGCGGACGTCGCACGGGAGAAGTCCGCGAGCGGGGTCTCCCTCGCGACCGGTCTCGTGGCGGGACGCGAAGCGGCAACGGAGGTTCGACAATGACACGGAAGAGACGAAACGACGATACGGCGAACGATCGCGAAGCGAACGACGACCGAACCGCCACCGACGGCGGCGTCGAGAGCGCGACCGGCGGGACCGACTCGTCCGAGCTCGACCCGGACGCGTACGACCCCATCGACGTGTTTCCCGAGGGCGACCTCGACCTCCGCGACGGCGCGGACTCGTGTTACAAGTGTACTTCATGTGACACATCATGCCCGGTTGCGGAGGTCGACGACGAGTTCCCCGGGCCGAAGTTCCAGGGACCGGAACAGTGGCGGCTCAAACGGAAGGAGGACACCGACATCGACGAGTCGATCACCTCCTGTTCCAACTGTATGCGGTGTGACGACGCCTGCCCCTCGTCGGTGCCGCTCTCACAGATGCACAACGAGGCTCGCGGCCAGTACGTCGAGGAACAGATGGAGAAGCTCTCCGTCGAGTACGTCCGCAACCGGATCCTCGCGAACTACCGGACGTCTGCGCGGCTCGCCAGCATCGTTCCGCGGCTCTCGACCTATGCGATGAACTTCGGTCCGGCCCGCTGGGTGATGGACAAGGCGCTCGGGATCCCCAAAGAGCGTGAGTTCCCCGAGTTCGCGACGACGACGTTCCGCGAGTGGTGGCGCGATCGTGGCGGCGCACAGGTGTCGAACCCCGACAAGCGCGTCGCGTACTTCCACGGCTGCTACTCCAACTACAACACGCCGGAGGTCGGCAAGGCGATGGTCCGCGTGTACGAGCACTTCGGCTACGAGGTGATGGTCCCGCCGCAGAAATGTTCGGGCACCCCGATGTTCGCCAACGGGATGATCAAGGACGCCCGTCGACACGCCGTAACGAACGTCGAGAACCTCGTGGCGGCGATCGGCGACGGTGCCGACGTGATCGCCTCGTGTACCTCGTGTTCGATGTCGCTCCGCCAGGAATACCCCGAACTGTTCGACATCCACGGGATCGAGGACGTCTCCGATCACACCTTCGAGGCCCTGGAGTACCTCCGTATCCACGAGGACTTGGACGGAGCACTCGCGGAGGCCAGCCCGAACGACGACCGATCGTACGCGTACCACGCACCGTGTCACGCCCGAAACCAAGGGCTCTCCCGGCAGGCCGTCGAGACGTTCCGCGACGTCGACGGCGTCACCATGGAGGACGTCGGCGACTCCTGTTCGGGGATCTCCGGCACGTACGGGTGGAAGAGCGAGAAGTACGAGAAGTCGATGGAGATCGGCGAGGAGATGTTCCATCACATGGAGGATGCGGAGGGAGAGGTGGGGATGACGGAGTGTCCTACCTGCGCGATGCAGATGGAACACGGTACGGGGTACGAGATCGAACACCCGCTCCAGCTGCTCGAGGACACGCTCGTCGCCTGAGGCGGACCGTCTCGCGGTCGCCTGAGACGGGGGGAATCCCGGGCGCCTGACGCGTGTACCCGAGGGAACCCCCACAACGTGGTCGTTTTCACCGGTGATAACGGGCGACGAACGCGTATTTTCGGCGGATCCCGAGACGTGACGCTCGCACGGCTCGTTACCCGGTTCGAGACGATCGATCGGTCGACCATCGTCGTCGATCGAACCGAGCCCGATCCGGTTTACGACATGCCCGCCGACATCCTTGGGGACGACGCGCTACATCCGCCGAAACCCCTGAGCCGAGGTGCTCCCGACCACCGGAACGGTGTACGCTCACGCTTGGACGGCGCTCCGGCGGCCGCGGCCGCCGGACTACCCGAAACCCGAGGTGCCGTCGAGTATATAAACGACTCGGCGGAGGGCTCAACCCGTGCGTTCATATCCCCTGGGCGGTGACGGGCGGCCATGTTCGTGGATCGGTCCGATCTCCTCGCCGACGTCGAACCCATGCGCGGGTACGGCGTCGCGGTGACGCCCGGGCGGGACGGACCGATCGTGTTCGTTGCCGGCTACGGGGAATCGAACCGACTCTACACCGCGGACGGCAGTCGCTTCGTCGACAGCGCGTGCGGGATCGTCTCGGACGACGCTCGTCACGGGATGGGCGTCTGTGCCGCCGACATGGACGGTGACGGAAACGAGGAGATCTACGTCCACAACTGTGCCAACAGCGTCGGGATCGGCGGCGATTCCGATCTCCTTCTGGATCGGTTGGAGGCGGATCGATACCGCTGGACCGACGCCTTCGCGCTGCCGGTCAACGCCGACCGGCTCAACTTCCGCGCTGGCCGGTCGGTCGCCGCGCTCGACCGCCACGGGACCGGACGATACGGCGTTGCGGTCGCGAGCTACGGTGCACCGCTGGCGTTCTACGAGCTCGGGGACGACGGCGAGGCCTCGGACATGGCTGACGTGGTCGGGTTGGCAGTCGAGGACGGCTGCCGTTCGCTTCTCCCTGGGCCGTTGTGTGGGGACGGAACCGACCTGTTCGTCGGCGTCGAAGGAGGGCCGAACCGATTGTTCCGCAACGACGGAGGCCATTACGACCCCGTCGACGGCGGACACGACCTGGCGGATCCTGACGGCGACGCTCGCGGGGTCGCACTCGTCGACGAGAACGGGACGTTCGCGCTCGCGCTCGGGAACTGGGAGGGTCGAAGTCGTCTGCTGAGACGCGCCCCGGACGGTCGCTTCAGTGACGCGGCGCCGGACGCGCTCGGAAGCGCCGAAAGCGTCCGTGCCGTGGTCGCTGCCGACTTCGACAACGACGGTCGAGAGGAGCTGTTCTGTAACGCGCTCGGCGTGCGAAACCGGCTGCTCGAACGGGTCGACCCCGAACCGTGCGGACACGCCGGCGAGCCGAGCGGACGGAAGGACCGGGATGGACTGAGCGGCCGAGACGGACCGGAGAGGCCGCGATGGGACGTCACCGCGATCGGCGCGGCGGCCGAACCGCAGGGGTTCGGAACGGGAGCGATCGCGGCCGATCTCGACGGTGACGGGGTCCTCGAGCTAGTGCTCGTTCACGGGGAGGTGGCCGCCCAGCCGATCAGCGTCTACGCGGTCCCGGACGCAGCGTCGAACGGCTGGCTCCGCGTTCGGCCGACGACGGAACAGGGCGCACCGGCACGTGGTGCGACGGTCCGACTGGAGACCTCACGGGGAGTGCAGCGCCGGGTGATCGACGCCGGTGGGGGGTATCTGTGCCAGACCGAGCCGGTCGCACACTTCGGACTCGGCGGCGCGGAGCCACGGGAGCTCGCCGTTCGATGGCCCGACGGACGGACACGGACCCTCACCGACCCTACCACGGCGGTCGAACACGAGGTCACCCACCCCGCAGTCGAGGACCGGTGACGGGTGGCCAGAACTGCCGCCCTTCGCGGGTTCAAGTACGCGGAGGTTCACACGCGAGTATGGTAGATCCGACCTCCGACCTCGAGGCGGACGTCGACGAGGACTCCGCACCCCGTTGTGTGTCCTGTGGTGGTCCGGCGTTCGGCGTCGGTCGGCGAATCCTCACGTGGGTCGACGACGGCGAGCTGGAACGACGCCACTTCTGCGGGCAGGACTGTCGAGACGAATGGGCCGACGAGCGTCCCGGCGCGTCACGGTGACGGGAGGGAGCCGTGCCGTCACCAAGCGCGGGAGGCTTTTTTACTTCGGGGATGGTAGGTTCGCGTATGATATCACTCGATGAGGCCGTGACCGCACGACTGGAGTCACACGGTGAGCGATTCGAGGCTCTGATCGATCCGGACGCCGCCCTCGCGATGAAACGCGGCGAGTTCGAGGGGGAGTTGGAGGACGTTATCGCCGCCGAGGACGTCTTCGAGAACGCGTCCCGGGGTGATCGGCCGGCCGAGGAGGATCTCGAGACGGTGTTCGGAACGACCGATCCGTTGGAGATCATTCCAGAGATCGTCGAGCGGGGAGAGATACAGATCACTGCCGAGCAGCGCGAGGAGATGCAGGAGCGGAAACATCGGGAGCTCGTCACCACGATCACGCGTAACGCCGTGAACCCGCAGATGGACGACTCGCCACACCCGCCGGAGCGGATCGAGCGCGCGTTATCGGAGGCCGGATTCCAGATCGACCCGATGGAACCCGTCGAGAACCAGGTCGACGACGCGCTCGATGCGCTCCGACCGGTGATCCCCATCCGGTTCGAGGAGGTGACGATGGCAGTACAGCTCCCTCCCGATTACGCCGGTTCCGGGCAGGCGCAGGTCCGCGAGTTCGGCGACCTCGAACGGGAAGAGTGGCAAAACGACGGCGGCTGGATCGGCGTGTTGACGTTCCCCGCCGGACTCCAGAACGATCTCTATGACCTCGTGAACGAGGTCACGTCCGGCGAGGGCGACGCCCGTGTCATCAAGGACAAAGACGAGTTACGGACGCGGTGAACGCGTCGACGAGAGAAGGGCGTTGACGCCGTCCCGTACGTATTTATCACAGCTGTCATTGACATCCTCCCCGCGCTAGAGCGCGAGGATTCCTCCGTTGGGGGTTCGGCTACCGACCCACGGAGGCAACTTGCGGGTTCGTGCGCACTTCTTTGGGACTTTCGTGAGCGCTCTTCCGTAGGAGATTGTTGATACGGTCGCCGTATTCTCACGGGTAGCCACAACCACCGATCTGAACGTCTCTCTAAGCCGAATAGGGTTCACCCGTGACAGACCGAAATCGCAAGACAGCAA
>LFFM01000340.1_pt1 | contig 31960 bp, 27 predicted proteins | sample 643131 | NCBI WGS metagenome assembly LFFM01 (sample SAMN03777445, study PRJNA286221) | soda lake metagenome | biome: soda lake; feature: Kulunda steppe; material: water; isolation source: sample Tc-Br brine of Tanatar trona crystallizer | place: Russia: Kulunda steppe | collected 2011-07
AGCTTTCTGTATATCGCAATGGCCGGCACCGGGTTGGCGGAGCATACCGTGTAAATCCCGTACGATCAGGGTATCGCTCTGTGCTCCGCGGCAAGGCGGGATGATAGTGACCGGGAAACAGGTTTTTTCCCGAGTTCCTACAATCGACCGCTCGAAAAAAAAGCGGTATCGGTCACAGACTCCCAGCGGTTCGAGGAGCGAGATTGCCGAGTCGGTTCACCGTACGGCCACGGCCGGCGGTGCATCGGCGCCAATCAGGCGTCTCGAAGGGTTGCCACAAAAACTCGGGTTTTTCTCTCAACTTTCACAGAGCACAGAGGAGGTCCAAATCGTGATGCGGAATATGTGATGTAGCGGATGACATCGGACGCCAAATTCAGTGATCGTATGGCGAACGGCTAACAGAAATTAAAAAAGTTTTGACTTGGATGACGCTGCTCTATGTCGTCACCTGCGTCATTTCTCGGGCCCCCTGCCGCCCACTCCTTACCTAGAAATTATTGATCGTAATACAGTGTTTTTCATCGATCGGGTGATTTCGATCGTAATGCCTGGTTTTCTCTTCAAGCAGGTAATTCCGATTGTAGAACGCCCTGAGCCGAAGTTGACGATAGCAGGCTTCAACGTCGAGGGCGTGCTGGGCAAGGCGCGGTGACGAAGCAATGCCTCAGGCATCGTCGAGCGAGCCGCAACGCCGATCTAGCGCGTTCTCGACGCGTCAGACCCACCGTCAACGAGTGCTCAAGACGTAGTAATGTGTGAGGGTCATAGCAACACCGGAATGTTGAGCCATGTTGAGCGCAGTTTATGGAGTTTTCATCTCAGAAGCGGTCAAAAAAGTCTCCCATCGGCATTCGCCGGCTGATGGCTCCGGCTTCGTTGAGCGCCGGGATTAACGTGACCGTGTACCCCTGGGTGCTCAGAAGCTATCAAAAAGTCTTCCGTCGTGATTTCCGGCCGATTTAGACCGAAGTTTCCGTCGAAAATACTCGACGTATCCTTCGGATAGCCCTCCGCGCCCCACAAGGCGGGAACCCAGCGCTTTGAAGCCAAACAAATCATCTCGCCGAGCGCTGGAAGCGCGCCCTGAGCAAAGCGAGGAAGTACCGCTGGGGTGAAGCGACCGAATACTCGTGAGGTGACGCGACCACGCAGTCTTGGGCTGATCGGGGACGTTTGTGTGACCGCCTCTTGTAGCCGATGATGGGCGCTCACCACAGGATACAAGAAGATGGGAGGATTGGGGGCTCTCCTCGGAGCCCCACCTGCCGTGTCAGCACACCCTTACGGTGGAGGCCTTGCAACGCTGGAGTGCCTACTTTAGCTCACCATCTTCTGAAGTAGATGACTGAAATATCTTCTCATTCGCCGGGCTGTGCGATGATGAAGTCGCGAAACTCGGGATTGACGTTTGACCCACCCTGAGAGACCTGCGGAAGCTGCCAACTTCCCCGAAGGTCACCGCGCCCGATGTCATCGTCGTCTTCGATGATGCGCTGCATCGAATAATTCATATCGCCGTCGCGTCCGCCGACGAAGGGGGGGCCGCCATTGCCGGCGACATCGATGATCTCTGTTTCGTTGTTGTCACCGGTTTGACGCGTGCTGCGGAGCTCCAAGTTCAGCGAGGCGCTCTGCAAATCGAGGCTCCGGAATCGGGGGTCATTGGCGGTATTGAGCACAAAATCGGGATTTCGGAAGGCGTGATTACCCCGCTGTGGATCGCCCTCGGAGAGGGGCACGGTATTGTGGTCGAGCATCAGGAATTTTTCACCGGGTCCGATGACAGTTCCCGGAGGAAAACCGACTTTGACGTCGTGGCCATTGGTCAGGGTCCACATCGACATATTGATCGGTTCATCGGTGGTGTTGTAGAGCTCGACGAATTGGTCATTGGTGACCGGGTCTCGGTCTTCGAAGTCGCCGGTGTGATCCGTGGGATCGCGCTGGGCATTCCAGCCGTCGAAATGCACCTCACTGATCACGACATCCCCCGGTTCGGTCCCGTCTTCGCGGTGATCGCAGCGAAGTTCTTCGCTGTCTTTCATCAATCGACACATCGACGTCGACAGGTCTTTGGCCTGTTGCCAAATATTGTCGTATTCCTCGTGGTAGACGTCGGTCACATCTTCTCCACGCATAATGATGAGGACTTCGTCATTGGAAATCGTCGCCGCCGACGACCAGTTAAAGCTTCCGGTCAATACCCGGGCATTATCGGTCCCGGAGTCGAGAAACATGGTCTTGGTATGAAGTCGGCCACCGCCGGCCTGATAATCACCGGGAGTCCGCGAATTGTAATTCCCGTCGAGGCGCATATCGATGCCATTGGCAAGCAGTCGATAGCCCTGGTGGTATTGACCATTTCCGTGGAGTTGGGAGCGATCGATAATGCCCTGCACTTCCTTGCCTTCGCGGTGGCGATTGATGAATTCACTGGCCACCTGGTCTTTGGTGAATGCGAAAATCTGGAAGTAAATCGACTCCTGGACGTCGCGAAGTTCCTCGAGAATCCGCCCCATGGCGTCGTCTTGGGGCGCAAACCAGATTTCGACTTCCGTGCCACCGACATTGAACTTCTTGGGGCTGTCCAGCGGCTGTTTGGCCGCCGAGAAACGGCCCTCGAACATCTGTTCAAATTCCTGGGTAAAGCGTTCGGCAACGGGAGTACTGTCAAACCAGATCCAGTGGTTGTTGTTGAATGTAAACTCCGTATCCGAAATATTGCCGGTGCCGGTGTACACAAACCGGTCATCGAGGATGAAGAATTTGTTGTGCATGATATGAAATTGATTGCCCGTCTGCACCGGGATCTGGTGTTCTTCCATGGTGGCATAGCCGTGAGAACCACGGGAGTATTCTCCGGCATCTCCTACAAGGCGAACCTCGACGCCGCGGTAATGAGCGCGGACCAGGGCATCGATGATATTTTGCTTGCTAAACCCGTAGACGGCGGCATAAACGGATACGTCGGCATTATCGATCCGTTCGGAAATGAACTCACTGGGCTTTCGGTTAAATTCCGAGCCGTCGCGAAACCCCGGGGAATTGAAAAAGACCGAAAGCTGTGGGTTGGCGGTCTGGAGCTCATCGGAGGGTTCCTCGAATTCACCGCACCCCGTCGATGCCAGTAATGCACCGGAGAGTCCAACTGCCAGTACGGCAAGTACGGCCAGCCCTTGTTTGACACTATTCATCACTGCCTTCGACTCATTGTTGGTCATCGAACGTTGCGAACCGGCGTTTAAAATATCACTCATCGTTGGCCTCCGCCCACAGTTGTTGCCAGACATCGACAAAGCGGTCGACCTCTGGATTCGTCGCTTCTTCTTGATCGTATCCAGTTTCCAGGACCTCCCACATCACGCCATCGGCGAATGTATCGGAGGGATAGAACCGGACAGCATCATCGCCGGGCCCAAATTCGGGATTGGCAATGACCTCAAAGGGCTGAGCGCGCCACAACTCGTGGCTCAGAATCTGAACGGTCCTCGGCTGGCGACGGTCATTGCGATCTGATTCGGAGTCGAAAATGACCATCGTCGGAAGCTCGCCCATCTCCTCGGGTGCATACACCGGATCGAGGGCCGCGATTTCATCGTCGAGGGTCTCCGTCGGCTCGCCGAGTAGAACCTGGACGTCGAATCCCTCATCGACTTTGTAGCTCAGCGCATTGATGAGGTCTTCGTTGGTCAGTTTGTCGGTGACCACAAATACCGACGAACGAGCGCGATAGGTTTCATCGACCACATTCTTGACCAGGCGCTCCTGGGGATTGAAGCGAACGCGAAGCTGACCGCGATTGGTAAATCGCAGGGGATATTGATGTGTCAGCGACTTCAGGGGGCCGTTGTAGACACTGAGCGTCGTCGAAAAGACGCCGCCGTGCATCTGACGGAATTCGCGGCCGAAGCTGTTATTCATCTCCTCGCTGATGGCGCGAAAGGCCATCCAGACCGGATGGTCCTCGGTCAATGGCGCCGAGATATTCCAAACCTCGGTATCATCGATGAGAAAAAAGGTATGACTCATCGAGTTATAATGTGCCGGTCGAACCATCTCTCGGCTCGGGTTATTGACCGGGTAGGTATTGCCAAAAGGCTCATCGGTACCGGTGCAGGTGATATGTTCGTCGTGGTCAAAAAAGGCGCAGTGCTCGAGGAGCGGAGTGACATTCGGCTCCGGCAGATAGGACAATTCACCATCGCCGAAGACAACACTGATGTCATCGTGGCCGACCAACTCCAGGAAGTCCTCGTCATCATCGAAGAGTTCGTCAGCGACAATCCGGACCTCCACGCCCCGGTCTGCAGCATCGATCAAGGCATCTCGGATATCATCGTCGTCGAGCCCGGAGATGGCGGCATCGATGTCCTCTTCGGCGCCGTCGATATCATCGATTAGGCCGCTGCGAATCTCGTCGATTTCGTCCGCTCCACCGGCGTAGTAATCGACGTAGTTAAACCATCCTTCGTGGTCTTCGGCGGATTCGTCATCGGTGGCGTGGCTGGAGATGGCCACGCCGAGGGTCGTGGCCCCGACGCAAGCTGCGATGCCGGCGACGGCCAGCCATTTCCACAATGCACTGTCGTTGTTCATGACTTCGGGCCCTGTTTCGGTTACATCACTCAAACTGGCCTCCCGCCGTGGCACCGGCATAATCGGCGCTGTTCGGTTCTCCGGGACTGGCCAGGGTATTTTCGCGATAGCCGTCGGCGATATTTTGGCGACCGCCGTCGTAATCGATATCCTGGACGGAATCGAAGCTGACGTCATCGGTATTGGCGTGCCAGCTGCGGTCCATGCTCCCCATATTATCAAATAGCGACTGGGTGCGTTCCATGGAGCGGACCGTCACCAAATCGTAGCCGCCGGCAAAGGGGCGATCCGTCGACGAGCCGGCGGGCTCGACGAGTCTGCGATCGGCGTCGCGCAACTCGACGCGCACCGCCCGCTTACCGAGTTTGAGTCGGTCGTCGACGACGTCGGCGACCTCGCCGAAGGCACCGTCGTCCTTGGCGGCAATCACCAGATGCTCATTGGGAGTCAGTGGCTCCTCGAATTGAGGTAGCCGGAAACTCTGTTCGTAATCGCCGGTAATCTCGATGCGCCACTCCGACAAATTGATCGGTCGGTGATATTCGTTGCGAATCTCGATGAATACGTCGTCCGGATCGTAGGTGCCGTCGTTGTGGACGCTTCCCGCCCAGTTGATCTCACTGATATGAAGCGTCCCCCGTTCGGCGCTCGACGGGTCGTCGTCGGTCTGCCAGCGATACAGGACCTGTCCGTCCTCCTCACCGGGATCGGAATTATCGAAGGCCGGACAACCGGTGAGCATCGCCATAGCGACGACGCTGACCGCCAGTCCTGTTGCCGTTGTCTTATATGCTCTCATTGCATCCTCCTGGACCACATTTGAGTTCAAATCGCCGGGGGGCACCCCCCATCGATCGGTCCATCAAAACTGAAGTGTCGCACCGCCAGAGATGGCCCAGAAATCCTGGAGATTGTCCTCGCTACCGCGGGAGGTTCCGACGTTGCGGCTGATCTCTTCTTCGTAGAACGTACCGGGGACAAAAATGCCGCCCATGCCGTAAATCGTCAGCGCCTCGTTGGCGCTATACGACAGGCTGCCATTGAGTTCGGTACCCAGGTCACTGCCGAGTCGGTCCTGCGCTTCCAGTTCGTCGCGTGAAAATCCGGAGGGGAGTTGGTCGCCGGCCTGTTCACGATCTGCTTCATCCAGAAGGGTGTTGCCGGTGTCCCAGTACTGCCACGCACCGAGGTCGAGGCGCAGGCCGACGGGCAGGCTGACGCCCAACCCGGCGTGCAGCATTTGCGTTCCGCTCTCGCGCTGGATGTCGTGTTCGTTGTGGTGGATGCCGCCGCGCCCGATATAGGCGCTGGGTCGCCATCCGCTGTAGCGCGACTGATTGAGTCCCCCGGCGTAACTTCCGCGAAAGGAGACGAAGCCATGGGAGGTGCGCAACCCATCGTCCCCGTATTCCGGACCGTCGGAGCGGAAATACTGCACCACGCCGTCGAGGCGGGTGTCGGCCAGTTCCGTATTACCAAGCAGAGAACCACCGAAGGCGTGTCCGCCGATCTCGACGTCGTGGACCCCGATATTGTCCTCCTTGCGGTCGATGCCACCGGAGTAGGCGTACTCACCGACGACGCTGATTTCGCTGTCGCCGATGGGCTGGGTGTAGCCGGCACGACTACCGGTCATCCACACAAAATCGTTATCCGTAAAGCTGCCGTGAGTCCCTTCGTGACTGCGGTCGGACCCGGTACCGGCGGCACCGATGGCGGAGTAAAAACCGAAGGCCCGAAAATCGAAGTTGTCGATCAGGTCCGTATTTTCGTAGACCCCGCCCCACCGAAAGGTGTTGGTGTCGCCTTGCATGTTGTGGACCAGGTTGCGCCCGGTGTGCCAGCGCAAGAAGTTGACGTTATCCGGACGTCCCTGAGAGGCATACAGATCGAGGCCCAACACTCGCAGATTGCCGGCCGTATCTCCAAAGTCGAGGTCGAATGTCAGACCGTCGACCTGGTCGCGAAAGAAGAAATCGCTGTGCGTGCCGCCGATCTCAAAGAATTGCCGACCCAACTTGGTGTTGACGTTGACGAAGTCGGTGTCCAGAAGATCCCAGTCGATGTGGAGATCGTAGACGTAGAAGAAGCCGCCGAATTCGTTGGTTCCACCCAACTGGTCGCTACCCCACAGTCCGTTGTGACTGACGCTTCCGACCAGGCTTGTATCATCGAGAACATCGTATTCGACGCCCAGCGACAGGCTGGTGTACGAAAAGGTGTGGCGATCATCGGTCTCGATGCGCTCCTGGTCAGTGTCATTGTCGAACTCGCGAAGACCGACGTTATCGGAGGAGTGGACCTCACTGGTCAGTCGAAAATCCCAGACCAGATCTTCATCCTCGGCATCGGGATCGACATCGGCGTCGTCGACGCCGGGACTGACCGCATCTTCGGGGGTGATTTGTTGGGCTTCGACGGCTCCCGGCCATGCCAGGGTTGCCATCGCCAGCGCTCCGAGTCCTGCTACTGTGTGCTCAATCTGCATTTCGATGTCCTACATCTACGACAAATTCGGAATCTCGCCAGCACCCACGCGGAGTGTCTAACGAGCCGTTCACAACCTGTTTCTTTACTGCTGTTGGTCTTGGTCCGCTTCATCGATCCACTCCATTTGGCCGAGAGTGGCGACAATGATTTCGCGGTCCTGGAAACCGGGATGGACAGGGCCGGTCAACTCGACAGTATCCCCCAGTTCCGGTCCCACCCCCCGATTTCCAAGCTCGCGGTCCAGAGACGCCGTCCATTCCACGTCTTCATCATCGAGCGATTGGATTCTCATCTCGTTGAAGTTTTGATTCGTCGGTTCCAATACGACTTCCCCGGTGATGCGTCGGACGCGGTACTCGTCGTCCTCTTCAAATGTGCGCTCCAGCTCTTCGTAGAAGATCGGCACCGGGTCATCGCGGTCGGTGAGCGCCTCTTCCTGGTCGAAGGCCAAAACACCGACGGTGCCAAAGTTTCGGGTGATTCCCCGAACTCGCATCTCGACGTGGTCACCGACATCGATGTCGGCGATACGAGAGTCCTTGAGGACCTGGATACCACCGGTTTCGTCTTCGATAATGTACGTGCCCTGATAGCTCTGATCGCTTCCACAGACGGTGGCACTCTCGAAGTAGCGCGGATGAAGCGTGACGACACCGCGGATGCGAACCGGAAGCTCGTCGATCTCTTCGGGGACCGTCTCATCGAAGTCGCGCTCCGGGTCGCAGTCGCCCTCGACAGGGTAGGGGTCGGAGGAACCGAATCCATACCAGATAACTTCATCATCTTCGTCCGGGATATACGAGCGAAGCTCGTCGATGGTCATATCACCGGAGATCTCGTCGTAGGCCTCATCGGTAAAGTCGACGGGATCGGAAACCGATACATCGCTTCCACCGTGCCCAAAAAAATCATCGGGGTCCCCTCCGCGATCGGGCTCCACGCAGCCGGTGGCACCGACGAGCAGTGCTGCCAGACCGAGTGCGGACCAACCCCGAGACCAATTCCACAGGGGGGTATTGTACTTCATGTAACCTTCTTTGCGTTCATCGAGGTAAACTGGAGGTGGCAACCGGCACCAATCGTCCGGCCCACACTTCGGAGGAGGGGGCAATAAATTCGAAGGCCGGCCGCCCCGAAGGAGCGACCGGCCTCGACACCGCTGTTACTGGATGTCCGGCTCGGACTGGGTCTGATACCAGCCACTGCCGAAATCGGGACCGCCGGCAGCACTGACCTGAGGTGCCGGCGTATCACCGGCGCCTTCGGAGTAGATCCCGGGGAAGACCGAGATGGGACCGACGAAGGTCAGGCACTCGCCGGGGTCGTCAAAATCGGACGGCGTCTGAAAGGTCGCCGTGTGTTGACCGTCACTGCCGTAGCGCATCTCGAAGCAGTTATTGCCTCCGCACTCCCACTGGTTGTCGGTCAACAGACCTCCGACGCGGGCGATGCGAGTGAAGTGCTCGTCGCGATCGAGTTCGTCGTCGCCGAGGTCGACGTAGTGAACGTCGTTGTCGCTGGATTCGATGGTCCAGTCCGAGATCTCCTGAATTTGGGGATCGCCGCGGTAGGTTCCGACTTCGTCGACCGAAAAGCTGACGTGGTCGCCGACGTTGGGAGTCTCATCGACATTGCCGCCTTCCGGAAGTCGGACGTACATGCCGGCGTCAGCATCGCCGATCCAGAACCAGGCGTCGGAGATGTATTCGACGGCCGTGACCGTGGCAGAATTGATTTCAATGGCTTCTTCGGGCTCAAAGCTCAGCGGATCGCCGTCGCTGATTTCCTCGGGGGTATATTCGTCGAGTTCGTCTTCCAGATAGGCGACGAGATCGCTGATCCCGGCGCTTTCGGTGAAGGCTTCGGTCGTCGGATTGCCACCGGCATTCTCGACATCGCTACCGAGTTGACCCCAGAATTCTTCGTCGACTTCGCAGTCGTATTCGATGGTCTCACAGACGTTGTCTTCACAACTCTCATCGACGGCACAGTCGTCATCTTGCTGACATTCGACTTCGACGCATTGACCGGTATCGGGGTCACAGATTTCGTCTTCGCCCTCGCAATCGGGGTCGATGCTGCAACCTTCGTCATTATTATCGTTGTCGTCGTTGTCGTCGTCGTTGTCGTCGTCGTTATCGCCGTTGTCGTTTTGGTCCTGGTTTTGGTTGTCATCGACCGGATCGTCACCGCACCCCATCAACGGTGCCGCAACCAGCGAAAAACAACCGATGAGCACTGCCACTAATGTTCGTTTTGTCATGTCTTTGTCCCGCTCAGGAAACTGCTGTCGAAGGGGCGCTGTGCCCTCTCGCTCGACTGTGTGAAACCGTATCGTCGTTGCGAAATGGAAACTGTATCCCCATTCGTTGTAGACCCGACAAAAAACAAAAACCCAAGAAGAATGGCGTCGGGCCATCCGACTTGGGTTGCTTAACTAGCACGGACTCCCACCGGATTCAAACTCGCAATCGAAAAAGAACTGACCACAAGATCAACCCATAGCAGACCCGCAATATTACAGGCTCACCATGCGATCGGGTGCATTTCTTCGGCCAGAGCGCTCATCATCGACGCCCAGTCGTGAGGCGACACATAGGGCCCGATCAAAATGAGTACCAGGCAGACGGCGCCGAATGCCAGCGACAACCAATCGCCGAGCACGTAGTCATCGATCCAGGGTCCGAGCCGCCCCTTCCAATCCGTCGGTCCCGGTCGTGGATACGCTTCGGCACCGACCGGTCCGTCCAACACATCGAGATCTCCGTCCGTCCCGTCGTCGTCTCCGGCGCCGCCGGCCATGCGCACCACCTGAGCGGCATCGTCGACAGATAGCAGCGTTCCCCGCAAGACACTTTGCCACATCGCCGCCCGACTACCGGCCTCGACACCGGCTCGCGCCGTGGCGCCGAGTCCGGCAATGCCGAGAATAACGCCGATATAGACCTCCAGCGCCAGTCCGAATAACACCAACCCGATGTCGAATTTCAACTCCCACAAGGTGCGAAAGAACTTCGCAATATTGTCCTGCACCAGTGCACCCTGTTTGAACCACTCAAAGACTCCGTGGCCGGCGACGACGACAGCCAGCCAGAAGAGATTGAGCACGATCGCCAGGGTCACGGCGAGAAGAACGTAGGCGATGATAAACGACCAGCGGTCGTCGTGGGTCAGAACATATTGACGAATTTTTTCTTTCACGGACTCGCTCCCCATCCAGGGTAAATCATCGTCATCAATTCAACTCAGAAGCTATCAAAAAAGTCTCGCTCAGTCCGACATTATTTTGACCGCTTCTCAGGCGTCATCATGTATACTGGCTGCAGCAGAAGCCGCGGCATAGACCCGGCGGATCGGGACCTCGGCCTCGTCGGCGCATCTGGCGCAGGAATCATACTCGGGGCTGATCGTCAGGACCTCGTCGCCGCGATGCCCGATCTTGACGGTGACGTCCCCAAATTCGGTGCGGACGGTCTCGTGGCGCCGCTGCAGTGTCCAGCGCTGAACAGGCCGGCGACGGATTCCGAGGGTCGTGGTCTCCTCGAAGATCGACTGGACCAGTCGCTCTTCGTCATCACGGCGACACAGCACGGCGAGCCGCTGTCCGACCCTCCCCTTTTTCATCAGAACGGTCTGGGTGACGACGTCCAGGGCTCCGGCATCGAGGATAGCATCGGCGACATGGGCCAATAGCTCGGGAGACTGGTCGTCGATATCGGTGACGAGTTCCAAGACATCTTCTCGCTGAAACCCCGCACTGTCATGATCGCTATTATTGGAGGACGCCGCGCTGGGTTCGAGTACGGTAAACCGGACCACATTGGAAATTCCGTCGACCTCTCGCGTGCCACAACCAAAGCCGGTGGCCCCCATGGTCCCCTGTTTGTCACCACCGATCTCGCGAATCGTCGCCGCAATGGTGGCGCCCGTGGGCGTCACCAATTCGGCGTCGACGTCGCGGTAATCGATTTCCATACCCTCGAGCACCCGGGCGGTGGCGGGGGCGGGCACGGGGATGGTGCCGTGGGCGGTCTCGATCACGCCCTGTCCGGCGGGGATGGAGCCCACCGACCAGGTCGCGTCGCTGGATTCGATAATCCAGGCGGCGGCCACAAAGTCGAGAATTGAGTCCACGGCGCCGACCTCGTGGAAATGAACCTCTTCGAGTTCCATGCCGTGAACATCGGCCTCGGCGCGCCCGAGGCGCTCGAACATGGCGATGGCGCGCTCTTTGACGGGCTGAGAAAGTGGGCTATCGGAGAGCATCTGTCGGATCGTCGACAGATGTCGATGGTCGCGTTCGGCGGACTCGTCCCAGCCGCAAAACTCGACGTGCGTACCCTCAATCGCCCCCCGTACCACGGTTTCGGTCTCGATGGTGATGGCACCGAGACCGACCTCGGAGAGGACCGACTGCAACCGGTCGATGTCGACGAGTCCGGCGTCGATGGCACCGGCCAAAAACATGTCGCCGGCAAGGCCGCCGACCAGATCGAGGTGAATATGGCGACTGGGCTCACCGCTGGTCATCGCCGGGCTCCTGTTGTTGGGCCATGCGCTGGCCGAATTGATTGATTTTGGTGGCCAAGACGGCGGCCCCGAAACCGTTGTCGATATTCATCACCGCCGTGCCCGGCGAGCAGGCATTGAGCATTGTCAACAGCGGTGCCACGCCCTCGAAACTGGCCCCGTAGCCCACACTGGTGGGCACGGCAATCACCGGCTGTGGCGCCAGTCCTCCAACGACACTGGGAAGTGCGCCATCCATGCCGGCGACGACAATGACGATGCCCGCCTCGTCGACATCGCCGAGGTTGACAGCCAGTCGAGCAATGCCGGCGACGCCGACGTCGAAGAGCCGGTTTGTGGGGTTGCCCAACAGCCGACTGGTCATCACCACTTCCTGGGCGACCGGTCGATCGAGGGAGCCGGCGCTGATGACCAATACGTCTTGGCGTTGTTCGTCGACGTCGGGGCTCTTCGTCGACACCATGCCGGCCTCTTCGTAGTGTTCGAGGTCGTCGATGCGATCGGAGAGCCCCTGAAGGATGTCGTCCGTGACCCGGGTGGCGATCAATTGCTCGTCGCGCTCCAGATAGCGATCAAAAATTGCAGCCACTTCCTCCGGGTTTTTGCCCTCTGCGAAGATGGCCTCCGGGATGCCTGTTCGCGCCTCCCGGAGATGGTCAAAGCGACCCAGAAGGTGTTCTTCGTAGGGCTGTCGGAGGAGTCGCTCGACGACCTCGTCTTCCTCGACATCACCGTCTTGAAAGCGGCGAAGTAATTGGCGGATCTGGTCACTCACGTGGAGGTCCTGGTGCGTTGGGGATTGAGACTTCCCGAGCGATAGCCGCAGACGTCGAGGGTCGCCCGCTCAAAGCCGGCGTCGACGACGCGCGTCGAAATTTTGCCGAGCATCGAAGGCTTGAGCGCGGCATCGAGTTCGTCGACCGAAATCTCGATGCGCGCAAGCTCACCGTGAGCCCGGACTCGAAATTGCTCGAAGCCGAGTCGATGCAACTGGTCTTCGGCGCGCTCGATGCGTCGAAGGCGCTCTTCGGTAACTTCGAGACCGTGCGGAATTCTCGACGACAGACAGGCCATCGCCGGCTTATCCCAGACGGACAACCCGACATGGCGCGCCATGGCCCGAACCTGCGGCTTCGTCACGTCGTGTTCGAGCAACGGCTGGTAGACGCCCTGGCGGCGCATCGCCTCCAGTCCCGGCCGATGATCGCCGGTATCGGAGGCATTGGTCCCGGAGGCGACGACTTCGGCCCCGACGCCATCGGCGATCTGACGGATCTCCTCGAAGCGCATGGACTGGCAAAAAAAGCAGCGCGACGAGGTATTTTCTCGAAATCGTTCATCGTCGAGTTCGCTAAACTCGATGAGATCGTGGGCGATGCCAATTTCGTCGGCCACCTCACAGGCCTCATCGAGTTCGCGGCCGGCCAGGGTTTCACTGACGGCGGTGATGGCGCGAACGTCTCCGGCATCCAGGGCCCGGCAGGCAAGTGCGGCGACCAGACTGGAGTCGACACCGCCGCTAAAGGCGATCACCAGGGAGTCGAATTGGGCCATTTCGTCGACAATGGCATCCATTTTTTGGCGGATAGTATCGTCAAGTGGCTCGTCGGATGGTGCGTTCACGGCGCTAGTCCTTGGAGTCGTCGAATTGCTGGAAGCCGTCGATCCCGAGGGTGACGTAGCGGACGCGTGAATCGTCGATATCGCCGGCGAGCTCCCGGAGTACTGCGGCATCCGGAAGCTCGGCATCCGCTTTCGGATGGAGCACCACGACCGCCCCCTGCCGTTCGACATTGGAGATTTGAAGTCCCCGGCGGTGGCAGGCATCGGTGATATCTCGCATCAACGCGCTGTCGGTGTCATCACTCACGTACGGTCCTCGATGCATTTCACAAAACGTCAGTGCGGAGTATAGATCGGTGCCGTTATCACACAAGGCGCCTGCGGAGTGACCCCGACGATACCGGGTGGCACTGTCGAAGACGGCGCGTCGTGTTATGGTGGCCGAGACGAATCATCGATTTTACTGGATTGCCCCAAGGAGTACTACCGGATGCGAATATTGACGATTGTGGCTGCCTTCTCGCTGACCTTCGGCCTCGCCGCCTGCGACGAACCGGCCGACGACGCCGACCGTCCCGGCGATGACGAAGTACAGCAGCAGCAGGATACAGAGGAGCGGATAGACGACGATGACAGCGATCAGGGCATCGACGGCGAGCCGGAGGCCGACTCCGAAGACGGTCCGGACATCGCCGACGATCTCGAGCCCGGAGAAACCGGCCACTACGGTGCCGAATTTACGATCGATGACGACGCGATGTCGCTGAGCGACGCCCTCGCGCTGCTCGACGACGCCGAAGACGGCGAGACGTCGGAAACGGTCAAAATCGAGGCCGACGTCAATCGCGTCTGCCAGAGCAAGGGCTGCTGGTTTACCCTGGAGCAGTCGGAAGTCGATGTGCCGGTCCGGGTGCGCATGGTCGATTACGGCTTTCTCGTCCCCCGTAACACCGAAGACGCCCAGACCGTTGTGGAGGGGACTCTAAAGGCGAAAACCATCGACGAAGAATTGGCCCAGCACTACGCCGAAGATGTCGCCGAGGAGACCGGTGAGGAGCCGGAACAGGTCGAAGGACCGCAGGATACCTATCGATTTACGGCCACCGGATTGTCGATGACGCGACCGGAATCCTGATCGACAAAGTCCCCTGGTTGGGCGGTGATTGCGTCCGAAGTCGCCCCGCTGACAACGGGGCGGCAACCTTGACATTCGCGGCCTGACTCTGGTACCCAGATCGATGTTTGTTCAACTTGAGAGCCTCTTCGTTGACCCACCATCACGGTGGGACGGCAAGGTTCGTATTGGGCTTCCCTCTAGTTCTGCGAGAACGAGCAATCATGATAGAGTCAGACCTGGATGCTGGCATTGGACGCCGAAGCGCGCTGATAGTCGTTATTGCCGCATGCACTGCGATGATTGCCATCGGTTGCGGACCGGTACAGTCGACCTCCGGCATCAGTGATGCGCAGGCCTCGATGGAGCGGGCCCGCATCCACGACGCCGCCGAATACTCGCCCTATGAGTACGAGCGAGCCCAGCACTTTTTATACAAAGCCAAACACGAATGGGGGTACTCCAATTTTGAAGCGGCTCGAAATTACGCCCTGGAAGCCCGGCGCGCCGCCGACGCCGCCTACGACAATACCCACGAGGCCCCTTGGCGAGGCCATCCCATCTACGGATTCGATCTTCGCCCGGAGGCCATCGAGCAATTCGAAGAAGAGCTCGAAGACGCCGACGATATGGACGCCGTCGATGACATCGACGAATCCGAACTGTCGGACTCGGAGTAAGCGGCGTTGCTTTCGACCTCATCGCACAGCGCATCGCGCCGCGGTGAGCCATCCATTGATCAGAGCCTGAGGTTTTCGAAGATGTCCCGTCGCCCCTACAGTCGACTCGCAGTGCTCATCGTCCTGGCTGCCTTCGTCCCCGGCCTTATGACGGCCTGTGCCACCGGGGCCACCCTGGAGAGTCAGGCCGACGAGATTCAGCGGATGAACGACTCCGTCGAGGAGCGCGCCTATCGCTGTGCCCCACGCGAGTTGGCGACGGCCCAGGCCCACGTCGAATTCGGTCAATACGAACTCCGTAACGGTAATTTTCGACGCGCCGAAGAACACCTGCGCACGGCGGAAGAACAGGCCCGCCTGGCCCGGCGACTCTCGGACTACGAAGAGTGTGAGCTCCAGGACGAAGAACTGGACATGGCGGTCGCCGATATCGAAGAGGCCGATGTGGATCCCGTCGATTTTATGTGGGACTCCGACGGCGACGGCATCCCCGATCACGAAAGCGACTGCCCTCACCAGCCCATCGTCTTTATCGGCGACCCCGAGCAGGAAGCATCGGGCTGCCCGAATTACGATGTCTCCGGCGACGGGATTCCCAATACCGAAGACCACTGCCCGGGCATCGCCGCCGACATCGATGGCTTCCCCGGTGAAAACGGCTGTCCGATGCTCGATATCGATGGCGACGGGGTGCTTAACGTCGACTCCGAGTGTCCCTACGAACCGTTGGAATTCATCGGGTTTGGCGACGATGCCGGGTGCCCCAATTACGATGTCGACGGCGACGGCGTCCCCAATATTCTCGATGAATGCCCTCTTGAGGCCGGCCCCGCCGAAAATGACGGCTGCCCCGTCGAAGAAGAAGCGCTGGCTGAAGTGCAAGACGACCGCATCGAACTCAATCAGAAGGTGTATTTCGAGACTGCAGAAGCCGAGATTTTGCCCCAGAGCTTCCCACTGCTCAACGAAGTGGCACAGATTCTGGAGGACAACCCCGATATCGAGATCCGCATTGAGGGTCATACCGACTCCCGTGGAAGCCACTCCTACAATATGGATCTCAGTGAAAACCGGGCCGCCAGTGTCCGTGAATTCCTCATCGATCGGGGCGTTCGCTCCGGTCGTCTCGAATCGGAAGGCCACTCCTTTGACCGACCCATCGAGGACAACGCCACCCCCGAGGGACGGGCCGCCAATCGCCGGGTCGAAATTCATATCACCAACCGCTGACGGCTCCCGTCGCATTCGGGGGCCGCATTGAACCACTGGTCTGCCATCATGACGCTATCACAACCACTGACGACGCCCCGGGTCTCGCTTTTGGCCGTGTCGGCGCTGATGATCGCCCTGATGGGCACGGTCATCGCCGTGCCGTCCCCGGCCTGGGCCGACGACCCGCAAGAACGCATCGATGCCTCCCTCGAGGAGGCCGAAGAACAGTACAATATGTTGTTTTTCGAAGATGCGGTCACATCGATTCAGGAGGGCATCGACGTCGCCGAAGAACACGATCTTCGCACCTCACAGGTGGCGGAATTACACATCTTTCTGGGATTGATTCGCCACGCCGACGGCGATGACGACCTGGCCGAAGATGCCTTCGTCGACGCCCTCGAAATCGACCCCGACATCGCCGTCGACTCCTCGTACCAGACACCGGCTGTCGATGAATTGATGGCGCAGGCCGTTCAGCGCGCCGAACCACCGGAGGAAGCGGAACCAGAGCCAGCACCGGAACCCGAACCAGAGCCGGAACCCGAACCAGAGCCGGAGCCCGAACCAGAACCGGAGCCCGAACCCACCGACGATGTGCCGGATCCAGAAATCGACTCTCCGCCTCCAGAAGAGGACGTCGATCCTCTATCCCATGAACCAATCCAACGCGCCGACGCCGGAGAGCCGCTGACCGTGGAGGCCGAAATCCCCGCTGACCTCCCGGTGTTTCGCGTCCATCTCCATCAGCGCCGCTACGGCGAAGACGACTTCACCCAGAGTGAAATGGAACCCACCGACGCCACCGGGTTTTCGTACCGCCTCGACGGCGGCGATGTGCGAACCAGTCAAATCGAGTACTTCATCACGGCCATCGATCGGACCGGCGAGGTCATCGCCGAGTCCGGGCGGCGAACTCGGCCCCACCGCGTGGCCGTGATCGGTGACATCGACGACGATTCCGAGATGGCCGCCGAAGACGACGACCCCACCACTCCCGAGGTCCCCGACGACTTCGATTCCACCGGCCCCTACGCCACGGCGACACTGGGCACCGACGTCGGCTTTTTGCCCGGCGGCACACCACCGACAGCCAATCATCAGCGCACCGTCTCTCCCGGTATCAGCCCCGCCTTTGCTCACACGTTGCTCGACATCGGCTGGCGCATCAGCGAGTACAATAATATCGGCATGTATTTTCGCTGGCAGTTTACGCCACATCAGGATTTCGACCAGATCCGCGACCACGGCGAAGGTTCGATGGACCACATCTCGACGGATGCCGCCTTCTGGGAGCATCGCGATGAGTGCTTCGGACTCGGCCTGCCCGGTGACTGCATGCTCGGTATTCGATACCAGCGTATGTTGTCGACGGATATCCCCGAGTTTTACTCCTCGGTCGGCATGGGAATCGGCCGGGTTCGCAACTGGCTGAAATTGCGCCAGTTGACCGACGCCGACGACCCAGACCCCGCCTGCCAGGGGCGCGAGACCTTCGAAGATCCCAGTGCCGGAGAATACTGCGAGTTGCGTGATACAGTCCGCACCGGCTGGGCTCATTTCGGTGTCGGCGGCGGCATGTACATTCCGGTCCACGACAATCTCGACCTGGTCGCCGACTCCTACTTGATGGTGCTGGTCCCCGATACCTCGGTGAATCTCGATATCAATCTCGGGATTCGCTACCGGCACTAATGCTGCCCTTCGAAACTACGCCGGGGCTCTCGGCGGTGCTGAACGACGATGGCAGTGTTGCGGTTCCTCGACGATGCTAAGGCATCGCCTCGTCACCGCGCCTTGCCCTCGCCGCCCAGTCCTCGCCGGGACCACCCATGTACTTCCGGCGGTCAGCACTAACCGGCGGATATTCCCGGGCGGATCGGCGCGCCATCTATTTTCTTGATCCCACCGATGCCGGTGTTATCCTGAGCCCGAACTCAGAAGCCCGGCAGAAAGCCACGGATGGCGACCATTGTTTCGGGAGTATGTTGGCGATGTCTTCTATGTATTTGCGACAGTTGATGGCCTGCGCGGCCGGCGCGGCGTTTCTTTTTGTAACAACAACCGCCGCTGCCCACCCCGGCGGGATGTGGGGAATCGATGTGGACAGTGTTTTGAATGTCCACGACCAGGCTCGGGTACTCCAACACCAGGAGTCCGGTGACGACGACTACGACCAACTGGAGGGCATCCGCACCATAGCCATCGACCCCGGTCACGGCGGTGATAACAGCGGCGCTACCGGAGTGGCCGGGATCCCCGAGAAATTCTTGAGCCTCGATCTGGCCTACGATCTCCGAGATCGGCTTCAGGCACGCTACCCCGACCTTCGGGTGATCATGACGCGCTATGGCGACGAATCGGTGGGACTCAACGATCGAGCCCAGATGGCGAATATGGCGGAAGCCGATCTGCTGTTGTCGCTCCATTACAACGCCGCTCCCCACGATCGGGCAATCGGTTTTGAGACCTACTTCCTGGACGTCGAACAGGTGACCCCCGGCGACCCGACTCCCCAGCAGGGACTGCCGGTGGCCACCGCCGACCACTCCGTCGGTATTGCGGAAGCACCGATTGAGGGGACCTCGCCCATCGGTCAAAATGGCGACACCCTGGAGTTGATCCACCGCGATCTACTGCGCGCTCATCGGCACGCACTCAGCGGAAGTCTCGCCGAGACCATTCAGGCTCAATTTGTCGATCAACTCGATTCCATCGACCGCGGCGTCAAACAGGGGGACTTCACCATTCTCCAGGGCTCGGACATGCCCGCTGTCGTCGTGGAAGCCGGATTTTTGACGCATCCCGAGGAGGGATTTGAGGTGTTGAGCGACGAACACCGGGCAACCGTCGTCGACTCCCTGATGGACGCCGTCGAAGAATTCGACATTGAATTGGCCAATACCCTGGAGGCCGACGATGAAGATGACGCCGACGCAGACGACCCCGCCACCGACGACGGCCATCACAACGCCGGGGCAACGACGGACGACTCATCTCCGGAAGCCACCCTGCGCATCAGCGACGGCCAGTGATCGGCGACCGCCCTATTTTCCCCACCACCAACATCCAAGGAGAATCCATGACTACGCGCCCTGACGGCCGCGCCGACGACGAATTGCGCCCAGTGAGTATCGAGACCGGGTATACCGATGTCCCCGATGGTTCGGTGCTCATCAAGATGGGCAAAACGACGGTGATGTGCACCGCCAGCGTCGAGGAGCGCGTTCCGCGCTGGATGGACTCTCCGGACAATACCTCGGGCTGGATGACGGCCTCGTACTCCATGCTGCCCGGCTCGACATCACCGCGCTTTCGCCGGGAAGCGGCCCGGGGCAAAATCAAGGGCCGCACCCACGAAATCCAGCGCCTCATCGGGCGCAGCATGCGCGCTGTCGCCGATCTGGACGCCATCGGCCCCCGGACCATCCACCTCGACTGCGATGTTCTGCAGGCCGACGGCGGCACCCGCACCGCCAGCATCACCGGCGCCTTTGTGGCCCTCGCCGTCGCCTGCGACAACCTCCAGCGCCGGGGACTCATCGATGAGATCCCGCTTCGCGACACCATCGCCGCCGTCTCCAGCGGTATTGTCGACGGCCGCCCGACCCTCGATTTGCCCTACGAAGAGGACAGCGCCGCCGACGTCGATATGAACGTCGTCATGACCGGTTCCGGCCGCTTCGTCGAAATTCAGGGCACCGGCGAGGAAGCCACGTTTTCGCGCGACCACCTCGACGACATTGTCGATCTGGCCCAGCACGGCATCGACGAATTGACCGACATTCAGCTCGACGTTCTGGGCGACATCGACGCCTTCTACGAACTGCGCGGCCAGTAGTCGTGGTCAGGCGGCCTGCTTTTGGACCATCGAACAGATCGGACAGTCCTCGATGTCGTGTCCTCGGGCCGGGCAATATTCGCGGCCGTAGAAGATGATCTGGAGATGGCGCTCATTCCACCGGTCTTTGGGAAATAGTTCCTTGAGATCTCGTTCGGTCTGCTTGACGTTTTTTCCAGAGCTGAGCTCCCACCGCTCGGCGAGTCGGTGGATGTGGGTATCGACGGGAAATGCCGGCATTTTAAACCACTGACACATGACCACCGACGCTGTCTTCTGGCCGACACCGGGGAGTTTTTTCATCCCCGTCAGCGTCTCCGGGACCTCGCCGTCGAAATCATCGATGATCATCTGCGACAGCTTTTTGATGCGCTTGGCCTTCGTCGGCGCCAGGCCGCAAGAGCGGATGGCGTGCTCGATGTCTTCGACGTCGAGTTCGGCCATATCGTAGGGGTTATCGGCCAGATCAAAGAGGTCGGGCGTCACCTTGTTGACTCGCTCGTCAGTACATTGCGCCGACAACAACACGGCGACCAATAGGGTGTATCCGTCCTTGTGTTCGAGCGGTATCGGCGTCTCCGGATACAACTCGTCTAGCTTGTCGCCGATTTTTTGGGCCCGTTGTTCTCTGTCCACTGTCGTACCTCGATCCACTGAAAAATTCGCTGACCCGCCGGCCCCAGGGCCGCCGTCCCGGCCTCCACTCCCGCCGAGGCCCGGTAGACTCCGATCAGGGCCGGGATATAGCACACAAAGACCAGCGGCAAGAAGACTGCGCAATTCATCACCGCCAGCCCCAGAAATAGGGTGCAGGCCAAATAGGCCGCTCCGGCGGCCTTGGCGTGATGCAGGGCGAATCGATTATTTCGAAGCACCAGTGCTGCGATGAAGACCGGAATCCCGAAGATGACACTGAAATAACTGAATATCGACATCATTCGCCCCCGCTCGACGTCGACGGGTTCGAAGCGCGATCGCTGTCGGAGCAGCCGCCCGCCGACAGTGCCACGGCAGCGGGAACTCAACGCATCGCACACCTCACCGCTGTCGCAGCGCAGCTCCGGAGGCTGGCCGGTGGAGTCGCATACAGGCCGCTGTAGATGGCGCTTCACGGCGGTTTCGCTCCATCGATAGGGGCTCGACGTCGCACGTCTCGAGCACTGGTCAACGATCCGTCGAGATCGTCGACCATCCACTGTGACTCGAGCATCCAATGTGACTCTGAGGCATTATCATCAACAATATGAACACATCCCCCGGATTGTCGACTTCGAGATCGCTTGAACCGACGGGTTCCCAGCTCTTCACCACCGGTGATCGCCGTCGGCTTGACCGGCCTTTCACGACCATCGCTGACGAGCTCGGAGCTTGAGTTTTGGTGCCGTCGTCGAATATGACCATCGACGATGAAGACCGCACCGCGATGAACGAATTTTTCAGCCAAAGGTGGAACCGATGACCACGCGCACCGAACACGACTCGATGGGCCCCGTTGAAGTTCCCAGGGATGCCTACTGGGGCGCTCAGACCCAGCGCTCGCTGCAAAATTTCGATATTGGCGACCACCAGATGCCCCGGCCGATGATCAAGGCCCTGGGGCTTGTCAAGTACGCCTGCGCAGAGGCCAACGCCTCGCTGGGCCTGCTCGATGAGGAGCGCAAAGACGCCATCCAGCAGGCCGCCCAGGAGGTCATCGACGGCAACCTGGACGACCAATTCCCGCTCGCCGTCTGGCAGACCGGCAGTGGCACTCAGACCAACATGAATACCAACGAAGTCATTGCCAATCGGGCCATCGAAATTCTGGGCGGAGAAATTGGCTCCAAGCAGCCGGTCCACCCCAATGACCACGTCAATATGAGTCAGTCGACCAACGACAGCTTCCCGACGGCCACCGCCGTCGCCATTGTCGACCAGCTGGAAGAGGCGCTGCTTCCGTCACTGGCAACATTGCGCGATACCCTGGACGACAAGGCCGACGAATTCGACGATATCGTCAAAGTCGGGCGCACCCATCTGATGGACGCCACACCCATCAAGCTCGGCCAGGAGTTCTCGGGCTACGTCGCCCAGCTCGACTACGCCCAACAGGCCATTGTCGACGCCATCGACATGCTTCGCGAAGTGGCCATCGGCGGCACCGCCGTCGGCACCGGACTCAATACTGTCGAGGGCTACCCGGAGGCCGTCTGCCAGGCCCTGAGCGACAAGACGGGCCTCGACTTTGCGTCGGCGTCCAATAAATTTGCCCTGTTGGCCGGCAAAGAGACCCTCGTTGAAGCCCACGGCGCACTCAAGACGCTGGCCGTTGCCCTCAATAAAATCGGCAATGATATCCGCTGGATGTCCAGTGGTCCGCGCTGCGGCATCGGCGAACTCGATATCCCCAGCAACGAACCCGGCTCCTCGATCATGCCCGGCAAGGTCAACCCCACGCAGGCCGAGGCGCTGACGATGGTCTGCGCTCATGTGATGGGCAACGACGCCGCCGTCGGCTTCGCCGGCTCCAACGGCAATTTCGAGCTCAATGTCTACAAGCCGATGCTCGTCCACAACATCCTGGAGTCCGTCGAACTTCTGAGTGATTCGATGCACTCCCTTACCGACAAATGTGTCGTCGGCATCGAGGCCAACCAGGACCAGATCGACGACTACCTGGAGCGCTGCTTGATGCTGGTGACCGCTCTCAATCCAGTCATCGGCTACGACAAGGCCGCCGAGGTCGCCAAAAAGGCCCACAAAGAAGAGACCACGCTTAGAGAGGCGATCATCGAATTGGGCTATCTCAGCGGCGAGGAATTCGACGACGCCGTCAACCCCGCCGACATGGTCTCACCGGATAGCGCCCAGTAATTGCGCTCTTGGCGACGGTGTCGGCAACCGCTCGGGAATCGCATCGGCGCTGTTCTGTTCTAGCTACAGAAGTCGCCGGCACCTCGCCCCTCCTTCGAGAAGCGGTTATGAAACAACCGTCACCACAACTCGTGCTCTCGGCATATACCCAGGGCGTCTTCCCGATGGCACACCCCGAGGAAGACAATAAAATTTACTGGTACGCCCCGGATCCGCGCGCCATTATGCCCATCGACGACTTTCACTGCCCGAGTCGACTGGCTCACACCGTCAAAAAGCGGCCCTTCGATATCTGGATTGATCGCGATTTCGACGCCGTCGTCGAGGGCTGTGCCGCACCGCGCAAAACCCAGAAACAGACCTGGATATCCAGCGGTCTGGCCGCCGTCTTCAGCGAATTGCACCGGCTCGGCTTTGTCCATACCGTCGAGGCCTGGGACGGCGACGAACTCGTCGGAGGTCTCTACGGGGTTTCGATCGGCGGCTTTTTTGCCGGGGAGTCGATGTTTTATCGCAAGACCGATGCCTCGAAGATCTGTCTGGTCCATCTGGTCAGACGCCTCCAAGATCGCGGATTCGCCCTGCTCGACATCCAGTTTACCACGGACCATCTGGAGCAATTCGGAGCCCGCGAGATCCCGCGCGACGACTACGAACAGCGCCTGGCGGAGGCCATTGAAATGCCCTGTTCCTTTGTCAACGACGACCGATCTGGCACGGAGGGCATCCGAATCGTCGACGCCGCTCCGTAGACCGCCCGGTTGGCCCTGCGGCCACTGCGATTAGGTTGTCACCACCGGTGATCTGCCGTGCCAGCGGTATGGCCACCCCGTTTCCATGATTGACCTTCCGGACTGCACGTACTACGCCGGAAACGAAGTCAACACAGACCTCTGCTAACCTCCCAATTCAATACGTGGAACACTGTCATGACCGAACCGACTCACAATCTGACGATCACACAGGGTGATATCACCCTGCTACCGCTCAAGGACGGAGCCCTGGTCAATCCCTCCAATACGGGGCTTATCTTGGGTAGTGGTGTCGGCGGAGCGATCGCCCGGCGAGGCGGCCCTTACATCCAGCAGACGCTTCACATGGCGCGCAGTAAACTCAATGGCAATCGCCTGGAGCCGGGCAAAGCGCTCGATACTGAACCGGGCCAGCTCAACTGCAAGCGCCTTATCCACGTGTCGATTGTGGGCTCCAAAGACGTCACCGACCGCCTGATCTCCAACGCCATCTTAAACGCCTACGACCTGGCCGACGAATTGGAGCTCAGTCAGTTGGCGATTCCGCCCATCGGAACCGAGACCGCCGGCTTTCCCTTCGACAAATTTCTGGACATCTACTGGAAGATCACCGCCGAGGAATTGCCCCGCCTGAGCAACGTCAAAGATGTGTATCTGTGCATCGACGACCAGGAACAATTCGAGACCGCCTGCGACTACGCCGACGATCATGTCGAGGAGATGCCAGAGGCTATCAAGCTCGAGATCAGTGAGTCCGGCATCTCGGCGGGCGTCTTTAACTGAGTGGCATTATCGTGTCCTCTTCTACCGCGACAGCCCGGGGACGGGGCAAATTGATCGTCTTTGGGGAGCACGCCGTCGTCTACAGCAGGCCGGCCGTCGCCTGCAGTCTCGACGGCGGCGTCACCGCCCGGCTCTCCAGAGCCGGTTCCCCGTCGTTTCAGATGCAGACCATCAACGGTCCGCTATCGGTCGACGATCGGGTTCGCGAAGCCGCCGACCGGCTATTCTCGACTTTTGAGCTGGCCCCCCAGCAACTGACGATTGAAGTCGAAGTCGACATTCCCCTGGGCGCCGGACTGGGCAGTTCGGCAGCCATGGCGACGGCCATGGCCCGGGCCGCCGCCGATCTGCGCGGACTCAAGGGCAACCAGCGCCGGGAGGCCGTCGACGACGCCGTCGCCGCCTCGGAGGCCGTCTTTCACGGCACGCCGTCGGGCATCGACCAGCGCGCCGCCGTCGGTGAGGGTTTTTTTACGTTTGAGAAGTCCGACGACGGCCCTCGCTTTGCTTCGCTGGACGTCCCGTCGCAGACCTGGCTGGTGGCCAAAGTCGCGTCGTCCAGTTCCACAGCGAAGATGGTGGAAGCCGTACGTCAACGCCGCAATCGCCACCCCGAACTGGTCGACGGCTTGCTCGATGACTTTGGTGCCATCGCCCGGCGCGGCGCCCAGGCGCTCATCGACAGTGACTGGAGCACGGCCGGAGAATTGATGAACCTCAACCAGGGGCTCCTCAACGCCATCGGCGTTTCCACAGATGCTCTCGACACCGCCTGTCACGCCGCCCGCGACGCCGGTGCACGAGGCGCCAAGCTGACCGGCGCCGGCGGCGGAGGCTGCATCGTCGCCCTGCCCCCCGCCGAGGACATTGACACCGTCCAAGCAGCACTCGGCGACTACGGCGATGTCTATCGCTTCCGGCTTCCCTCCCGATAATATCGGCTCATAGGTCCTTTGGCCGCGATTTTATTTGCACCGGCATTCTCCTACCCTCTGTCGGTCGTTACTTTCGATACTTCCGACCGAGATAACGCGGGATTGCTCTGATGAACGCCACCGCCGTAGCCCATCCGAATATCGCCCTCGTCAAATACTGGGGCAAACGCGACCTAGAGCTGAACCTGCCTGCTGCCGGCAGCCTGTCGGTGACGCTCAAAGGGCTGTCGACGACGACGACCGTCGAATTCGACAGCTCCCAGAGCACTGACGTGGTGATTCTCGACGGCAGCGAACTCCAGCCGGGACGCCCCCGGCGTCGAGTCGTCGAATTCCTGGATCTGGTGCGCGACGCCGCCGACATCGACACGTCGGTCCGCGTTGAGACCGCCAACGACTTTCCGACGGCCTCTGGACTGGCCTCGTCGGCCTCCGGCTTTGCGGCACTGGCGGTGGCCGCCGCCGATGCCGCCGGACTGCATTGGTCCGACGAGCAACTCTCAGTTCTGGCCCGGCGCGGTTCCGGCTCTGCGGCGCGCAGTATTTACGGCGGATTTGTGGAGATGCAACCGGGCTCGGCCGCCGACGGTTCCGACGCCCACGCCACTCCGATTGCCGACTCCGACCACTGGGATCTGCGCTGTCTCGTCGCCGTCACCGACGCCGGCACAAAAGATATCGGCTCCACCGAGGGAATGCTTCGCACCCAGCAGACATCGCCGCTCTTCGAGCCCTGGCGCGCCACCGTCGCCGACGACATCGCACAGGCCCGAAACGCCATCGAGCACCGCGACTTCAACCGACTCGGCAAGATTGCCGAACGCAGCTGCTTTCGAATGCACGCCACCGCGCTCGGTGCCGACCCGGCCATTTTATACTGGAACGCTACGACCACTCGTCTCATCCACGCCATACGCGCTGCTCGCTCCGACGGCCTCGCCTGCTTTCTGAGCATCGACGCCGGCCCCCACGTCAAAGTCTTTTGTCCCTCCGCAGATGCCGATGAAGTCCGCACAATCCTGGAAGAAACCAGCGGCGTCGTCGACGTATTATCGACGCGTCCCGGCCGCGGTGCTCGACGTTGCACAACTCCGACATCCACCGCGTCCACTGGTTGACATCGACCACCTGAAACGCCAATTTGAGGCCGCCCTGAATTGAAATAGGAGTCGGACTCCGCGCGTTGTCGTTGCCCGTTGGAACGACGACCTCTTCTCTATCTTTATGCCCGCGAGTACTGCCATGCCCCAAAAGTTTGAATTGTCGCGTTTTACCCAGAAGGCCCGCAAGGCACTCGAGCGCGCTCAGGAGTTGGCCAAGAAGTTTCGCCACCAACACGTCGACGTCGAACACACGCTGCTGGCGATGCTCGAACAGGACGACAGTGTCGCCGGTTCGCTTCTGGAAGATGTGGGAGTGGATCCGAAACCGATTGGCCGCGAGTTGATCGATGAATTGGAGCTTCTGCCCCGGGACTACCGCTCCGGCGAACAGGTCTTCGTCGGAAAATCGCTGCTCGGCGCACTTCAGGAGGCCGAACGAGAAGCCAAGAGCCGCGGCGACCAGTTTACGAGCACCGAGCATCTGCTGTTGGTCTTTTCTCGTCTCGATGACAGCTTCGCCGGAAGCCTGCTGGCGGAATACGGTGCCGAGCCCGATGACATCGCCGACGCCATCGACAGCGCCCGCGACGGCGAAAAAATCACCTCTCCCGACGACGACAGCGACGACGAGTCCGATATCCTCGCCCAGTACTCCGAGGATATCACCGCGCTTGCTGCCGCCGACGAACTCGATCCGGTGGTCGGTCGCGACACCCAGATTCGCCGCCTCACCCAGGTGCTGACCCGACGCACCAAGAACAACCCGGTGCTCCTCGGCGAACCCGGTGTGGGGCGGACCTCGGTCGTCCACGCCCTGGCGAAGCGACTCGTCGATGACGATGTCCCAAAGCGACTACTCGGCAAGCGACTTCTTCGCCTCGATTTGGGCGCTCTGGTCGCCGGCACCAGCCTGCGCGGCCAATTCGAAGAGCGCATCAAAAGCGTCATCCAACAGGTCGCCGACAGCGACGGAGAGATCCTGCTATTTATCCCCGATCTCCACCGAATGGTTGGCGCCGGCGGCGGTGACAGCTCCGATGCTTCGGCGCTGATCAGTCCCGCCCTGGCCCGCGGCGAAATCAGCTGCATCGGCACCAGCACCGTCGACGACTACCGCCAGAATATCGAAAACGACCCCGCGCTGGAGCGCCGATTTCAGTCGATTCACGTCGAAGAAGTCGATGTCGACGAGTGCATCTCGATACTGCGCGGCATCAAGCAGGGCTTTGAGATCCACCACGGCGTCCAGATCGCCGACAGTGCCCTGGTGGCTGCCGCCGAGATGACCGATCGCTATGTCCAGGACCGCAATCTGCCGGACAAGGCCATCGACGCCATCGACGAGGCCGCAAGCCGACTGCGCGTCGAGATCGACTCCAAACCCACTCAGCTCGACGCCGTCGAGCGCCGTCTCCACAACCTGGAGCGCGAACGCCAGGCCCTGGCCGACGCAAAAGACCCGGAGACCGTCCAGGCTCGCAAGGACCTGGAAGACGATATCGACGAACTTCGCGGGGAAGCCGAACGGCTCCGCGACTTGTGGGAGGCCGAAAAGGACGTCCTCGACGAAATCACGCACTACAAAGAGGAATTGGAAGCCACCCAAAAAGAGATCGACGAGGCCCAGCGCGACGGAGAACTCGGTCGCGCCGCCGAAATCCGCTACAGCGTCCTTCCCGAGATCGAAAAGAAGGTCGACGCCGCCCAACAAGAACTCGATGAACTGCACGCCGACGAGCGCCTGCTCAAAGAATACGTCGACGACAACGACGTCGGCGCCGTCATCGCCGACTGGACGGGCATTCCCGTCAGCAAGATGCTGGAGTCGGAGCGCGAAAAGCTGCTCAATATGCCGGAGCGACTCAAACAGCGAGTCGTCGGCCAGGACGACGCCATCGACACCATCACCAGCGCCATCTGGCGCTCTCGAGCCGGCCTTCGAGACCCCGATCGGCCCATTGGAAACTTCATGTTCGTCGGTCCCACCGGGGTCGGCAAGACCGAGCTCGCCAAGGCACTCTCCGAATTTCTATTCGACAGTGAAGACGCCCTCATTCGCATCGATATGTCGGAGTATATGGAGCAGGCCAAAGTCAACACCCTCATCGGCTCCGCCCGCGGCTACGTGGGCAGTGAAAAGGGTGGTATTTTGACGGAAGCCGTTCGCCTCCATCCCTACAGCGTCGTCCTCTTTGACGAGGCTGAAAAAGCTCACCCCGATGTCTTCAATCTATTGCTCCAACTGATGGACGAGGGCCGTCTGACCGACAGCCAAGGCCGGGAAGTCGACTTTACAAACACCCTGGTCATCTTGACCTCCAATGTCGGAAGTCGCCGCATCATGGACCTCAGCGGCAATGCCACAAACGAGGAGATGAGCGACGAAGTTCACGACATCCTTCGCGACCACTTTCGACCCGAGTTTCTAAACCGCCTCGACGACCCCATCGTCTTTAACGCCCTGGACAAAGACTCGATCCGCAAGATTGTCGACATCCAGAAACGACAGCTCCGAGGCCTGCTCCGCGAGCAGCGCATGACCATCGACATCACCGACGATGCCAAGGACTTTCTGGCCGACGCCGGCTTTGAGCCCGAATACGGCGCCCGCCCCCTCCAGCGCGCCATCGGAACCCACATCCAGGACCCGCTGGCCGTCGAAATTCTGGAGGGCCGCTTCGAGACCGGCGACCACGTCATTGTCGACGTCGCCGACGACGGCAAGTCCCTGGTCTTTGAGAAGGGCGACACCGACGGAACTGAAAACAAGAGCGAAGAAGCCGCCGAGTAACGACGGCCCAGGGGGGAACTCCATCCGGCACATCAACGCCGACCTCTGGCCACCGACGCCCCATCGAATTCGCCGTTGCCGTTCACACACCGATTTCCGGCCCCAGGGAGTTACTGATGTTTTTGGATGCCTCTCTTTTTTCGGTCTCTCTGCTCGACGCCATCTCGGCACTGCCCGTCATCGCCGAAGGCTCGACGGTCGGTGTCTACGTCGTGCTCGCCATGTTCGGCGCCATCGGCCTGCTCTTGATGTACGGCGGCTATGGCGAGTTGCGCAAAAAGCGCCAGGTCGAAAATGTACCGACCTCAAAAGCCGCCGGCGTCACCATCGGGCTCAATGAACTTACCGGCACCGCCGAAACCGACGCCCCCCTTATCTCCCCGTTGAGCAACAGGGAGTGCATTTTCTACACCTACCAGGTTCTGGAGCACCGCAAAAACGACAGTTCGGGCAACAAATCCTCAATCGACCTGGGCGGAATGCACAACGGTGCCGCCGCTCAAAGCGAGGCCAATGCAGACGATAATTGGCACGTCATCGACAGCGGCACCGACAACTGCGACTTTCAACTCCGAGACGAAACCGGGAGTATCCAGGTTCGGCCAACAACCAAGAAGTTGATGGGTCAGAGCATCAATCTGGTCCAGTACTTCCCGTCCCTGAGCGTCGACGAAAAATGCGCCCCCGGCGATCCGATGTACGACGCCGCCAGCGCCTCCGGCAGCAACGGTCGAAAACGCCACCTCCAGGAGTGGATCATTCCCCATGGCGACGAGACCTATGTCATGGGTCCGGTTCATCTTCGCGATGATATCCTCGAATTGGAGGTCGCCGCCAATCCCGATACCGCCGATATCGACCATCACTTCGTGATCGCCCCCGGCGACGAACAATCGGTCTCGTCGACGTACTTCTGGAAATCCGTCGGCAATTACTTCGGCGGGCTGTTACTGGGAGCGATCGCCGTCGGCGGGGGCGTCGTCCACGCCGGACAAGACGACCTACCCGTCGCCTTCACCGAACATCTTCCCATCGCGCTCGGTATCGTCGCCGCCCTGTGGTTGGCGTTGATCGTCGCCCTGTACTTGAAGACCGTCTACGACGGCCTGGTGGAGGTCAAAAATCGCGAACAACGAGCCTGGTCGATGCTCGATGTCGAATTCAAAAGACGCCACGACCTGATTCCAAAACTCGTCGAAATCTGCCAATCCATCGCCGGCCACGAACGACAACTTCAGGAAGCGACCGCCCGGGTCCGTTCTGCGCCGTCGGCCGTTGACGGTGCCGATCCGGAGGAGGCGGCACAGGCCATCGACCGCCAGACCGAGGCTCTAAGCGGCATCTTCGCCCTCGCAGAGGACTATCCGGAGATTACGACAGATCAGCATTTTCAGACGCTGATGGAGCAATTGTCGACGTGTGAACAAAAGATCGCGCTGGCCCGGGAGTTTTACAACTCCAGTGTGGAACGGCTCAATACGCGCGTTCGCAGCATTCCCGATATCGCCGTCGCTCCATTGGCCGGCGCCCAAAAAGAGGACTTCCTCCAATTCTCGGGGTTCGAGAGCAAACCGCAGAGTGGCGAAGAAAGTTCTACACCTTCTTGAACCGCAAAGGGGCCAAGTGGCCAAAGGTAGGTCAAAGGATTTTGAACCGCAAAGGGGCCAAGTCGCCGAAGGAAGGTCAAAACACTGTTGAACCGCAAAGGGGCAAAGTGGCCAAAGTCAGGTCAACACCTCTTGCAACCGCAAAGGGGCCAATTGCAACCGCAAAGGGGCCAAGTCGCCGAAGGAAAGTCAAAACACTCTTGAACCGCAAAAGCGGCAAAGTGGCCAAAGGTAGGTCAACATCTCTTGCAAGCGCAAAGGGGCCAAGTGGCCCAAGGCAGGTCAAAGGATTTTGAACCGCGGGTGGATGACACAAGGTCAAAACACTCTTGAACCGCAAAGGCGGCAAAGTGGCCAAAGGCAGGTCAACACCTCTTGTAACCGCAAAGACGGTAAAGTCGTCAAAGGAAGGTCAAAGCATTTTGAACCGCGGGTGGATGACGCAAGGTCAAAACACTCTTGAACCGCAAAGGCGGCAAAGTGGCCCAAGGTAGGTCAACATCTCTTGCAACCGCAAAGGGGCCAAATGGCCAAAGGCAGGTCAACACCTCTTGCAAGCGCAAAAGCGGCAAAGTCGCCAAAGGTAGGTCAACACCTCTTGCAACCGCAAAAGCGGTAAAGTCGCCAAAGGTAGGTCAACACCCTTCTTGAACCGGGGTCGACGACGCAAGGTCAAAGGATTTTGAACCAAAAAGGCGGTAAAGTGGTTCCAGGCAAGAGCTTTAGCCCGCATCATTCATGAGACGTCGTAACGAGGCAAAATCAGCGTTGAGAGGCCAAAATCGCACCTTCCAGGCATAAAAGCCCTATAGGCGATGCAGCGCATCGACGAGGAGTAAGATGAAGGGAATTCGCCGCTGATGAACCGCAGTAGACGAGTCAGTAGAGTCGACGGACGGTGCGTCTCGAAACTGGGATTCATCTGGGTCTTCCACGGAGCATATCGCTTGTTTCGTTCCCGCCGGGCGCGGATATGCGAGCTCCCGCGGGCCTGGAGGCTGTGTGTCGGCCGCCACCGTCGCCGTATCTTCTTCGTGAAACCTCGGAGGATGCGTTTCCTGGCCTCGTCGTTGCCCATCTGTCTCCGTTCGTCGTTTCCAACCGTCG
>LFFM01000341.1_pt1 | contig 31934 bp, 21 predicted proteins | sample 643131 | NCBI WGS metagenome assembly LFFM01 (sample SAMN03777445, study PRJNA286221) | soda lake metagenome | biome: soda lake; feature: Kulunda steppe; material: water; isolation source: sample Tc-Br brine of Tanatar trona crystallizer | place: Russia: Kulunda steppe | collected 2011-07
GGCGATTACCGTTCGCGCCGAGCGACGCATCGGGCAATTCCTCCAGAGCCGGCTTGTGCTCGGCGGGGTTCTCTTCGCGGTATCCCCACTTTACGCAGTAGGTAAAAAACGCGCGGACAAGAGCGTAATATTGCTGGGCAGTCCGTCCTGTGATACCTGCCTCATCGTCCTGATCCGCGACGCGTGCGTCGGTTCGACGGTGAAGGTATTCGGCGTACTGCATCATTGTTCGTCGCGAGATGTCGCGTACGGTCTCGACGGAGTCGGGCGTCCAGTCGATGAACGCCGTGAGGACACGGTCGGCTTCGCGGGCGTAGTTCCCGCCGCCACCAGGCTTGGCTTTCTTCTGTACCCACTCCTCAACGGCTTTTTCCAGGGGTTTGTGGGCCTCTGTATCGGTTGACCGGCGTTCGGGCATTGGGATGGCTGACCCGAGGGCGCCGACCCACTAAAATCCACTTGTGCTTATTCGAGTAAGCACAAGTGTAGAGCACGGGAATGATAAAACTACGATATCGGGGTTCTTAGAACTCCTACGCTTAGAATCCGAACCTATACACAAGTGATAAATAGTATATCGATATATAGAATTTCGTCGCGACTGGTCACTACCTCGGAGGATGGATTTGATGCGTGCCTGCCGGCAAGGTATGTGGGGCATTGTTTGGCTTCACCGTGCCGAGCGAGGCATAGGTCCGTGGCGAACCGGAGTAGCAGAGCTACGTGCTGCCCTGGACCTCGCCACCCTGATAGGCAATCTCCACGTCGTCGGCCGCTAGGGGTCAATCACCGACGAGTTCATCCAGCAGGTCAAGACGGCCACGATCTCCTACCTGGACAATTCGGAGGCTTCTGACTCAGGATGATCGACGATACCACCGGCCAAGAGCCCGCAGCACGGCCGTTGCAGAGTTCCTTCGACCGCTATCTTCAGGACAAGGGCAAGGGTCGCGGCGGCGAGGGCGGGAACTACCGTCGGAACGTCGACCGTGATCCGACGTTCGCCGACCTCGAGGAGCGAGTCTTCCGCGAGTACGCTCGGCACCTTTCTGGCGATCGGGGACTCAAGCAGAATACGGTCCAGACCTACTACGCCTACATCTCGGCGTGGTGTGGCTGGTGTGTCAACGAGGGGTATCTCGAAGCACACTACGCCCAGCGAGCGAGCGCGACCGCACCGCTCCCCGACGACGACGGCCGGAAGCCGGGCGACCAGCAGGCCTGGACGCCAGAGCAGCGCCACGCGCTCACCCGGCACGTCGACGAGCAGGCGCGTGAGGCCATCGAGGCATACACCACTCTTCCTGATGATGTGGACCCACTCGATAAGCAACGAGCCCGGTACGCGGCGCTGAAGGCGGCCCGCGACCGGGCGCTCGTGGTCGTCCTCGCGTACACAGCTGTCCGTGTGGGAGAACTTCTCCGTGATTCTGACGACCCGCGACGCCGTGGCGTCCGGTGGGAAGATATCTCTCTTGAGGACGGAAGCATGGACGTCTATCGCAAGAAACAGCAGTGGGACGCTGCCTCCCTGCCCGATCCCGTTATCTCCCCGTTGCGGAGCTACCGGAAACTGATGGATCCGCCGACGGAACGGTGGCCCGTATTCCCGACACTCGACCAGCGGACGCTCGCAGGACTCGTACAGGAGAAGCTAGCTGATCGTGGGGCACATCCGGATGTGATTGAAGAGCGACGTGAAGAGTACGCGCGCGACCTCCTGGTGGCGCTCGATGAGGATATCCGGCCGCCGTCGATCACGACAGACGGCGCCCGGTCGATTCTCCAACGACTCTCGACGGCCGCAGAGATCGACATCGACCATCCGAAACACGACTATCTCGCACCACACGGCGGTCGCCGGGGGATGGGTGAGGTTCTCGTCCGGGCATTCGGATATACTGTGGCTGCCCGTTACCTCGGCAACTCGGAGGAAATGGTTCGGGAACGGTACTCGCATATCGAGGCTGGCGAACTTGGAGATGTGGCGACAGAAGCTCTTAACGAAATTGACGGTTAGCTACGCTGAGTGCGTACTGTCCGCTGGCTCCGATCTCTCCGAACTCCGTTTGTGAGGATTAGATCTGTTATCTGGGTACCGTCGACGCCGTCGATACGGAATTGATAGGCACCCGTCTTGATTCGATTACCGACTTCTGGCGCCCGTCCGAGACGACTCAGAACGAAGCCGCGCCTTCTCGTGCCTACTCGTAGGTTCAGAGAAATTTCTTAATGAGTGATTCGTACAAGGTTAGCTTCATTCCGGGGAGTACCGCTGTAAACAATAGCGGCCCATTAAGATTCAGACATTCGTTTCAGATTTATCTTCGAGGACTTCTTCGGCTTCGGGTTCATAAGACTCGTAGACCGCCTTCTCATAGGGTAGCGTTGGGTCGTCGTCATCACCTGCCTCGATGTCCTCGCCCCGAAGAAGGGCCCGCGTCTCTTCGATGAGTTCCTGAATCTCCTCGTCGTCGTGTGTAACCTCGTTAATTATAGGTGCATACTCCTCAACCGCTTTGAGGTCAGACCGGGCGACATTATTGATCACGTCGACGGCTGGGTAGACACCACCAACAGGCTCGTCTTCGAGCGCTGCTGCCACCAAATCAAGATACGGTTTGACAGCGTCTGGATGTTCACTCGAGAGCGCCCCGAGCACTACCAAGGCTGTTGCCCTCCGCTCGGACGAAGCGCTCGGCTGGAGATATGGCTCGATGATATCGAGATCTTCGAGTATCTCCCCGGGGCTGTCACCCGCAATGAAGCCAGCTACAACCAAGAGTTTAGGAACCGGATCGGTACCATCTCCGATATCTCTGGGGAAGTCACGGAGCATATCGAAGATCAGGTCTGTGTGTTCCGCGACGGCGGATTGGTCTTCGCTGGCAACAGACCGCAAGAGGGTAGTAATCGCGTAGGGGCGGTCGCCCTCGCGCAGAATCGCCACCAGCTCGTCGAGTTCCGGCGTAACGGCTTCCCAATCGCTGCGGGCGACGATAGTCAACAACTCGGCAGCTTCGACTCGTACCTCAGAATCGTCGCTCGCTAGCTGGTTCGAAATAATACTGGTGTAATTCGAAAGATGAGATGGATTGTTGAAACAAATCTGGGCGAGCGGTCGGAAGGCAGCGAGTTTCAACTCGGCTTGAACGTTGCCGTTATCGACAAGCGATATTAGCAGTTCCGTCGCTGCGGCGACTTCATTTGGATATTCACGAGCACATTCTGCCAAGCAAATACAGGCACTAAGCACGGATTTGGGTTGGTCATCAATAGTGAGAAGTGAAATGATATCGGGAATGTATGGCTTGACAGCTTTGGGCTCTTCTTCAGCAATATGCCGGAGTATTAGTGCCGCATCACGATTGTGCTCCTCGTGGCGCGAGTTCAGATGGGATGCGACCTGCTCTCCGTAGGGAACGAGATCCTCTGGACGTTCGCGAGCGTACTGCTCAAGTACATCCAGTGCAGGACCTGAAATATTCTCTTTCCGAGAGTCTGCCGCCTCGACCACGTATTCAAGTGCATCACTGACAATATCAGAATATTCCGGAAGAAGAGCGGAGTAGAGGTTCAGCGGCGCTAAAGCAGCGGCTTCTTCCTCCTCCTCGAAGAGCCACGTAATGTTCCCTGCGACATCGACGACCTGCTTGGGTGACTCTTGGGCCACGGATCCAACGGTATGGGCGGCCCCCGCAACTATGGGGGCGTAATCGTATCGCATCAATTCGAGCAGGTTGTCTATATGCGTAACAACCGGTTCTGGCTCCTCAGATGCCACGTAGGCGACGACGTGTGTTGCTTTTGTGCCGATTGTATTTTGATGTCTCTTTGCGACTCTAAGTAAGTCCTGAAAATACGGCGTAATGGTTGTAGGTGAGTCCTCAGCAATCCGTACCAAACATTCGCCTAACCTGCCGCCGACGTATTCTTCGGAATCGGACGGGTTCTGCTCGTATTCGAGCAGAGCATTAATTATCTCGTCGACGAATGGCTCGACGAGTGCGGGGTCGACATCTGCGACCGCTTTTGCGATGTCGACACCTGCTCTTGCCACATCCGATTCCTCGTCCAGTGCCAGCCGGAGACCCTCAGATGCATAGTCACGAACCGCCATCGGCTCGGACTGGGCTACGTGTCCCAGAGTATAGGCGACCCCGTCTCGAATAGAGCGATCTTCGTCCTCTGTCGGCTCAACGCTGAGTGCCTGTGCGATGTCATCGACATACGGGGCGACCTCTTGGGGGGCTTCATCCGAGACAGTACCAAGCACTCTGACGATGGAGTAGTCTACTTGATCAACACCACCGAATTGAGATACGATACGGTCGAGACGGGAGACAACATGTGATGAATTGTAGGCCCCAACATTCCTGAAAGCCAATATTATATACGATGCGATCTCCGGGTTGTCGTCAATGTGTGAATCTAAGTCATCCAGGTATGGAATCAGTGCCTCGGGTGACTCGCTGGAAATTCTGTAGAGCAATGTAGCAGCCGCCTCTCGTGCATCACTGTTGGCTTCTGCGAGATCCTCGGCCCCTAACAAATCGACGAACTTATCCACGTTCTTACTAATCTGACTGGCTTCCCCAACGAGCGGAACAAGCGTGTCCATCCACAGTAGATACGCATCGAGATCATCGTAGAGCGACAGTAGCTGGTCAGTATACGGAACGAGGGCGGACGGCTGCTCGCCTGAGACACGCCGAAGTGCGTGCAGGGCTACCATCCCTGATTCGTCATTATACTGGCTCTGCTCGACTAGCGCCCCGACATACGGAATAACATCTTCAGCCCGATCTAAGGCAGTCCGAGCTAGTGTGACAGCCGCATCAGCTCGGACACCTACTGACTCGTCGTTCAAACCCTTAGAGATCTCAATTAGGTGCTCAGACTTGATTTGTTCGCGATGTTCCCGAGTAAACCGCTCAATAGTATCGAGCGCGATCCACTTGACTGACTCAAAGTCCCTCTCAAGAACTGTAAACAGATCGTCAATATGGCCGACAAGGGCACTGGGATGCTCGCGGACGACGAGATTCGCTATCAACGTTGCGTACTTGCTCAGCGTCGGCTCCGACATCCCAACGAATTCCCCGATAAGGGTATCTAGGTTTGGGATGATTTCCTCAGGCCGTTCAAATGACAGTCGCAAGAAGGCTGTGATTCCGACACGGACTTGGTCAGAGTTGCCCTCGAGAATTAGGTCTCGAAGCCCGCCCGAATGCTCGCAGAGGAAATCGATGTCCTCGGGATCCCATCGGTTAATCGCAGCAAGTACGTCGTCACCGAACGATTCCAATTCGATATCGTCATCTGCTTGGGGGATATCGATATCTAGGTCTTCCCATCTCGGCGGTTCCTCTTCCTCTGTAGAAGTGACAATCTCATGAGTATCGTCAACATCAGAAGCCGATTCAGAGACATCTGTGGCAATCTCGGACCCCGTTTCGGTCGACAGAGACGACTCGTTTGCGACTTGTTTCTTCTCAGCGCTGCTAAGTGAGGCCGCTGTCGGCTCCTGTAACGCCTCTTCTGCGTCAGCCAAACTAGATTCGGCAGACGAGTCATTATCTGATTGGTCCGAACCTGCTAGCTCGGCTGATTTCTTGTCGGATAGCTGGTCAGACCTTTCCTCACCCAGTTCTGATTCTGACAGGCTTGACGCGGAGATATCTTCGGGAAGCTTTAGATCTTCGACGGACGTCGCAGTATTCAGACGGTCCCCCAGTTGCTCTAAGTACTCACGTGCGACCAGCAGAATGACTGCTTCACGGAGCACGTCCGGATCGTCGATATTAAACTGGGAGAGCTGAACATCTTTGAGATTCTCATTGAGCACAGCTAGGTGGTTCTCAAGATCAGATTTTGAGCGGATAATATTTCGCCGCAAACGGCGATCACCGTAGGCGATACCGAGTACCCTCCGGGCAATCCGCTCATCTACAGCGTTATTCCTGTCTTGGACTGCGTCTTCGAACCCGATCCGCACCGCAGAGTTGAGAATGCGTACAGTCATTGTTCCGGAATTCGACCACCTCGAGAACTAAATCCGATACTTTTGATTTCAAACCTGTATCCTAGATCGACTGGGTCGGATTTAGTTGGCAGCTCTTTCTTTGTTCGCTCCAGTTCGTCAAACACAGCTTTTTCACAGCCTTCTTTGTCAGACTCGTAATCGCTATTGAGAACGTCTTTTTCAGTGATGTTCTGTGTATGGTGACCAATATTGTAATCAGGTTCTACCGATCGAGAAATATGTTGTCTGATATTTGCGCACGTGCAACCAGGATTCATTTCTTCTTCTTTGTAAATGGGCATAACTGCCTCCGCTAGAACCGCGAGAATCTGGGTGTCGATACCAGAAATAAGGTGATCGATTTCCGAATCACTGAGGCCCTGAACTGGTTTTCCATTCTGTTTTTGAATCTGCAAATCAACCTCGTATACCGCCGATTCCGTACCAGAGAACGCCCAATCGAAAGAGAGGTCTTCGATCCAAACTTCGAGAATCTGTTCTAACGAGGCCGCGAAAGCAACCTCCCGGTGTGTTTGCTCAACATAGCATCCAGCTATTTGATCTCTGTATTCGAACTCCTCATCTGTGTGTGAGAGTATATTCCAACCGAATCGGACTGCGTAGAAATGAAGTTCGGGCTCTTCATTCTTAGTTGGTGGAAACGGTGCTTGACGATCGTTAAAATAGCCGTCGTCAACAAGCCAAGGTGCAAACTTTTCATCGGGAATGACACGATACTGTCCGAAGTGATTGTAACAGTCAACTAAACCGAGATTAGCAAGCGCATGGAACCCCTCGTGAACGTTCGTATTGTCCTCCCAGAAGTCGAATTTTTTGTCGTCACGGTCACGGAACTCATTTTTCAACTGGAAATTCGAGTGAGAGGTACTCTTTTCGACAATTTGGTTTGGGGTTCTGAATTCATTTTCTACATATTTGTTTGATTTATTTGAGAGGTACCCATCATATAATTCTTCGAGGCAGTCTCCGACGACATCGCTGCGGAGGGCTTCACTTAACCGGTCGTTGTAACCGCGAAGCCCAGCCCGCTCTATTTTGGGGCTGTATTCGATGCCGATCTGTCCTGACGTGCTGTTTCCCATTCTTCCACCAACGGATGTTGCTTAAGGGATAGACCGCCACTGTACTTAGTTCTTGAACCACCAGTTCTAGGAAGGGGGGTATAAAAATTGAACCACAAATCTAGGAAGGGGTGTATGTAAATCCGGGGAGATGATACTTAAAGCTAGTAACGAGCTGTCCTAATCAATACTCAGAATTACGCGGTAAGGACCGTCTTCTGCGTGCTCAGGGGTTCCAAGAATTCTTAGAAGGGAATTGATACGTTTGGCTTTTCTACTATGTCGTACAGCTCATGACCTCAAACCCACCCGCCTCCGGCGGCGTTATCCCGCCGAACGACCTTCCCCTGGTTCCCGACTGGATCGAACACGACTCGTGGCTCGCGGTCCGGCGGCAACTGAAAGAGGAGGATCCCGAGAAGCTCGCCCGGTTCAACCGGGAGTTCGGGTTTACCGGCACCCCGCGACCCGACCGAGAGATCCTGACGGAGGTGCTCCCGGTTTCCGCGAGCGAAACTCCGTATCGACCGCCGATCACGACCGACGAACATCTCGATGACGAGATGGTGGAGTTCGGGCGACGGGTTTCGGAGCTGCTGGAGCAGGAAATCAAGCAGCGCCTTTCGATAGACGATTGATTTGAAACAAACGAATGTCACAACAAGCTCGACGGATCATCGCTGAATACCTGCTGTCTGAGGGGGGTGAAGCCGATAAGACAGCGGTGGTCGAGATGTGACGCGCTTGATATACAACAGAACTCGGCGGAGTCCTACGTCTCAACCTATTGTGAAACCTGGACCGCGCCGGAAGGGGCCCAGCGGGTCAGACTGTTCAGCCTGGATACCGTCGAGTCTACTGATCACGTTGCGGCAAACGCAGCTGATGCTTCCACCCCGTCAGAACAATCATCAGGAACTCGCGAGTCAGAGTCCCACATCGGTGCAGTCACTGAAGTGGGCGACCCGACCGACGACAGCTACGCCGCGCTCACGAAGCTCAAGGACGTTGACCACCCGCAGGTTCCTGGCGGGAGTCGCACGTACTATCATCGGAAAGTCGTCGGGAAGAAATCCGACGTGCAGGTCGTCACCCATGCTCTCGAGCGCGGCCAGAACGTCATCCTCCGGGGCCCGACGGGTGCCGGAAAGGACGATCTAATCTTCCACATCGCGGGGAAGACGAACCGGCCGGTTTATCGGGTCAATTTCGGCAAGAGTGTCCGTATTGAGGACTTGATCGGACACTTCGAACTGGTCACTGGTTCCGACGGCGAGACCATCACGCGATGGGTCGACGACGCACTGACGCGAGCGGTCAGAGCCGGCGGCATCTTCCTAGCCGACGAGATCAATGCTGCCTCTGGCAGGGTCACGATGGCGCTGCACGCCATCGCGGAGAAGCCGCCAAACCGTGAGCTGCCAATTCTCCAGACCGGCGAGGTGCTCGACCCGCACGACCAGTTCCGGTTCGTCGGGACGATGAACCCCGGCTACGCGGGCACGAACAAGCTCAATAAGGCCTTCGCGACACGGTTCACGCACGTCGAGATCGATTACCTCCCGCCCAACAAGGAGCGGAAGGTCATATACCTGAATACCGATCTCGAGTCCGGCGAGCGAGAGGCCACCATGGACGCGCTCCTCAACTTCGTGGCCAGCCTCCGCGAGAGCTACCGCGACAACGAGATCACGACGCCCGTGTCGACACGTGATTTGATCCGTATTGCAACGTTCATAGAAGACGACTTCCTGTCGCTCTCTAAGGCGGCCGAACTCGTCATCCTGCAGCGGGCAGACTCGAACGACCGGCAGCTGATCAAGGGCATGATTGACCGGGTCCTCTTCAATATATGAAGAAGATCACGCCGGACACCTCCGCCGCTGACTTGGAGGCGCGTGTCACCGCAGGTGGACATTCGAATACGCCTCCTTGGCAGTCCGACAGTCAACGGACCTATCTTGAGCGACTCGCTCGCTCTGTCCTTCGTGACGCCCGCGGTGGCTCCGTTCGGCAGTCCGAGATTGAGGTTCAGTTCACCAGCGATAAGGTGGCCTGCAAGCCGAAGCCCGATGGGGGGTACATCATATACATCTCGGCAACGGCTGACCCCCAGCACGTGACGGACCTGCCCAAGGAGTGCTGGGAGCTGTTGCGGCAAGAAGTCGAACTGTTCCATGAACTTGGGCACGTCCTCTATACCGACTGGGATCAGTTCGAAACGCGTCTCGAGGATATTGAGAGCGGGTGGGAACGTTCCTTCGACCGCGTGAACAACGCCGCCGAAGACGGGGCTATTGAACTACTGATCAAGCGTGAGTACGACATCAGTGATGACCTCGACGTGTATCACGCGAACAGGGTAGCAATTGCTGACCAGCGGCTGGCGGCTAAGGCGACGGAACGAGCCGTTCCACCGGTTGCCGGGCGGCTTATGGGCGGAGCGGCAGCAGGGATTGCTGTCGCTGAGGAGATTGCCGACAAGGACACCCGGTTCGTCCCGTGGATGTCGGCCGCCAATCAGCTCACGCAGGGGGCGGCAGCGGCTAGGACTGTCGCTGAAGAGATTGTAGATAACGACCCCCGGTTCACCCCGGCGGCGTCGAAGCTGCCGAGTGGGTCTGCCGAACAGATTGCGACGGGACAGCCGATCCGTGTGTACACCGTGTTGGAGGGTGTGATGTGCGGGCTGCTCGACATGGGACGGTTCGATTCGGGGCGGTTCGCGACACTGATCGACCCAGAGGATACCCGGCGACAGGTGCGGAATCAGCGTGTCGATATCCTGCGTGACCTCCAACCGCGGATGGAAGCACTCATGCAGGACATGCTCACCGAGCCGGACGGTGCGGCCCGTGCCGACCTCACTTACGAGTTCTGGCAAGATCTCAAGCCCAAGCTGGAAGAGATGAGCGAGCCCAACACCGAGGTCGACGTTAACCCGACCGGCCGGCCGGATGACGCGGACACTCACGTCGTGTCGGGTACGATTCCCGCAGACGCCTTAGACGAGGGCGAGGGGGCCGACACGCACGTCCGTATACAGGACCCATCCAGAACGCGCGACAATGGGCAGGGGGGCGCCCCCGAAGAAACAGACGAACCAGAGGGTTGTGCCGACGACACATCGTCCGCGACTCCGCCGGCCGATTCCACCGCGACCGCCTTTGATGAGAGCCAAGCCGACGTACCCGACGCGACTGTGGTCGGTGGGAAACAGGACGCCGACAAACCAACCAGCCCGACAGACACGGATGAGGATTCGGACGGAACTGCGTCCGAGGCCGCGGGCGAGGCGTCCGAGATAGGGCCAGAGCTGGATCTCGATGTAGATGCAGAACAGCTCAGGGACAAGTACGGTAGTCCCCAGACCGAGAGCGAACCGAGGGAGGACCCACTGGCGGACGACCTCGATGATATCACTGCAGCATTAGCCGATGAAGACATCCTCGTCGACGAACTCGGTGTGGTCGAACCCGAGGAGCAACTATGGGATCGGGATCGGTGGGAGCGCGCAACCCGAGTCGGCCAGACACTGGCCTCGGACTTGCGAGCCCAGCTCCAGGAACATCGAACGAGTGAGATTCAACCGGGCCATCGGAGTGGCCGGATCGACTCCCAGCGGCTCTACGGTGCCGAGACGGGCACGAGCCGGATATTCCAACAGGTGGACGAATCCGACGAGAAAGACTACAGCTGTCAGATAGTGCTTGACCGGTCGGGCTCTATGAACGGGGACCGCATCGAAGCTGCGGAGGAGGCCACGGGCCAGCTGTTTTACGCGTTGGAAGCGGTGGGGGTCGACGTCTCAGTGCTCTCTATGTATGCGAACCGCCCTTGGCTCGAAGTGCCATTTGGGGCCGACCCCGCAGCGTATGCGAGTGCCCTCATGACCAACCGTAGCAGTGGCGCTACCCCGCTCTCAGTGTTGCTGGAGCTGGCGCGTGAGCGTATTCACACTGGAGACGGGGAACATCCACTCGTGATTGTCATCACGGACGGTGTGCCGGATAACGAACAGGCCTACAGGGACGCGCTGGCAGCTTGCAACTTCGATGTGTACGGAGTGTATATCGATGAGAGTGCGGGGGTTGAGGAAAGCCGCGACCATATACAGGATTTCGACCGGCTCGTGTATTCGGCCCCTGGGGACGTAGCTCAGCGACTGCGGACCCTAGTGAATGAAATCGTCTACTGAATACAATCGGATCCGACGTTCTAATCGAAGTACTGTGCCCTGGCCGCCATATTTTGGCTCACTGTGGGAGAGGCGCTGTATGCCGTCTCTGGTCCTACAGGTGCCGTGTGTTATTCTCAATAGGCAGCACACCCATCTAGTGCCGCTTCAGCCCTTGAAATGCTATATTTGACCAAGAGACGCTCCATACGGGGCATTTAGCGTTTCACAACTGAAGGCCCATTAGTTAGTCCTGTTTGAGTTCTTGAGCAGCGCGTATCACCTCATCGGGACCTTCGGAACGGTTAGCGAGCCACCGTGCTAATGCGTTCACGAACTCGGGATTCACTGGTTCGTCGTCAGGCGTTTCGGCTGTGTGACTTGCAGCTGCCTGAGACACGTCAGAAGTTTTCGTGCCGTCTGATGGCTGTTCGGGAGCCTCCTGCGCATTCCACTCGTCCGCGAGTTGTTCTGCAACTTCCTGTCCGTCTTCAGTAAGCCAATAAAGCGTTGCTCGACTCTCGCCTTCGATCTTATCGACGAGGCCCAGATCATGAAGCTTCCCAAGGTTCATATAAAAATTCCCGCTGGAGGTCTCCATCTGCGGTCTAAGAGCCTCAAGAATCTTCGAAGGTCGGACGCGTTCGTCGCTAAAGTAGAGGTACTTCAGGATGTCTTCCCGGACATCTGAGCTTTTCACCTTCAACATGAGATCTTGGACGGCAGCTTCCATGGCTCCAGCTTATCCACGTTTACACAAATAGCTTTTCCATTAAGCCAGAGTGAGTCATTTATGGCATTTCTGAGCCATCGTTATTGGATCCGATCTATTTGTCTGCCCAGCATAGAGAACAGCTTTCAACCGCAGTATCAGAGTACCAGCGTTTCCCGACCAAGATCAGAGCAAACCAGTAACACAAGACGAGCTTGTAACTGTTATTTTCCGGAAATACTTGGATGGCGGTGGGGAGTCATTCGAGAGCTATTCAGGGAGTTTACGTCTACTATGACTCGGTATTGATGAGTAAGAGCTATTAATCCTCGAGGACCCAAATATTTACCTTTAATGAGTTAGTTTGTGTTAGTAGGGCAAATGAGTCTTCAACAGTCGAACAGCGAAGACCAGGGTTCGAGTCGAGAAGGTGCACTACCGACCAGGGTGCGGAGAGGCGTCGAAGCGCTGTTGAATGAGCGCGCCGCCGTGGCGTCGTTTCTTCAGAAACGAGAAGAGGAGCTTGTGGCTGGAGAGTACAGCGAATTGTACGAAGCCCTCCGGGGTTGGGGCGAGAGCCGGCCTGATCTCTTCGAGTGTTTAGGATACCTGATGGCCGGGAGCGAACAATTTGCCGATGACGTTGAGGCAGACTTCGGGCAGGAAGCTCTGGGAAATATAGCAGAGATTCAAGATCGGTTTATACAACTCCGATCGGCCATCCTCAAGATTCAACTCGAGCAGACCTACGGGCTCTACAATAATGACTTGGAGCCAGAGCTAACGAATGTCGACCCGGGCCACACGGATGGAATGCCGGTTATGCATATCGATCTTATGTCAGCTGAAGAGACGCTGGCAGAGTGTCAAGTCCTCCCATCCACAGCACTCGAGTGTGGTGCCCGCTTGCTGGCCCAGACAGCGGTAGTGCTTGAGAAGAGAGGTTGTGACTGGGAGGAGCTTGCCGCGGTCGAACAGCACAATCTGAATAAGATTCTCAATGAACTCCCGGAACTCTTCGACAAGCTGCCGGAGGGAGAGCCAGCGGATGCGGAGTCTCCTGGAGAAGAATCCAGGACTCAGAGACTATCGCAATCGTATGCAGACCAGCTAGGAGACACAGAAGACGAACCAACGTCTTACATCTACTAAGCAGTGGTAGACGACGAACGGCGAGCAGTATCCCTTTGTGTAGGAAGTATTCGGCTGCGAAACGAGGAACGACGATCAGAGCGGAGGGTGAAATTTCTCTGGATACGTAAGACGGCTGAAATCAGCTGTTGGGCCTTTCCCCCGCGTGAGTTACAACGAGTCTCACTCAGAATTAATGCGAATCGGATTATACGCTGCCAATCCTTACTTACCTATATTTACTTGGTATTGGTTATCTTGGGTAAGTTTAAAGTGCTTGGGTCCCCTCGTCTCTACCGTAGCAGGCCAATGACCGAAATGGAAAACCCACAGACGGACGAAGAAAACGACGACTTCGGCGGACAGCCGATGACGAACGCCGCTCGCATCCCGACGGTTGTGCTCCTCGATATCTCCGGTTCGATGAGCGGTAAGCCGATCAAGCAGCTGAACAAAGCGATCAAACAATACAAGGATGAGATCGGTGAGGATTACAAGACCGAGAAAGCGGTCGACATTTCGATCGTGACTTTCGGGGACGGTGATGCGACCATTGAGCAGAGCTTCGCCGAAATTTCCGACTGGCAGCCCACCGAGCTATCAGCCGGCGGCAATACCCCGATGTGCGAGGCGCTCATTAAAGGCGTCAATCACATGGAGGAGTACCGGAACAAGCTGAATGACAACAATACCCCAACCAAGAAGGGCCTGGTCTGGGTGCTAACTGACGGCAAACCCACTGACGACAACAAATCCTGGAAGAATTCCAACACTGACACCTACTGGGATAAGGCGAAAAGCCTAGTCAAACAGGGGACCGACAAGGGTGATCTCCTGTTCTACTTCGTCGGAATCGGTCCGAAGGCCGATATGGACAAGCTGGAAGAACTCGCGAATGCGGCCCCGGACGCCGACAGATTCGAGGGCGAGCGCGCACAGACGCTCGAACTCGACGAGGGCATGTTCCAGGAGTTTTTCCAAGTTCTCAGCGAAAGCCAGCGAGCTCAGGAACGAGGGGACGACAACACGGACATCAACACTCAGGAGTAGCGGCGCATGTCTACTCCCACCTCCTCTGCGAATGAGCTGATTGGCTGCTGTGTCATCGGGCCGAAACATGAAGACAGCGGGGTTCCCTGTCAAGATGCGTGTCATTACCACCAGCTATCCAACAACCACGTAGTGATCGCCGTCGGGGATGGGGTGGGGAGTGCTAGGTTGTCTCACGTAGGCGCGAATATCGCGACCGAGGTTGTCGCGGACGCGCTCAAAGATGCCTATAGAATCGACGAGTCCATCGACCCTATCTGGGCTAGGTGGATGTTCTATCTTGCGTTTCAGCGAGCCCGCAGGGCCCTTGTTGACGAGGCAGCGGAACGTGGGATCGAACTCCCGGCGCTTGACACCACGCTCCATGCGGTCGTAGCGGGTCCGACTGGGATCGCCGGCGCCGGTGTCGGCGATGGAGGTGCCGTCTACCGCGACAGTGGCACCTACGAAACACTGTATCCGCGTGAATTGGAAATTGCTGAGGTCGACGCGCCTCACAAAACGCACCCCCTGACGCTTACGGACTGGGAACCGTTTTACCGATTCGATTACAGCGAAACCGGCGATCGCGTAGCAGTCTTTTCAGACGGGCTCGAAGCGTGGACATGGGACGGTTCGGAAGTGAACGCTGGCTTTTTTGAGTCCGCGTTCGACCTCATCAAGAGCGCTGACTATCCAGAGGCGGCAGTGGAGCAGCTCCACGACGCGTTGACCAACGAGAATTTCCGGCGGTCCCGCGACGACAAGACATTCCTGCTCGCTCGCTGGGGGTCCCAGGCGAAGCCCGAAGCTAGCGCGTCGGCTGCTGTTGAAGAACCTGACACCATAGGCGATACCGACTCTCCAGTGGAATTGGCGGGAGCCCAGACGTCGGTTACCTCCGCGGGGGGAGTAACCTCTGGGGCAGCGGCTGACTCTTCGACCATAGCCCCCTCCGGAACCTCGCCTGACAATACAGCCCCAGTACCAACAGTGGATGGCGCAGCCCCAATGCCTGCATCGGACAAGACGACCGATGACGACTCGGCAGAAGCGACTGTGGTGTCCGAGAGAAGTGGGAGGAAACAGATCCCAATTGCAGATGTCGGTATTCAGGAAGAGGAGATCGTCCTCAAATTGAATCCGCCCGGCTTAGGCGAGGTAGAGATTGGGTTATCGGGACCGCGCTTCCTGCCGCGGCACAAGAGACTCAAACGCTTGCTTGATGCCACCGGAGCCGAGTCAATCGAGGAAATCATCGGAAAGAGCGTCCCGTGCAGGGTGACTGTCGAGGGAAACCACGCGCGTATCCAGCTTGATTGGCGGATAATGAAAGATGTGTCTGATTACCCGGCGGTCCGGGTACTCAACACCGGTTTGGAGGGGGAGAACGAGGCAGAGAGGGAGTGAGTTCGGGAGGTACCAAGAACTGGACTAAGCCGATACAGACCGAGTTACACCGATGGATTCACACAATTACTCAAAATTAAGATCATGAGCGATATTTCAGAGCCAGCTACAGTCGTATTCTTGGAGTGTGATAACTGTGTATTGAGTGAGGACTTGCCAGGCTGGGCCGAGAGTGAGAGTACCGGCCGTGAACACGGTGCCTCGGATGATTCGAATACAGGGAACTGGATCGAGACGGCACTGACAGGAGTCGATACACCTGCACCAGAAACGCCAGAATCAGTCGAGCCAGGCCATAGTGACGCGGCAGCAACTTCAGGATTGGAGGTGATTGTGTGCCGGACGGCGTGTGAAAGCTGTGGGCAGCGTACAGTTCGACGCGTCCACAATGGGTGTCAGGCACCTATAATCCGACTGGATAGCACTTGGCGATGCGGTCGCTGTGGGGTCGAAGTGACACAAGCAGGTAACTGCTCGAACTGTGGGGGGACACAGAAATTAGAGCCGGTGACCATCCCGCTCGCTCTGGAGATAGATCTCCGGCCAAGAGAACTCGAGCGTGCGATCCATGAAGCGACGAATGATCGCCGGATCGACGAGGGACTTGGTCGTCTCGAGTATAGTAATCCAATTAGCGCAATTGCCCTCCAACACAGCAGAGACATGGCCCAGCGAGGGTACTTTAGTCACAATTCCCCCGAGGGGGCAGATGTCAGCGACCGATACCGAGCCTACGGTCACCAGGCACGCCAGTGTGGAGAGAATCTTGCGAAGGTCTTCCCCGCTCAGAATGCATCCCTCGCTGAGGCAGCACGGGACGTTGTCGATGCGTGGATGAGCTCCCCTGGTCACCGGGAGAATCTCCTACGCGAGAGGTTCGAGCGCGAAGGCATCGGGGTCTACTTCACTCAAACCGGCGCTGTATACGCTACGCAAAACTTCGATTAATTTTGCGGTGAACTCTTTGCGTTACTATCACAGCAGGAGACAGTATCTATGTCTTTCACTTCCCAAGTGTCGGAGACGAAGGCGGAAGAACGGACAAAAGAGTCAGTTATTCAGGCTAACCTGCAGTGGCAATCGATTGGCGAGTGCGAGTACCGCATCCTGATTTTCGTCCGTGAGTTGGATGGCCTCACCTTCAGCCAAGGGCTGCCAGAGTTCGACCAGCTGTGTCTGTTCAACTTCATCTTGGTCGGTATCCAGCTTCGAATTCAACCACGTGCGAAGCGTGGCACAATCGGCGAGTGCAGCATCCGGGTTACTTCGAACAGCTGTCGATGCAGGATGCAGCTGGAAATGTAGCTCGGGGAGTGTCCGCTCACTATTCGACAGGTCGAGTTCCTCAATCAACTCGCTTTGGGCCTGTAGCCGCCTGTGGAGCCGAGTAACGAAGGTATCGATATCTTCACTCAGGTCGTTGAGTCGCTGCACTAAGTAGTCCACCATCGCATAGTCATGCTCCTGAAGGGCTCTGTGTGACGCCTGCAACTCCTCGATATCTGTCTCGAAGGCTTCCGGGGTGCAATCCGCAGACTCAAGCCCTGCCATGAACTCGGAGATGTTCGTGACACTGTCGGCAGCAGTCGAGACGGTCTGGGAGACGTCCTCGAGTGCGTCTATGAGGTCCGTGACATCCTCGGTCGCTGCCGTCTCATGAACCGTCTCTTGCAGGACCGCAAGGAGATCGATGCCGTGTCTTTCGAGGATGTTTGCACTCTCACTAATCATACTGAGGTATGACTCTACCGCAACGTGGTCGATATCAGATGGGTTATCCCGGTAGTAGGCCTCATGATTCGTTAACTCAGGGACGGGGGCCCAGTCACTACCCACAAATATGGCTTCCATCTCAGCCAGCGCCTCATGTCTAATCTCTAATCGGTCCGCAAGTGGAACGAGTTCATTCTGTGGCCGCTGGAGAACAGACGTCTCAGCCTCAATCTCTGCGGCGAGCAGCTCAACGAGTACGGGATCAAAATCCGAAATCTGGCTGGTGAGCTGACGATAGGCCTCCGTCACAGTCTCCAGCTCAGCCGGAATCTTTGCTTCGAGCGCGTCGAACGTCTGGGCCCGCTCCGATTCACTCAGACCTGGCTGGAGCTGCTCCAATAGCGCGACAAGTGAATCACGGGCTATCTGTTGGAACGGCGAACGGATCGCCTCATTAAGCTCTTCACGCATCGAGAGAAGGTCTGCTGGCTCTGACGCACTTGCCACGCGATCACGAAGGTCTGCGACACTCTCGTAGAATAGCTCCTGTTCCGCTGCACTCAAATTCTCAACCCTGTCTTGGTAGTCGTCGACAGCTGTGACGAGGTCCTGGAGTTCGGCGCGGGTGTCTGCGAGGTCCGAGGAGAGTTTGCTGATCGTGTCGACGATCGGTGGTGGGGTGTTAGTCATTAGCCATCTCCTGGGACGCGTCTCCTGACAGTAATGCCAGGAGGGAGTATTGGGATGTGGTCATGTATTGTTGGATATCACTGACGTGCGACTCGATTGAGTTGAGGTCGGTCTGCAGGGTAATGAGATGCTGTTTGTGCGTGTTGACGATCTGATTTAGCTGGCGGAGAGCGCCATTATCTCCCGGAACATCGAGACTCGCGAAGTCAGAGTCTGGGTCTGTGATGAAGAGCTGCTCATCGAACTCATCGACCTGTTGGAGTACCACCCCGTCATCAGGAATCGCGACTGAGGTCTGCTCCAGGTGCCCCTGCAGGTCGAATACTTGGTTGCCGTATGCCTCCAGTTGGGCCAACAGCGCTTCCCGGTCGTCGAAGGCTGCCGCAACGAACGGCGCAGTCTCCAGCCGCTCGTAGAGATCGTCATAGAGCTCGATGGTTTCATTGATAGTCGCGAGACTGGTGTTGGCAATCGTCGACTCGACGGCATCGATACGGCGGTTCATGACCTCCAAGTACCGTGTAATCAGGAACCAGTAGTGGTACGCCAGCGGTCCCGCCGAGGTGGTCTGCTCGGTACGTTTGCTGAGGTCATCAACACCAGTACGGAGCGTCTCGAGATTCAACACGAACTCGTCGAGTCTGGCGGTCTCGATATCAAACCACGTACCGACGGACACCGAATTGGGTGGATGTAGTTGCTCGTTGAGTGCGTCGACTCTCTTGATACAGTCGGTGACCCGCTGGTGCGTCGCTGTAATATCGTCCGTCAGCTCCTCCAGTCGCGGGCCCATCTCGATCGCCGATTCGGAACCGCTCGTGAGGCCAGCGACGAGTAGTGCCCTGACAAAGGCGTGTCCCAGGTGTCCGAGACCGTCAAGACTGGCGACTGGTACCTGAGCGCTATGAAACTTTACGTCTGGATCGTCCAGAGAGTCGGTGAGGGTTGATAAGTCGCTCTGTCGCGCGAGCGCTGTGAGCGCGTCTCGGGTGTGTTGGACCGCTGGTGCAAGCTCCCCGTCCACTCTGTAGTGGTCTCGCTCTGCAGCGAGAGTGCTACTGTAACCGTTTTGTGTGAATAGACTCTCGAGATAGGATTTGAACCGAAACCCGCCACGCCCGCCCTCGACCAAGTCCGTATTGAGGCCATGCAGCAGTACCTCATGCAAGGCTGCATAGGAACGATCCGGGTCGTAGTCTGGTCCCAAAACGGGCAGATAGGATAGTGCGACCGTTGATTCCACAAATTTGCTACTCGACCAGTAAGGATCGGTGCCCTCAAGTCGCGGGTCTTCCCAGAGAAGTGCCTCAGCGTCGGGCAACGAGTAGGTCGCTCTGTACACGTCCTCGAAGGTAGTCAGGTGGTCGATGGCAACCTGGCGTACTTGATCGTAGAGCGTCTCAATAGTATTCCGCACCTCACGGTCTGAACAGTTCGTGAGTACGTCCTTAAGGGTGGATTCATCGATTCGATACGAGTCGGTGGACGCCTCAGCTGCCAATCTCCCGTGCAGGTGGAGGATGAAGGTCCAGAACCGTGACGAGCGATACGACTCAATCCTAAGCAGATCATGGGTCATATACGCATCTACGGCAGTAAAGCCGCGCTCAAACGCGTCCCCTTCCGGAACGACCAGAACGGTCGGGGCGGTAATATCGGCTTGATTGGTTACCGCAGAGAGTTCTGCCTCGAACGTCTCTTCCGTCGGGCACAGCCGAATGTCGACGGTCTCTTCAGCTGGATTGCCGGTGACAACTTCGAGCCCGCGGTCCATATCGGCCCGGAGGCTTTCCGTGGCCCGTGACGAGACGCGCTCGGGATTCATCGCAATCGGCGGGAAGGTGGCCTGTACGACCGAGGGAGCTGCAGTCACCGTTTCCGTTTCGACCGTATCGCGGTCATAGGCGTGCTGTTGCCACTGCTTATGCATCCGGCCTTCGGCCACTTCTAGCGCTTCAAGAGCGACTGATCGTGCATCACTGGTTGGTTCGAACGAGACAATCAGATCACTAACCAGGGAGAGAAGTGCATCGGCCTGCTGTTGGTCGGCAAGCCCTCCAGCCGGGAACAGCTGCTCCGAAGAGACTGCCAACCCCGTGAACGCCCGCTTAAGATTTCGGTCAAGAAGCTCAAGCGCAGTCTGCCCTGCCGATGTTTCATCGAAGATGAATTCGGATTTGAGGATATCCACGGCAAGATACTGACACTCTGTCGCAGACAGGCCGAGACTGTCGCTGATTTGCCAGGCGTCCAGACCCGCGGGATCGAATGTAAGCGCACGGATGGCAGCCTCCCAGTCATGGCGGTCAAGTTCGGTCCACCGGTTGTTCAACAGCTGCGTATCTCGAAACCTCGTCTCGGCTAGATCGCGAATCCAGTCGATAATCACGTCACTCTTTCCGGACGGGAGATCATCGAGCAACTTGATGATCAGACCGGTCCGGCCTCGAGCCAGCCACCAGAGCAGATTTGCAATCCCGGGGGTCTCTGGTCGCTGCTCTTCCAGTAGTGACCGGACGTCGGAGACCTGGAGCGGTGGGATGCGGACCTCACGCATCCGCCCCCAGTCAGCCTCACCAATAAACTCATACGCAGAGATCATCCCGAAGCTCCAGACTTTGATCGAGTCTTGGAGGCCGTCGTTAATTTTCCGGAGCGGATTATCGTCGTCCTTGTCCATGATCCGGATATACTCACTGTAGGACTGTTCCACTTCATCGAAAAAGAGGGCCGTTCGGGTCTGGCTGCTCTGCTGAACTGTAGACGCATGCGCGGCCACGAAGGCCTCTTTCTGCTTACTGTCGACGTTCGGGAACCAGGAAATCTTACCATGATCGTTTTTTGCATACGCTCTGAGTTGGCGGTCAACTTCTGCCTGCAGCCACTCGTTAAGATCCGGCGTATCAGAGGCGGCGAAGTCGGCTAGCATCGCCCCTGAATCACCGATGTAGAAGGCGGGAATACCGCGATCCCACGACTCTCGGAACAGATGGTAGAGCAGCTGGGTTTTTCCAGACCGGTACGCGCCAACGAGTGCGATTGGGTCAACTGTCTGGCCAGCTTCGAACTGTTCGAACGATTCCTCTGCGCGCCTTAGTTGAGCTGCATGTTCGTCAGTGAGCGGCCGCCACTCGCGATCAAGCGCTGCCTTCCGGGTATCGAGGGTGTTAGTCACTGTGTGAAAAAGGAGGCCTCTATCGACTTAGTTCTTTTGAGTAAGTATAGACAAGGGTAGGTTTGTTCAACTGTATTGTTTTAGCCTTTGTGAGGGTCCAATCGCCGATCTCCTGTGGTCGTATTCACACTCATAGAGCGGGAGAAGCGGATATCGGCAGGTTTTAAGATGTGGTGCCAGGGGGCGTTACAGGATTTACAGGGATTAACGAGTAAAAGACTGTAGTATTGTTTAGTAAGATTGAGCCAAAATAGTTATATCTATCCGTTGCGTTATTTCCGGTGTGAGTCTGAATGACTGACGAAGACCCAATGGATTTCGAAGGCGAGACGGTCACAATCAGAGGCAACACCGTCACAGTAGGGAAGCAGATCGGATCCGGGAACGAAGGCCGAGTCTTCCGAATCGAATGTCAGCCAGAAGATGTCGTCAAAATCTTCAAGCCCGACCTGAGGGACACGAAGAGACCCAAGGTTCGAGCGATGGTCGGAAATGCTCCCCCAGATCCGACGGCCGAGAACAAAGGATTCAAGTCAATTATTTGGCCAGAAGCTGTCGCGTTAGACTCCCCTTCGGGGTCGTTCCTGGGATACAAAATGCCCTACAAAGATCTGGATGACTGGGTGGGAGCATATCAGTATGCAGACACGGCACTCAGGTGGGACAACAGTGAGCCGAAGAACCGGTTCAAAACGGCTCGAAATCTCGCAATCACCGTCCGAAACGTCCACAAAACGGGGCACGCAATCGGTGACTTCAACGATCGAAATATCCTCGTTGCTGATGACTACATCACGCTCATCGACACTGACGCCTTCACGATAAAGTCGGGTGACACGATCTACTCCGATACGAGTTACTTGCCACGCTATTCCCCTCCTGAGAAACGAGAGGAATCGCTGGCAGCGGTCAAGCGAGCCGACTACTTCTGTCTTAGCGTGCACATTTTTCAGTTCCTTATGGAGGGTTTCCATCCATTCCAAGCAGATGGGGACGAAGCGTACAGCGGCGATTGGCCCGAGATGATTGAGGCCAATCCGTTCCCGTACGTAGATTCTGCCCCAGGCATCGAACCTTTCGACAGTCTCGAAAAGAAGTACTCACAGCTTCCTGCTCCGGTTCAACAGCTTTTCGAGGAAAGCTTCGCTAATGGTTCGAAATCCCACCCATGGGGTCGCCCCAAACCTACCGACTGGATCAAAACACTAGGGAGCCTGACCAACTATTCAGTTGATGCTGATCATAACAATTCAGGGTCCACTACGAGCGGGTCGAACGATACCTCTGGGGAGTCTGTTGCGCTCCCAGACTTCGGCGCTGGTGGCGGTACGACCTCTGGATCTGATACGGGAAGTACTTCCACTACGAGCAGTGAGCCGAGTCTTCCTGACTTCAGTTCGTCCGCGGCCGGCGGGTCCTCTTCGGGAGAAGCGACCTCAGAGGACAACGATGACGACGATCTAAATCTTCCCGATTTCGCATCCTGAGCAGTTCCCCACTGATTGTGAGGTAGGAGCTCCCTTTCCGCCTTGACCGATGCCTTACGGGTTGTAGCCATACTCTTTTTGACCGATAGTCAGAGCCGTTCCTGGGGAAGTGCATTAGTAAGGCCTCGAATTCGTGTAATCCAGTGGTAACCGGCTCATCTACTTATCTTATTTTACCAAAAGTCTTATTATGCTAACTCACTTTGACTCAATTGAGATACCGTGACCTCAACCAGACCGGCTCAAGCGGGGAACCACCCCACGGTACACACGGGTCTACTCCCCCGGGCATGGCGGCTCGGTCCGACCAGCAGCCGAACACCGGAGTCGAAAGTAGCCAGGAGGCAATAAAAGAATGCGAAAACTCTACGTGATAACACACGGCGACGGCGCGAGGTGGTCGCTCCAGAAGGCGTACGAACTCTTCGCCACGGTGGGGAAGAGTCACTGTATCGAGATGATCGCCTTCGACACGGGGCCGATCGACCAGTCGAACGTCCCCGACGGGGTCACGACCCAGGTGCTGGCCAACGGCCACCGGTTCGAACAGCGCGCCACCCAGCGAACCGACGACGGGACGGTCCCGTACCTGCACGGGGTGTCGCTGATCGCACAGTCGGGGGCCGGACGAGAGCGTGCGATCGGGCGAGCGAAGGCCGAATACGACGTCGAACCGTACATCCGACGGCTGAAGAACGAAATCCACGACGATCTGCGAGATAACGAAGAGATCTCTGAGGCAATCGTCGTCCCCATGGCCGCGCTGGCCGGCGGAAGTGGTTCGGCACAGGCCGTGTTCTCGTCCCTCGTCTGCCGACAGATCGTCCAGCAAATGAAGAGTGACAGCGATGTTGACGTGACCGTCCGCCTGACCGGCGTCATGACGGTCTCGAAGTTGGAGTACCAGCGGCAGCAGATGCCGGTCTCCTTCGGAGAGAAGCGGCTGAACACCAACAACGCACTCCGCGAGCTCCGCGCGTTGCAGGGACGCAGCCGGCACGACCCGCCTCGGGAAGTAAAGCTAGCGATGAGCCCCGATGACGAGGGAGCGCCGGACTCGCTACCGGTCGAGACTCCCGTCTTGGACACGCTCTTCCTCGTGCCGCTGGACGAGGAGAAGGCTACCGGCCCACGTGTCCACGACGAAGCTCGAGACCACAGGGAGGCGGTGAATCTTACTATCGCCATGCTGTTGATGGGACTGGCGGAGATCAGTGTTGACGGGCTGGAGAACGTCTTCAGAGAGGACGGTCTGCTCGGAGACGAGATCCACACGGTCTCGTTCGCCGACGTTCGTATCCCCCTTGAGGCGGCCCAGGAGTTCCTACGACAGCAACAGAAGTGTGACGAGCTGGCCCGGACGATGGGCATCGATCCCGAGGACTACGTCCAGCTCTCCGAGGTGGCCGACCGGATCAGTATCGGGCAGTCGGAGCTGCTGCAACGTCTCCAAGAAGCCGATGATCCGACAACCGTTGTCGAGGAGTACGAGATCGTCACGACAGATGAGAACGACGAAACGCGCAATCTCGAAGACCTGTTGGACGCTCTCGCCGATCAGATCGCCGACGACGACCGTATCCGCGAGTTCGCAGCCGAGCGCGGGTTCCTGGAGGCCCTGCTCCAGAAGGACTTCGAGCCCGGTGTGATCCCCGAAGTCGTCTCCAGGGGCCCCTTTGTCGAGGCGGCCAAGCAGGGTCTGGAGTGGGTTACTTCGGTCGACTTCGAGAGGCAGACCGTCGACGAGATCCGCGACAAGGAGGATACCCTAGCGCGGAACGTGGCACCTGGTTCCGGTCCCCGTAACCGGCGGACTGCGTTCCGATACGTCTTTCGCAGTATCGTCGAGGCCTACCTCTCGAAACTGGTGGAGGAACACACCTTCTGGGAGGAGAACGCAGCTGCCTGGTCTGAGTGGCGGGACCAGGTCCCCGACGACGTCCAAGGGCTCGAGCACATGAGTCCCGAAGAGCGCTTTGAACGAGGGATCCGTCCGGCCATCAAATCCGAGATCGCAGCCATCGAAGAGCGTCTCAGCGACACGAACCGGGGTCGTGTCCTCAAGCGTCGGAAGCTCCGCCAGAAGCGCGACCGGCTGGAGGAGCGTCGCGACAACCTCGTCGACCTCCACCACTCGGTCAGGAATCTGCAGGAACTTCTCACCCAAGTCCGAGAATCCGAGCTGCCGGAGGTGGAGCGTGGAGTGACGGACATTCGAGACACCCTGGAATCCAAGGTCGCCGAATTGCGCCAGCAGCGGCGCCAGAAGCGACTCTCGTTGCGGGAGGTCCAGGCCGAACTCGACACTCTTAGGCAGGAGCTGGACACGACGGACACGCAGACCGTTGATCGTCTGTCGTTCGACATCGACTCACTATCGGACATTGGGCTGGAAGGTCTCGAGGACGCGGAGACGATGGCTGATCTCGAGCGACGCGGTCTTATTGACGAATCCCACATCGCTACCCGCCTGGAGCAGATGCTGGTTGACCGGCTCAGAGAACCGCTCACGGACTACGAGAGGAAGAACGCAACAGGGACGCCGACCGATATGCTGGCTCTGCTCACTCACCAGGATAACGAGTCGCTCATGGGCATGGGCGGGGACGAAGCACCCGACGTTGCCTCGGCCCGTGACACCACGTTCGACAACGAGCTGCCGGTCGACAGCGTCGATCGAGAGTTTTCGCTCGGGCTGCTGGCAATCCACAGCAACGTTAACCTGGCGGACACCTCCGAACTCCGCTGGATTAACGAGCAGCGGAGCATGGGCCGACTCGAAAAGACGCTTGAGGGTCTCGACGACGTCGGTCAAGACGATCAAGTCGCGTGGCCCGAACTGCTTCCACCGGTGGATCACGAAACCGGGCACGTCGCCGGAGACCGTGTCGAAGCCGATGGGGGAGGTGACCGGTAGTGACCGCCGATAGGACACCACCCGTCGTGGCTCTGCTCTCCCTGCTGGTGGCCGTGGCGCTCTTCGGGGCCGTGGGCGGGCTGGTAGGGGCAGCGAACAGCCAGTCGCCGGGCGACGCGGTTAGCGTCCAGACAAGCTACGACGGTACGACGGCCGAACAGCTGATCCGTGTCGTCGTCACAATCGAGGCATCCGACACGACCCTCTCGGACATCCACATCCGGACGGACAACACCCAGCAAACGCTCGTCGAACCGTCGAGCTATACGACTGAGGTGGCGCCCGGGAACGAGAATGTGTCCGTCGCCCCACAGACCGGCGGCGACTTCAAAGTCGAGGAGTTGGCGCCGGGCGAGAGGATCACGCTCACGTTCGCGGTCGTCCCAGAGACGCTGGGCGAGGATCAGCTCGACGCCGCAACCATCCACGTCGACTACGTCAAGCATGGTCAGCGTCTGTCGGTCGACCGTGTCGCAACGGCGGACCTGAGCTCGAACCCGTGGTTCCGACTCCAGACCGCACAGGAAAGGAACAGCGAACTCGCTGGACAGGTCAGGCAGCAGCGGGTTACGTTCTTCGCGGGACTCGCCGTCGGCCTACTCGGTTTCGTCGCCGCTGCTGGGCTGGAACTAAGGCGCCGGAAGCAGATCGCGTCGTTCGAGGACCGACTCCGTACGGAACTGAGCCGGTCCTACAACGAACTGTCGGCGACTGATCGCCCGGTTGTCGAAGGGATCGCCGCCAAGTTCGGTGTCGAAATCAACGGTGGCGAGCCTGATCTCGAGACCAGCACTGACCGCTCCCGCGGTCCGGATCAGGCCCCCGATCCGGGGTCGGGAGGAGAGACCCCAACCCCCAGACCTGCCTCGGACAGCAAGCTCGGCGACGAGGATGATAGATCGATTTCGGACGCAGATCCGGCTGCCGACCACGGCGACGGGGATTTTGACGCTAGCTACCTTTAGGGTCCCCCACACTGTCGTCCACCGTCTTTCCCCTGCTGACGCTCGTTTCCCTCCACCGGTCTTCCGACCGAAACACAACTACCACAAGCAGTACTCGGCGTTCCCAGCATCGACCCCGGTCAGCTGTAGAGCGATACTGATGAGACAAATGAGTGGATACGAACGGCATCTCCAGATCGGCCTTATTGCCCATACAGCGATCGTCCTGCCCAGCCTCGGGTTAGCGTTGGCACGAGCGAACCCTCTGACGCTCGTCGCCGCCGGGACGGCTCTCCCGTTCACTCTCGTGGGGTCAGTCGCCCCCGACATCGATCATCATTCGAGTAAGGGCTACACTGTCGTCGTCAGTTACGGCCCAATCGCAGCAGCAACTGCTGTCGCAGCAGTAGTGTTTCACCACCGGTACCTACTCGTCACATTCTGTCGTGCGCTCCCTGTGACGGCGAGCCCAAGCTTCTTAGCAGGTATTGGGTACGCTGTGGTGGTGAGCACCGTATGGGGAGGAACGCGAAAACTGATCCGTATTCTTCGCCCCCCTCACCGGACGGTTACGCATCGTCTGTCCACATGGATGGTAGTTGTCCTCGCCGGCGGTGGCCTCCTTGCAAGCGTCTACACCGCGGTCGGTCTCACCGACGTGATCACGGTCGCGGCGGTCCACTGCGCTGGGTTCCTTACCGGTGTGGTGAGTCATCTGTACTGCGACGGCGTTCTCAAACTGCCAGATTTAGCCAGCGAATAGTGGCGAACGGCTCCTGGCTACGGGCCCGGATCACTGTTTTGCAGTCCAGCCATAATTCTATTGACGACTATCGGAAGATGGACGCCGACCTCGAGGACGGGACCGAGGTCATCCTCGAAGGCGATATCGACTACTGGACTGAGGGTGGGAAAATCAACCTCAATCCATGGGGGGTGATTGTCGTTGGCCACGGCGACCGAAAGTATCGAGCAATTCCCAGCGATCCATGAGGTCACCAACGACCACAATCTGTTGTTTCATGTCGACGCAGCCTATGGAGGGCACCTGTATTTTCAGATACCGGGCAATAACGGGCCGATGAAATCGAGGCTAACTACTATCTACTTGGCAAATTATGGGAAAATAATGGAGCGGAAAGCGCACAGTGCGATAGTCGCAGGGGTGAGTTCTACCCTTGTTGCGGCCTGGATTCGCAGTCGCACTCGCGAAGCCTACGATCCAGCGTTAACCCCACCCTCACTCCAGGATCGTCTGCACCAGCGTGCACCTATGGTTGCTGCCGGTCTGGGATTCACTGGTCTAAGCACTACTGTGGCGGGATATTTTGATACCGCTGAGCTCTCCCTACTAGGCGATGCAGAAGACGCAGCAGATATCCATCGACAGATGGGGAACCATCATGAACTCCACTCGCTGCCCTATCTGGGTTCAGCACTAAGTGCTTCCCATCTGATTCGTCACAGTTCTAGCCGATTTGGAGAGTGGCTGGCTGAGAAACTGGATTTGTCTGAAAATATCACAGCCATTATCGACGCGGCTGATTCCTTGGCTAATTGGGTGATAGATGCAGTTGGCTCTGGTGTATTCGGGCATCTACTAGGCGATCTCCCAACCAGTGGACATGGCGGATCTGCACTTCAGCTATTTAAACCAATTACTGACCGAAACTTCTGCTTGCAGTGGGTGAGTTCAGCATCGCCCACAGTCAACCGGTATCTCACAATCGCTGGAACGGTGTTAGCCGGGGCGGCCTGGTCTTTTAGTGGTCTACATCTGCTGAGTTGGGAGCCCCCTGAAAGCTCGCTCCAACGGTTTGTCGACCGTATCGGTGAATGTGATAGTATGGGGGAAGCTGTAGACGTCATCTTTAGCGATCTCCAAAGTCTACTTAACCAGGTGTTCGAGCGGTCGCAGACGGCTATCTGGAATTCGCCACTATTTACAGAAGCACCGGCTGCAATCGAGTCTGAACCGGAATCTCGGTGGTACCGAATGAGATTTGATACGGAGCGTATCTTCGACATATCATCTCTGGACATAGAAACACTGCGCGAAGAAGAACTCCTTCCACCCGATGTCGTCACTCACATAGAGGGGAAATCGCTCTATTCGCCGAAATATTTCGGTGTCTACACTGATGGAAAGTCAATCAGCCTCTCAGAAGACTCGAATAATTCGACACCACTTGCCCATGATAGAGACGAAGACGGCACATCACTTCGCCGTGACGAAGGGAGTGATAGCACTCCGCTAATGCAGAACGAAGACGAGGATGATTCTCGATCGATCTTTTCTGAGTCTACACCGACGGAAACGGATTCACAGTAACAAAGCGGATTCTGATTGCTGAATCACCAGTCAAATCACAATCGAAAGTAGTCGTCGACATTCTTCACGACTTTCCGGAATGCGGTAATATTCTGTGTACCTGATGTCTCAGTGCGTTCTAATCGGCCATTCTCGAGATCGGCAAGGACTGGTAGGAACATCCCGTCCCGGTCGTTCTGTTCGATGGAACCAGCTGCACGCTCAACAGCCACGACCATCGGTCGATTAACCGTCGGTGGAACCATCAGAAGATACCACCATCGACGGTCAAGAGGGCCGTTTTCATCGGCAAGCTCAGAAAAGGTGTTCACTGCGGTACCGATCGTCTCTTTCACTGTCTCTACGGAGGCTTCGTCTAACTCCACCAGTAGTACCCACTCCTCACGAGTTCGAACTCGTCCATCGGTTTCTCTGTAATAGAGGGGGTAGTCAGAAGGGCTTCCGTCCCCTTGTTCGAGAAAATCATAGGCACGGAGTTGCTCTCGCACCGTTGAAAGATATTCAGTGGAGTCCATTTACCCAATTTTCAGACTGACCTATAAATAAGATGGCGAAAACCGGTATCAGTTCCATTTTTGGAGCGAGAAACTCTACTAACGGGTGTTGGTTGCGAACCTCTTGCGAAAGCTCGTAATCTCTTTATCGGAGTTGGGACCCTGCTGTCCTCGCCGTCTACGTTTAGCAGCGCTCAGCTCTTCTCAATCTCGAAGGCTCGGTCAAGAAGATCTGCGAGATCACGTAGATTTTCCGCAGCATACGATTCTACTCGCATCGCCACACGTTCCGTTTCCTTCTGCTTCTTCCACAGCGTCACCACGACATCGAAATCATCACGCGGGTCTGGGAGTGCCGCTGTAATCCATGCCGTCACGGTTGGCGATCCCTCCAACCATCTCTTACTGAGTTCATGCCACTCCGGATCACACTCTTCCGGTGACGGTCGGTCCTCCCCGAACGCCTTTCGCTCCAAATCACCGGCAAAGGACCTGAGTTTCACAACGTCATTAGGAACAACCTGTACGGAAAGCGACTCGCTTTCGCCCCAGCTCTTTGCCTTCCCAAGTGAGAACGTTAGATGCCCGTCTGGCGTTCTGGAAATTCGAGCACTTCCTCGTCGCTTGATGTTTTTCTCCGCGATAGTAACCCACTCTCCCGACTTGTCGAACGACATCCAGTAGTCTGCAGGAATCGGGACTTCAATCTCTACAGTTGGGTTCTTCTCCTGCCAGAGCCACCGCGTCACGTCGGGATACCCCTCCGTCCCATATCGGTCCGGGAGAGCGTACGGCCACACCGAGAGAATGCCAGAGAGGTCAACATCGTGAGTCGTAAAGTCGTCTTCCTCGAGCCAGGCAACGCTGTACTCCCGATCAAGATAGTGCTCTACGACTGCTTCTTGCTCTTTTCCCTTATTCCGGTACTGTGCTTCAACAGCAATTCCCTTGCCGTATGGATCACACGGCTCGGGGAATTCCAATAGCACGTCAGGAATACGTCCCTCAAGATTGGACTCGAGTTCAATAGTCGCCTCCGGGTAGTCGTTCTCCAGGCGCGCGTATGCGATGGCCTTCATCTTGTGATGGATTTCGGACTCCCCTGGGCAGTCACTATCACCACTACCGGCTCCGCTGCCATCTCCTTTCCCGCCGCCCTTGTGACTGAAGTGCCGAGAGACGAACGTGCTCCCGCGGTTGTAGGACTGGACTACTGACATCTCCTCACCGCAAACTGGACACGCAACTGTCGATCCGTCCGGGACCTGTGGAGGGAGTACCTCGTCACCGTCAGACAGTCCAAGATATGGCATATTTGTGAGTATGCTATGTCCTCAGGTCACTCCAGTCACGAATCCGCTTCTATCGGTGGCTGTGATCCACATTCAATCACCGTATGGTCTCTCGTGCTATCGAGTAGTCGGTGTACCTCGCCACCGCTCTCACAGCTTGGTCCCTCGGTCCGACCTCACAACCGATTAGGTAGCGACCTAGCATAGGAGCAAGTACAACCAATACGGAAGTTGGACGATTCCCTCTCCTAGATCCTCAATAGGTTGTCTGCCTCGAACCGTATCACCAGCGAGGATGAATCCAAGTGGCACGTCGTACGCTTCTTTGAATTCTTGAACGGCTTCGAGTGAGTCCTCACGCTCGCGTGACTGATACGCTAGCCCGATCGGGACAGGGGTTCCGTCCACCTCGAAGACGAAGTCGACCTCACCCTCTCGCCCACGCCAGTACTGGACGGTGGGCGTCTCGTCATTGCCTTGGATGGCGTTGATACCATAGGCGAACCGCATCGTGTGGTCGAACGCCGCGACGCGGGCTAGGTCGGCCTCGCGGTCAAAATCGTTGCGGACGGTCGAGGCGTCGCCGTCGGCGAGCGCGGTCACCAGCCCTGTGTCACGGACGTAGAGTCGCACCGACCGGGGGCGGCTATTGTCGTACTCGGTAACGCCGGTCAACAGGTACAGCTCTGCCAGCGCGGGAAGATAGCTATCGGCGATCGTCCGCCGGTCGACGTCGAACAGTTCGACGAGGTCCTGATACCGGAACGGCTCAGCCCCCCGGTTTCGGGCGGCGAGCGCGCAGAGGCGTTCAAGATCTGCGATCGTCTGAATCGATTCGAAGCCGGGAACCTCCTGGTAGAGGGCATCGCGAACGTCCTCGCGCAGCTGCGCGTAGTCACCCACCGTCAGGTCCGCTGGCGACTCGGCGGCGCCGTCAAGGTCGTAGCTGATGGTCCCGCCCATCGCGAGGTAGTCGACGACTTGTGACTGGATGCGTCGTTCGACGTCTGCAACCTTCTCGTACTTCTGTCGAAGCTCTGCGACGAGTGACTCGATCTCGCCACTCTGGAGAGCCGCTGGCAGGCTGTTCTCCCCGGTTCGCAGAGAGGTGGGGCTCACGCGAGTGTCTTCTTCCTCAAGATCTGGATACAGCGTGAAGAGGTAGTCCCGGAACTTCTCAGGGAGAATGGGCTGGATATCGTAGTCTTCGGCCGGCATCGCGACGCTTTCGAGTTCCCGTTCGACTTGAATGCCGGCGCTGGCGGTCAAGACGACGTGTCGTCCCGGGACGTCCTCGAGCAATTCTGCGACGGGGACGCCCCAC
>LFFM01000343.1_pt1 | contig 31915 bp, 29 predicted proteins | sample 643131 | NCBI WGS metagenome assembly LFFM01 (sample SAMN03777445, study PRJNA286221) | soda lake metagenome | biome: soda lake; feature: Kulunda steppe; material: water; isolation source: sample Tc-Br brine of Tanatar trona crystallizer | place: Russia: Kulunda steppe | collected 2011-07
GGACATGATTGCCCATAAACGAGCGGTTTGAAGAGCGTCTCTCGACCGGCCGGAGGGCGATAACGGCCGGGGATCTTCACAAACCGCTTTCCCGGACCGAATGCGGCGGACGGTGTCGAAGCGACCTCGCTTTCCGATCGACGCCTTCGCTCGCAAGGTTCGCCGCGACCGCGGACGCCGGTTCGTCGATCCGGCGAGCGAGAGGCTGTTTCGGGGCGTTCAGTCGCTCTTCTCCCGCAACGTGCCGACGCCGAGCCCCTCCCACTCGACGCGATAGCCGAGCCGCGAGAGGATCGCGCTCGTCTCCGTCAGTCCGTGCGCGACCAGCAGTTCCTCGGCCGCCGCGACGTCCATGCCGGCTTCGATGTCGATCGCGAGCGCCTCCAACGTCGCCGGTCGGACGAGCGTCCCGCCGACGGTCTCGTGTTCCGGGAATCGGACGCTCTCGAGCGCCTCGATGCCCACCCCGTGTTCGTCCGCGAGCGACTCGAGCGTGACGACGTCCGCCTCGGGAACGATCTCATCGGGAAGGGCGGCTGCGGCGTCCGCGATGAGCGTCGACTCGTACTCACGGAGCACGTCGACGACGTCCTTCACGCGAACGGTCCCCGAGTAGGTGATCACGCGATGGTCACGTGCCGCGATCTCCTCGCCGACCCCGAGGCTTTCGTCGACGGCGACGAGCATGTCGACGTCCTCGAGGTCCGCGAGCTGGGCGAGCTTCTTTTCGACGTACGCAGGCATCCAAAAGCCCATCACCTCGAAGAAGAGCCGGAACGAGGCGTGTTCGTACTCGAACGCGAAGTCGGGGATCATCACCCGGTGGCCCGTCTCGAGCGGCTCGGGCTCGCGAACCAGCGTCCAGTCGAGATCGAGCGCCCGGAACCGCCCCGCGAAGTCGGCTTCGACGCCGCTGTCGAAGGCGGGCTCCGCGATCGGCTCGACTCCCGGCACCGAGACGTCGGCGTCCGAGAGCGTCAGGGTGCGCTCGCGTCCGCGATCGTCGATCGTCGCCTCGAGCCGCCAGTCCGCGGTCCTCGCGACGGTCCGGAGCAGCCGGGCGAACGCCGTTCCGTAGCGTCTCGTCCGCCTAAAGAGCGCATCCGGTCCGGTCACGATCAGCTCGCGACCCTCGGGAGTGCGCTCGATCTCGTACATCAATCGGAGTCGTTTGACCGCCGAGACGAGCCCCTTCGGATCGGCCGAGCGAATTCGCACCTCGGTCGCGTCGAACAGCGCCGTCTGAGCCAGCGAGAGGTCGTACCGTGCCAGCAACGTCTCGGGGTCCCAGCGGACGTCGGCGTCGACGAGGATCTCGTTGACGTCGCGGTCGGCATAGAGGCTCTCCTCGATCGCCGTCGGTTCGGCACCCAACCCGTCGGCCGCCCGTCGGATGGCCGTCTGCCGGTCGTGCTCGGAGGCGACGCCGACCGCCTCGGCCGCCTCGAACGTCGCGCGTCGTACGCGACGCGGCGGCAGCGGCGAGCGGACCTCGAAGGTGCAGTCACGCTCGACGAGCGACGCGAGCCCGCGAACAAGCTTGAAATCGTCCGCGTCCGCCTCCAACGTCTCAAGCGCGTCGTCGAGGTCACCGCGCCGCTCGCCGATGTGGTCGGTGAAGGTCCCGAGGACACGAGCCGCGAGGGGACGGTGCGATCGGTCGGTAAAGCGGGGTCGATAGCCGCCGCCCGCCCGAGAGACGCGGAGGAGATCCTTCCGGAGCACGACGTCGGATCGGGCACGCGGCGGCTAAAGCGCTCGGATCGGGCGGCGACACGGCCGGAAGGCGACGGCCGTGAGAGGGAACGACGCGACGAAGGGGGAACGACTATATCTCGGCCGTCGTCTACGGGTGAACATGCGACGGCGACAAGCGATCCGGACGGTTGCGGCGATGGCGTCCGCGGGCGTGCTCGCCGGGTGCGTCGACGCCGCAGCCCCCAGCGGGCCACGGAACCCGCCGAGCGAAGCCGACGCAGGGGAACGGGATCCGACCGAGCCGGACGCGGGTCCCGCCGACTTTCGGATAGGCGAATGGGACTATCACGAGGCCGAAGACGGACGCGTGATCGTGGTCGCGACGGTCCACAACGACGCGCCCGGCGAGCGCGCCGGCACGTTCGTCGTCGAGATCGATCTCGACGGCGAGAGCTACGAGGAACGAGTCGAGGTGACAGTCCCCGCCGAGGACGAGACCGACGTGGAGGTGGGCGTCGACGTCCCGTTCGACCGGTTCGACGCAGGCGGCACGCTCCGAATCGATCTCGTGCCGGCGTGACGCGGGAGCCGGGCCGGAGCCGCCCTTCCGACGACTTCGTCGCTACCGCCGTCGATTCGCGACGCGTTCCTCGGCGGTTTCCGCGCTCACGAGCTCGTAGAGCACCGCCCGGCCGCCGTCGGACTTCGGCCGAAGGATCCGCCCGAGCCGCTGTGTGAACTCCCGTTCGCTACCCGAGCCGGAGAGCACGACCGCGACGTTGGCATCGGGAACGTCGACCCCCTCGTCGAGGACGTTCGCCGCCACCACCCGCCCGTAGGTACCCTCGCGGAACCGTTCGAGCACCTCGCGGCGCTCCGCCGCGCCCGTCTCTGCGGTGATCGCCGGCAGTAGGAACCGTTCGGAGAGCCGGTAGACGAGGTCGGTGTGGGCGGTGAAGACGATCATTCGGTCCTCCCGATGTCGGTCGAGGATCGACGCCAGCCGCTTCAGCTTGCGGTCCGCGTTCATCATGATCTCGCGGGCGGCCGACTTCGCGAGCAGCGCCTCCCGCGCCCGCGGGTCGTTGCCGGAGCGCTTGACGAGCTCCTGATAGTCGCTCCCGCTCGAGAAGGTGATCCCGGCGTCGCGGACGTACTCGACGAACGTCGACTGCTTCTCGTCGTAGCGCTCGCGCTCCTCGGGCGTCAACTCGACCTCGATCCGGCGGACGTCGTACGGCGCGAGGTGTTCGCCGGCCAGATCGTCGACGTCGAGCGCGTAGACGCGCTCGCCGACCAGCTCCGCGACGGTCTCGTGCGCGCCGTCGGGCCGCTCGAACGTCGCCGTGAGCCCGAGTCGGGCGGGCGCCGCGAGCAGCCGGGCGACGTCGCGATAGCCCTCGCCGCCGAGATGGTGAACCTCGTCGAAGACCACGAACCCGAACGCATCGCCGACGTCCTCCGCCTTCAGATACGCCGAGTCGTACGTCGACACCGTGATCGGCTCCCGACGCTGCTCGCCGCCGCCGAACCGGCCGATCGGCACGTCGAACTCCGTCTCCAGCTCCCGGATCCACTGTTCCAACAGGTCGATTGTGGGAACGACGACGAGCGTCGGCACTCCCAACTCCACCATCGCGTGGATCGCGATCACGGTCTTACCCGCGCCGGTCGGCAGCTCGAGCACGCCCCGCTCGCCGGCGTCGTGCCAGGCGTCGAGGGCGGCGTGCTGGTAGTCCCGGAGGTCGTACTCCGTCCGGAGATCGAGCGTCGGCAGGTCGAACACCAGATCCTCGACGCTCACGCCGGCAACGGAGAGCGCCCGAGTGATCGCTGCGTACCGGTGTGCCGGTGCCCGGCCACCGCCCGAACGGGGATCCGTCTCGACGCCCGGTAACGGGGGGAGAGACGGGGAGTCGTCGTTCGCGGCGGGATCGTCTTCGACGTCGTTCTCGGTGGCGTCGACCCGGACCGTGCCGTCCTCGTAGGTCAGCCGGACGGTCATCGTCGATGACAGGCGGGCGATCGGTAAAGGACCACCGGCTCACGATTCCGCCACCGCCCCGCGATTTCGAAATCAGCTCGCGATTTCGTCGCCGTCTCGGGCTTGAAGTGGCCGCCGCCCATCCTCCCGGCATGCGCGCGTCGGAACTCGATCCGGAGCTTCGTACCGTCGTGGAGGAGCTCGACGCGTTGGGGCTGCCCGACTGGATCGACCTCGTTACGTCGGCCACCTGCCGAGCGGACGGCGGCAACGTCAAGTGACGGGCGTCGGTACGGTCGCTTCGACGTGTCGATCGATGCCCGGGTCGACATCCTGAAGTGATCGGCGGCGGAGATACCCGGCATGAGTCTCATCGGTTCGCTGGTAACGTTCCTCGTCGGACTGCTCGTCGGCGGGCTTGCCATCTTCATCGCTGCGAGCGTCGTCACGGACACGCAGGACTACGGACACGCCGTGTTCACGGCGCTCGTCGGCGCGATCGTCTGGGGGCTCTCCGAACTGTTCCTCTCGTGGATTCCCGTCGTCGGCGACTTCATCCCGCTCATCGCGTGGATCTGGGTCATCCGCTGGCGATACGGCGCCTCGTGGCTTCACGCCGGTATCATCGGCTTCATCGCGTGGGGGTCGGCCATTCTGGTATTGACGGTGCTCCCGTTCGCTGGCGTCACGGACGCCGTCGGCGTTCCGTTCACGTGACGGCGGCAGGCGTGGCCGATCGCTGGTCGGAGCCGTAGCCGACCGCTGGTCGGGACGGTCATTCGCCGTCGATCGAGGCCGCCCTTGGCGTCAGGATCGCGCGGTTCCGACACTCCACTGCGGACGCGACGCCGACGGACTGGCTAAAAAATCGGAACGAAAAATCGGGACGGTACGGCGGCTCAGGGTTCGAGCAGGACCTTCGTGACGCCCTCCTCGCGGGCGTCGAACGCCTCGTACATCTCCGGCGCCTCCTCGAGGCTCACGCGGTGTGAAACGACCCAGCTCGGATCCGCGCGTCCCTCGATGATCATGTCACGGAGATACCGGTTGTACTGCTTGACGTTACACTGGCCCGTGCCGCACTTGAGGCCCTTCTCGAAGAACTTCCCGAAGTCGATCCCGAGGCGACCCTGTGCGGCCATGTCGTCGGGTGCCCCGGGGTCCTCGGGGACGTAGAGGCCCGGAATCCCGAGCTGTCCGGTCGGCCGTACGACGCGGATGAGGTTGTTGATCACGACCGCGGGGTTCTCCTTGGCCGGGTCGTACGCGTAGTCCTCGGTGTCCTTGTCGACGTCCGCCGGGTCGGTCGCCTGATAGCCGACCGCGTCGACGCCCTTGTCGACCATCCCGCCGTGCTGGTCGATGATCTGTTCGACCGGGTCGCCCCGCTTGAAGTTGATGGCGTGGGCGTCACAGTGATCCTCGGCCAGCTGGAGCCGGCTCGGCACCTGGTCGACGACGTATATCTCGGAGGCGCCCTGGATCTTCGCGCTGTAGGCGGCCATCAGGCCGACCGGACCCGCGCCGAAGACGGCGACGGACTCGCCGGGCTGCAGGTCGGCGAGCCGGGTGCCGTGCCACCCGGTCGGAAAGATGTCCGCGAGCAGCGCGAAGGCGTCCTCGTGTTCGCGTCCCTCGGGAAGCTTGAGGGCGTTGTGGTCCGCATAGGGCACCCGGAGCTTCTCGGCCTGACCACCCGGATACGGCCCCATCGCGACGTAGCCGTACGCGCCGCCGGCGAAGCCGGGGTTGACGTTCGTACAGAAGCCGGTGAAGCCCTCCTCACAGTTCTGACAGAACCCACAGGAGACGTTGAAGGGCATGACCACGCGGTCGCCCTCCTCCAGCGTGGAAACCGCCTCGCCGACCTCGGAGACGACCCCCATGTTCTCGTGGCCAAAGACGATGCCCTCCTCCGCCGCGGTTCGTCCCTCGTACATGTGCAGATCCGATCCGCAGATGCACGAGGTCGTGATGTCGACGATCACGTCGTTCGGGTGTTTGAGCTCCGGTTCCTCCACCTCCTCGACGGCCACTTCGTATGGCCCTTGATATACGACGGCCTTCATAGTACGGTCCATGTAACCCATGAGCGTAGGAGGTGGTAAATCTATTTACATGACAATTACACTTAATAAATACGGATAAAATAATGTTAATTCATTATATTAAAGCAAAGCCACTCAAACGGGCAATTTCGGGCGTTGAACGCTTGTTTTGAATCGTACGGTCGAACGTTCACCCAACGTCGTATCCCTTTTCGGACCGGTCGGCGTCGGCGTCGCCCCTTCCGGGAACGACAGCGTCGGATCGGAGGACGTACACGTCGCTTCGTCACGCTCGACCGTGATCGTCACCGCCTCGCGTACCGCTCGATCGGGGGTGAAAAGGTGTCGATGATCTCGCTTCGCGGCGCAACCCCCTCGATGCCGTGTTCGACGCCGGGACCGACGACGAAGGAGTCACCCCTTCCGAGCGTCCGCTCGTGGTCGCCGAAGAGCTCGATCTCGCCTTCGATGACGTGGACCGACTGGTGGGTCGTCTCGTGTTCGTGCGCCGGAAAGACCGCCCCCTCCGCGACGGTGTAGTGCACGGTCATCAGCTCGTCCGTCACCGCCAACACCCGCCGTTCGATCCCCGGATGCGCCTCCTCTATCTTGAACGGATCCGTCCAAGCACTGTGGTCGAACATCGTTCGTCGGTGACCGTATGCCGGCATAACCGTTGTGACAGCCCGCCGGGACGGCCGCAGGGCCAAGCTTCTATACCCGTCTCCGTGTTTCCCTTCGCCATGTCGACCTTTTACAAGTGGGGCGCGGGGATCGATCCCGACAACCCGCGCATCGATCACGCACACGACGAGTTCCTGATCACGGTCGACGGCGACCGGATCATCGACGCGGCCTCGGGGGCGCTCGTCGCCAACCTCGGCCATTCGATCCCGGACGTCGGCGATCGAATGGCCGCGCAGGCGGCGGACGTTGCCTACGTCTCGACGTCCTACTTCGAGAACGAGCCGGCCGAGCGGCTCTCGGAGCGGCTCGACGGGATCACGCCGGACCCGCTTTCAGCCTCCTTTTTCGTCAACTCCGGCAGCGAGGCGAACGAGGCCGCGATCAAGCTGGCTCGCGCGTACCACGTCGCGCGCGGGAACGAACGCAAGGAGGCGGTCATCAGTCGACACGGGAGCTACCACGGCGCCACGGTCGGCACGCTCTCGCTGAGCGGGAAGCCGGGGCGCACGGCTCCGTTCGCCCCGCTTCTCCGACGAGGGCCTCGCATCCCCGCGGCGTACCCCTATCGCTGGTCGTACGAGGGAAGCCTCGAGGAACAAGCCGTCGCCGCGGCTCGCGAGCTCGACCGAGCCATCACGCGTGAGGGGCCGGAGACCGTCGCGGCGTTCATCGCGGAGCCCGTCTCTGGGTCAACACTCGGGGCGGCCCATCCGCATCCGGCCTACTACCGGGAGATCCGCCGGATCTGTGACCGACACGACGTGCTCTTCATCGCCGACGAGGTGATGACGGGGTTCGGTCGCACCGGGGAGTTCTTCGCCGTCGATCACGCCGGCGTCGTCCCGGACGTGCTCACGGTCGGGAAGGGATTGTCGGGCGGATACGCCCCGATCGCTGCAGCGATCGTTCACGACCGGATCGCGGCCGTCTTCGACGCCGACTCCGACCACGCGTTCACCCACGGGCACACCTTCAGCGCCAACCCGCTCTCGACTGCCGTCGCGGACCACGTCGTCGCCCGATACGACGAGGGCCTGCTGGCGGACATCCGGGCGCTCGGGAGCGAGCTACGGGAGGCGTTGGAGCCGCTGGAGTCACATCCTCACGTGGGTGAGATCCGTGGGCTCGGGCTGATGTACGGGATCGAGCTCGTGTCGGACACTGCGACGAAGGACCCCTTCGATCCGAGTCGAGAGGTGGCCACGCGGGCGTTCGAGGCGTGTCTCGAGAACGGCGTGTACGTCTATCCGGGCGGCGGATCGGTCGACGGCGCGGCCGGTGATCACCTCCTGATCGGTCCGCCGTTCATCACGAGCGAGGCGTCGATCCGCGAGACCGCGATGGTCGTCGCCGAAGCGGTCGAAACCGTCACCGGCACGTCGACGTGAGATCTCACGAACATCGCGTCTCGAGGTGACGACGATCGTATATTTCGACCGTGATTTGCCGACGAATTGATGTCGCTTGAGGGCCTTCGAACGTCCAAGCGAGCGCGAGTTCGCGAACCGACGATGGTGACCTATAGACGGGGCGGCTACGTCCAAAGCGACGACGACGCGGTCGAACGAGGCTGTGAACACTGCGGCTGGCATCACGTTGCCGACTCCTATCCGGCGGTGATCGAAGCGTATCAGTCACACCTCCGTGCGGAGCATCCGAAGGCGTGGCTCCGCACGTGAGCGGAATGTGGGCCTGACGCACGCCGCCCGTCGACACGTGCCCGACTGGTTTTATCAACGCTCGTCGAACCGCTCCTTCCAGCGCCTCCACAGCGTCATGTACAGCGCACGGAGGTCGCAGTCGAGATCGTTCGCGAGATCGCGTGTTTCCCGCAGATAACGATCATACGCCGCGTACGACGGCGGATCCGGATACGACTCCTCCAGCTCCGTGTGCTCGGAGACGACGCGCCACTCACGGTCGCCGACGACGATGAAGCGATCCGGTCGAGCGAACGCGAGGAACGCGGACGCGACGGGGAGGTCCACCCCCGGAAGTGCGGTGAGCGCGTCCATCGCATCACGGTACTCGTTCGGCTCCGCCTCCACGGCGAGCGCGACGGCGTCACGCACCGTCTCGAAGTCCGCGTCCGAGAACCGATCCTCGGTCCGGCGGCGTTCGCCGTGGGGATACGCCCCGAGATATCGACGGAAGTACCATCGAACCACCCACTCGACGTCGCGTCTTCCGTACTCGCCCGTACGAAACGCCTTCGGAAGCGACTCGACGGAGTCCTGTTCGACGGGGTACAGCGGCTCCTCCTCACGATAGGCCGCCACGCAGGCGTCGACGTCCTCGGCGGTGAGGGTCATGTCCCCCCCGAGGGCTGCGATCATCAAAACGGTTCGCCGCCCCCCGGAATCGACCGCTCCCGACCGGTATGCTGACCGCCGGCGATCCCTGCCACCGACACACTCATCATTCATGCCGCGTAGATCATGACATATGAGCACACTGTTCGTGGGTGATCTCCATGTCGAGTGAGGGCGCGGAGTCGGTGAAGACCATCTGTCCCTACTGCGGCGTGGGCTGCGGGATACAGGTCAGACCCGGCGAGGACGACCCGGGCGACATGCGATTCATGCCCTGGGGGAACGCGCCCGTGAACGAGGGACGCGTCTGCATCAAGGGCGGGGCCGCCACGGAAGTCGTCGACCACGAGGACCGCCTGACCGCCCCCCAGATAAGGGAGGACGGGGAGTTCCGGGAGGCGACGTGGGAGGAGGCATACGGCCGGATCGTCTCCGAGATGGAGCGGATCCGCGAGGAGCACGGTCCCGACGGGATGGGGTTCTTCGGCTCCTCGAAGACGATGAACGAGGAGAACTACCTCCTCCAGAAGCTCGCGCGCCGGTACGGCACGAATCAGGTCGACAACTGCACGCGGATGTGTCACGCCTCCACCGTCTGGGCACTCCGGACCAGCCTCGGTCAGGGGGCGATGACCAACAGCATGGCCGACTTGGAGGAGGCCGCCGACGTCCTCTGGATTCAGGGTGCGAACCCCGGCGAGCAGCACCCGATCGCCAACAGCCAGTACTTCCGGCAGGCGGTTCTGGAGGGCGCGACCGTCATTCAGGTCGACCCGCATAAGAACAAGACGACGCGCTCGTTCAAGATCGACGAGACGGAACGCCACCAGCACCTCCAGTTGAACCCGGGAACCGACATTCCCCTCCTCAACGTCGTCCTCAAGACGATCCTCGAACGCCACGCGGAGGAGCCCGAGAAGGGCTGGATCGACGAGGCGTTCATCGAGGAGCGCACGGAGGGCTTCGAGCACCTCAAGGAAACCCTCGAGGACTTCGACGAGGAGGCGGCCGCCGAGGAGTGTGGCGTCCCGCTCGAGGACATCGAACTCGCCGCCGAGAAGTACGCGATGGCGAACAACGCCGCCATCTTCACCGGGATGGGCATGTCCCAGCACACCTGCGGCGTGGACAACGTCCAGAACGAGATCAACCTCGCGCTCATCACCGGAAATCTCGGCAAGCCCGGCACGGGCGTCAACCCGCTGCGCGGCCAGAACAACGTACAGGGCACCTGTGACGTCGGCGCGATGCCGAACGTTCTGCCCGGCTACCAGCTCGTCGACGACGACGAGGCCCGGCGGTCGGTCGAGGAGGAGTGGGGCTTCGAGATCCCCGACGAGCCCGGGCTCACGAACGTCGAGATCTCCCACGCCATCGGCGACACCGTTCACGGGCTGTACGTGATGGGCGAAAACCCCATCATGAGCGAGCCGGACGGCAACGAGACCGAAAGACGGTTCGAGGAGGATCTGGAGTTTCTCTGCGTCCAGGACGTCTTCATGACGGAGACCGCGAAGCTCGCGGACGTCGTCCTCCCGGCGACGACGTGGGCAGAACGCGGCGGCACCGTCACCAACACCGACCGGCGCGTGCAGCTGATGCGCGGCGTCGAGAAGGTACACGACGACACGAAACACGACCTCGAGATCCTGATGGAGGTCGGCAGCCGACTGTTCGGCGAGGGGGACTTCCGGTTCGAGGACGTCGAGGCCGTCTTCGAGGAGCTTCGGCGCGTCTGTCCGATCTACTACGGGATCACCTACGACGCGCTCGGCGAGGAGGGGATCCAGTGGCCCTGCTACGAGCCGGGCGACGAGGGCGACCAGTACCTCTATGCGAACTCCTTCGACACCGAGAACGGGCTCGGGCAGATCGAGGGCGTCCGCCACCAGCCGCCCGCCGAGGTGCCTGACGAGGAGTACCCGCTCATCCTCACCACCGCCCGGCTGGAGGAGCACTACAATACGGGGACGATGAGCCGTCGATCGCCGACGCTCAACCGGCAGCACCCGGAGAACTTCGTCGACGTCCACCCGAACGACGCCGCCGACTACGGCGTCGAGGACGGCGACGTCGTCACGCTGCGTTCGCGACGCGGCGAGATCGAGGTGACGGCGCGCGTGACCGAGGACACGAAGGAGGGCGTCGTCTGGACGACCCCGCACTTCGCGGCCGCCTCGGCCAACCGGCTCACGAACGACGTGCTCGACGAGCGCGCGAAGATACCCGAATACAAGGCTGCGGCCGCCGAGATCGCGATCAACGTCGACGCCAAGTCGGGTGAGACGCCCGCCGACGACTGAGTCGCTCGCACCCGGTCGGCCCGGGTGGCATTCCCTTTATACGCCCCGATGTCGCTTATACGACTTCGATGGCGCCGAGCATCCCGACGCCGACGTGCGGCGTGCAGACGTACAGCTGGATGCCCGGGTCGTCGAAGGTGAACTCGAAGGTCTCGCCGTCGTCGTCGACGGCGTCGCCGCTGGAGAACTCGGTCGCGGAGTCGTCGTCGGATTCGACGTTGTGGACGCCGCCGCGTCCCGTCCATTCCCAGTTGACCGTCGTCCCGGCGTCGACTCGGATCGCCGGGGGATCGAAAGCGAGCCCGTCCGGCCCGCCGCCGACCTCGACGGTGACCGTGTCCTCACCGGTGTGGTCGGCGAGCGTGCCCTCGTACAGGCGAGCATCGCCGAGGAAGTCGTCGATCTCGGCGGGTGCATCGACTCCGCCGTCGCCGCCGTCATCGCCGTCATCATCCGCGCACCCGGCCAGCGCGCCGAGCGTCAGAACCGCCCCGGTTCCGGCCACGTACCGTCGTCTCGAGAATCTACGAGTCATCGATGATTCGTAGGGCTCGAAGCCTTACAAACCCCTCGATAGCATCCGACGATTTCCGGAGCTACAGGCGCTCTAACGGCCAAAACGTTCATCATCATCCGTCCGCTTCCCGTGGGTATGTATGGGTTTCGCGAGGAGTGGTGACATGGATCGAGGGGCGACCCATCGGGCGACGTGCGGCGAGCGGTAACGCGTGGATCGACGTCGTCGTCGCGACGCTTAAGACTGGACGGCCCGCTCACCCACACGATGCGGGAGGACGACCTGGCCACGCGGGTGGTCGACCACTACGACGCGGTCCACGAGGACGCGGAGGTCCGGCTGGAGGAGCCGTACGACGCGGACGGTCGACGTGGGCTCGTCGACGTCTACGTCAGGACGCGGACGCCGGAGCGCGTCGACCACGTGATCGAGCTTAAAAGCGACGCCGCGGTCCGGCGCGCGACCGGCGCGAACGAGGTGTTACGACAGTACCGTCGCGCCGAGCGGTACTTCTATGGCGACGAACGCCACGCCATCCGGCCGAAGCTCTCCCGGAGCGGGCCGGCGGTCCATCTGCTTCTCCTGTTCGCGCCCACCCCGACCTGCGTCCATCACGTCGCGACCCACGCGTCCCTCTACGAGTCGGTCGACGTGAACGCGTCCGTCGACGACGTTCCCGCCGTCCGCAAGGTCGCGTTCCTCACCGGGCTCGACGGCGACCCCATCGATCTCGGATTCCTCTCGGTAAACGGTGACGCACCCTTCGGCTCGGCCGCCTTCCTCGACGCGGTTCCGTCGGGGTCCCGGCTCGAGGAGAGCCTCCGCGGCGTCGACGACGACCTCGTCACCCTGTAGAGGGCGGCCGCCCCTCCCGAAGCGCCTCCAGCACGCGTGCGGTCCCGTCCATGAACCCCTCCTCGAGGACGTGATCGGCGGACCCGCGGGCGGCGTCGTCCGCGTTGGCCACCGCGTAGGACTCGCCGGCGACGCCGAACGTCGAGACGTCGTTCTCGCTGTCGCCGATCGCGACGAACTCGCGAGGATAGAGCCCCAGCGACTGCGTCAGCCGTTCGAGCGCCCGTCCCTTACTCACGCCGGCCGGCTTGACGTGGTAGGCGTAGCCCGTGTCAATGACGTCGACGGCGCCGTCCGTCTCGGCGGCGACCTCTCGAAGCAACGCCTCGTCCGAGTTGAGCGGGAGCGCGACCTCGGTCTCCCGCCAGCGATTGACCGTCCCCTCGAGGCTCCAGCCGACCTCGCCGCCCCGCTCGCGGAAGGCCTCGACGACGGCAAGCGCCGCCGCGGGGTCGCCGAGCGTCGTCGTCTCCTCGCCGTCGTGGAACACGCCGCCGTTCTCGGCGATGACGAGCTCCGAACGGCCGAGGAAGTGTGCGAGCGCGACCGGGTACGGGAATGCCTTGCCCGTGGCGATGACCACCGGCGCGTCCCAATCGGGCAGCAGTTCGAAGACGCGCGGGTCGATCCGGCCGTCGGGAGTGGTCAAGGTGCCGTCGACGTCGAGTGCGAGGGGAGGAACCATCGGTCGGACCCACGCGCGGGCCGCTCAACCCTCTTTCGTTCCGGAGGTCCCGCATCGCGGCGCCGGCCGTCTCGAACGGAGCGTTCGACGCAGCCTCCGAAGCCGAGACGACGCTCACCGACGCTCGAAGAGCTCCTTGAACACGAGCGTCGGGAACCGAGGGATCAGCTTGCTCGGCGGACGTCCCTTCCCGTCCGATCGGTCGACGGTGACCCGGTCGAGCACTCCCACGTCGGCGAGTTCGTAGAGCACCCGCCGCACGGTCGATGCGGACAGGTCGACCTCGGTCGCTTCGGCGATCGCCTCGGTCGCGACGTTGACGGATCGTCGGTCGGATTCCGGCAGGCTCACCAGCTCGTAGAGCAGCCGCTGGCGGTTGTCTGCCAGCGCCAGCACGCGACCCAGCGCGACGCACGGCTTCGGGACGCCCGCGACGCCGGCATCGAGGTCGTCGGGCCTGATCGTGGAGGAGCCGTGCCGCTCCGCGTGCCAGGCTGCACCCATGATGGCCGCCAGCGCGTCGTGTGCGTCGCCCGCTGCCCACTCGGAGATCTCACGAACTTGGTCGTGCGTGAGCGCGTCGCGCGTGAGCCCGGAGGTGACGCGGCTCGTCAACAGCTCGACGAGGACGTGGTGTCGGTAGCGGTCGAACTCGATGGCGACCTCGGGATCCCAGTCGATCTCGGTGGGGGGCTCTCGACCGAGACAGATCGGGACGATCCGCTCGCTGACCGCCGACAGCCAGTCGACGACCGTCCGAACCGACGGCGTCTCCGGCTCGTTCGTGTGGTCGAGCGCGACGACGACGTCGCTCGTCGCATGCACCGTCTCCGCCAGCGACGAGGCGAGCTCCTCGGTGCCGATCCCGTGGTCGGGAACCTCCTCCTCGGTGACGGCGACGAGCGTGTTGTGATAGAGCCGGAACCGCGTCCGGGCGTCCCTGACGTCGACGTGGAGGAACTCCGGAAGCGTCGGGTCGACCGCCCGCGTCGACGTCTGGATCGACTGGCGACGGCCGCCGTGTTCGGACAACCGATCGAAAAGCGCCGAGACGACCGCTGACTTGCCGCTTCCCTTCGGTCCGTGGACGTAGATGCTCGGCGGCAACGACCCGGTGAAGGCCGGATCGAGGGCGTCCAGCAACCGCTCGAGGTCGGGGCCGCGCCCGATCGGCAAGTCCGGATGCGTGACCGGCGAGATCGCGTCGGGATCGACGACGACGCCGCCGCCGGCGTCGTATCCGAGGCGCCGCTCGATGCGGTCGTCGATGTTCACGGTCGAACCTCCCGCTTCGAGCGATAAAACGACCCCACCTGACGACGTGGTCGCGGGCGACGACGGCGGGGAGGATCACCGGACCGGGACGCTGGCGGGTTCGATCCCCCGTCCGTCCACGCTACCAGTGGTCGGGTTTGAATCGATTGATCACGAGCGTCGAGATCACGAACGCGACGCCCGCAACGATGCCCATGATCGCGCCGGCAACCAGCCTGACGCCGATCGGCCCGTCGATGACGATCGCCATGACGACCGTCATGATCCCCGCCACCACGAGCAGGTTCCGTCCGTCCCGTCGCTCCAGTCCGAAACGCGGCATCACGTGGGCCGGAGGCTCCGCGGGATAGTAAACCCCCGCGTCGTGGAGGGGGTCTGGATTCGTGTCGGTCGTCGTGGTCGGGCGATCCGTGATCGGACCGATACCGTCCTCGGGGACGGCCGTCGCCCGTCGATCGCGTTCTCGCGGGTTTCGTATGCTTAATCATGGCTGGCGACATCGTGGGGGACATGTCGGAACCGGAGTTCAACGACTCGGTGGTCGCCGCAAACCGGTGGAGCAAGGTGATCGCGCTGGTCGTCGCGGTCGCGGTCTTTCTGCCCGCCAACGTGTTGACCGGCGACGTCCAGTTCGCGTCGATCGTCGCGGCGATGGCGGCGATCGGGGCGCGCTTTTACGTCCCGTATCACGCGAGCATGAACGTCCCCTCGGCGGAGCGCACCCCGCTCACGGCCCATCCGAGCACCGGGAACTACCACCACGGCGCGGCCGGCATCGCCCTGATGGCGGCGTCGGTCGTCGCACTCGGCGTCTTTCTCGTCGCTCACGCGTTTCTCACCGCCGTCGCCGTGGGGGTCGTCTTCGGTATTGGATCGTTTGTCATGTTGAGGTCCCGACTTCCGGCCGAATAAAAGGCCACAGCGGTCGACGTGACCGCGACGGTGGCCGTGAAACCGCGTCGGCCGCGGTTAGACGGCGCCGGGGACCCACACCGCGGTTCCAAGGATCCCGAGGATCGAGAGGATCGCGATGATGGTGTGGGTGATGGCGATGGACGCCGCCGGCGGGTCGACGTGGGTGTCACCATGCGCGTAGAAGACGCGCTGGAAGGCCTCTCCGATGATCGCACCGAGCAATCCGAAGAAGCCGGCCACCAGGATGGCGGCGGTCGGACTGAAGCCCGTGCCGGCCGTCGCGAGATACGCGGTCGCGGCGGGCAGCGTCATGTGGTGGGTGACCGGGATCTTCCCGATGCCCAGGTTCAAGAACAGCAGCGACGCCGCGCTGATGCCGAACCCGAGGAACGGGCTTCCGGTCTGGATCGCGGCGTACGCGCCGGCGAGCCCGGCCACGAGCCCGATGCTCGCGACGTGTGACCACTTGTACATGTTCGGCAGCCACGGCTCGACGGCGAGACGGTCCTCGCTTTCCTTCTCGCCGTCGGCCGGCACCTCGCCGGGTTCGCGCATCTCCTCGCGCTCGAACGGCCCCATGTCCATGTAGCCGTCCGCCTTGGCGCTGAGGTTGCCGATGACCGAGTAGCCGAAGACGGCCCGGTGCAGGAGCGCGCTGGCGACGACGGTGAACGCGATGGGGTCCGTCGGGATCGCCATGTTCCGCAGCACCTGTTCGAGCGCGATGCCGAAGACGCCAAAGGCAGCCCCCACGGCGAGGATGTCAGGCTTGCTACCCAGCGCGACGGTGATGTCCTTCGCGTTGTGGTAGTCGAAGCCCGACTCCATCTCGCCCTTCTTGGCCGCATACGCCGCCGCCGCCGCACCGCCGGCGAACGAGATGTGCGGGCCGAAGACGGGACCGAAACCGACGTCGACGCCGGCACCCGCGGCGGCATCGGGGCCGCCCCAGACGCCCGCGATGACGAGGAAACCGGTGAAGACGAACGCCGGTAGCGCGCCGAGTGCGGCCCCGAACGCGCCGCCGGCGGCGGCGCCGAGCCAGATCGTCGGGTCCAAAAGGACCTCGAGGACCGCGTCGACGGACCCCATGGCCCAGCCTTGCGCGAGGACACCCGAAAGGGCGACTTCGAACGTCGTCGCTCCCGTCATTCGTCGTCCTCGTCGCGGGCCCAGTCCTTCGAGCGTTCGACGGCTTCGGCCCAGCGGTCGTACAGACCGTCGACCTCGGCCGCCTCAGCCTCCGGCTCGAACTCGCGGTCGATCTGCCAGTTGTCGCGCAGCTCGTCGATCGTCTCCCAGTAGCCGACGGCGAGGCCGGCGGCGTATGCGGAGCCGAGCGCGGTGGTCTCGTCGACCTCCGGCCGGGCGATGTCCGTCTGGATGATGTCCGACTGGAGCTGGCAGAGGAAGTTGTTCTTCACCGCGCCGCCGTCGACGCGCAGGCTCGTCAGCTCGACGCCGGAGTCGGCCTCCATCGCCTCGGCGATGTCGCGCGTCTGGTAGGCGATGCTCTCGAGGGTCGCCCGGACGATGTGCGCCTTGCCGGTGCCGCGGGTCATCCCGACGATGGTCCCGCGAGCGCGGCCGTCCCAGTGGGGCGCGCCGAGGCCGGTGAACGCCGGCACCAGATAGACGCCGTCCGTCGAGTCGACGGACTTCGCCAGCTCGGCGGTCTGGGCGGCGTTGTTGATCAGATCGACGTCCTCCAACCACTCGATGGCGGCGCCGGTGATGAAGATCGATCCCTCCAGCGCGTACTGGACGGGCTCGCCGGACATCTGGAAGCCGATGGTCGTGAGCAGCCCGTGGTCGGAGGAGACCGCCTCCTCGCCGGTGTTCATCAGGTAGAACGAGCCGGTGCCGTAGGTGTTCTTCGCGTCGCCGGCGTCGAAGCAGGTCTGTCCGAACAGCGCGGCCTGCTGGTCGCCGAGCGCCCCCGCGACGGGCACCTCGGCGCCGAGGAAGCCGTCGGGGTCGGTGGTGCCGTAGTAGTCCTCGTCGGAGGACGGCCGAACCTCGGGCACCATCTCCTTGGGGACGTCGAACTCCTCGAGCAGCTCGTCGTCCCACTCTAGCTCCCGGATGTTGTACAGCATCGTCCGGGAGGCGTTGGTGACGTCCGTGATGTGGTTGCCGGTCAGGTTGTAGATGAGCCACGTGTCGATGGTGCCCATCAGGAGCTCGCCGTCCGACGCTCGGTCACGGAGGTCGCGTCCGCGGGAAGCGGACATCTTGAGCGGCTCCGCGTTGTCGAGGATCCACTCGGTCTTCGTCGCGGAGAAGTACGCGTCACATTCCAGTCCGGTCTTCTCGCGGATCTCCTCGACTTTTCCCGCCTCCTGGATCTCCTCGACGCGGTCCGTCGTCCGGCGGTCCTGCCAGACTAGGGCGTTGTGAACCGGCCGTCCGGAGTCCTTGTCCCAGACGACGGTCGTCTCACGCTGGTTGGTCACTCCGAGCGCGGCGAGCTGGTCCGGATCGACGTCCGCGTCCGAAAGCGCCTGCTGGATGACCTCCTGGGTGTTCTCCCAGATCTCCATCGCGTCGTGTTCAACCCAGCCGGGCTTCGGATAGATCTGTTCGTGCTTCTCGTAGGCGTTCGCGACCACCTGACCGCTGTGGTCGAACACCATGAATCGAGTGCCTGTCGTCCCCTGGTCGATCGCACCGACGTATTCTGTCATGTGTTTAGGTCCCTCCTGCGGCGGTGTGCCGGCCGCAACGGTGCGTCCTGGCCCGCGTCGGGCGCGTCATGGCCGCCATCGGCCACGACGCCCGCCCTCTCGGACGGGCTCGGACGCCACGGCATATCTTTACGACTGCTGCCGTGCCGTTCGTGAACATAACGGAAGAGCATAATAATCTTACTATTAGATCCGTCTTATGACGGCTGATTAATACCCGATTGGCGGCAAAAGGCGCGATATGACCGGCGTGTCCGTTCTCAACGATCTACATAGTTACGACCGTCCCCCCCCTATGAGGTAAAGTAAAGTGCACCCAACCCAAACGACGAACGTCATGAGCGAACAGGCGGACGTCATCGTGGTCGGCGGGGGGTCGACCGGCTGCGGCGTCGTCAGGGACCTGGCGAGACGAGGCCTCGACGTGGTGCTCGTCGAGAAGGGGAACCTCACACACGGAACGACGGGGCGGATGCACGGACTCCTCCACAGCGGGGGCCGGTACGCTGTCTCCGACCAGAAGAGCGCGCGCGAGTGCATCGAGGAAAACCGCGTGCTTCGGGAGATCGCGGGCCACTGCGTGGAGGAGACCGGCGGCATGTTCGTGAAGCGGCCCGAGGACTCCGAGGAGTACTTCCAGAAGAAGCTCGAGGGATGCCGTGCCTGTGACATCCCCGCCGAGGTGATCGACGGCGAGGAGGCCCGCCGTCGGGAGCCGTACCTTGCACGCGACGTGGAGAAGGCGATCGCCGTCCCCGACCACGCCGTCGACCCATTCCGGCTCTGCGTCGCAAACGCGGCCGACGCCCGCGAGCACGGCGCGCGAATCGAGACCCACGCCGAGGTGATCGACGTCCTCATCGAGGACGGCGAGGTCGTCGGCGTGGAGGTCGAACACGACTCCGGCCCGGGCAAACGCGTCCACCACGAGCCCGGCACGACCGAGGAGATCCGCGCCCGCTACGTCGTCAACGCGACCGGCGCGTGGGCCGGACAGCTCGGCGAGATGGCGGGCGTCGACGTCGAGGTCCGTCCCTCGAAGGGCGTGATGACCGTGATGAACGTCCGGCAGGTCGACACCGTGATCAACCGCTGTCGCCCCAAGGGCGACGCCGACATCGTCGTCCCGCACGAGACCGCCTGCATCCTCGGGACGACCGACGAGGAGGTCGAGGATCCCGAGGACTACCCCGAGGAGGAGTGGGAGGTCGATCTCATGATCGAGACGCTCTCGGAGCTCGTTCCCGCCCTGAAGGAGGCCCGAACGCTACGGTCCTTCTGGGGCGTTCGACCCCTCTATGAGCCGCCCGGAACCGGCACCGACGACCCGACGGACATCACCCGCGATTACTTCCTTCTGGATCACGACGTGCGCGACGATCTGCCCGGCATGACGAGCATCGTCGGCGGCAAGCTCACCACCTACCGAATGATGGCCGAGTCCATCTCCGATCACGTCTGTGAGAAGCTCGACCACGAGGCCGCGTGTGACACCGCCGAGGTCCCGCTGCCAGGGTCCGAGGACTTCAGCGTCCTCCGCGACTACATGGACGAGTTCGGCCTCCGCTCGCCGGTCGGCCGGCGATCGATGCAGCGACTCGGATCGAAGGCCGACGACGTGTTGAAAAGCGTCGACCCCAATCCGGTCGTCTGTGAGTGCGAGGGCGTCACCCGTGCCGAGGTCCGCCACGCGATCGACGAGGCGGGCTCGGACCTCAACGCGGTTCGCCTGCGGACGCGCGCGTCGATGGGTAACTGTCAGGGCGGCTTCTGCACCCACCGGATCGCCGCCGAGCTCACCCAGGAGTACCCGGAGCCCGTCGTCCGCGACGCCGAGGACGAGCTCTACCAGGAACGCTGGAAGGGTCAGCGCCACGCCCTCTGGGGCCGTCAGCTCTCCCAAGCCATGCTCAATCACCTGCTTCATGCGACGACGATGAACCGCGACGGCGATCCGGCCGGTCTCGACGCCGGCGTCGACTTCGCCGCCTTCGACGCCGGCGCGGACGCGGCGGGTGACGCGCCCGGCGCGGGCGACGGCTCCGATGCCGGCACGGCCGCCGCGGACGGCGGCCGTGCGGAGACGGATGGCGGCCGCCATCCGAATATTGACGGAGGCGTCGATGGCGATAGATAGCGACGTTCTCGTCGCCGGCGGCGGGCTCGCGGGCCTCACGGCCGCGATCGCGGCCGCCCGGGAGGGCGCCGACGTGCGGCTCGTCTCGCACAAAGCGAGCACGCTCCGGCACGCCTCCGGCCTGATCGACGCGCTCGGCTATCTGCCGCCGAGGGAGCCGGCGAAGCCGCTTCGGGACGGCCCCCCGACCGCGGGTCGCGGCGTCGACCCCGACGAGTGGGACGATCCCGAGGGTCCCCTCGTGGACCCTTTCGAGGCGATCGAGCGCCTGCCGGAGGACCATCCCTATCGCGTTCTCGGTGCGGACGCGCTCCGTGACGGGCTGTCGCTGTTCGACGACCTCGTCGGTGACGCCTACCTCGGAAGCCACACCGACCGGAACGCGCTGTTGCCGACCTTCGGCGGGAGCGTGAAGCCGACCGCGCGCTATCCGCGGGCGGCCGCAGCGGGGCTGGCGAGCGACGACGCTTCGACCCTCATCGTCGGCTTCCGCTCGCTGACGGAGTACGACGCGCGAACGTTCGCGGACCGGCTCACATCCGCGGGCGTCCCCTTCCAGGTTGCGGGCGCGGAGGTCGAGTTCGCGGAGGCCTTCCGGGCCGACGCGAAGATCACCCGACTGGCGAAGGCGCTCGACGCGAACCAGCCGATCGACGGCACTCCGGCCCGCGAGGCGCTGGCGAAGGCGGTCGGCCCGCACCTCCACGACGTCGTCGACGCCGACGGCGGCGTGGATCGCGTCGATCGGGTCGGCTTCCCGGCCTTCCTCGGGGACGAACACGCCGCGGAGGTTCGCGCCGACCTCGCGGACCGGCTCGGCGCCGACGTGTTCGAGATCCCGATGGGGCCGCCGAGCCTGCCTGGCCTCCGACTGGAGGATCGCCTGTACGACGCGCTCGATGCGGAGGGAGTTCGCTTCGAGACCGGCAACCCCGTCGTCGGCGTCGAGACCGACGGGGACGGCCGGATAGACCACGTCCTCGTCGACCGGAAGGGGCGTGAGGTCCCGTACTCGGCGGAGACCTTCGTCGTCGCGACGGGCGGGCTCGTCGGCAAGGGACTCGATTCCGACCGCGACGGCGTTCGTGAGCCCGCGTTCGACCTGCACGTCCCGCAGCCGGCGGACCGCTACGAGTGGTTCGTCGACGACGCGTTCGGCGAGCAGCCGTACGCGCGGTTCGGCGTCCGCCCGAACGAGCGGGCCCAGCCCCTCGACACGGACGGCGAGGTCCAGTATCAGAACGTCTTCGCCGCCGGCTCGGTGGTCGGCGGCGCGGACGTGGCACGCGAGAAGTCCGCGAGCGGCGTCTCGCTCGCGACCGGCATCGTGGCGGGAACGGAGGCGGCGACGGCGGCGACGGAGCGAGCCACGGAGGCACCACAATGACACGACAGGGAGGACACGATGACACCGACGACGGCGACGACCCACGCGAGACGCACGGAAGCCGAAACGAGACGGGCGAAGAGGGCGGGGACGGGCCTCACGCACGCCCCGGCGTGCCGCGGCTCGGACGCGACGAGCAACCCTCCATCTTCGTGCCCGACGACGGCGACTCGGAGCCGAGATCAACGGATCCCGCGAGCGCCGACGGGGACCCGTCCGCAACGGATGACCGCGCGGCCGCAACCGACGGCGGGGTCAAGAGCGCGACGGGCGGCAGCGACTCGACCGAACTGGATCCCGACGCCTACGACCCCGTCGACGTCTTCCCGGGGGGTGACCTCGACTTGCGTGACGGCGCCGACTCCTGCTATAAGTGCACCTCGTGTGACACCTCCTGTCCGGTCGCGGAGGTCGACGACGAGTTCCCGGGCCCGAAGTTCCAGGGGCCCGAACAGTGGCGCCTGAAACGGAAGGGCGACCACGACATCGACGAGTCGATCACGTCGTGTTCCAACTGCATGCGGTGTGACGACGCCTGTCCCTCCTCGGTGCCGCTCTCACAGATGCACAACGAGGCGCGCGGACAGTTCGTCGAACGGCAGATGGAGAAGCTCTCGCTCGAGTACGTCCGCAACCGGATCCTCGCGAACTATCACACCTCTGCACGGATGGCGAGCCTGCTCCCGCGGACCTCCTCGTTCGTGATGAACTTCGGTCCGGTACGGTGGGGAATGGAGAAGGTCCTGGGGATCCCGAAGGAGCGCGACTTCCCCGAGTTCGCCACCCAGACGTTCCGCGAGTGGTGGCGCGAGCGCGGCGGTGCGCAGGTACGGAACCCGGACAAGCGGGTGGCGTACTTCCATGGCTGCTACTCGAACTACAACACGCCCGAGGTCGGGAAGGCGATGGTTCGCGTCTACGAGCACCTCGGCTACGAGGTGATGGTACCGCCCCAGAAGTGTTCGGGCACGCCGATGTTCGCGAACGGCATGCTGAAGGACGCTCGCAGACACGCGGAGACGAACGTCGAGAACCTGATCGCGGCCATCGGTGACGGCGCGGACGTCATCGCCTCCTGTACGTCCTGTTCGATGTCTTTACGCCAGGAGTACCCGGAGCTGTTCGACATCCACGGCATCGAGGACGTCTCCGAGCACACCTTCGAGGCGATGGAGTACCTCCGGATCCACGAGGACCTGGAGGACGCGCTGGCCGAAAGCGACTTGGATCGGGAGCGCTCGTTCGCCTATCACGCGCCGTGTCACGCCCGCAACCAGGGGCTTGCGCGGCAGGCCGTCGAGACGTTCCGCGACGTCGAGGGCGTCACCATCGAGGACGTCGGCGACTCCTGTTCGGGCATCTCCGGCACCTACGGCTGGAAAAAGGAGAAGTACGAGACGTCGATGAAGATCGGCGAGGAGATGTTCGAGCACATGGAACACGCCGAGGGCGACGTCGGCATGACCGAGTGTCCGACCTGCGCGATGCAGATGGAACACGGCACCGGCTACGAGATCGAACACCCGCTCCAGCTGCTCGAGGACGCACTCGTCGCCTGAACGACGGTCACGCTCGTTTTCACGACGTCGTTGTCCCCCCGCGTCGAACGCCCGAAACGTCCCTTCGATCGATTCGTTCACGTCCGGCTTGCACCGCGTATAAGGGTATCGGCACGTCACCAACCCGTGCGTTCATGTTCGCCGAGCGGCGAGGGGGTTCATGTTTCGCGATCGGTCCGACCTGCTCGCGGACGCCGACCCCGTGCGTGGGTACGGCGCCGCGGTGACGCCGGGCCGGGACGGGCCGCTCGTCTTCGTCGCGGGCTACGGCGAGCCGAACCGCCTGTACGTTCGGGATGGCGCCGACGGCGGAGCCACCGGGACGGACCGGTTCGTCGACACCGCCTGCGGCATCGTCGCCGACGGGGATCGCCACGGGATGGGCGTCTGTGCCGCCGACGTCGACGGCGACGGCTGTGAGGAGATCTACGTCCACAACTGTGCGAACTACGCGGGGATGACCGGCGACCCCGACCTCCTGTTGAACCGGCTGGAGTCGGAGCGATACCGATGGACCGACGCGTTCGCGCTCGAGGTGAACGCCGACCGACTCAACTTCCGTGCCGGACGGTCGGTCGCGGCGCTTGACCGGTTCGGGACGGGACGATACGGGTTCGCGGTCGCGAGCTACGGCGCGCCGGTCGCTTTCTACGAACTCGGGGACGACGGAGAGGTCTCCGACATGGCGGCGGCGGTCGGACTCGACGTCGAGGGGAGCTGTCGCTCGTTGTTGCCGGGCCCCGTCGTCTCCGAGCTGGACGTCGACCTCTTCGTCGGCGTCGAGCACGGACCGAACCGCCTCTTTCGTAACGAGGGGGGCCACTACGTCGAGGTCGATCCGTCGCCCGCGCTCGCCGATCCCGAGGGGGACGCCAGGGGCGTCGCCCTCGTTGACGAGGGCGGTCGATCCTCCCTCGCGATCGGGAACTGGGAGGGTCGGAGCCGGATCTGTCGACGACGGCCGGACGGCGAGGCGTTCACCGACGTCGCACCGCCGTCGCTCTCCGCCGCGGGCAGCGTTCGATCGGTCGTCGCGGCCGACTTCGACAACGACGGCCGACAGGAGCTCCTCTGTAACGCGCTCGGCGAGCCGAACCGGCTGTTCAGGTCGACGGACGATCCGGGTGCCGCTCGAACGGAGCGGGAGAGCGTGGAGTCGGGTGCGGAAACGGAGACGTCCGTCGAGCCGGACGCGGAAACGGAGGCATCCGTCGAAGCGGACGCGGAAATCCCCCATCCGCGGTGGGAGCTCGTCGATGCGGGTTCGGCGGCGGAGCCCGACGGGTTCGGCACCGGCGCGGTCGCGGCCGACCTCGACGGGGACGGCGTGTTGGAGCTGCTCGTCGTCCACGGAGAGGTCGCGGCCCAGCCCATCACCGTCCACGCCGTCCCGGAGGCGGCCGCGAACGGCTGGCTCCGCATCCGTCCGACGACCCGTCACGGTGCACCGGCGCGCGGTGCCCTCGTGACGCTGGAGACGGGTTCCGGGCGACAGCGACGAACCATCGACGCGGGAAGCGGGTACCTCTGTCAGACGGAGCCGGTCGCACACTTCGGGCTCGGCGGGGCGACCCCGAAACGCGTCACGGTGCGCTGGCCCGACGGCCGTGAACGCACGCTGGACCGCCCGGACGCGGACGCCGAACACGTCGTTGGACATCCGCGTGCGGACGCCGGCTGACGACGGGGGAGGGACGCCGTGCGACGTCCGCTTCGACCGGCCAGAACTGCCGCGCTTCGCGGATTCAAGTGGGCCGAGCCTGGAGGACGTGTATGGTAGATCCGACTTCCGATCTCGGGGAGGACGTCGACGAGGAGTCCGCTCCCCGCTGTGGAACGTGTGGGGAACCCGCGTTGGGGCCCGACCGGCTGACCGTCACGTGGGTCGTCGACGAGCGTGCCGAGCATCGTCACTTCTGTGACGTCGACTGTCGCGCCGACTGGGAGGACGAGCGGCCGTCCGCGCCCTGAGGCCGGCGATCGTCGGTCTCGATCGCGTCTCGATCCGCCGCGGGAGGGTTTTTGACCCCGGAGGTGGTAGCTTTAGCCATGATATCACTGGACGAGGCCGTGACGGCTCGACTCGAGTCCCACGGCGAACGATTCGAGGTTCTGATCGACCCGGACGCCGCGTTGGCGATGAAACGCGGGGAGTTCGAGGGCGAACTGGAGGACGTCATCGCCGCCGAGGACGTCTTCGAGAACGCCTCCCGGGGGGACCGACCTGCCGAGGAGGATCTGGAGACCGTCTTCGGGACGACCGATCCGATGGAGATCATCCCGCGGGTGGTACGGGACGGCGACATCCAGATCACCGCAGAGCAGCGCGAGGAGATGCAACGGCAGAAACACAAGCGCCTCGTCACCATCATCACGCGCAACGCGGTGAACCCGCAGATGGACGACTCGCCACACCCGCCCGAGCGGATCGAACGCGCCCTGGAGGAGGCGGGTTTCCAGGTCGATCCGATGGAGCCCGCCGAAAATCAGGTTGACGACGCGCTGGAGGCACTGCGACCGGTGATCCCGATCCGGTTCGAGGAGGTGACGATGGCCGTTCGACTCCCCGCCGACTACGCCGGCTCGGGACAGGCACAGATCCGGGAGTTCGGCGACCTCGACCGCGAGGAGTGGCAAAACGACGGCTCGTGGGTCGGCGTGCTCACGTTCCCGGCCGGGCTCCAGAACGACCTCTATGACCTCGTCAACGAGGTCACCTCCGGCGAGGGCGACGTTCGCGTCATCAAGGACAAAGACGAGATCCGAACGCGCTGACCCCCCGAATCCGTCGGCGACGGTGCTTTTATTTTTCGCAGGATCTCGCGGTTAGGACCCGTTCGCGCCTTCGCCGCCACCCTCGACGCCCATCGCGTTGAAGAGCTTGCGGCGAACGGCCTCCTCGGTCAGCTGGAGGAGGGTGTCGCGGTTCTCCTCGCTCGTCTCGATGCCGGTGAAGATGCCGAGCGGGATCTCGACGGAGCCCTGCGTCGAGTGGCCGGCGGCATCGCCCATCTCCGAGAACGCCTCCTGGAGCACGTTGCCGATGTCGAGCCTGATATCCTTCGAGCGGGCCGCGAGGAAAATGCGGTCCTCGGCGATGCCGAACACCGCGGTGGTCGTGATCCCCTCGAGGTTGAGCAGGTGTTGGGCCGCCTGCGTCAACGCCTCGCGGTCGCGAATGAATCCAGCCGTCGTGAAGAGGTGGCTCCCCTGAACCTGACGATTCTGGATCGCCTCCGCGAGCACGTCGAGCGTCTCCGGCGACATCGACGGCGACTCCACCTGCTCCAAGGTGTCGTGGTTCGCGAACGGATGGAGGTAGGCCGCGGCGGTGAGATCGGCCGGCGTGGTGTCGCGTTTAAAATCGAGTGTCTCCGCGCGGATCCCGTACAGCAGGGCGGTTGCGACCGCCTCGGAGGGCGAGAGGTCGAACTCCTGGAGGTACTTCGTGAGGATGGTCGACGTCGAGGAGACGTTCGTACGCACGTCGACGAAGCGAGCGTCGATCTCGACGTCCGTCTCCGCGTGGTCGATGTAGACGTCGAGGTCGACGCCGAAGTCGACGTCGTCGCCGCCGGCCTTCGCGAGGTCGACCGCCGCGACGGTGTCGTATGCCGAGAGGTCGGGCGCGTCGGACCGCGAGAGCAGGTCGATGCCGAGGAGGTTGACGAACGCGCGGTTCTCCTGATGGCCCACGTCGCCCGCATAGAGGATGTCCGCTTCGACGTCGAAGGCGGCCGCGATCGCCTGCAGCGCGGTGGCCGAGGCGATGGAGTCGGGCTCCGGATTGTCGTGGGTTAAGATCGCCATCCGTTCGTCGTTCTCCTCGATGATCTCCGCGAGCTGGCGGGCCATGTACTCCAGCTCGCCCGTTTCGAGCGACTGGAGCGCGCTGTCGGCGATGACGGTCGAGGGGTTGATCACCACGTCGGCGCCGCGTTCGCGGAGTTCGTCCTCGCTGACGGGGTCCGAGGCCCGGACGACGACGTAGTGGTCGCCGCCGACGTCACGGATCGCGGAGACGGCCGCCTTGTTCGCCTCGACGTCCGACGCGAGGATCAGGAGGATGTCGCGGTCGTCGAGCGCCTCGACGACGCCCGGCTCGGCGATGTCCTGTACGCGGGCGTTGAGGTCCTGGTCGCGAAGCGCCTCGACCCGGCTCTCGTCACGATCGAGGATGAGGACGTCCTTGCCGCGGTCGGAGAGCTCCTCCGCGACGGCGTGTCCGACGCTTCCACAGCCGAGGATCGCGTACCGCGTCCGTGCCGATCCGCGCATCCCACTACTCATTGTTCGGATCTCTTCGGGACGACACTTAACGAGTGTGTTCTCGCCGGCGGAGCGGCACGTCACCCCGAGCGTCGAGCACCCGAAGCGCCGACCCCGAACCGAGAACGCCGAAACCGACGTTCAGGCGGGTGATTCCGCGGACTCAGTCGGCTCGTCCTCCCCGGCGGCCGTGGCCGCACGCTGCCGGTTCCGAATCAGACCGGCGGTGAGCATCGCCGCGCCGACGCCGCGGAGGATCAGGTCGTTCGTCAGCGTGTGTAGCGCCACGTCGATCCCGACGAAGCCGATCGCGGTGCTCGCGGGCAACAGCACCATCCCGGGCACCGACAGGAAGATCGCGGCGACCACGAGCGACGTTCGTGAGACCCGTGAGACGTGCGTGTGGTAGTAGCCGATGATGGCGATGCCGAGCGCGTACACGCCCGCGAAGGTCGCGAGGACGGGGGCGACGACCTCGGGGAGGAAGAACCCGAGGTCGGCCATGTCGGCGAACGTGATGATGGACGAGCCGTCCTCGCCCGAGCGCAACAGCAGGATCCCGGGCGCGAAGACGAACGCGAAGGGAACGAGGATCTTGTTGAGCGAAAGCAGGAACGCCTTCTTCCCCGTCTCGAAGGGATCCGACTTCGCCACCCCGGCAGCGGCGTACGCGGCGACCATCACCGGCGGGGTAACGTCCGCCATCAGCCCCAGATAGAGGACGAACAGGTGGACCGCGAGGATGGCGATGCCGAACTCGGGTAGCACCGGCCCGAGCAGCACGACGATGATGATGTACATCACGGTCGTCGGCATTCCCATCCCGACGATCACGGACGCGATCCCCGCGAGGATCAACAGGAGCACGAGCGACCCGCCGCTCACGTCGAGGATCAGTGCCCGGAGACTGCCGCCGAGTCCAGTGATCCCGATGACGCCCGGGATCACGCCTGCCGCCGCGACCGCGACGACGACGATGGTCGCCGTCCGGGCGCCGCTGTCCATCGATTTCAGGACGAACGAGACGAACATCCCGGCCCGGGAGCGGGCGACCTCGCCGCCGACACGTTCGTCGACGGCGTCAGCAGCGTCGGTGACCGTGTCGTCGAGGTCCAAAAGCGGCGCCTCGCCGCGCGGCTGGGCGAGCAACAGGAGGACGCTCACCGCGGTGACGACGCTCGGCAGCGAGGACCCGGCCTCGCGGATCGCCGTGAGGACTGTCAGCGGCTCGCTCGCCTCGCCGTAGAGAAGGCCCACGGGCGTGGTTCCCGTATAAAAGAACGAGACGGCATAGAGGGTGAACCCGGCAGCGATCCCGCCGATCAGGTAGGGGCCGGTTCGTTCGTTGTAGGCGGCGACCATCGCGATGAGCGCGACGGTCGCGGCGATCGTGAGCCAGCCCGCGCGGCCGACCGAGAGCCGGGCGATCACGAGGTAGTAGAGCAACAGGCCGAGCGGGACGAGGTAGAACCACCCGCGGCGCATGTGCGGGCCGATGTCGAGCAGTTCGCTGCGGTCGAGCCCGCCGATCCCCTCCTTTGCGGCCTCGAAGTGAACCATCACCCACATCCCGAAGAAGAAGGCGATGGCCGGGAGGGTGGCGGCGATGACGACCTCGCGGAACGGGGTCGCGGTGTACTCGACGATGAGGAACGCGGCCGCACCCATCACCGGCGGCAGTATCTGTCCGCCCGAGGAGACGGACGATTCCACGGCCCCGGAGAACTCGGGGGAGTAGCCGGAGCGTTTCATCAGCGGGATCGTGAGCGCACCCGTCGTCACCGTGTTCGCGACGGACGAGCCGGATAGCATGCCCATGAACCCCGAGGAGACGACGCTGGCCTTCGCCGGGCCGCCCTTCCTAGTGCCGGTGATCGAGTAGGCCAGATCGATGAACCACTTGCCCGCGCCGGACATCTCCAGAAACGCCCCAAAGAGGATGAAGATGAAGATGAACCGGACGGAGACGCCGACCGGCACGCCGAGGATTCCCTCGACGGTGTACCAGAGGTTCTGGACGATCTGATCCCACCGCAGCTGTGAGGTCGCGAACGTTCCGAGGCCGGGGACGTCCCGTGGAATCAGGTAGCCGTACTTCGCGTACAGTAAAAAGAGACCCACGAGCAGCGTGAGCAGTAGTCCGAGCGCTCGCCGGGTCGCCTCCAACACGAGCAGGATGGCGAGCACGCCCATCAGGTACGCGAACGGATACTCGCCGAGGAATCCGACCTCGAAGACGGCGAGCCACGGATAGACGTCGCCGAGGGATGCAGCGCCACGCAGGCCCCGAACGCGGATGACGTTCGTCACCTCGTCGTAACGCGTGAGGTAGTAGAGCGTGGGAAAGGCCGAAAGAACGATCAGCACGAGGTCCGACGGCGTCACCCGCGTCGAGTCGGGATCGACGAAGATCCAGCGGAAGCCGTCGTGGAGCCGGTCGACCGCCGTGGCGGCGCCGCCGCCGACGTGCTCACGGACGAGCGGCGGAACCGCGGCGATCCGACGGGTGATCGCGCCGTTGCCCGTTGAACCGGGGAACAACAGGAACGCGAGCACGAGCGCGAAGTTGACGTGGATCGCGCGGATCTGTAGCTGTGCCAGCGAGGCTATCCGGAACTCGGCGTAGCCCGGGATCGTGATCCCGAAGGTGAACCCTCTGGCGGCGATCCAGAGCTGGAACGCCGAAAAGGCGATCGCGACGACCGCGACGCTGATCGCGGCGATCCCGCGGAGGGATCGGCGTTTGTCTATCTCCTCGAATACCTCCTCTGCGGTTGATTTGGCGTCGGGATCCGGCATCGACGCGCTCCGTTGGCTCGGTGTCGTCACGAAGTATCCCTCGTTCTGGATTCGATCGTCAATTCGACGGTCTTTCCGCCCGATAACGCCGCGATGTCGTACCGGTCTCCGCCGACGATCAGATCGTGGTCGGCTATCTCGCCGGTCGTGACACGCAGTGTCTCGTATTCTGTTCGGGGTGGCTCATATACGTATCGTCCCTCGCGTACGACCACGTCCGCCTCGGACGGCAACCCGGCCCCGAAGGAGCTGAACTCCATCCGCGTCATGACGAGCGTGCCGTTCTCGGTCGCGACGTAGACGTCGCGAACCAGCGTCCGCTCGACGCTGTGGGTGTACTCGACGACGATCTCGGTCTCCGCGGAGACGGGCGTCGTCACCAGCTCCGTGCCGTCCGAATCGGTGACGACGAGCGTCGGCGTCGTCGTGGTGGCGAGCCCAAAAGAAAGCGAAACGGCGGCGATCGCGAGCCCGATGACGAGGACGAGTCCGACGCCCGTCGACGGCGCTCGCGACCGAAGGGTCACGCTACTCGAAGTGGCGGGCCGCGCCCTCGTGCAGTTCGATCGACATGCCGTCCTGTGCGGACTCGAAGTTGATGAAGTCCGTCTTGATCGACAGCCGGTCGACGTTCTCGAAGATGGCCTCGCTGACCTGCTCGACGATGTCGGCGTCGTACTCCTCGCGCGTGGCGATCATCGCCTGCACGGAGACGGTGTCGACGTCCTCGCCGATGCCCTCGTAGGTGCCGGCCGGGATGGTATCGTCCGCGAACCAGGAGGCGTCCGCGCGGGCCGCCTCGCGCTCGTCGTCGGACATGTTTAGGATGTCGATGTCCGCGGTGGTGGCGAGCTCCTCGACTGCGCCGACGGGCCAGCCGCCGACGACGAACGCCGCGTCGACGTCGCCGTCACGGAGCTGGTCGGCCGCCTGCGTGAAGTCCGTGTTCTGCTCGTCGAAGTCGTCGGTGGTGATGCCCGCGACCGACTCCATGATCTGCAACGCGTTCACCTGCGTCCCGCTGCCGAGGTCGCCGGTGTTGACCGGGCGGCCTTCGAGGTCGGCGATCGACTCGATGCCCGCGTCCGGGTCGGTGATCACGTGGATCGTCTCCGGATACAACGTCGCGACGCCGCGGAGGTTCTCGATGGGGGCGCCCTCGAAGGCCTCGAGGCCGGTCCCGTTGCGCGCGAAGTACGCGATGTCGTTCTGGATCAGCGCGAAGTCGGCGTCGCCGCCGCCGAGGCTACCGACGTTCTCGACGGACGCGCCGGTGGACGATACCTCCACGGAGTGAGGCGTGACGTCCTCGATGATTCCCTCGAACTCGCCGGAGAGCGGGAAGTACGTTCCGCCCGTGCCCCCCGCGTGCCAGCGAATGACCTGTCCGGCGTCGCCGTCATCATCGTCATCGTCGTCAACGCCGTTGTCGTCGTCCGGATCCGCGTCGTCGGCACAGCCCGCAAGGCCGATGATCCCGGCGGCCGCGGCTCCCTTGAGGAGCATCCGGCGGTTGATTCGGTCGGTAATGTTGTCGTCTTGCATACGACGTATTGTTTGCCACGGGCGTTGATAACGGTTTCTCATGAATCCGGGAGGAACGTGTCCATGGAACGTGTGAGGTGGTATCGTGGTGTTTTCCGACGTGGTGCCGGACGACGGGCTGGCGAATGAAAAGGTCTTTTACCGTGACCCGGATACGAACTCGTGAGGGCCGGTAGCTCAGTCAGGGAGAGCGACGGACTCTTAATCCGTCGGTCGCGTGTTCAAATCGCGCCCGGCCCGCTCCGTTAATAAA
>LFFM01000344.1_pt1 | contig 31858 bp, 27 predicted proteins | sample 643131 | NCBI WGS metagenome assembly LFFM01 (sample SAMN03777445, study PRJNA286221) | soda lake metagenome | biome: soda lake; feature: Kulunda steppe; material: water; isolation source: sample Tc-Br brine of Tanatar trona crystallizer | place: Russia: Kulunda steppe | collected 2011-07
TATCCACTCCTCTTGGTCGTCTCGGATGGAGATGTTCTTGCGCGTTGCCACAACATATCATACACAAAATACACAAATAAGAGTTGTGATTGCGTGGGCCTGTGGGCTGGGCGACGAACGTGTTTGAGAACCGTGCGGCGTTAACGAGGCGCTTTGCGTCTCGTTCGCGCACAAGAGCTCCGCTCTTGTGAACGCTGTATCCCCTCCCTACTGCGCTACTCGGTCACTTCGCTCCCTGCGTTGCTCCTTGAGGAAGGGGACTTAGCGCCTAATTCCAGTTAAAAACGGTTCGTACTTATAAACGGTTTCGAGCGTGAAGCCGCGTCAGACGCACGTCAGCCACGCGCGGGCTTCGTTTCGAGTGGAACGATCCACGATCACGACTCACACGGAGTGTCGTCCGGACGCGACGTCGTCGATTTATCAGGGATCGCCGCAGTCGCGCGGCAACGGACCTATGTTCCGTGCGGTCGAACGCCGGGTATGGACGACCGGCTCGAGCGCGTGTTCCGCCAGCAGCTCCGGAAGGCCGGCCGGCAGTTCGAGGAGGCCAAACGGGCGTACGCCGAGGGGAAGGGATCGCCCGAGGGCTCGAACGCGGGGACGGCGGTGTACGACCTCCCGAGCGACGACGACGGCCGTGCCCGGATCGTCTGCCGTCGCCACGCCGAACGGCGGTCGGTTGCCGTCGACGCCGAGGGCCGTCCCGCGTGTTTCGAGTCCGGACACGTCGACTGTGAGGGCTGTGCGGAGGACGTCCGGGACGGCTACGTCGAGACCTGGTAGCGCTCGCACCCCGTCCACGGTTACGGTAGCGCCCGCACTGCGCCAATCTAGCGCCCGTACAGCACCCGCACCGCGCCGGCAACCGAGTTCGGACAGGGTTTTTATCACACCACCACGAGGATCGGACACTCATGCGACGGAAAGCGCTCGTCGCCGTGCTGCTCGTCGTCGTCGCCGTCGGGCTCTCGCTTTCCGGCGTCCTCAGCGGGACCGTGGACGAGCCCGCGAGCGGCGAGGTCCCCGCGGAGTCGCTGATCGAGATCGACGGCGATCACGAGCTGTGGCCGTACACGAGCCGAAGCACGTCGGTCGAAGGGCGGACGCTCGCGATCAACGTCGTCTTCCACGCCGACGGCGACGCGGTTCGCGAGGCGTTGACCGCACAGCCGGAGACCGACTGGGAGGAGACCGACGAACTCGAGAGCGACGCGGAGCCGGACCTCGTCGCCGACGCGGTGACGGCGGACTGGGAGGACGCTCACGGCTCCGTCAGGTACTCCTACTTCGAGGGCCCCGACGGCGGCGAGTGGGTCGACGAATCGTTCGAGCTGCACGACGGCGAGTACCTCGGGGCGCGCGACCACGTCCGCGCGTACGAGTCGCCGGACGGCGCGTACACGGCGGTGCAGGTCCACGAGGAGTACTACGACTGGTTCCGGCTCCGACACACCGTGACGCACATCGGCGACCCGGCGGTGCGGATCGAGGACGACTTCATCGCCGCGACCGGTGAGAACGTGGCGGTGGACGGCACGGCGGTGCGCCGGGAGTACCACGGCATCGACGGCGGCTGGAGCGACGGCTGGCTCTCCGTGATCGAGCTCGCGGTCCTGATCCCGCTGGCCGGCACGCTGTTGCGCCGCCGGACCCGGGAGGCGACCGTCGACCTCGCGCGCCGGTTCCGCTCGGAAGCAGGCCGGCACGCGGACGCCGCCATGTTGGGAACGGCGCTCGCCGCCGTCTTCCTCGGCGTTCGCGCGGCCGGCATCGGCATGGAGGTCGCGTACCCCGGGATCCCGCCGAAGGCGCTCGCGGCTCCCCTGTACCTCGCGATCGCGGTCGGGCTTCCGGCGCTCGTCGTCGGGGCGGCCGGACGCTGTGAGCCGACCGCGGCGTTCCTCGGCGTCGCGGTCGGGCTCGGTGCGGGCTTCGTGCTCGACTTCGCCGGGCTCGGCGTCGCGGTCCCCCCGGACCTGATCGTTCACCGGGCGGCGATGGTGGCCTCGCTGGGGCTCGTCGCGCTCGGCCGGGCGAGCGACGACCGGACGATCCTCGCCCTCGGGCTCCTGGCGTGGACGGCCGGGTTGGCGCTCCCGCTCGCGGACGTGATCTGAATCCACGCTCCGCCCACGACGTTCCTCTGGCCCCTCGCTCGCAACGTCTCTCGAGCCTCGATCGTCCCGTCCGTGTTCCCGGCCGTACGAGGGGGAGACCACAGAACTGTTATATCGTCGGTGACGAAGGTGTATGAACGAATGACACGGACGACGAGCCGGCGGTCGGTGCTCGCGGGAACGGGTCTCGCGGTCACGAGCGCCGGCTGTGTCGGACGTGTTCGCAACATCATGGGCCGGGATCGCTCCGCGCAGCTCTCCTTGGAGATACGCACGGTGCCGGCCGACGCCGACCCGAACGCGATCCGGATCGCTCGACACCTCTCGGAGCACCTCAACGCCGTCGGCGTCGACGCCCGCGTGGACACCATGGCGCAGGCGGATCTCAGCCGCAGCGTGCTCCTCAACCACGACTTCGACGTCTACGTCGGGCAGTTCCCGCGGACGAAGCCGTTCGATGCGGACGCGCTGTATCCGCTCCTCCACTCGCGGTTCACCGCCGAGACGGGATGGCAGAACCCGTTCGGGTTCACCGAGCTCGTCGTCGACGACCTGCTCGAGGACCAGCGCCGCGCGAACGACGAGCGCCGGGCGGAGGTGATCGCGGACCTTCAGGAGGCGGTCTGTGAGCTCCAACCGTTCACCGTCGTCGCGTTCCCCGACGCACTCACGGCCTACCGCGAGGGGACGTTTAGCGGGTGGGGGACGTCGTACCCGAACTCCGCACAGGGCCTCCTCAAACTGTCACACGTACGCGAAGAGGAGACCACCGATGACGACGATCCCGTGACGCTCCGACTCACGACGACCGACGACCGGATCACGGAGAACTGGAACCCCATCGCTGCCGAGTACCGCCAGCATGGGGCGTTCACCTCCCTGCTGTACGACCCGCTCGCCAGACCGTCCGACGACGGCCCGATCCCATGGCTCGCCCGGGCGTGGGAGTGGTCCGACCCCCGTACGCTCCGGGTCGAGATCCGCGACGCCGAGTGGCACGACGGCGAGCCGCTGACGGCCGCGGACGTCGCGTTCACCTACGAGTTCCTCCGGGACACGTCGATGGGCGAGGCGGAGACCCCGATCCCGACCCCCCGGTTCCGCGGCCGGAGCTCGCTGGTCGAATCGGTCGGCGTCATCGACCGATCGACGGTCGAGATACGGATGGAAAACGTGAACCCGGGCGTCGGGGAACTGGCCCTCCAGGTCCCCGTCCTCCCGGAACACGTCTGGAGCGAGTACACCGACCCGGTCTCCATCGCGGGTCTCGCGGTCGACGAGGAGACGACGGAGGCGCTCGTGTGGAACAACGAGGAGCCCGTCGGCAGCGGTCCCCTCCGCTTCGTGGAATCGACCGCCGAGTCCGAGGTGACGTTCGAACGGAACCCGAGCCACTTCCTCCGTCGGCCCGAAGCGCTCGAAAGCGTCGACGAAGGGGAGACAGAGGACGGAAACGGCATCGACGAGGAGGGTGGAAGCGATGGGACGGACGCCGACGAGGACGACGCCGACGACGCCGGCGTCGATGGTGCGGAGGACAACGGGAGCGGTGCGACCGACGAGGACGAGAACGGTACCGGAGACGACGGCGACAGCGACGGCGACAACGGCGACAGCGACGGCGACAACGGCGACAGCGACGGCGACAACGGCGACAGCGACGACGACGGGAGCGACGCGGTCCGCTCGATCCCCGAAGCGTTTCACGGCAAGCCGAGCTTCGAGCGGCTCGTTCTCGAGGTCGTCCCGTCCGACATCGCGGCGGTCCAACTGGTCGGCGACGGGATGGCCGACGCGACGGCCTCGAACCTCGGCCCCGACGCGGTGCCGCGGATCGGTCGCGAGGCGGACGCGCGGCTCGTGAGCTCCCGTTCGGCGGCGTTCTACCACGTCGGGTACAACGCCCGGCGCGCGCCGTTGTCCAACCCCCGTTTCCGGGCCGTCCTCGCCTCGCTGATCGACAAGTCGGCGCTCGTCGACGACGCGTTCCAGGGGTACGCACGGGCGGCCGCCTCGCCGATGGCGGCGTCGTCCGAGACCGTCCCGGACTGGCTGCGATGGGACGACGAGACCGACGAGGACCCCGTGTACCCGTTCCAGGGCTCCGACGGCGACCTCGACGTCGACGCGGTCCGTGACGCGTTCCGGGAGGCCGGGTACCGATACAACGAAGCCGGCGAACTGCTCTCGCGGGACCAATGAGCGTCCTGCTCTCGGTCGTCCTCCGGCTGGTGTTCTGGGTCGGCGTGATGTGTTTCGTCGCCGGGATCGCCCTCGTCGGACCGGCCCGGCTGTACGAGTTGGCCCACGAGTTGATCCCGAAGCTCCGCGCGTCGGCGGTCCCGATCGCCGGCCTGTTGGCCGTACTGATCGCGAGCGCGGTCGGCCGCGGGGCGTTACAGACCGTTTCCGAGGTGATCGCCTTCCGACTGACCGGGACGATCTACGCGATCGAGGGGCCGTTCGTCGCGTGGCTCCAGGCGACGTACGTCACGCCGGAGCTGACCTTCTACTTCTCGTGGATATACATCTACGGCTACGTGTTCCTGCTCACGTTCCCGTTCATCGCCTACGCGGCGCTGCCGGGGACGGCGGCGCTGAAGCGGCTCATCGCCGCGTACGCGCTCAACTACGGGATCGGGCTGGTCTTCTACACGCTGATCCTGGCGTACGGGCCGCGAAACGTGATGCCCGACGTCGTCACCTCCCTGCTGTACACGTTCAACCCGGACTTCCAGGCGCTCACGAGCGAGGTGAACGAGAACACGAACGTCTTCCCGTCGCTGCACACGTCGCTGGCGATGACGGTCGCGACGTTCGGCGTCCTCACCCGCCGCGAGTACCCCGCCTGGGCGGTCATCTCCGTGTGGATCGCGATTTCGGTCATGGTGTCGACGATGTACCTCGGCATCCACTGGCTCGTCGACGTGATCGGCGGGATCGGCCTCGCGCTCGGCTGCGTCTACCTCTCCTACCGGCTCGTGGAACCCGACGAACCGATCGACGGCGGGGCCGAGGAGGCGGCTGCGGGCGAGGATACCGCCACGTCCCACGGCGAGGACGGATCGGCCACCGGTTAGCTGCTGTCTCGACCGTCGGCGGACGCGGGTCCCGTCGGGACGGCTACTCGCCCTCGATCAGCCGCCGGAGCTGTTCGGGCGGGACCGCGCCGCGGGCGGCGTGCCCGTCGAACACGAACGTCGGGACCCCGGTGACGCCGCGTCGTCTGGCGGCGTCGAACAGCCCGTCGATCCGCTCCCGGTGGCCGTCGTCGTCCAACGCGTCGTCGACGACCGCCGGGGACACCCCGTCGACGTCGTCGGCGACCTCGACGAGGACGTCGCGATCGCCGACGTCCCGACCCTCCTCCCAGAGCGCGGCGAGGACGGCGTCGTCGAACCGCTCCCAGACGTCCGGGGAGTCCTCTTTGACGCGAAGCGAGACGAGCTGGGCCGGCAGCGAGTCGACCTCGAGGGCGAGCTCCTGTGCCATCTCGACGTCGTACCGCTCCTGTAGCCGGCGGACGTTCTCGCGGGCTCCCGCGTAGTAGTCATCGTCCTTCCCGTCGTCGACGTCGTGGTCGACCACGCCGTCCGGGCCGCGCTTCCCGGCCCGGAGGTCGAACGGGTGCCAATCGACCGCGAGCGGCTCGTCGCGCCCCGATCGGTAGCGCTCGAGCGACTTCCGGCCGAGGTAACAGAACGGACAGACGTGGTCCGAGTACACGGTGACGGTGTCGGTCATACCCCGGGTTCGGGCCCGACCCGGAAAGCCCGTTCGCCGGCGGTGATCCGTGACGTCATCGTCGAAGCCGTCGGCGACCGCCGTCAGCGGAAAAGCTGATACCCCCGCCGCCGTGAGTTACCCCCGTCGCGGGAGTCGTGTCCTCGGGTAGGGGCCGAACGCGACCCCGCGACGGCGGTTCGACCCCGGCGAGCGACGGCGACGGCGGTTCGACCTCGGGGCGAGTGATAGCGACGGACGCGTCACGCCCGAGCCTCCGGCACGGAACCCTTTTGACCGTCTCGCCCGACGTATCCGTATGGCAGTCCTGGAGTCGCCGGGCGTGGCGCTGTTCGGCGTCGCGGTGACCGCCGCGCTGTTCGTCGCCGTCCGCAGGGACGCGGCCCGGGTCGGGATGTCGCGGTCGCTTTTATGGGCCGTCGCGGCCGCCGTCCCGGTGCTCGTCGGGTTCGGCATGTACCTGTACGTGCCGGCGGTCCCGATGACCGGCGTGATCATGACCGCGAACACGGGGCTCGTCGTGTACGGGCTCGAACGCGAGGTGTCCACCGAGGAGGAGGTGCCCGCGGACCCGGGGAGCCTCCCGAACCGGAAGTAACCCGCAGGGTTTTAGCCGGCGACGGCGGGAGTACGGGTATGGCTACGGGTATCGTCGGGGAGTTCCTGGAATTAAAGGAGGGGACGGACGCGGACCTCCTCGCGATGCAGTGTGGTGACTTCTACGAGTTCTTCGCGGACGACGCCGAGACGGTCGCCGACGAGCTCGACCTGACGGTGTCGCGGAAGTCCTCGCACGGGTCGTCGTATCCGATGGCGGGCGTCCCGCTCTCGGAGCTGACGCCCTACCTCAAGGCGCTCGTCGAGCGCGGCTACCGCGTCGCCGTCGCGGACCAGTACGAGACGGCGGACGGCCACGCCCGCGAGATCGTTCGCGTCGTCACGCCGGGGACGCTCCTGGAGACGACGGACTCGGACGCCCGGTACCTCGCGGCGATCGTCCGCGACGACGCCGACGCGAACGGGCCGTACGGGCTCGCGTTCGCGGACGTGACGACGGGGCGATTCCTCGTGACCGAGGCGGCCGACGAGGGCGAGTTGCGGGCGGAGCTGTACCGGTTCGACCCCGCGGAGGTGTTGCCGGGGCCGGCCGTCCGCAACGACGACGCGCTGATCGCCGCCGTCCGCGAGGAGCTGTCCGGGTCGGTCTCGGTGTTCGACTCGGAGGCCTTCGCGCCCGGCCGCGCGAGACACGCCGTCCGCGAGCAGTTCGGCCGGGAGACCGCCGACAGCGTCGGCCTCGAGTCCGAGCGGGCGACCCGCGCGGCGGGCGCGGTCCTCGGGTACGTCTCCGAGACGGGCGCCGGCGTGCTCGCGTCGATGACGCGGCTCACCGCCTACGGCGCGGACGACCACGTCGAGCTCGACGCGACGACCCAGCGCAACCTCGAGCTGACGGAGACGATGCGCGGTGACGGCGACGGCTCGCTGTACGACGCCGTCGATCACACCGTCACCTCGCCCGGCGGGCGGCTCCTGCGCGAGTGGCTCACGCGTCCGAAACGCGACCGTGCGGCGCTGAACCGGCGGCTCGACGCGGTGGACGCGTTGGCGTCGGCGGCGCTCGCGCGCGACCACCTCACGGAGGTGCTCGACGGAGCCTACGACCTCGAGCGGCTCGCCGCTCGGGCGACGAGCGGGAGCGCGGGCGCGCGGGAACTGCTCTCGGTCCGTGACACCCTCGCGCTGCTGCCCGAACTCGACGACGCCGTCGCCGGGACCTCGCTCGAAGGGTCGCCGGTGACGGACGTGCTCCGGCGGCCCGACCGCGACCGCGCACGCGACCTCCACGACGAGCTCGACGAGTCGCTCGCGTCGGATCCGCCGAGTACAAAAACGCAGGGCGGGCTGCTCGCCACGGGGTACGACCCGGAGCTCGACGAGCTGATCGAGCGCCACGAGGCGGCGATCCGATGGATCGACACGCTCGCCGATCGGGAGAAGCGTCGCCACGGGCTCAGCCACGTCACGGTCGACCGCAACAAGACGGACGGCTACTACATCCAGGTCGGCAAGTCCGTCGCGGACCAGGTGCCCGACGAGTACCGCGAGATCAAGACGCTGAAGAACTCGAAGCGGTTCGTCACCGACGAGCTGGCCGAGCGCGAACGGGAGATCCTCCGGTTGGAGGAGGTCCGCGGGGACCTCGAGTACGAGCTGTTCGAGGAGCTCCGCGAGCGGGTGGCCGCGGCGGCGACGCTGCTGCAGGACGTGGGTCGCGCGGTCGCGGAGCTCGACGCGCTCGCGTCGCTCGCGACACACGCCGCGGGCAACGACTGGACCCGCCCGACCCTCGCGGACCCCGGGACGCTGTCGGTCGAGGGCGGTCGACACCCCGTCGTCGAGCGCACGACGGACTTCGTGCCGAACGACCTCGAGCTCGATTCGGACCGGGGCTTCCTGATCGTGACGGGGCCGAACATGAGCGGCAAGTCGACGTACATGCGGCAGGCCGCGCTGATCCAGCTGCTCGCGCAGGTCGGCTCGTTCGTCCCGGCGCGGTCGGCGACCGTCGGGCTCGTCGACGGGATCTACACCCGCGTGGGCGCGCTCGACGAGCTGGCACAGGGACGGTCGACGTTCATGGTCGAGATGCAGGAGCTCTCGAACATTCTCCACTCCGCGACCGAGGAGTCGCTCGTGATCCTCGACGAGGTCGGCCGCGGGACCGCCACCTACGACGGCATCTCGATCGCGTGGGCCGCGACGGAGTACCTCCACAACGAGGTCCGCGCGCGCACCCTCTTTGCGACCCACTACCACGAGCTCACGACGCTCGCCGACCACCTCCCGCGCGTCGAGAACGTCCACGTCGCCGTCGACGAGCGCGACGGTGACGTGACGTTCCTCCGGACGGTCCGCGAGGGGCCGACGAACCGCTCGTACGGGGTCCACGTCGCCGACATCGCCGGCGTCCCGTCGCCGGTCGTCGCCCGCGCGGACGAGGTGCTCGACCGGCTCCGCGAGGAGAAGGCGATCGAGGCGCGCGGCGGGGGCGGCGGGGACGGCGGGACGACGCAGGCGGTCTTCGATCTCTCCGCCGGCTCGTTTGCGACCGACGCCGGTCGCGACGCGAACGGCACCGGCACGACCGGGAGCGACACGGACGGCATCGACACGAACGACACCGACGCGGCCGGAGCGACGGCTGGCAACGCGTCGGCGGTCGCGGAGGGCGGTTCGGCGGGCACGGGGGACGCGTCGGCTGGCACGGAGGCGTCGCTCGTGGACGGCCCTCCGGCGTCGTCGATCGACCCCGACGCCGAGGCGGTGCTGGACGAGCTGGTCGACATCGACGTGAACGAGACCGCGCCGGTGGAGCTGCTCGCCCGGGTCCATCGCTGGCAGGAGCGGCTCGACGGAGAGTAGCCGCGGGATCCCCCTTCCGGACCCGACCGCGAGCCTCGGACCTTTTAAGCTATCGCGACCAACCCCCGGTCGATGACGAACTCGTCGCCGCGCCACGCCGACCCCGACGAGAACCCGTACGTGGAGCACCCCCCGACCGACTTCGATCCGGTGGCGGAGCTCTCGACCGCGGAGGCCGCCGAACAGGCCGCGCTGCTGCGGGCGGCGGTCCGCGAGCACGACCATCGGTACTACGTCGAGGCGGACCCGCTCGTCGCCGACGAGACGTACGACCGGCTGTTCGCCCGGCTGGTCGAACTGGAGGACGCGTTCGACCTGGACGCGGAGGGCTCGCCGACCCGGCAGGTCGGCGGCGAGCCGCTCGACGGGCTGGCGACGGTCGAGCACGTCGCGCCGATGCTCTCGATCGACAACGACGTCGACGCCGAGGGCGTCCGCGAGTTCGACGACCGCGTCCGGTCCGGGCTCGCGGGGACGGGTTTCGACCCTGACGCGGTCCGGTACGTCTGCGAGCCGAAGTTCGACGGGCTCTCGGTCGAGGTCGTCTACGAGGACGGCGAGTACGCCCGCGCCGCGACCCGCGGCGACGGCTACGTGGGCGACGACGTCACCGAGCAGGTGCGCACCATCCGATCGATCCCGGGGCGGCTCCGCGGTGACCCGCCCGCCCTGCTCGCGGTCCGCTGTGAGGTGTTCATGCCGCGGGACGCCTTCGAGGCGTACAATCGGGAGCTGATCGAGCGCGGCGAGGAGCCGTTCGCGAACCCCCGCAACGCCGCGGCGGGGACCCTCCGCCAGCTCGACCCCGGCGTCGTCGCCGAGCGCCCCCTCGACGCCTTCTTCTTCGACGTGCTCGGGTGGGAGGCCGACCCGGACGCGGAGACCGACTCGGACGCGGACGTCGATGCCGCCGCCGTCGACCGTCCCGACACACACCGGGGAGAACTCGACCGGTTCGAGTCGTTCGGGCTCCGCCGGAACGACCTCGTCGAGGTCGTCGACGACGTCGCGGCCGCGATCGAGTACCGCGACCGGGTCCTCGACGCCCGCGACGACCTGAACTACGAGGTCGACGGGGTCGTGATCACCGTCAACGACCGTGCGGCCCGCGACGCGCTCGGCGCGACCGCGCGCGCGCCACGGTGGGCGTTCGCCTACAAGTTCCCGCCGCGAACGGCGACGACGACGGTCCGCGACGTCGTCGTGCAGGTCGGGCGAACCGGGCGGCTCACGCCGGTCGCCGAGCTCGACTCGGTCGACGTCGGCGGGGTCACCGTCTCGCGGGCGACGCTCCACAACCCGGCGGAGATCGAAGCGCTCGGCGTCGGGATCGGGGACGTCGTCCGGGTGTACCGCGCGGGCGACGTGATCCCGTACGTCCCGGAGGTCGTCGAACGGCGTTCGGAGCGCCCCTACGAGTTCCCGGAGCGGTGTCCTGTCTGCGACGCGCCGGTCGAGCGGGACGGTCCGCTCGCGTTCTGCACCGGCGGGTTGGGCTGTCCCGCCCAGCTCGATCGCGCGGTCGAACACTGGGCACGACGCGACGCACTCGACATCGACGGTCTGGGTCCGGAACGCGTCGAACAGCTCCGCGACGCGGGGCTCGTCGGGTCGCTCCCCGAACTGTACGACCTCTCTATCGAGGAGCTCGCGGCGCTGGACGGGTGGGGCGAGACCAGCGCGCGGAACCTCATCACGGCGCTGGAGGCGACCCGGGAGCCCCCGCTGGACCGGTTCCTCGCCGGCCTCGGGATCCCCGACGTCGGCGCGACCACGGCGCGGTCGCTGGCGGCGCACTTCGGCGACCTCGATGCGCTGATCGAGGCCGACGAGCCGGCGCTCCGCGAGGTCGACGACGTCGGCCCGGAGGTCGCGGCGTCGATCCGCGAGTTCCTCGACGCGCCGGAGAACCGCGCGGCGATCGAGGGGCTCCGCGAGCGCGGCGTCGACCCCCGACGGGTCGAGGGAGCCGACGGGGACGCAGGCGGGGACGAGCTCTCGGGGCTCACGTTCGTGTTCACCGGGTCGCTCTCGACGACCCGGAGCGAGGCGACGGCGGTCGTCGAGGCGCACGACGGGTCGGCGACGTCGAGCGTCTCCGGGAACACGGACTACCTCGTCGTCGGCGAGAACCCCGGACGGTCGAAGCTCGACGCCGCCGCCGAGGCGGGCGTCGAAACGGTCGACGAGGCGGGGTTCGCTGCCCTCCTCGACGAACGCGGGATCGCGTGGCCGCCGGACGGCGACGACGGGGCGTGAGGCCGGAGGCGAAACGGAGAGGTGGGATAGTGGAGAAGTGGGGTAGGAGTGAGGTAGTGGAGAAGTGGGTAGGAGTGAGGGAGAGGAGACGAGAACGAATCCGTCGGTCCGCCGTCTCCGGCGGTATCACTCCTGGTAGACGAGACACAACCCTTTATCCGCCGGCCGAGCAAGCGACGCGCATGACAGCCATCGAGCTGCGCGGCGTGACGAAGGAGTTCGCCGACGTCACGGCCGTCGACGCCCTCGACCTCGCCGTCGAGGAGGGCGAGGTGTACGGCTTCCTCGGCCCCAACGGCGCGGGGAAGTCGACGACGATCAACATGGTGCTCGACCTCGTCCGGCCGACGGCGGGGACGGTGACGGTGCTCGGGCGGGACGCGACGGCCGACAGCGTCGCGATCCGCGAGCGCACCGGCGTGCTCCCCGAAGGGTTCTCGGTGTACGGCCGACTCACCGGGCGCAAACACGTCGAGTTCGCGATCGAGTCGAAGGACGCCGACGCCGACCCCGACGCGGTGCTCTCGCGGGTCGGACTCGCGGATGACGCGGACCGGAAGGCGGGCGGCTACTCGAAGGGGATGCAACAACGGCTCGTGTTGGGGATGGCGCTCGTCGGCGAGCCCGACCTCCTCATCCTCGACGAGCCCTCGTCCGGGCTCGACCCGGCCGGCGCAAAGGAGATGCGCGAGATCGTCCGCGAGGAGGCCGACCGCGGCGCGACCGTCTTCTTCTCCTCGCACGTCCTCGGGCAGGTGGAGGCGGTCTGTGACCGCGTCGGCATCATGCGCGAAGGCAGGCTCGTCGCGGAGGACTCCGTCGAGGGGCTCCGCGAGGCGGTCGGCGGCGAGGAAACGTTGGAGATCGAGGCCACGGGCATCGACGCGGCCGCCCTCGACGCGGTGCGGGAACTCGACGGGGTCTCGCGCGTCGATCTCGACGAGGCCGACGAGGGCGCCGTGACGGTGAGCTGTGCTGGCGGGGTGAAGACCCGCGTGATCGCCACGCTGGAGGACGCGGGGGTCACCGTGGCGGACTTCCACACGACGGAGGCGTCGCTCGAGGACCTCTTCCTGGCGTACACGGAAGGGGAGACGCCGTCGTCGGACGACGCCGTCGACGCGGACACTGCCGACGCGGATACTGCCGACGCGGACGACGCCGTCGGCGCAGACGACGCCGCCGACGCCGAGGAGGTGCAGAGATGAGCCTCCCCGCCGTCGCGAAGAAGGACTTCCAGGACACCGTGCGGTCGAAGGCGATGCTGCTGCTCGTCGCCCTGTTCTCCGGGCTCGTCTCGGTGATGGCGTACGCGGTTCGTCCGGCGGGGGACGGCGACGCGTTCGCGACCGAGCTCCTCTTGAGCGTCTTCGTCGGGCCGCTACTGGTGTCGACGCTGGTGCCGCTCGTCGCGGTCGTGATCGGCTACAACGCCGTGAGCGGCGAGCGCGAGTCGGGGTCGCTGAAACTGCTGTTGTCGCTGCCGCACTCGCGGGCCGACGTCGTCTTCGGGAAGGTGCTCGGGCGCGCCGCCGCGCTGTCGCTCGCGGTGTTCGCCGGGTTCCTGCTTCCCGCGGTCGTGTTGACCGTGATCCCGGTGTCGTTCAACGTCGGGTCGTTCCTCGGTTACACGGTGTTCGCCGCGATACTCGGCTGCGTGTTCGTCTCCATCGCCGTCGGCTGTTCGGCGGCCGCGTCCACCCAACGGCGCGCGCTGATCGGCGGGATCGGGATCTACTTCCTGTTCGTGCTGTTCTGGAGCACGCTGACGGGACAGCTGATCGGCGCCTTCGACGGCGTCATCGACGCGCTGCCGGCGACCGACGTGCAGATTCGGACGTTCCTCGAGGTCGCGAACCCGACCACGGGCGTGCAGGTGTTGACGAACGCGTTCCTCGGCGAGCAGCTGTTCGCCGGTGAGACGGTGAACCAGCAGGTCTCGGCGGCCGCGATGCTCGTCTTCTGGGCGCTCGCGCCGCCGCTGGTCGGGCTCCTCAAGTTCGACCGCGACGACCTGTAGTCGACTGCGACGCTTCGCGGACCGTCTACTCGGTCGCGACTTCGATCGCGGCCTCGAGGTCGGCGACGATGTCGGCGGGGTCCTCGATCCCCACGGAGAGCCGGATCATGTCGCCGGTGACGCCCGCGGCCTCCTGTTCTTCCTCGGTGAGCTGCTGGTGGGTCGTCGAGGCGGGGTGGATGACGAGCGTCTTCGCGTCGCCGACGTTCGCCAGCAACGAGGCGAGTTCGACGTTCTCGACGGTCGCCTTCGCGGCCTCGAAGCCGGCCTCGAGCCCGAACGTGATCATGCCGCCGTAGCCGCCCTCCAGGTACTCGGTCGCTTCCGCGTGGGTCTCGTGGCTCTCCAATCCGGGGTAGTTCACCCACGCGACGTCGTCGTGCTCGTCGAGGTACTCCGCGACGATCCCGGCGTTCTCACAGTGCCGATCCATCCGAAGCGGGAGCGACTCGGTCTGCTGGAGCGTGTTCCACGCGTCGAACGGCGCTTGCTGGTTGCCCAGATCGCGCAGCCCGCGAGTGACGGCGGCGAAGGTGAACGCGGCCTCGCCGAACGCGTCGACGTAGTTGATCCCGTGGTAGGCGGGGTTGTCCTGGGCGATCTCTGGGAACTTCTCGGGGTACTCGCCCCACGGGAACGAGCCGCCGTCGACGAGGATCCCGCCGACGGTCGTCCCGTTGCCGGTGAGCCACTTCGTCGTCGACTCCCAGACCAGGTCCGCGCCGTGTTCGAGCGGCCGGCACAGGTACGGCGTCGCGAACGTGTTGTCGACGAACAGCGGCACGCCCTCTTCGTGGGCGATCTCCGCGATCCGCCCGATGTCGGGGGTGACGAGGGCGGGGTTACCGATCGTCTCGAGGTGGACGTAGGCGGTGTCCTCGTCGATGGCGTCGGCGTATCCCTCGTAGTCGAGCGGGTCGACGAACCGGGTCGACACGCCCCGGCGCTCGACCGAGTGGGTGAGGTAGGTGTAGGTGCCGCCGTACAGCGCCGACGAGGAGACGACGTTGTCGCCCGCGCTCGCGAGCATGAACGTCGCGAGGTCGAGCGCGGCCATTCCCGAGGAGGTCGCGATCGCGGCGACGCCGCCCTCCAGCGAGGCGATCCGCTCCTCGAGGGCGGCGTTCGTCGGGTTCATGATCCGCGAGTAGACGTTGCCGAGCTCCTCCAGCCCGAACAGCCGCGCCGCGTGGTCGGCGTCCTCGAACTCGTAGGACGTGGTCTGATAGATCGGCGTCGCCCGCGCGCCGGTGGTCGGATCCGGGGTCGATCCGGCGTGAACGCTTCGCGTACGGAACTCTCTGGGGGTCTCCGCGTCGTCGGGTGCCATACGTGACCTTGCTCCCGCGGATCGCTTAAAAGGGCCGACGATCGCAGCGTTGACCGATACCTCGGACGGGGCCGACCGGGTCCCGAGGCGGGCGCGCCGATCCCGCCGGAGGGATCACCACGAGCCGTCGTAGTCGACCGTCGGCCGGTCGACGTCGAGCCCCAGCTCGCGGAGCGTCGCCGTCGCCTGCTCGACGGGTGCGGGCGACGCCCGATCGAGCGCGTCGTGGGTCGTGGCAGCGAACCGGACGGTCCAGTCGTCGTCGACGACGACGGTCGCGCGCCGGGGGATCTCCGAGTGTCCTTCCCACGAGTCGGCGAGCAGGTCGTACGACTCCGCGACGCCGCCGTGGAAGTCGGCGACGATCGGGAACGGGAGCGAGAAGCGGTCGGCGTACGCGAAGCCGGCGAACAGCGAGTCGCCCGTGACCGCGACGACGGCGAGGTCCTCACGGGCGTCCCAGCCGGCGTCCCGAACGGCGGCGAACGCCGCGGTACAGGGGGGCACGAACGTCGCCGGCGCGAACGACAGGACGACCGCGCGGTGTTCCTCGACGAGCCGGAACAGCTCCAACTCGACGCCGGCCCCGCCCGAGACGGCCGGCGCGATGAAGTCGGGCGCGGTGACGCCGACGTCTATCATACCACGCCCTTCCACGCGGCGGCCTTAAAGCGATCGTGGTCGGCCGCCGCCCTCGGCCGTCATCGCGAAAAACGCCTCTTGAGGGTGTGTGACGTACCTTCGTGGTCGTTTCGACCCCGATCGCCTACAAAAGCTTTAACCGATGAGGGCGTACTCTCGATCGAGATGGACGCGCTGACGGTCACCGCCCTCGATCTGGTCGCCACCTACGGGGTCGCCGTACTCCTCTGTGTGTTCGTCCTCGAGGGGGCGCTCGTCGGCAAGCTGATCCCCACACGGACGCTGTTCGTCGCGGTCGTGTTGACCGCGGGGTCCGGCGCGTTCGCGTTCCTCCCCGTCGCCGCCGCCGCGGTGGTCGGCGCGACGATCGGCCAGAGCGTGCTGTTCGTCGCCGTGCGCCGCTTCGACGTCGACCCGACCGACTTCCGTGCGGTCCCCGTCGACGGGGCGCGCCTCGACGGCGCGGACCGCTGGTTCGACCGATGGGGGCTGCCCGCGGTCGCGGTGACGAACGCGCTCCCCGGAACCCGTGGGTGGCTCGCGCTTCCCACCGCGACGTCGTCGGTGTCGGCCCCGCGGTTCGTGCTCGCGTCGCTGGCGGGGTCGGTCGCGTACGCGGCGGCGCTCGTCGCCCTCGCGATCGGCCTGGAAGGCGCGTTCGGCGTCGTCGTCGACGGCCTCGTCAACGGAGCCGTCGTGGAGGGGTTGCTCGCAGTCGTCTGATCGGGACCGCCTAACCGGGGACCGTTCCTGCGGTTCTGGGGTCGAGTCGAGTCACGGTTCAGTCAAGTCGAGTCACGGTTCAGTCAAGTCGAGGCTCAGTTTAATCGAGGCTCAGTCGAGCACGCCCGCGACGACGGGTGCGACGCTGACGACGCTACAGCCGCGCTCGATCGTGTCGGTACCGATCAGCGTGTCGACGCCGGCGGCGCGGAGTTTCGTCACCGCGTTCCCGGCCAGCATCGGGTGGACGCAGGCGGCCAGGACCCGGGTGGCCCCTCGGTCGACCAGCACGTCGACCGCCTCGCTCATCGTCGATCCCGTGGCGACGATGTCGTCGACGATTACCACGTCGCGGCCGTCGATCGGCGCGTCGGACGGCGTGACCTCGACGTCCCCGGTCTCCCGGTCGCGGCGCTTCTCGAAGTAGTCCGTCTCCCCCTCCCCGTACGCCGTTTCGACCGTCTCCGCGATGCCGATCGCGCCTTCATCGGGCGCGAGGAAAAGGGGGTCGTCGAGCGCCGGGAGCGGCTCGGCGAGGACGCTCGCGGCTTCGATCACGTCGGCGGGAACGGTGTAGAAGTCGGCAATGGCCGGCTCGTGCGGCGTCACGAGAACGACGCGATCGGTTCCCGTGGACACCGCACGCGCCATCGCGCGGGCGGAAACGGGCTGGCCGGCCCCGAATGATTCGTCCTGTCTGGCGTACCCCATGTAGGGGATCACCGTGGTGACGTGCTCGGCTCCGGCCTCGCGGACCGCGTCCTGTAGTTGAAGCAGTTCGACCCACGCCTCGTCGGAGTCGGTCGCGGCGACGACGACAGCCTCGTCGTCGTCGAACTCCGGGACGGCGGCGAGCGCCTCGCCGTCGGGGAACCGGTCGTACGTCGCCGTCGCGAGCGGGCGGCCCGTCTCGTCGGCGAGCGCGGCCGCGAGCAGCTGGGAACGTGACCCGGGTACGATCATGGTCGTCCGTTCCGCCGACTCCGATAAACCAGTTTCCTTAGCCGGCCATCGCGGCTCGTCGAGCTGGCGCGTTCCGGCGGGACTCCTCCGCGCTCTCCCCGCGGTAGCCGTCCGCATACGGCCCGCACAGGGGCGGATATTTACGCGCGCGGCGGCAACGACGGCGTAATGACCGAAACCGGAGACCGAGTCGCGCTCGCCTGTCCGTCGTGTTCGCCGGGCGAGCCGACCGTCCACGAGGTGTTGCGACCCGGCGGCCAGTCCACCGTCAGGTGTACCGACTGTGACCACACTCACAAAACGGAGATCCCCGAGGAGGAGACCGTGCCGCTGAAGATCGTCATCTCCCAGTCGGGCGACTCGTTCACGACCGAGATGGACGTCCCCGCGGACACGTACGTGAGCGAGACCGACGAGTTCGTCGTCGACACGCCCGACGCGCTGATGCAGGTCCGCGTGACCGGCATCGAGGTCGGCCCGGAACGGCGCGTCGCGGAGGCGGACGTCGAGGACGTCGAGACCCTCTGGACCCGCGCGGTCGACAACGTCGGCGTCGACGTCACCTTACACCCGAAGGACGGCGACGCGGACGGGACGCGCTCGCTTCGAGTGAACGTGCCGGGCGATTACGAGCTCACCGTCGGCGATACCGTCGAGTTCGGCGACGAGGAGTTCACGATCGAGGGGGTCCAGATCCGTAGCGACGCCCCGGAGTACCGCCACGAGAAGCTCGACCATCGCGGCGACATGGCGTACGCGAAGGACGTCAAGCGCGTGTACGCCCGCGACGAGACGCTGACCGCCTGGTCGGCGTGGTGACGACGGCCGTCACGACGGTCGGTCCGCTTTCGGCGTTCGGCCCGGTTTTCGCTCGGGCTTTCGACCGCCTGCTCCCTTCCTGACGACGGCGCCCACGGTTCCGTGGCTACGCGGCGGGAATAAAAAACGAGAACAGCGGATCCGCGTTAGATGACGCGGTTCTGGAGGTAGTCGAGGTGTTTCGCGTTGTAGACGATCTTGATCTCGTCGGCGGCCGGGCTGCCGATGCAGGTCAGCCGGACGTTCTTGTCGTCGACTTCCTCGTCGGAGAGGATCTGCTGCATGTCCATCTCGATCTCGCCCTCCTTCACGATGGCCGCGCAGTTCGCACACGCGCCGGCGCGGCACGAGAAGGGCCAGTCGAAGCCCTGCGCCTCCGCGGCTTCGAGGATGTACTCGCCTTGGTTCACTTCGAGGGAGCCGTAGTCCTCGTCGCCGAGGTCGGCGCCGGCCGCCTCCTCGAAGAGGTCGTCATCGTCCATCGACCAGCCGTGGTCGTCGAGCACTTCGTAGTTGAGGTATTCTACCGTGGGCATCGGGCGAGAATTCGATGCCCACCTCATTAGGCTTTGCTGTTCCTCGCGCCGAGGCCGCCCGATCGTCGCCACCGAGGCGCTCCGCTCGCGATCTCGGAGGAGGTCGTCGCTTTCCGCTCCGGTCGGGGTTTCCGTCGGTACGAGCATCAGAAAGGATAAAGAACGAACGGTGCACACCACTTCCTCATGGAAGAGTCCGTCGTCGCCGACTTCGTCGGTCGGATCCACACCTCCGATATCGGCGACGACGAACCGGTGACGGGGCGCGTGCTGTTGAGCCAGCGGCGGCTCGTCCTCGTCGGGTCCGACACGAAAACGACGGTGCCGCTGTCGCGAGTGTTCGACGTCGCGGTCGGAACCGTTCCGAACGACCTCCGGTCGTTCTTCAGCGACACGGTCACGATCGCGTACGAGCACGGCTCGACCCGTCGCACGGCGGTCGTCGAGGGAGAGCCCGACGACATGGACCGGTTCACGAGGGTCCTGTTCAAGGCGCTGCTCCGCGACGTCACCGTCACCGTGCGGCACCCCGCGATGGTCGGTGGACGCGTCACCGACGCGCCCGAACAGACCGCCTCGGTGTCGCTGTCGCCGGGCGCGGTCCGCTTCGTCGACTGTTCGACACCGTTCACGGTCGACCTCTCGACGGTGACCGACTACGAGCGGACGGATCGAACGCTGGACGGTGAGACGCGCCCCGCGCTCGTGTTCAGACACGTCTCGGAGGGTCGGACCCTCACGTCGATCGCGACGGTCCCAAACGGCCGGACCCTCAACGTCCTCGGTCGGTACATCAAACTCGAGTACAGCGAGGTGATGGCGGAAATCGAGGAGCTCGATCCGACGACGGAACAGCTCGAAACGCTCGTCTCCGTCTACTCCGCGGGCGGCGAGGCGAGCATCTCCGACGTCGTGACCGGCGACGCGACCCGCACGTCGATGGTGCTCGAGTCGCTTCGAGCGGACGGGCTCGTCGTCGACGGAGAGACGGGGATCGTCCTCACCCGAAAGGGGCGGATGGCGGTCAACACGTACCTCGAGTCGGTCAACGCCTGAGACGCGCCCGCAAGATCGTCGATCCGCCTCGATGAGCCGTCACCACGCTCGGCAACTCTTTATCACTGATGGGGCAGCCAGACGCCACGTGCACTGACCCTCCGACCCGGATCGGACGAGGCGGGCGTTCGGCGACCCGACCGGGACACGACCGCTCGAACCGCCGACTGTTCGCCACTTTCCAACGCCGTCGCTGGTCGATCTACCGACCCGCTTTCGGGAGTCCTCCGGAACCGGCGCAACGTGCTCCCATCTCCTCGTCCGGTCTCACTGCTCGTCCGGCCTCACTGCTTGTCCAGCCTCACTGCTCGTTCATCGCCTCGCTGGCGATGTTTCGGCCGCGTGAGTTGAGCGACACCTCCCGGCGGACTCGTACCTGCTCGACGACGTCGAGTTCGATCAGCCGCTCGAACGTCTCCTCCGCGACGCCGACGTCGAGCCCGAGGAACGCCGGGATCTCGAACGGGGAGACGCCGGAGTACAGCGCCATCAACACCTCCCGGTCTCGGTCCGAGAGGTCGACGTTCGTCGAACTCCGCTCTTTTCCCTTCCGCAGCCACGCCTCGACGAACCGCACGCGGTCGGGACGCCCCGCCAGGTGCGTCTCGATGCTGGTGCCGCCGTCGGTGTGTGAGACCTCGATCACCGGTTTCTTTTCGCCCGCGACCGTCCGCCGTGCGGCGTCCAACCCGCTGATGTCGTCGAGGTCGAACTCGACGAACGCCCCGCCTTCGAGCGCGGCGCTGAGTCCGTTCTCGTCGATCTTCACGCGAGCCTGCTCCCACTCGGTCTCCTGAACGACGCCGCCGGCGACCGCCGGGTGTTTCGCCAGTAGCGTCCGCTGGTCGAGCAGGGCCCGGTAGACGTCCCGCTCGAACCCGTCGTGATCCGCCGCCGCCACGAGCAACACCTGTTCGCCGAGATCGAAGCTCACGTAGTTCGAGACGCGGGTGATCGACTGGTTGGCGTCGTGTCGCCCCCCGAGTCCCTGCAGTTTCGACAGCGGAACCGTCCGCTTCCCGTCGTTATCGGCGAGGATCAGCCGCCGGTTCGAGAGGAGGGCGCGTCCGGGGACCCACGAGACGTCGTTAACCGACCGGCCGTCGCGGACGGCGACCGCGAACCGCGCCTCGGTGTCGGCGATCTTGTGTTCTCCCTCGCGGTTCGCCATTTATCGACCCCCCGCGCGGAGCTTCGAGACGGACGAGAACACGCGTTTCCGGACCGCCTCGCTCTCGTCGTCGGTCATTCCTTCGAGCCGGTTCCGCGCCTCTTGACCGCCGACCTGCCCGAGGACGAACACCGCCTTCGCGCGGGCCTCGTCCGGACGGTCGGCGTCGAGCCGGCCGAGCAGCGTGTCCTCGACCGTCGGTCCGCCGAGCGTCGCGAGGCTCGTCGCGGCGAACTGCGCCGTCTGGGAGTCCTCGTCGGCGAGCGCGTCGGCGAGCGCCTCGATGGCGTTCCCGGACGTCGGATCCGCGACGCGGCCGAGGATCCATGCGGCGTTCCGGCGTTGGCGGTCCTGCCGTCCCTCCGTGAGGATCTCGACGAGCGGGTCGACCACGGTCGCGTCGTCGGCCGCCTTCAGCTCGGAGACGACCCGGTCTCGAACCGCGTGGCTCTGTTCCGTGGGGACGTTCGAGAGCAGTTCGATGACGGAGTACACCGCGGCGTTGCGCACGATGGCGCTCTCGTCGCCGAGCGCGCGCGCGAGCGGCTCCACGGGTTGGGGGTTGTTCGCCTTCCCGAGCGCGCCGGCCGCGATCCGGCGAAGCGACTCGTCTGAGTCGTCGAGCAGGCCGATCAACGGGGCGAGCGCCCGGTCGGTGGCGATGCCGCCGAGGGCGTTCGCGGCCGCCCGCCGCACCCGGGGGTCGTCGTCGAGTCGCTCGGTGAGCGCCGGGATCGACCGCGGATCCGCGAAGGTGCCACAGGCGTGACACGCGCGAAGCCGCACCCGCGGGTCCGGATCGGAGAGCGCCTCGACGAGCGCGGGGAACGCGCTCTCCTCGCCCAGCCGCCCGAGGGCGTTCGCGGCGGCCATTCGGAGCTCGGGCCGTCCCGACTCCAGCGCCCGCGCGAATCTCTTCGCGGTGACCCACTCCGCCTCCGCGTCGCCACGCTCGCCGCCCGTGAGCTGGGCGAGGAGCTGTTCGACCGCCCCCTGCCCGATCGCGTCGAGCGCGTCGACGGTGGCTCCGCGAACGCGCTCGTCGTCGTCGGTCGTGGCGGTTCGGAGGAGGAGATCGATCGTCGCTTGGTCGTCCTCCGTGGCGTGCTCGCCGAGGAGTTCCACCGCGCGTTTCCGGACCGCCGTGCTCTCGCTGCCCATCGCGTCCCGGATGCGTTCGACGTCCCCTCGCCGGGCGTGCTGGTACAGCGACATCAGGCCCTCCGGAACACCCGCCGCCGTTTCTCGACCGGCTCGTACGTGTCGGTGCGATCCGGTGGAACGCTCTCGGTCATCCCCACGACGAGCACGCCGTCGTCGGTCAACGACGCCTCCAGCGTGTCGAACAGCGCCCCCTTGTGGTCGACGTCGATGTAGATCAGGAGGTTCCGACACAACACCACGTCGAACGGGTCCCTCGCTCCGTCGCTGATGAGGTCGTGGGTCTCGAACTTCACGAGGCGTCGCGGTTCGGACCGCACGCGGAACGCGTCGTCGTCCCGTTCGACGTATCGGGTCGGCTCCGTCAGGAGGTCGAGCTCCGCCGCGATGTCGGTCGTCCGCGTCGTGTGGTAGACGCCCTCTCGAGCGTTTCTCAGCGCCTCCTCGCTGATGTCCGACCCGAGGACCTCGATCCGTCCCTCGTCGATCTCGGGGTCGTCACACGCGAGCATGGCGAGCGAGTAGGGTTCGCGACCGTCCGCACACGGCGCGGACCAGACGCGAACGCGGCGCTGCTCGGCCGTGAGGTCGCGGAGGACGCCGCGAAGCACCTCCCACATCTCGGGGTTTCGGAAGAACTCCGTCACGTTGATCGTGAGCGCGTCCATCAGCGCCTGTCGCTCCGTCGCGTCGTCGCGCAGCAGCCGCTCGTACTCCCGGTGCGACTCCGTCCCGCGTCGGCGCATCCGCGCGGTGACCCGGCGGTCGAGGTACGACTCGTTGTAGTAGCCGGGCTCGAACGGGACCGAGTCGTCGATCTGTCTCAGGACGCCCTCGAAGGCGGCGTCGTCGCTCATAGGCTCACCACGTCGAGGACGGCCACGACGTCGCCGTCGCCGAGGACGGCGGTGCCGCTGAGCCCCGGGGTGCCCGACAGCGGTCCGTCGAGCGGTTTCACGACCACCTCCTCCTGGTCCAACACGGCGTCACAGTGGAGCGCGACCCGCCGCGTCTCCTCGCGGATGCGGACGAGCATCCCGGGGTCGGAAGCGGTCGCGCCACCGTCGGCGGTCGCGATCGGTTCGACCGCGTCGTCCATGTCGTCCGTGTCGTCCGTATCGTCGCCGCCGGCGGTGTCGGCTGCGGGTCCGCCGGTGCGCGTGGTCCGGTCGCCGGCGGCGGTCGCCGAGCCGTCACCGACGGTGTCGAGACGCTCGCCCAGCCGGATCACCGGATACAGGTCGCCTTCGTGGCGGACGACCTCGTCGCCGTGGACCTCCGCGACGCCGTCGTCGCGGGCGATCTCCGCGATCGACTTGATCGGGATCCCGTACTCGACCCCGCCGACGTCGACGAACATCACCTTCACGATGGCGACGGTGACGGGGAGCCGGAACCGAACGGTCGTCCCCTCGCCCGGCTCGCTGTCGACGGAGACGGACCCGTCGAGCTCGCGGGCCGTCGTCCTGACGACGTCCATCCCGACGCCTCGCCCGGAGACGTCCGTGACCTCCTCCGCGGTGGAGAGGCCGGGATGGAAGACGAGATCGTACGCCTCGCTGTCGTCCATCGCGGCGACCGCCTCGCGGCTCTCGACGCCCTCGGCGACCGCCTTCTCGCGGAGCACGTCGGGGTCGAGCCCGCCGCCGTCGTCGGACACCTCGATGACGACGTGGTCGCGATCGCGCTCGGCGGTGAGCCGCACCCGGCCGGTCGGGTCCTTGCCCGCGGCTTCGCGCTCGGCAGGGGGTTCGATACCGTGATCGACCGCGTTCCGCAGCACGTGAACGAGCGGGTCGCGCATCTCGGTCAGGATGGTGCGGTCCAGCTCGACGTCGTCGCCCTCGATGTCGAACGTCACCCGCTTGTCGACGTCGCGGGCCACGTCCCGGACGAGCCGCGGCAGCGAGTCCGAAACCTGCGAGAACGGGATGAGTCGCATGTCCATCGCGGTGTCCTGGAGGCTCGACGCGAGCTTGTCGAGCTCGTCGAGCGCGTCCGACGTGACGCCGGCGTCCTCGAGCTCCCGGCGGAGCTTGATCCGGCTCGTCACCAGCTGTTCGACCTGCCCGTACAGCTCGTCGACCTGGTCGACGCCGACCCGAATTGACTTGATCGCGTCGTCGCGCTTGTCGCTACCGGGCCCGTCGTCGCCGGCCGCTTCCCCGTCGTCGTCGGCCGCGTCGTTTTCGTCGGTTGCGTCGTTTTCGTCGGTCACGTCGCTTGCGGCGGTCGACTGGTTCGCCCCGCCATCGTCCGCCGCCGCGGGGTCGAAGCGGGCCGTCTCCACAGTGTCGACCTGCGTGAGCGTACCGACCTCCTCGGCGACGACCGCGGGATCCTCGGCGACGACGAAGACGTCGAACCCGTCGCCGTACGTGCCCGCCTCCAGCGTCTCGCGGCCGGGGTCGGTGACGTGCCCGTCGAAGCGGCTATCGAGCGCCTGTAGCACGAACGTCGCGTCGACGCCGGGCATCGCCGCCTCCCCCACCGTCACGTCGGCGTAGACGAGCGCGTCGGCGTCGAGGTCGGCGACGGCCCCCGGCGGATCGGGTACCTCGACGCTCGAACCCCGGCTCCCGTCGCCCGTCCCCGCGTCGTCGGTATCGGATTCCGCGTCCTGGATCGTACCGGGGTCCGCGTCCTGGACCGGCGCGTCGTTCTCGTCGTCGCCTGCCGCCGCGTCGTCCGGGCTTCCGCCCTCCTCCATCGCGCGGAGCCGCTCCTCGAGGTCCGTCGGGTCGGTCACGACCGTGCCGTCGTCGGCGATCTCGGCGATCATCGCCTCGACGGCGTCGACGCCCTCGAACAGGAGGTCCATCAGCTCGGGGGTCACCTCGCGATCGCCCCGGCGGACGGCGTCGAGGAGGTCCTCCAGCGCGTGGCGGAACGCGGAGACGTCCTCGTACCCCATCGCCGCGGCGTTCCCCTTCAGCGTGTGGGCGACGCGGAACACGTCGTCCATGGCCGCGTCGTCCGCGGGATCGGCCTCCAGCGCGAGCAGGGCGTTGTTGAGGTCGGTGACGCCGTCCTCCGCTTCGGCGACGAACGCGGCGCGATGGGACTCCATCACGCCACCCCCTCGAACACCGCGTCGGCGACGCCGTCGAGGTCGTGAACCTCGTCGACCGTTCCGGTCTCGACCGCGCGCCTCGGCATCCCGTAGATGACACAGGTGTCCTCACTCTGTGCGAGGGTCCGCGCGCCGGCGGCGTCCATGGCGCGGATCCCCTCGGAGCCGTCGGACCCCATCCCGGTCAGGATCACGCCGACGAGCGGATCGTCGACCGTTTCGGCCGCCGACCGCATCGTCACGTCGACGGACGGCGCGACCGGCAGCGAGTCGTCCGCCTCCAGCCGCACCCGCATCCGTCCCGCGCGGTAGCTCTCGATCCGGGTGTGTGTGCCGCCGCGGGCCACGAGCGCCTCGCCGGGGCCGATCCGCGCGCCGTCGTCCGCTTCCGACACGTCGTACGCGGAGACGGCGTCGAGCCGGTCGGCGAACCGGGGCGTGAACGCCTCCGGCATGTGCTGGACGATCACGACCCGGCAGTCGACCCGAGGCAGCGACGCCATGACCCGTTCGACCGCGTTCGGCCCCCCCGTCGACGCGCCGATGATCACGGTGAGCGGGTCCATAGTCGCCGTGGACGGCGGGTCGGAGGTGGCGTCCCTGTCGTCCTCGGCGTCTCTGTCGTCCCTGGCGTCCTCGGCGTCTCTGTCGTCCCTGGCGTCCTCGGCGGTTGCAGTCGACGTGCGCCCCGATCTCGTCGTTGTCGCTCCCGATCGCGCCGTGGAATCGCCCGACTCCGTCGTGGCGTCGTCCGTCCGTGTCGACGACACACGACTCCTGCTCGCGGCGTCGAGGTCGGCGTCCGCGACCGATCGGACCGCCTCGGCGAGCCGGTCGGACTCGCGGGAGACGCCGGCGGAGACCTCTCCGCCAGGCTTCGCGAAGAAGTCGACGGCCCCGCGCTCGAGCGCCTCGAACGTGACTTCGGCCCCCTCGTCCGTGTGTGCCGACAGCATCAACACGGGCGTCGGCGTCTCCGCCATTAGGCGCTCGACCGCCTCGAGACCGCCCATGCCCGGCATTTCCACGTCCATCGTCACCACGTCGGGCCGCTCGTCGGCGACGACCGACAGGGCCTCCGCGCCGTCGCCGGCCTCCCCGACCACCGTGATCCCGGCGTCGGAAAGGAGGTCGGTGATCACCCCGCGCATGAACGGCGAGTCGTCGACGACGACCGCCCGTGGAAAGCCGTCGGCGTCACCACGCCGATCCGTCGTCCTACTCATGTGCGGATCCGGACCCAGAACGAGCATAAACCCACGGACGCAGTAATCACCCCTGATAACTCGAGGGGTACGGTTATGCGTCCCATCGCCCCACCGACTGATATGGCTGCCATGGAGGCGGACGCCGAACCCACGAAGGTGCTGGAGTTCGGTCTCGGCGACGGGACGTACTGTCTGGACATCGGCGTCATCGACGAGATCGTCGACGCCGGCGAGCTCACGCGGATCCCGAACTCGCCCGCACACGTCGAGGGCGTGATGGACCTCCGCGGTCGGACCACGACGATCGTCGACCCGAAGACGCTGTTCGGCATCGATGAAGGCGGCTCCCGTGACCGGATCGTCGTCCTCGACGCCGACAGCCTCGACGAGAGCGGAACCATCGGGTGGATGGTCGACGAGGTGTTCCAGGTGCGGGACGTCGCCCCGGAGGACGTCGACGAGGGAACCACCGCCGCCGACGACGGCGTCAACGGGATCATCAAGTCCGACGACCGCTTCGTCGTCTGGATCGCGCCGGACGTCGCCGGATCGTAACGGGAGCTCGACCCGACGACTCGAACGTTCGGCTCGACGACACCGAACCGCAACCGGGAGCTCACGTCAGTTCTCACCCCTGAAAACCGGGGGACAACACTTATGCGAGGATCGGGACGGCATCACGTATGCGTGTCTCCAGCGGCGTCCCCGGGTTCGACGAACTCGTCGACGGGGGGCTCCCCACGGACCGACTGTACGTAGTGAGCGGGCCGCCCGGAAGCGGTAAGACGACCTTCTGCTCGCAGTTCGCTGCCCAAGGGGCCCGCAACGGGGACGACGTGCTGTACCTCAGCATGCACGAGACGAAGGCGGGGATCCGCGAGGACATGGCGGGTTACGAGTTCGGGTTCGACCGGGCGCTCGACACCGACCGGGTGACGTTCCTCGACTCGTTTTCCGCCGAGGGGCGGCGCTTCTTCGGGCTCCCGGGCGAGCGCCGTGACCGCTCCGGCGTCACGAACCGGCTGACGGGCTTTATCAACTCCCGCGACATCGACCGGGTCGTCTTCGATTCGACGATGCTGCTGCGATTCCTGTTGGACGACGACGAGGACACGATGATCCAGCTGTTGTCGTCGCTGAAGCGGTGTTCGGCAACGACGCTGCTCATCTCGGAGATGACCGACCCGAGCGCGTACGCCGAGGAGCACTACCTCGCACACGGCGTCGTCTTCATGCACAACTACCTCGAGGACGAGGGGATGCGCCGCGGCGTCCAGGTGCTGAAGATGCGCGGGACGGACATCGACACCGACATCCAGGACCTCGAGTTCACCGACGAGGGGCTCGCGGTCGGCTCGGCCGCGACGGTGGTCCGTTGATGTACGAACGCACCTTCGGCACGGACTGGGAGACGCTGAGCCGGGCGGAGGCGATCGACCGGGCGTTCGCGCTCGGCGTCGCGGCGGCCTGCGACCGCGGCGACGCGGCGGAGCTCGAGCGCCTGACGACCACGGCCGACGGCGCGTACGGCCGGAGCCTCGTCCGGCTCGCGTACGACGAGGGACGGACGCGGGCGCTCGAGGCCTCGGCGGAGGGGCCCGCGGCGGTCTGGCGGGCGCTGGTCGACGATGCCGGCACGCCGCGGAACACGCCGTTTCCGGCCGCACTGCCCGGAGCCCTCGGCGAACTGACCATGACTCGGCGACGGGGAGACGGCCCGCCCTCGTCGCTGGAGCTGCCCCCGTTCCTCCGAAAGTGATCCCTCGGAAGGGTTTTACGGGGCTCGCCCCCACGGGTCACACATGACGGTGCTTCCCGACGTGGTCCGTGACGCGGACAGCGTCCTCGTCAGCGGGCCGCCGATGAGCGGGAAGTACGACCTGTTCATCCGTCTGCTCGCCGGCTGGTCGGACGCGCCGGTCGTCGTCTCGACCGGCCGCACCGCGGAGAAAGTCCGTGGGGATTACGAACGGATCACCGGCGGGAACGCCGGCGACCTCGTCGTCATCGACTGTGTCACCCACGAGCAGGGCGAGAAGGTCCCGGACACGCCGACGACGAAGTACGTCGCCAGCGCCGGCAACCTCACCGACATCGGCGTCAAGTTCACCGACGTCGTCGAGTCGTCGGCGGGGATCCCGCGGGCGGTCGGTCTCTACTCGCTCTCCCAGCTGTTGATGTACTGGGACCCCGAGCGGGTGTACCAGTTCACCCGGGTGATGGCCTCTCAGGCGTCCGGCGAGGGGTGGCCGTTCGTCGGCGTCGTCGGGTCGACGGCCCACGACGAGCAGGTGATCCACACCCTCCACGAGCCGTTCGAGCTCGTCGTCGAGACGCGTGTCGTCGACGACGAACGCCAGTTCCGCGCCCGCCACCGGGTGGGGCCGCCGACCGAGTGGACGGACTTTTAAACCCGCTACGGGCCGTCCTCACTCCCGGCCGGACCGACGTGCGTCCGTCCCATCCGCCGTGTCTTCGTCGATCGACGTCCTGACGAACCGTTTCGCCGCCTCGCTGAGCCCGCCCGTCGACGCGTCTGTGGGGGCCGCCGCGTCGCCGCTCGCGTCGTCCGCGCCGTCCGCGGTGTCCCCGTTATCCGTGCTTCCGCCGCCGTTCCCGTCGCCCGACCGTCCGTCCCCGTTGCGGCTATTCCCGTTTCCGTCACCGCCGTCGTGTTCTCCGCCGGCGTCGGCGGTTTCGCCGTCCCCCAGAGCCGGGCCGTCCACGGACGGGACGAACGCGGCTTCGACCTCCCGAACGGTCTCCCACAGCGCGTCCTCGTCGAGCCGGTCCGCGTACGCCTCCCGGATGAGCGCGGGGATCGCGTACGTGTAGCGTCCGCGGCCGGCGTGGCGGATCAGTCCCGCCTTCCGGATCGGCCGGTTCCGCCCGTAGGCGTGTTCGCTGTCGCCGTCGCCGCCGGCGTCGATGTGTGCGGCGACCGGGTCGCTCTCGCCCTCCCGGCGGTAGTGACGGAGCATCTCGCGGGCGAGCGGCGGGAGCGACGCGACCCGCCCCCTGAGCTCGTCGATGACCGCCTCGCGGGTGCCGAGGTCGACCGCCTCGTCGAACCGGAGCGCGCCCTCGGCGACGTCCACGCGCGTCACCGGGTCGACGTCGCCAGCGTCGGTCGCCGTACCGCCCGCGTCGACGACGTCGGTCCCCGACTCGTCCTCGCCCGTCTCCCCGCTCTCGGGCTCGGCCTCGATCGAATCCTCTCGCTCGTCCTCGCGTCTCTCGTCCTCGCGTCCCTCGTCGTCGCGCCCTCGGCCCCGATCGTCGTAGTCGTCGAGCCCGGACTGGTCGCGGTCGTTCGGGTCGTTCAGGTTCCGCCCCTGGCCGCCCCGATACGGGGCTTCGGCCCGCCCGAGGAGCGCCTGAGAGAACTGGTCGGCCATCCGTTTCAGGTCGCGTGCGTCCTCCAACTCCCGTTCGAGCTGGTTGATGTGCGACCGCTTCTCGTCGAGCTCCTGACGGAGGTCGGCCAGCTCGGACTCGCGCTGCGCGCGGTCGTCGGAGATCGACTGGAGCTCGTTGACGAGGTCGCCGGAGACGGACTTGAGCTCGGGTCGTTCGAAGTCGTCGAGCCCGGGCGTCGCGCCCGCGTCGAACGTCCGCTTGCGGTGGAACTGGATCCGCCGGATCGACTCGTCCCAGTCGGTCAGCAGGAACGCTTCGCCGTCGCCGAGCTCCTCGACGGCGTCGGCGTACTTCGAGCCGAGGATCCGGCCGACGACCTTCGTGTCGTTGTCCCAGGTGAGTCGGTGCCAGCAGAGCCAGTCACACTGCGTGATGAAGTCCTTTTTCACGTCGGCCGGCCGCTGGCTGATGCCGACGATGCCGAGCCCGTGTTTCCGGCCGCGCTTGCCGACCTTGATCAGCATCCGCCCCGTCTCGTTCATCCCGCCGCCCTCCGGGATGTACTCGTGACACTCCTCGACGACCAGCAGGAACGGCTTCTTCAGCTTCTTCTCCTTGGCGAACAGCTGTCTGACCACCTTCAACAGGAGCTCGTCGGCCGTCGACTCCTCGAGGTACCCGGAGACGTCGAGGATGATCGGGACGTTCTGTTCGAGCGCGAGCGACGCGATCTTCTCGGCGTGTTCGGGCGAGACGACGATGTCACACTCCTCGTCCGCGCCCGCGTGGAGGATCTCGTACTCCTCCTTGAGACCGTAGTACTCCCCGTCGGTGTCGACGATCATCACCGGGAACCCGCTGTCGAGCAGGTTCTCGATGACGACGGACGCGGTGTTCGACTTCCCCGATCCGCTCTTGCCGGTAATAAACGATCGGCCGGTGAGCACGTCGACGACGGGCAGCTCGACCGGGCTCCCCGCCGCGGCCGTCGCGTCCCCCCCGATCCCGTCGCTCACGTCGGCGACGTGGATCGTCTCCTCGTCGGTCATGGTGTATACAGGCGAGGCCCGCGTCAAAGACCTTCGCCTCGCGGGGCCCGCACCGGTCGGGTTCCGACCGCCGTCCTTCAACGGGCCTTCGATCGCCGACCGATCGCTTCGCCGACCGATCGCTTCGCCGACCGATCGCTTCGCCGACCCATCGACGCCCTCGCTCAGGACCAGTCGCCGAGCGATGCCTGCCCCTGCTCCTGCCCTTCGTCCACTCGTCCCTCGTCCTCCTCGCCCTTGCCCTCGCCGTCGCCGCGGTTGCGGCTCGCCCCGCACCCTCCGGTCCCGTTCGCCCCGTCTCCTCCGTCGCCGACCCAATCCGTGAGCTTCTCGCCGCCCTGCCGACCGTCCGCGTCGGCTGCGGCGGGACGGTCGTCACGCCCGTGTCGGCCCGTCCGGGCGGTGGCCGCGGCGGTCCCGTCGTCCGTGCCGGCGGTCCTGTCGTCCGCGTCGGCGGTCCCGTCGTCCGCACCGGCAGGGTTCGTCCCCTCGAACCCGCCGAGGGTCGCCTGGTCGCCCGCCGCGAAGTCGAGCTTCGAGACGCGGACGCCGAGCTTGCGGGCGCGGTCGCCGTCGAACTCCTCGAGCAGGTCGAGCGCGACCGTCTCGACCAGGTCGGGATCGTCGACGGGACCGGGGAGGCTCCGCGCGCGGGTATTGACGTCGTAGGGTGGCTCAACCACCTTGATACCGATGGTCCGGTACAGACAGCCGCGCTCGCGGGCGCGACGGGCGACGTCGGCGGCGAGCGCGCGCACCGTCGACCGCTTCTCGTCGCCGTCGGCGGTCGCGGGCAGCGACGACTCCCGGGAGAGGCTCTTCGGGAGCCCCCGTGGCGTCACCTCGCGGTCGTCCTCGCCGCGGGCGCGGGCGCACAGGTCGACCCCGCGGTCACCGAACTCGGCCGCCAGGGCATTGGGGTCCGCCGCCGCGAGGTCCCCCGCGGTTTCGATCCCCATGCCCGAGAGCGTCGCCTCCGTCACGGGGCCGACGCCGTGGAGCTCCGCGGTCGGGAGCGGCGCGAGGAACCCCGGGACGGTCCCCGGCGGCACGACGACGAGACCGTCGGGCTTGTCGAAGTCGCTCGCGACCTTCGCGGTCGACATGTTCGGCGCGACGCCGACGCTCGCGGGGACGCCGGCCTCCCGCTCGATGCGCTCCTTGACGTGTCTGGCGTACCCCTCCGCGAGCGTGCGGA